>JADMIO011285586.1_pt1 | contig 82661 bp, 68 predicted proteins | sample 8958161 | NCBI WGS metagenome assembly JADMIO01 (sample SAMN16585339, study PRJNA669376) | soil metagenome | isolation source: Crop rotation soil | place: USA: Cullars Rotation, Alabama | collected 2011
CGCGACAACTTGTCCACGTGGAATTCTAAGCTTAGGATCCCAATGTGCTGGAAAGGCTGAGCACGCCCAGCGTGAGAACCAGATTGCTTCCGGTGAACAGTTCCGACCCGGCGAAGATCACAATGGTCAGCGCGCCGCCGAAGCAAACGCCCATCACCAGTTTGACCATACCGGGATAGTCTTTGGTCAGAAATGCGCCAATCGTAAAGATCAAGACGATTGCGGCCCCAACGTACATGCCCGCGAGCATGGAGCGCACCAGATGACCGAGAAGCGAAATTCGTTGATGTTCAAGTTTTGCCGCGGCCTGTTCACCCATGGCCGCAATTGCCTCCGCGTACATACGCGCTCCTTTTCGTTGGAAGCGCGCGGTGGTAACGAGCTGGCATTCGCAATTGTCATGCCATCAAGGAATTATGTGAGATTGGAGAAGTGAGAAAGATAATTCTGCCCGCTGGCTGGGCATGAAACGCGACTTCGCGCGCTCGATTGGCAGAGTGCGACTTTCGCGCAGGCTTTGCGCCGCGCTCAGAATTCCGCATTACCGGGCGTGCGCGGGAAGGGAATCACATCGCGCACATTCGCCATGCCGGTTGCGTACATGATCGTCCGCTCGAAGCCCAAGCCAAATCCCGCGTGCGGTACGGTGCCGTATTTTCGCAGGTCGCGATACCACCAGTAGGCGGCTTTATCCAGATGCATCTCATCCATGCGGCGATCCAGCACGTCCAGCCGCTCTTCGCGCTGGCTGCCGCCGATGATCTCGCCGATGCCCGGGGCCAGCACATCCATAGCCGCGACGGTTTTATCGTCATCGTTCATGCGCATGTAAAAGGCTTTAATTTCCTTGGGATAATTCATGACGACCACCGGCCGGCCGACGTGCTCTTCGGTGAGATAGCGCTCGTGCTCGGTCTGAAGATCGATCCCCCACCTGACTGGAAACTCGAATTTGCTGCCGGATTTTTCCAGGATGTGAATCGCATCGGTATACGAAATGCGCTCGAAGCTGGAATCGACGAATTTTTCGACTCGCTCGATACATTGTTTATCGATGCGCTCGGCGAAGAATTTCATATCATCGCCGCGCTCGTTCAAAACGGCTTTAAAAATGTATTTGAGAAAGCTCTCGGCCAGATCCGCGTCGGCGGTGAGATCGGCGAAGGCGATTTCCGGTTCGATCATCCAGAATTCCGCCAGGTGGCGCGGCGTATTCGAGTTTTCCGCGCGAAATGTCGGACCGAAGGTGTACACCTTGGATAGCGCCATGCAATAGGTTTCAACATCGAGCTGGCCGGAAACCGTGAGATTCGCCGGCTTGGAGAAAAAGTCCTGACCGAAATCGATCTTGCCTTCGGGCGTGCGCGGCATGTTGGCCAGGTCCAGCGTGCTGACCTTGAACATCTGCCCCGCTCCTTCGCAATCGGAGCAGGTGATGATGGGCGTGTGAATCCAGAAAAATCCGTTCTCATTGAAAAACCGGTGAATCGCCATGCTCAGGCAATGCCGCACGCGCGCGACGGCGCCAAACGTGTTGGTTCGCGGGCGCAGGTGGGCCATTTGGCGCAGATATTCGAACGTGTGCTGCTTGGGCTGGATCGGGTAGGTATCGGGATCGATGACCTGTCCTACAATCTGCACATCGGTTGCCTGAATTTCAAACGATTGGCCTTTGCCCTGAGACTGAACCAGCGTTCCGGTCGCGATCAGCGAGGCACCGGTCGTGGCGTGCAGAATTTCACTTGCGTAATTCGCCAGCGTGTTGGGGGCAACGACCTGGATCGAATCAAAACAGGACCCATCGTTGATGGCCAGAAACGAGAATCCGCCCTTGGAATCGCGGCGGGTGCGCAGCCAGCCTTTGACCGTTGCTTGCGAACCCACCGGCACTTTTCCATGCAATGCATCTGCCACCGAAACATCAGCCATGACATTGTTCCTTTTTAATCCGTTGCCGGGAATTATAGCGTCAAGCAATATTGAAAGTGATTGGACGAAGCTGAACAACTTCGCCTGGAGCGTCGTGCCCGCCGCGAAGCGCGACGCGCCCGGCAGCGGTTGGAAAATGTCGACCGCGCCCGCCAGATGCATCGGTCACGGCTGGAAAGCGATTTGCCCAAATCCAGTTTCAGGCCCAGGGCGCGATTCATCGTCGGATGTTCCGGCTGGTATTACTGGCACTGGCGCGACCGATTCTATCCCTCGCATATTCCCGGGCATCGCTGGTTCGATCATTACGCGTCGAAATTCCGCACCGTCGAGTTGAACGCGCCCTTCTATTCATGGCCAACAGTGCAGAACGTGAAAACGTGGCTTCGCCAGCGCGGGCGACGGCATGGTTTTATTTACACGGTTAAAGTCAATGAATTAATCACCCATCAAAAGCGATTTGTCGGCACTAAAACGCTGGTTCAGGATTTTTACTGGATCGCTGATCTGCTCGGCAGTGCCATGGGATGCTTTCTGTTTCAATTGCCCCCCAGCATCCATTTCAGTCCAGCGATGCTGGACCGAATTGTTGCGCAGCTTGATCCGGCCCGGCGAAGCGTCGTCGAATTTCGCCATAAATCCTGGTGGAACCGGCAGGTCTACCGGACATTTGCAAAGCACGACATCATTTTCTGCTCCAGCAGCAGTCCGCGCCTGCCGGATGAATTAATCCAAACCTCTGATGAAATTTACATTCGTTTCAATGGCAAATCGCAATGGTACCGGCACGATTACTCCACCGAAGAATTGCAGCAGTGGGCCGACCGAATCCACAGGGCAAACCCCACGCGAGTATGGGCCTATTTCAACAACGACCGCAACTGCCACAGCATCCACAACGCCCGTAGCTTGCTAAAGCTTCTGAAGTCAGGCGATTGCTGATAGCACGATGAGCCTTTTCCTGCATTGACCCGCGCGGCAGCACACTTCCATCATTGAATAGTGACAAGCAGTTTTAACAGGAGAAGCTATGACTCAAGCGATTCATCCATCCGCGGGAATGCCCGACGATGCAGCGCGCAGCGGCCTGCACCTGCACAGCCCGACGCACCAGGCATATCAGATTCTGCACTTCGCATTCACGGTAGCCCCGATCCTCGCGGGGCTGGACAAGTTCTTTCATGTGCTGGTGAATTGGGACAATTACCTGGCCCCGTTCGTCAACGACACCATCCTCAAAGGCCACGGCCATGAATTCATGCTGGCGGTCGGCGTCATCGAGATCGTGGCCGGCATCGGCGTGGCCATTTGGCCCAGGGTATTTTCGTACATCGTGGCCATCTGGCTGCTGGGAATTATCGTCAACCTCTTATTGATTCCGGCGTCCAACCCCATGCCGCACTATGACATCGCACTGCGCGATCTGGGATTGCTGCTGGGGGCCTTAGCCCTGGGACGGCTGAGTGTGGTTGAAGCGCGATAAGATCAAATAAAAAGGGCGACGCCAATAGCGCCGCCCTTTTTATTTGATAATGCAAATATTCTTTACGTCCGCAGTACGCCGCCGGGCAGGAAGCCTTCTAGCTTTCTGGCACGGACCGGATGCTGAAGCTTTCGAATGGCCTTGGCTTCGACCTGACGCACGCGTTCGCGCGTCACTTTGAAGATTCGACCCACTTCTTCCAGCGTATAGGTATACCCATCGCCGATGCCGTAGCGCAGCTTGATGATCTCGCGCTCGCGATACGTGAGCGTCTTAAGCACCTGCTCGATCTTGTCCTTGAGCATCTCCTGCGTGGCGCTTTCCACGGGGTTCTCGGCGCGTTCATCTTCAATGAAATCGCCGAAGTAGCTGTCTTCGGATTCGCCGACCGGACGGTCCAGCGAAATCGGATGGCGCGAAATCTTCAGCACGCGGCGGGTTTCGCCGACGCTCATTTTCGCCCGCTTGGCGATTTCCTCGATCGTCGGCTCGCGGCCAAGTTCCTGCATCAGCGCTTTGCTGATGTTGCGCAGCTTGCTCATGGTCTCGATCATGTGCACGGGAATACGAATCGTGCGAGCATGATCGGCGATGGCTCGTGTAATCGCCTGGCGAATCCACCACGTTGCATACGTGCTGAACTTGTATCCGCGGCGATACTCGTACTTATCGACCGCGCGCATCAGGCCGGTATTGCCTTCCTGAATAATGTCCAGGAAGCTCAAACCGCGATTGCGGTACTTCTTAGCGATCGAGACCACCAGTCGCAGGTTTCCGCCGGACAGTTTGCGCTTGGCGTCTTCGTATTTGTTGTAGATCTTGCGAATCTGCACCACCCGCTTGTGCAGCGACTGGGCATCTTCCAGCACCAGATCCTCAAGCCCCGCCAGTTCCTGCTGGCAGACTTCGAGGTCTTCGCCGGGATCGCGCATCTTCTTGAGCTCTTCGATGCGCTGCTCGAGTTCCAGCATCTTGGTGCTGATTGAGCTGAGCTTTTTCATCAGCGGCGTCACTTTGCTGGTGCGCAGCGAAAGCTCTTCGAGCAATTTCACCGAGCGACGACGCCGACGACGCAGGGCCATGCCGATTTCTTCGACCTGGTTCTTGGTCTTGGCCTGGCGGAGCGAATCCCAGTCTTCGCGGTTGCGCGACAGCATAATGCGCACCGAGCCCAGGTTCAGCGGAATGCGCTGCCCGATCGTTGCTTTATCCGCCTGGTCCTCGGCGGTGCTGATCTTCATCGTGCGATCAAAGGGCAGATCGCCTTCATCCACCTGCTGAAGGATTTCCACCGCGCTCTGGAGGCAGTAATCGCTTTCCAGAACCTTGGATCGGAAAATCTTGCGGGTGATTTCGATCTTCTTGGCCAGATGAATTTCTTCCGGGCGCGTCAGCAGCGGAATCTCGCCCATCTGGGTGAGATACATGCGCACTGGATCGTCGATGCGCTTGGTGGACGCCTCGGCCAGTTCTTTTTCCAGGTTTAGATCGACTTCTTCATCGTCATCCTCTTCATCGATGACATCTTCATCCGCCTGCGCGGAAGCAGCGGAGGATTTGGACGGCGCGGTCACGCCCTGGGTCGCAGGAATGGCGACCGGTTTGCGCGTGCGCGTTTTCTTCTGGAATTCTCCGACATCCGCTTCATCGATGAGCTTGATGCCCATCTCGTCGATCATCATCAGAAGCGAATCGAGCTTGTCGGGCGAAACGACTTCGTCCGGCAGCTTTTCATTGAGTTCTTCGTAGGTGAGATAGCCACGTCCGGTGCCCAGTTCGAGCAAAGCGCGGACCCGATTGTCTGCCTCTTCCTGGGACCCAGACCCGATCAGAGGTACTTCAACGACAGTTTCTTTCGTGCTCATTCTTACCACTTACCGCGAGCGTCGCGGAGGTTCCGCGTCGAGAAACCGGCGGGGGCCAAGAAACTCAGGCATGTTCCTGAATCCTGAAACGGGCCGGTTTACGACGTTACTGCTATTCAGTTGTCATGCATCCTCTCCTCCCAAAGGCGAATCCACTCTCAACCAACTACCGAGGCATTTTTCTCGTGTTGCCTGCTCTGCATACAGCAGGCTAAACGATCATTCAATCCTAGGTCGCGGCCCGGCGAATATCCGCCTCTTTGGCCCGATCCTGCAACTGGCGCAACATTTCCACTTCATCCACCAGTTCCGACATCTTCTTTTTATGTCCGGCCTTCTGCCGCAGCTGGTCCAGATGCGCCATGGCTCCATCGAGCATCTGCTCCACATCGTTCATCGCCTGCGCCTCTTCGAGCAGGCTCACCGCCAGGTCCTTATCGGACGGGTCGGAGAGCATGCCCAGAACCTGCGCAAAAGCGGGTTCTCCCTCATCGCGCTGGTAATTCCAAAGGACTTCCGCGAGCCGCCGACGCTGCTCGTCGCAAAAATCGTGGGGCTGGATGGAACGTTGTACGTCTGCCCATCGCCCGGGTTCGGCTAATAAACCGCCGAGTATCCAGCACTCGGCGCGATCCAGCGCAGTCTTTGCCTGTACTGGCGGAAGGCTCTTTATCGGTTGTGTAACCTGCGCCGCTTGAGCCGCAGGTCTTACCGCCGCCTTGCGCGTTTTGAACCGCCGATTCAGATCATCCACCGGAATCTGCGTAAGCCTGCTCACACGCGCCAAAACCTGGCCCCAGCGGATCGCATCAACCGGCCCGGTTCCGCGCGCGCTGGCCAATAACGAAAGATACTGCTCGATCGCCTTCTGCTGGCTGGTCAGGTCATCGCTGGCGCCATATTGCCGCTGCAACTGCTTCCATTTGAAGTTCAGTGCATCCTGTGCGCTGGCCAGGAGCTTCTCGAACGCCTCCAGCCCGTGCTTCATCAAGAATTCGTCCGGATCAAGCTCATCGGGCACGGTGGCAATAGCAATTTCGATCGGCTGGGTGAGGAAAACCTCGACCGCCCGATTGACCGCCAATTCGCCGGCGGCGTCTGGATCGAACAACAGCACGATTCGCTCGGCAAATCGCTTGAGAATCGCCACATGCTGCTCGGTCATCGCCGTGCCCAGCACGGAAACGACGTTTGTCGCTCCATACTGATGGGCCATCACCACATCGGTATACCCTTCGACGACTGCAACGGTTCGCGTTTCGACAATCTTCTGCCGCGCCTGGTCCAGCCCATATATGCACTTGCTCTTGGAAAAGAGCGGCGTCTCGGGGCTGTTCAGGTACTTGGGATTATCATCGGTGTCGGGCATGACGCGCCCGCCAAACGCGATAATCCTGGCCTGCTCGTCCCGGATGGGAAACATGATGCGATTGCGGAAGACGTCGTAATGTCCATCTCCACTGTCGCGCGGCTTAACCAGCCCCGCCTGCTGGAGCACGCCGGCCGGGAACTTCTTCATCGCCGGACTGCTCAGCAGATTGTCCCAACCCGGCGGCGCCAGACCGATCTGAAACTTCCGGATCGTCTCGCTGGTAAAGCCGCGCTGTTCCAGATACTCGCGCGCGGTTTTACCCAACTGCGGATGAGAGAGTGACTTTTCAAAGAGCCCGCAAGCCGCAGAATGCGCTTCCAGCAGCACCTGCTTCTCGCTCGAATTTTGTTTATTCACGCCAAAGCGGGGCAAATCGATGCCCGCCTGCTGCGCCAGCGTCCGCAGCGCCTCGATAAACTCCACGCGGTCGCGCCGCATTACAAAGTCGATGACGTTGCCACCAACGTTGCAGCCATAGCACTTGAAGAACTGCTTGGCTGGATCGACAGTGAACGATGGGCTCTTTTCCTGGTGAAATGGACAAAGACCCTTATACGTTCGCCCGGCGCGTTTCAGGCGCACTGTCTGCCCGATCAATTCGACAATATCCACCGCCTGCAAGACGCGGGTCTTGGCATCATTGCCAGTGTCATTCACGGCGACTCACGATTAACGTAGAGCCCAAAAAGGCTCCTAACCCCTGTGTACAAAAGCACCCCTCAACTTCCCTTGGGGTTGCCATTGTTCTAAGCAGTTACCCTGCAAGCATTTAAAGTGTGAAGCGATGGCGCGCTCAGGGCAAATATAGCCGCGCCCCCACCGCCGGTCAAATGACCGGCAAATTTTGCGCCCTTTAAGCCCGATAAAATAAAGGGGTTACGTTATCAGTACTGCTAATAGTGGTATTTGGAGCAATCATTCTGTCATGTTGACGACAAAGGTCTGGTTGTGACCTCGTCGAATCAGATGCAGGCGGCAATTCGCCCCCCGCCCTTGGATAAGTGAAACCTTCCCACCCCGTAGTTCAATCAAGCGTTGGCACAGCGACAGCCCCAATCCACAATGGCGATCCATGTCCGTTTTTGCCGAATCACCCCGCCAGAAACGATCGAACATCAAATGCTTTTCCTTCGACTGTGCGGAAGATCTGGTTGGGCAGACCAATTTCCCAGCCATTAGGCAACTTGCGCACCAGAACCTCCGAGAAAACCCCCTGAGTGTTTTCGCCAATGGTTGTCACGGACAGCTTACTTCCGTTCATTGCAAGAACGAAATTCTCTGCGGAGCTGCCAGTATCACAGCTATGCAGGTACGACCACCTTTTGCCGGGATGGCGGACACTAATTAGGCGAGGAGGGGAGCTATTTATTCCGTCGACAACATAGATTCCTGCCCAGCTCGTTGATTACCAATCCCATTGCAAAACGTGTAGAATCGATGACTATATTCGTGTCGCAAAAGAAAAGGATAAGCACGCCATGTCGAAGTTAAGCCTCAAATCGTTCTTTAATCCTCTTATCACTTCTTGGGAGGATATAGAGACCCAATTGCAATTTCGCAAAAAAACAATTGATAAATCGCTGACTGAGATGGGCTTATCACAAGAATTAATGAAAGAGGTCTACAAAAAAGCTGAGACCGCGGAGATTGCGCAGTATCAGATTGCAGTCATGAATATCCTTGTCGAAGAGGCACAGCAGAAGTTGCATATTCAGGCGCTGCGGCAATTCTTCTGGGGCGTTGGCCTGGCATTGGTTGCCGTGCTGTTACTCATCTGCGGCTGCATTGTGAATGGCGTGTATATCGGTACTTCTCAAGCCACAAACGCGTATTTGCTTGCATCGCATATCGTTTTGGGGGTTTCAACCACGAGCGTTCTGATCCTGGCAGTTGTATTCATGATGCAGCTGTCGCGCGCCGCGCTTCATGAATCGACAATTAACTTCAGTCGTCTTCATGGCTTGAGATTTGGCCGACTTTATGTTTACCTCTTTGCGGGTAAGTTGACTTATGAGCAGATCGAGAAAGCCTTTGGTTGGACAGGCATGTTCCCCACAGGCTTTGAGCTGATGCGATTTGGAGAAATCGCCGCCAAACACCCCAGTGAAACAGCCGCAACAGAAGCACGCAAGGTTTTGCTTCGGGATACTTAGGGGTAAGAGTGGTGGCAGGGATCAATTAAGACGGACACAACCCTTCATTTAATCGCTGTTCCCGTCCCACATTCCGGACAACGCTCCGGCGTGGCCCGCAAGTCGTAGCCGCATTTTTTACAGCAGCCTTCGCGCGGTTTTCGTCGCTGTCGATACCATCCAACTCCTCGCGATACAGGTAGGACCAGGGTGATAATCAACACCGACCACGCCGGAACCACAACCCGAATGTCTTGCACAGGGCCCTCTTTCAACATCACCGTTTTGCTGGCGTAGCCGAAACGAAGTCGGTTGGCCGATACACCGGTTCCCATGAGCGGGCTAATTGCCAGGAAAGTCCGATCGAATTGTGTTCTGGTGGATTGCTGGCGCATTTGCGCGGCGTCGTTTGAGTTGATGCCCCGCGATGTGAAATAGGCATCCCCTTCCTGTCGCCCGCCGGCCAACACGAGCTGACCTCGCAGCATTTGAATCCCCGCAGTCCGTACCTGCCAGACGTCCGGCGACGGGAATCGAAATTGTGATACAGAAACGGCTTCGATCCGCCAGTAACTCCAGATCCAGCCGAGCGCGACGAGCAACGCTACCATCAGCGAAAACAGGCAGATCGAATTGGAAATGAAGCGCCGCACGCTGAGCGGATTGTATCACCGATCAGTAATAAACCGTGGCCGAAGGCGGCGTTTTGCCGGCGTCGATCCAGTCGGAAATGGCGATGTATTGGTTGCCGGCCTTTTCCACGGAGAATCGGCCATGCAATAGGGTGTCCATGGCGTCACTAGGGCTTTGGCCGTAGGCAATGGTGACGGGAAAATGATCGGCACTTTCATCCAGCATGCCCAATGTCCACGAATCCGAAACTGAATCCCCCTTGTTGTAGTGGCCATAAAACCACCAGCCGCTGCCTTCGCCGCCGGTGCTAAGCCCGTCGGCGGCGCAGGCGGTGCGCAATCCGTCAACCTGGGCGTCACGAATCCAGGTTTCCAGCAAGTGCGCTCCGGGTTCTTTCAAATAGGTCGCGCCTGCGCAGGCCATTAAGAAGATGTGCCGCAAACCGCCTTCGCCCAGCTTCCGTCCTTTGGGCATGAAGTTCACCCACACATCCATCTGCTGCGAGAGCTGAAACGTCCCGTCAATCAATCCGCCATGCGTGAAAAAGCACGCCACATTGCACTTTTCCAGATCATCAAAAAACGCCGGCGCGTAATCCTTATCCTTCCCATACGGATATTTCTTCTTGGTATTTCTGGGCCCATCCTCGATTCTGGTTTCCGTCGGCGGACCTTGCACTAACCCGTACGTAGCCAGTGAGCGATGAAGCACCACCTGGTTAGGATAATCCCACGTGCCCACTCCATTTCGGACATTCCAATTCCCACGAAATGTTCCAACCCGGCCATATTGCCGCCAGTGTTCCCAGCTATACCAGTGATATGATCCCGATCGCATATAGGCCGGAATATTGGTCCCATATCGGTCGCTGATGTCGAAATTGTCATTATGGAACGGATTGGCCGGCGTGAGAACATCGAAGTAGCGCTCGCTTTCGATTTCCAATGCGCAGACTTCGAACCGGAATTCGGATGGGCAAAAGAAACACCCCATTGTTACCGGTTTTTCTCCGAGCTTGACCGGCGGTACGACGGCCGATGCAGGAAAAAGCGATTTGGCCGGTGAATTCTCCTGAAAATATCCAACAAACTGAAGATCGATCCGCAGCAGCTTGTCTTGCGGATCAAAGATCGCCTGAAAATAACCGATATCAAGCTTCCTTGGCGCATATAAGCGCACGAGTGTTCGCCCCACGAGCTTGCAGACTTTTACGTCCGGCATTTTGGACATCAGCAAAACTTCATGTTTGACCATGGGTCGGAATGAACTGGCTTGCTCATCGGTGAGAAGCGCCTTTGCCAGCTCGCGGGTTCGTTCGATCAGTTTTGCATCATCATCGGCGGTCTTTTCCGAATACGCCGGGGGATTGGCAGAAGCAAATTGTTCGATCAGCGTCTGGCCGGACCATCTTGGCATCCGCTTGTAGGTAATGTTGCCGTTGATGTCGATCAAAAGCGTTGAGCTTTCGTCACTGCACGACCAATAGGAAGGATACCGAACTGTCGACACGCGGCCGGCCTTGGCTTGGGATAGTTCGGGGTACTTAGTTTTGAATGATTCAAACGTCTTTTGCGCCAGATCAGCCGGAGCGGCGTGCACGAGTTGATTTGGGACGACCGTCCACAAGCAGATAACAGCAGCACATCTGAAGAGCTTTGACCTGAGCGTCATGCTGGAATTCTGAGCAGTAGATGAAGTCACGTCAATTTTCGGACGATCGCGGTTCATGTTTAATGAAATTGCGCGAATTTGATCTTTGGCGCGCAACTGGACTTACGACAAAATCGGAATTTTGAAAAATTTTTCGCCCGGTTTTACCGCAGGATCCTGAAAAGTGTTGCGCGCCCGGTGTTCGCGGCGCGCAACGCCGACCCAATAGGTAGGGAGTGAGTGTTCTTTGACAAGCGAATAGCGGTGCGGTGCAGCAAAATGCAACAAACTGCAACGGGTATGAAGTTGCTGCTTTTTGTGGGAGTTGTTAATCCCGTCGCGGCCGGGAGTTATAAATCCGGGGCAGTCGGAGTTGTTGCAGGAAGCTTCATTGAGTGGTCAGTCTTTCCATTTTCGAGCAGTCAAATGCACTTCAAAAGTATCTTTAGGATATCTTTGAGTGTCGCCGATGTTCACTGCATCTTCTCGATTTTCGTTCTGATCAGCAGCAGCCAGAGCCGTTTGATCCTCGCGGTCAGATCTTCGGGGATGGGGCGCGAAAGGGTTTGCCAGTCGGATTGATGCTTCTGGATGTACTGGCTGGCTTCGTCCTTGGAGACTGGCAGCGAAAGGCTGAATGGATCGTCGTTCAGGCCGCACACCAGACTTGTGAGATGCTGATTCATCGAGAATTGCCGCGTCAGCATCGCCAGGTAGCGCGATCGGCCGAGCAAACGAAGCTGCGAAACGGTTTCCAGCGTCTGCGGCAGGCCGTAGTCACCGGACATGCGCTGGGGCTGAGTGGATGCTGGTGCGCCAAAGGCGCCGGTCGGTGCTTCCTCTTCCAGGGGTTCGGTGGTGGGCACCAGTAGATAGATTTTTCGCCAGTTTCCGTTGGCGGTTTTGAGCTGTTCGATTGAACGGGCGGCGGCATCGAGAGCCTGGGCGGCGGATTTGTCCTCGGTCATCAGGTACGCGCCGATGAGCGTCTGCATCGCGTACCGCGACGCCAGTGCATCGCCGCCAACAGGAAAATCCTTCAGGCTCGGATCGATGGTTCCGTTGAGCCGATAAGCCGTGGTCCAGAGATTGGCGATCTTCGGGCTGATGTCGTTTTGTCCATCCAGGCCCAGCGCGGGATTGGTGGTTGCCTCGCCCAGCGCTGAGAGCCGCATCGTCAGAAGTTTGCCGGCGGATTTGCCCGCATCCTTGACCAGGATCGGCTCTTTCAGCACGTCGGCGGCCAGCAGCAGCGCCATGGCGGCGCTGAATGAATCGGAATCATCCAATCGCAATATTCGTTGCGTGTCATGGGGCTGGGCGTCGGGCGGATAAGGGATGGGCCAGCCGCCTTCGTCGGTCTGCTGCTTGGCCAGCCATTGCGCCGCCCGCATGGCGCCGCGATAAATCAAATCGGGACTTTTGGTCTGCGGATCGTAAACGAGCAGCATCAGCGCCATGCCAGCTTCGGTGGCGGCGCGATCCGGGACAACCGTCGGCTCGTCGCGCGACGAAGCGCCGCTGGGGCCGAAGATCACATGGCCGGGCACGCGTCCGACCGGCGTCTGCGCCGCTGCGACCCCGCGTGCCGCTTCGAGCGCGGCCTGCTGGTATTTGGGTTCGTGCAGAACCTGGCCCGCCCAGAGCAGGAGCACTCCAGCGGCGGCGGTGCCCGGTGGGTCCATCATCACATGGCGCGGCGCGCTGTTCTGCGTGGCGACCGCGGGAACGGTGTCCCAGCCCCAGCCATAAGGCCGCCGCACCGCGGACTGAATCAGTGCGTCGCATTCCCGCGCCAGTTGGGCGGAGTAAGGCCCGCTTTGAGCTTGGGCTTGAGCGAGGGGGGCAAGAAGCAGTATTGCGATTCCGATCCAGTCGCAAATCGCAAATCGGCAATCAAAAATCCTCACAGCTTGCCACATCTGGCCTACCATGTTCAGATACACGCGGCACTTTGTAAACCGCCGCCGCTGCTATGAAGAGATTTATTATCGAGATCAGTTCCGAAGGCGACACGGACATCATCAACCTCAGTCCCGAGCTGAGCGCGCGGCTCAAGGGAACGATTGGCGATGGCATCGTGCACCTGTTCATCGCCGGCAGCACCGCGGCGCTGACGACGATCGAATTTGAACCGGGCTTGGTGAAGCAGGATCTTCCGCGCGTGCTTCAGCAACTGATTCCCGATGATGCAAAGTACGAACACGAAGCGACATGGAACGACGACAACGGCCACAGCCACGTCCGGGCTGCTTTGATCGGGCCTAGCCTGACGGTTCCCTTTTCCAACGGCAAACTGCTGACCGGCGAATGGCAGCAGGTGGTGTTGATCGATTTCGATACGCAACCACGCAAGCGGAAGATCATCTGTACGGTGATCGTCTGACAGCTCAAGAAGCTTAATACGGCAATCGGCGGCGGCGATTACATTCGACGATGACCTGCATCAGCACGCCGAACCCGCCCAGCGAGCCCCCGAGAATCACGCCGGCCGTGGCGCCGAAAAATGTGGCGACGCCGACGGGTTCCACATCGGTCCAGGGAATGATATGGGCAAAGAATCGCGGCGTGATCGATCCGCTGGCAAAGCCAAAGAGCCCGCCCATGAGCATGCCCGCCAGTGCGCAGCCGGTGACGATCAGGAAGACCTTGATCCACGTCATGATATTCGATTGTAACAGCGCGCAGCGATCACTGCGCGGAAGTGCTGAGCAATTTGGTCCGGGCCTGCTGATATTCGGCATCGTTGATTGCACCGCTGTCATGCGCGACCTTCAGGTCCTGTAATTGTTTGCCCAGGGTCGGGTTTTTGGATTCGTAGCGGTCGCTGCCGCCGATGGCGAGACAGCCGGTTGTAAATGACGCGATCATCAGACCCAGTACGATTCGTCCCGCCCATGATTTGATTGACTGGCACATGAATGTGCTCCTTCCTTTTTGATTGAGAGCCCCATCGCCCTGGCGGGTTAGACCCGCACACCTGTGCTCGGTTAGTACAAACTTGGTTATCGGCAAATGGGCGCTGCGGAACTTGACCGCCCGGCGGTATAAGGCAATTTCATGCCTTCCGCACCGGGCTCAATTTCTCAACAGATATTCTGGCTCTTTATCCTCGCCATTCCGGTCGCCACGGTTGCACGAACAGTCGTATTCGAGGAAGTCTTCCGCGAAGCCCGCGAATGGTGCCAGGACAAGAGCCAGCGCTGTCAAACCTTGTGGCAGCGAAAGTTCTTCTATGTCTTCACCTGCGAATATTGCTTCAGCCACTGGGTGACTCTTTTTTTTCTGGCGTTGACTCGATTCAAATTGCTGATCGACGACTGGCGGGGATACATCATCGCGTGGTTCGCGGTCGTGCTCGTCGCCAACATCTACCTCAACCTTTATTCGCGTCTGCGCGTCGATATCACCGCCGGGAAGAAGCAGATCGAGAAAATGGAAACGGAGATGGGCCAGAAGAATTCCACCCGAAAGAATGAAATGTGAGAAAGTTTGTGCCGGCCGCGCGCTGTGCTAAGATTCATCCACACGGATGGACACCACTCGCCGATGGATCGTTGCCGAGCCTCATCCCAGCGCCAAAGAGCTGGCCGACCGACTTCGCACCTCACCTCTGATCGCGCAAATGTTGCTCAACCGCGGATTGTCCGATCCGCAGGATTGCTCGAATTTCCTTCGACCAAACCTGAAATGCCTGCATGATCCAAGTCTGCTGGCGAATCTGGCAACCGCGGCCCAGCGCATCGCCAAATCGATCCGCGATCGCGACAAGATCGTCATTTACGGCGACTACGACGTCGATGGCATTACCGGCGTCTCGATCTTGTGGCACGCGATCAAAGTCCTCGGCGGGCAGGTCAGCTATTACATCCCGCATCGCATCGAAGAAGGCTACGGGCTGAATTCCGAAGCGATCACCCAGATTTGCAACGGTGGGGCAAAGCTCATCATCAGCGTCGACTGTGGCGTAACCGCGATCGAGCCGGCGAAGGTCGCGCGCGACCGAAATGTGGATTTGATCATTACCGATCATCATGAATGGCACGATTCGCTGCTGCCCGAATGTTTCGCGATCGTTCATCCACGCTTGAATGAATATCCCAATCCGCATTTGTGCGGCGCGGGCGTCGCGTTCAAGCTGGCGTGGGGCATCGGAATGGCGATGAGCGGCGGAGCACGGGTGAGCGACGAATTTCGCGCTTTCCTGCTGGAAGCAACCGCGCTGGCGGGACTCGGAACGATCGCGGATGTCGTCCCGCTGGTCGGGGAGAATCGTGTGCTGGCTCATTTCGGTTTGAATAGCCTGAAATCATCCAAGCTCAACGGCGTGCGGGCTCTGATCAAATCCGCCAAGCTTGATGGGCAGGAAATCGATTGTTACCACGCAGGATTTCTGCTCGCGCCGCGCCTCAATGCCGCCGGTCGAATGGGACATGCGCAGCTAGCGGTCCAGCTTCTCACCGATGCGGATCCCCACAAATCCGAAGAAATCGCAGCCTATCTGGAGCAGCAGAATCGCGCCCGTCAGACGATGGAAAAGAAAATCCTTGACGAAGCGCTGGCGCAAATCGCGCAGCTTGGAGCCGATGCGCCCGAGAATCGCGCGATCGTGCTCGGCAGCGATGGATGGCATGCGGGCGTGATCGGGATCGTCGCCTCGCGGATCGTCGAGCGATTCCATCGTCCATGCATCATGATCGCGCTGAACAATGGACACGGGCAAGGCAGTGGTCGATCGGTCACGGGATTTCATCTGGCCAAAGCGCTCGAGCGCTGCGCAGAACACCTCGATGCCTATGGCGGCCACGAGATGGCGGCGGGGCTTAAAGTCCGCGCGGAAAAGTTCGACTCGTTCCGCCGTGACTTTATCGATCATGCGAACACAACGCTCGATCCTTCGCTGCTGGTTCCGCAACTGCGCATCGATTGCCTGGCGGAGCTCGTGCACATGAGTCACGCCCTGGTGAGCGATCTCAAGCGGCTCGGCCCCTTTGGTCACGGCAATCGCAAACCGGTGCTGGCCTGCCGCGGGCTGACGCTGGCAGGCCCTCCGCGTCGGGTCGGTAAGTCCGGCGACCATCTCCAGCTTTTCGTCCGCCAGGGCAACAGCCACATGAAATGCATCGCCTTCGGCCTGGGCGCCATGTTCGACAAGCTCAAGACCGGCATGAATATCGACATTGCTGTCGAACCCCAAATCAACGAATTCAACGGTCGCAGCAGCGTAGAACTGGCGGTGAAGGATTTGCAGTTGGTTGAACAGTAGCCAGTTATTGTTTTCCGTCCCTTCAACGCTATAATCCCGCCCCTTGCGATGTGGAATCATCGGGCGATGTTGCCTGCACCACAAAGCGGTATCGTCGGCATGCCTCAGAACCATGCCGATCCGATAAATCGCGTGTAAGCCACGGGATTTTCGATTTTTGAATTGCGATTTGCGATTGCTCGAAAAATCGCAAATCGGCAATCGCAAATCAAAAATCATTGTGCCTCGCTAGTTCTGAGAAAGAAGCCTCCCCATGGCCCGATATCTCGGACCGAAAGTTAAGCTCTCCCGTCGCGTTGGCGTTCCGATTGCAGATATCCCCAAGCACACCGGCAAGGAGTTGGAACTGCCGGGCATGCATGGTTACCGCGGCCGTCGTCATACGGAATATGGCGTGCGCATGACTGAGAAGCAGAAGCTGCGCTATCACTATGGCGTGCTGGAACGCCAGTTCCGCCGGTATATGGACATGGCCAAGAAGTCCAAGGGCAACACCGCCAACTCGATGATCCAGATTCTCGAAACGCGCCTCGATAACGTGCTGCGCCGCCTGGGCGTTGGCCGCACGATCTGGGCAACGCGACAGATCGTGGCGCATGGCCATGTGAAAGTGAATGACCGCAAAACCGATATCGCCAGCTTCCTGGTCAAGCCCGGCGACAACATCACATTCAAGGACGGGATTCACAAAGTCCTTCGTGAGAACATGGAACAGAACGCCGGCCACAATGTTCCCGGCTGGCTGGAATGGAACCCGGCGCAACTGACGGGCAAAATTCTTCAGCTGCCGACGCCGGAGGATGTGCCGTTTGAAGTGAACATGAACCTGATCATCGAGTTTTATCGATGAACCCAGGCAATTGCGGGATTGGGATTGCGGATTTCGGATTTGAGTTAGATCATTCCGCAATCCGCATTCTGCAATCCGCATTTCGCCATGAGCCTCAACCCCCAGCTTTTTCCGCCCATCCCGCCGGTGCAGGACTCGGCGCCGCGGCCGTTCTGGACTGTGCTTATTCCGGCGTACAAGCCGGAGTACTTGCCGCAGACGTTGCGAAGTCTCATGGAGCAGGATCCGGGCGCGCAGGAGATGGAAATTCTGGTTCTCGACGATTGCAGCCCTCATAAACTTGAGCCGATCGTTCGCCAAATCTGCGGCCAGCGCGCCAATTACGTCCATCACGCTCGGAACCTGGGCACCTATGCGAATGAAAACGCCGGGTTGACGATGGCGCGCGGACAATGGATTCACATTCTCAACGATGATGACTGGGTTTTACCAGGATTCTACTCCACGCTGCACGATGCCTTGAAAGATCAGCCACCGACGGTCGGCGCAGGATGCTGTCGGCAGACAAATGTCGACCAGGCCGGACGCGAAATCGCCCCGCAGATCAATCTGCGCGAAAAACCAGGCATCATTGAGAACTGGCTGATGAGAGTGGGCGCGGCCAATCCGGTGCATCCGGTTGGCGTGGTCGTTCGACGCAGCACCTTCGAGCACCTGGGCGGGTTTTATCCCAAGCTCAATTACTGCGCCGATTGGGAATTCAACAAGCGATCGGCCGTCTTCTATGACTGGTGGTACGAACCGAAAATCATGGCGTGTTATCGCCATCATCTCGAAAGCATTACCTATTCCGGTCAGGACAGCGGCGAACAGCTGCGCGATATTAACCATGCCATTCGCGTCTCCGAATCCTATCTCCCTGCGGATAAACGCCAGCAAATCAGCGATGCGGCGCGCGAAGCATACGGTCTTCACTCCCTCAAGTCCGCCGCCAGGGCACTGGCCAATGGACAAAATTCCGGCGCGATTCATCGCATCCAGGCGGGGCTGGAAATCTGCCAATCCGCGAAAATGCTCGAACAATTGGCCCTTTTGATTACGCAACCTAACGCCAAAGCCATTCGCGACCTTCTTCCGCATTTTTTCAAGATGATCGAAGTGCATTCGAATCAGAAAAAGCCCGCGCCGGGTTCACGCCCACAATAGCATTTGCGATTTGGGCTACGCGGCCTTTCGCGTTTCACCAACGGCGCTTCTCAATCGCCGCAGAATGTTCCTATGCATTTGGCTGACGCGCGATTCACTCACTCCCATGCAATCGGCAATTTGTTTCATGGAGAAGCCTTCCAGGTAATACAGCCGCAGAATGAAGCGATCGGATCCTCCCATCCACGGCAGCTTGCTGGTGATCCACTCGCGGGAAATGACCATGTCGTCGTCGAATGAGTTTTCGCCAGCCAATTGTTCGTTCAAAGGAACCAGAGAAGGAAAAACGCCCCTGGCGCGCATTGTTCTGGAGATGTGATCCCGCTGGCGCAGCCCATCGATCATGGCGCCCCGAATGTATTTACGAGCGAAAGCACCAAACGGTACGCCGCGCGAGCGATCGAACTTCTTCTTAGCCCGATGCAAGCCAAAATATCCATCGCTAATCAAATCACCCATTTCCACCGATCGCGGCAGTTTGCTGCGAAGTGAGCGCGCGATGCTTATAAGGAGTTCGAATTCGGATGGTCTTATTTTCACCTGTGTTGCTCCCCCGTTCGATGTGCGGACCGATAAGCTGGTCCGATAACCGCAGCGACTGGCCGCGAGGACTTAATTCCGCCCGCGGTTACCCTAACATAATACGAACTTTGGGGCAAAAGAATTCTTATTGGATTGTGAAAGTTTCCTGCTCCACCTAACCCTCTTAAGTTGCCCAAACCCAAAACCGATGGTAAATTTGGAAAGATGGATAAGACGGCTAAACTCACTTATCCACAAAACTCGATAGGTTAGCTAAGAGAGTCTGGAAATGAGGGCATTATGAAAACGGTCTTCACAACTGGCGAAGCTGCGGAAATCTGCAAGGTCTCCCAGCAAACGATCATCCGCTGCTTCGACAGCGGGCGCCTGCGGGGCTTCCGCGTTCCCGGCAGCCGGTTCCGTCGCATCCCCCGCGATGCACTGATCGCCTTCATGAAAGACAACGGCATTCCGCCAGATGCATTGGACAACGGCAAGAGCAAGGTCCTGGTCGTGGATGACGATCCGGAAATTGTGGAATTGTTCGTGGACGTGCTGGAGCGCGATGGCCGATTTGAGGTCAAGACTGCCGCGACCGGTTACGACGCGGGCATGCTCACGCAGGAGTTCAATCCGGACCTGGTCATTCTGGACTACATGCTGCCGGACATCAATGGCAACGTGGTCTGCAAGACCATCCGCCAGAAACCCGAATTCGAGCACACGAAGATCATCATCGTCTCGGGCGTGGTGAATCAGGACGAAATCAACGAGCTGCTGAAATCGGGTGCAGACGAGTTCGTGAAAAAGCCGTTTAATATCGAGAAGCTGATCGAACGGATCGGCGAATTGCTCGGCGTGTAGTGTGTTCCGCAATCGCTTGCGGTATGAAAACATGAAGACGTGAAGCATGATGTCGAAGTTGTTCATGTTTCATGTCTTCATGTTTCATTAAATGCCTATGTCAGATTTAAGGGAAAAGAGAGTGGAACTCATCCTCCAGCAGCTGGAGGAGATTCCCACGTTGCCCGCCGTCGCCGTGAAGGTGCTGGAGGTTACCGGCAACGACACCTCGTCGGCCGCCGATGTCGTTCAGCTCATTACTTCGGATCAAGCCCTGACCACCCGCGTGTTGCAACTGGTTCATCGCGCCGATTTAGGTGTGCGCGGCGAAGTGAGCACGGTCGAGCGCGCGGTCATGCTGCTGGGATTCGCCGCCGTGCGCAGCGCCGTGCTGGCAATTTCCATCTTTGAATCGTTTCGGCCGGGTTCGAACGACTCTGCTAATTTCAGCCGCGAGGAATTCTGGAAACATTCGGTGGCCGTCGCATGCTGCGCCGAGCTTTTGGCTCGGGAACTTCAGAAAACCTGGGGGAAAGACGCGGGGATCGATGCCTCCGAGGCATTTGTCTGCGGTTTGCTGCATGACATCGGCAAAGTGGCGCTGGACGCCGTTTTGCCCAAGAGCTTCAGCCGCGTCGTGGAAGCGGCGAATCTATTGCGCGGCAATATCGCTGATCTGGAACGAACCGTCATCGGCCTGGATCACATGGTCGTTGGCAAGCGCCTGGTCGAGAAATGGCAGCTTCCGCCGATTATTCGCGACTGCGTCTGGTTGCATGGGCAATTGCCGCAGGCGCTTCCCGCGACGGTGCGCAATCCGCGCATGGTGAACCTGATCACGCTGGCTGACATTCTCGTTCGCGAGCAGCATCTGGGTTACAGCGGAAATTTCGTTTTCGCCACTGCACGCACGTCCTTGCTGGACGCAATCGGTTTGCTTCCCGAGCACATTGAAAAAGTATTGCAGGACCTGATCACGCACATCGAGCCGCGCGCCGCCGCCCTTGGCCTGGGACAAGCCAGCACATCGCAGCTCTATCATCAGGCGCTGGCGCAGGCGAACAAGGAACTCGGTCGAGTTACAGGGCAACTGGCGGCCAAGAACCGCAAGCTTCAGGTTCGGGCTAAATTCTTCGATGCCCTGGCGAATTTCCAAGCCGAGCTTCGCCCCGATGCGCCGCCTTCGGTTGTGCTGCATGCCATCGGTCAAACCGCGGTGAGCTCGCTCGATACCACCAGCGCCGCGGTCTTCTCGCTGCCTCCGGGGCGCGATTACGCCGAGGCCGTGCTGGTCGATGGGAATGGCGATGTCTTTGAAACCACGATCGTTGAAAAAACCACGCCCGGCACCCCCAAGCCCGAGCCCGGCGATGGGCCGGTGCTCACCGTCACCGAAGATCTCGAATGGTTCCTCACCGCCGTTTCCCCGCGACTGGCCAACGAGCACCGCTTCTGGATTTGTCTCTCGGCCGACGGCGTTTGCATTGGCGGCGTGGTCTGGGGCGCTGCCACGGGTGAATCGCAGCGGCTTAGCACGCAGGTCCAGGAACTCAACGCGCTGGCCAGCGGCTGGAGCCTGGCTTTACGGACCACGCAGATACGTGAGGAAGCTCGCAATCTATCGGAACAACTGGCCGAAGCGAATCGCCAATTGCAGACCGCCCAGAACGAGATTCTGCGCAGCCGCACGTTAATAACCGTCGGCGAAATGGCTGCTGGCGCGGCGCATGAGATGAACAATCCGCTGGCGGTGATTTCCGGGCGATCACAACTGTTAGCGTCGCAATTAGCGGACCCCAAGCTCAAAACCATGGCCAATCTCGTTGCCGAGCAGAGCCACCGGCTTAGCCAGATCATTACCGAGCTGATGGCGTTCGCCAAACCCGAAACGCCGCGGCCCGTCGAATCGGACCTTGCAGAATTGGTCAACAAGGCGCTTCACGAAGCAAAGCAGCAGACCGAAGCCGCCGATAGGACCATTGAGGTGACTTTTACGGAAGTGCCGCCTGTGCTGGTTGATCCGACCCAGGTGGCCGCCGCGCTGGTCGAAGTGTTGAACAATTCGCTTCAGGCGACCGATCCGGCCAAGGGCCAGATTCAGATGCACGGGGCGTTTGATCCATACTCGCAGAAGGTGGTGCTGACCATCGCGGACAACGGTTGTGGAATGGATGAGACTACGCTCAAGCGTTCGTTCGATCCGTTCTTCAGTTCCAAGCCGGCGGGTCGTCGGCGCGGAATGGGCCTGGCCAAGGCACTGCGCTGGATCGAATCCAGCGGCGGGTCGATTCGGCTGGAAAGCCAGCTCGGACAGGGAACGCGGGCGATTATCCTTCTGCCCGCCAGTAAAACAGTCGCAGCGCCACAGCAGGCGGCGATGAGAAAAAAAGCGTGAGGGAACGGGAGAGGAGATTATGGCTCCAGTCATTAACAACACCGCCAAAGCGATCCCGCCGCGCGTGCTCGTCGTCGACGATGAGCCGGCGATGATCGAGTTGCTGACCGATGTGATCTCGCGCCAGGGAAATTGCCGCGTTCTTCGCGCGGAAAATATCGCCTCGGCCAACCGCATCCTCGCGTCTGAATCGGTCGATCTGGCTTTGGTAGACCTGCGCCTGCCCGACGGCGATGGCATGTCGCTGGTCCAGACCATCAATCAAAAGCACCCCACCACCGCCACGGTCGTCATCACCGGCGAGCCGTCTGTGAATGGCGCCATCAGCGCCTTCCGGGCCGGTGGATTCGATTTTCTGCCCAAGCCGTTCACCGCGGAACATTTGATGGAACGCGTGAACAGTGCGCTCTCGCGACAATCAAGGCTGGTGCGAAATCAGATGCGATTGCTTCGGCTGCGCGGCGCGGTGAAGAAACTCAACATTACCCGGCACACCATCAGCAAGAAAGTTGATCTGCTCTGCAACGATCTGGTCGCAGCGTACGGCGAACTTTCGCGGCAAATCGACCAGGTCCGCATGCAGGAAAGCTTCCGCAAGCTGCTCATGCAGGCGACCGATCTGGAGCAACTCCTCTGCCACGCCATGGACTGGATTCTGCGCCAGGCGGGTTATTGCAACGTGGCAATCTGGCTGGCGTCGGAGGAGCATAAGTTCGAGCTGGGCGCGTACATGAAATACACGATCGCCGGCGAGCAGCCTTTCACCGATGCGATGCGAAATGGTTTATTGCCGCTCATCAGTCGCGAAGGATACGCGCACCTGTTTGGCCCGGAGATCACGGAGCATCTCACGCCTGCGGAATGCGAATACCTCAAAGGCCAGGAGATTCTCGGCTCCAATTGCACGTATTTGGGCGAATCCGTCGCGGCCATCGTTATGTTCCGTGATGAGAAGGCGCCATTCAGCGATGACGATGTGGCGATGCTCAAAGCCATCAGTCCAATCTTCGCCGTAACGCTTGCGGGTCTGGTCCGGCGCACGCAGGACGAACCCGCTGAAGGCGAAGACGACGGCGGGGGCCTGCTCGACGAGCACGATGGGGAAAATGACCACCCCAAGAAAAAGCCCGACTCCGCCGACTGGTGGAAACGCGGCGAACCGCCGCCCTTTTAGGGTTCCGAATCAGGATTTCTACCAATTGAAGGCGGCCTGTCCTGCCGATACTATTAATCAAGTACGGTTCTGCCATGCACGTGATTTGAGAGCACGATTTGGCTAACCGATAAGCTACCCTTGGGGTTAATCGCCTGACGCGGCGTACGCCCGCTATGACGGGAAACCAAGCGTTGGGAAAACGGGAGAACCCTCCCGCCTCGATTTCCACCCACCTATTTGCAAGGGTTAGACTGAACAGCTCTCACACGGCAACCGCGGATCATCGTACTTTAGAGCACAGCTTTTGGGCTGTGCTTTATTTTTTGCCCGATCGCAACTGAAAGATTCGAACAGCTTTGTCGCGCGTAGGAAGGGGCTGTTGAATCTGTTGCAGGACCCATCCTTTTTCCTGGATCCACGCTGGAAACATCTCACCGGTTTGACGACCCGGTTCGCCAAGCATCACGGTTCCTTGGGGATTGAGGTGAGCGCGGAAAAATTGATGCAGGTGCTCCCATTCCTTGCGATCGTAAAGCACATCAGCGCCAAGAATCAGATCGAATTTTTCATTCAGTTGGTCCTTCTGCCAGTTCACTCGCCGCGTGCGGATTTGGGCGGACCATGGCAACGAGTTGAGTTGCGCAAACAGCAGCGCATCGGGCTCCAGATCGGCGAAGAGCACATTCGCGCCCATCGCCGCTGCGACCATGCCGGAAAAACCCATGCCGCAACCGAGATCGAGAACATTTTGAGCATCGCGAGCGACTCCCGGGCCAAGGAAGTTGGTCAGAAATGCGCCAATACCAACGGCGCTTTCCCACAGCTCGGCCCAGTAGGGTAAATGCAGATCAGTTCCTTCGCGGCGCTCACCTGTCGCACGTTCGCGGCGGTCTTCTTCTTCACAAATCTGGTCCAATACTCGATTCGGGTCGGCCACGCGCGTAAACGCCAGGCGCAGAGGACCTGCCGAATGTGTTTCGGTGATCGTCTGGTAGCGGCGCTGAATCCGCGCCAGAAGCTGTGCTCGTGCAACATGCATCGGCTGCATCGACAACATTTTGCGGATCGGGTATGGTTTGTGAATCATTCAAATGAATGTTTCATTTATAAAGCTACTGATTGGCTGTGTCGCACTTGTGCTGCTCGGAGTCGGGTGTGGCGAAGCCGCGCTGGAAACCGGCTATAAGCCCCACTCGCTCACCGATTCCCCCGCGATACGACGCAGCTACTATGCAAGCCCGTTTACTCCCGAAGCGCAGGCGCCGGCCATGGAAAGAGATCAGGAATTCGAATCGCGACGACCTCACCAGGGTTACTAGGTGTAATATAACTAACGTCTTAAAAGCCCACGGATTGCTGTCTGTGGGCTCTTTTGATGGATTATCGAGACACTCGCCCGATCAGTATTCCCGACAACTACGCAACAAACCGTGGAAATTAGGTACAGACTTGGTCTAAAATGCAGGCGTGAGTCTGACTGTGGACGCCGAGGATTTCGTCAGGGCGGTTACCCCGGTCCTTGCGCGCAAGGACCTGCCGGGACTGCTACAGCTTCTTAAGAGCCGCTGGACGGCTCCTCAAATCGTCGCGCTTCTGAATTGTACATGCGGAGATGCGCGAAAAGTTGCAGCCTTATCTCTTTCCCTGGTTGGTTGCGATAAATGCCTTCCCGCTCTGGCCGAGCAATTGCGTGATCCCGATCCGATGGTCAACCAGATGGCCGAGCACGCCATATGGTCGATTTGGTTCCGCGGCGGCGCTGAGGAAGCGAATCACCAGGTTTGCCGCGGGGCCAAGGCGATCGACCGCAGCGAATACGATCACGCGATCACTCACTTCAACAAAGCACTTGAGATTTCCCCCCACTTTCCTGAAGCCTTCAACCAGCGAGCGTTAGCCAAATACCTGCTTGAGCAATACGAAGAATCGCTGATCGATTGCAAAAGGGCAGTAGAACTTATGCCCATTCACTTTGGCGCCTGGGCGGGTATGGGACACTGCCACGCACACCTGGGACACCTGCCTAAAGCCGTTGAATCGTACGAAAAAGCCCTTCAAATCAATCCCCACATGTCTCAAATCCGCGAAGCCGTGCAGGAATTGAAAGCGCGCATCGGCGCGGATGTGTAAAGACAAAGTCGATAATTAATTCGGGAATTCAGCCTGCTCTTCGTCCACGCCGTCCCCCGCGTGCACCTCGGCCGCGCGCGTTGGGGTCGTAAGTGAGTTTGCTGGTGACGGTCTGATTGTTCTTTAGCGCGTAGGAAAGCTTCAGCGTCTGACCGTCATATTCGCCGGTCCAGATCACATCCAGGATGTTATCTTCCCACATTCCACCGGGCATGATTTTCGTGGCCTGGGCACGGACTTCGCCGTTTCGAATCTGACCGCGCATTTCCAATCCATGCCAAGTCCCATTGACGAAATGCCAGTATTCGAATGTGAAGTTTTCCCCGTTTCGCGTGATGATATTGGCCGACGCGTATGCGGTGGGATTGCCGCCGCGGCGATTGACCACCTGGGCCTCGCTGGTTTCATTACCGCTCCAGGTTGACTGCGGCTGAAGCTGATCGGCAGGCTGCGACGTGGATTGCGCCTTGGCCAATGCGCCGTTCAATAACACGAGCACGATAAAGGTGATTTTTGCCGACCCCTTCATGAATCGCTCCTTCCCAAAGCAATTAAAGTTTAATTCGAAACAGTATGAATCTGCAAGTGTAACAGCCGTTCTGCGTAAACATTGACACTCCCGCACCCAACGCTTACCTTCCGCCGCCATGCTGCGCGTCCTGGCTGGATGTTTGATTCTGCTCGTGGTTTTGGGATGTGAATCCTCGACCACCTATCCGCGCACTCCCGCCGACGCGATGCTCTTTGGGCCCTCGCGATTTCGCATTCATCCGATTTTTACGCAGATCAAAGATTGGACCGGCGATAACGTCCCGGATGGCATTGAAGCGCTGATCGAATTCGAGGACCAGTTCGGCGACGCCACCAAAGCGTCGGGCCAGGTCATTTTCGAGCTCTACGAATATCGCAAGTTTGATCCCGATCCGCGCGGCAATCGCCTGGCGAATCCTTGGATCGGCGATCTGGACACCATCGACGCCCAGCGACAGCGCTGGAACCACACCAGTCGAACTTACAGCTTCCAGTTGGCTTATCCGCAGATTCAAACCGATCGCTCGTATGTCCTGACGGCCACCTTCCAGCTCAGCGGCGGCGGACGGTTCTTTGACCAAATGATCCTGGCTGCGCCCGAGCCGCAATACGAAATCCCGACCTCGCGTCCCGCTAAAGAGCCGACCAGCGGTCCGTCAACTGAACCGTCCACCGCCCCCACAACAAACGTTGACACTCCCTCCAGCGGCCTTTAACCTCCATTCGGAGATACGCTTGCCAACCCCGCATCTATCGCGGCCCGATCCGCTTCCCATTCAGCCAATCCCCAAATTGCTTTTGCGCACCAAGCGCGAGCTGGGCGCGGATTTCGATTTCTCCAAACCCTCGCGCGTCAGCCGCGCTCCGGGCCGGCTGGATGTCATGGGCGGCATCGCCGACTACACCGGCTCGCTGGTCTGCGAAGCCACGCTCGCCTGCGCGGCGGCCACGGTGCTCCAGCAGCGCGACGATCGCGAAATCCAGGTGATGTCGTTCAACATGCTGGACAACAATGAGCCGTTCACCTTCCGCATGAACATGTCCGACATGGGCGAGAGCACCCAGCCGAAGCTACGCGAAGAATTCGCCCAACCCGGACGCAAGTGGGCCGGGTATCTCGCGGGTTGTATGTTCGCGCTGCACAAGGAAGGGCTACTCGATCTGAACGACAGCAAACTGCGTGGGCTGAACCTGGCGGTCTATAGCACCGTGCCGATGGGCGCAGGCGTCAGTTCCTCCGCCGCGATCGAGGTCGCGACCATGATGAATATGGTCGACCATTACGGCCTGTGCGATGTGATGGACCCACTCAAGCTCGCATCGCTTTGCCAGTGGGTAGAGAATCAGATCGTCGGCGCGCCTTGCGGCATCATGGACCAGGTCACCAGCTGCTTCGGCGAGGCGGGCGCGTTTCAGCGCATCGTCTGCCAGCCGCACCAGCTTTTGCCGTACCTTTTCCTGCCGCATGGTTTCCGTGTCATCGGCATCAACAGCAAAGTAAAACACAGCGTCGGCGGCCCTCAGTATGGCATGACCCGCTGCGCCGCGTTTATGGGCCACGCCATCATCCTCGGGAAAATGCGCGAAATGGGAAAAGCTCAGGGCAAGGAACTGATCGAGGATCCCATGCATGGCTATCTGGCGAATCTCGATCAGGACGATTACAAGAAATATTTTCGCCCGTATTTGCCGGAGAAGATGCAGGGCAGCCAGTTTCTCAGCCAGTACACCAGCACGATCGACAAAGCCACCAGCGTTCAGAACGAGAAAGAATATCACGTTCTGCAAGCCACCGACCATCACGTTCTGGAAGCACGCCGCGTGCGCCAATTCTGCGAATTTCTCGAGGCCGCGGGGAAACTCGATCCAAAAGATGATGAGCGCTACAAACTGATGGATAAGGCGGGCCATCTCATGTACGCGTCCCACTTGTCCTACACCAATGATGCCCTATTGGGTGCGGATGAATGTGATTTGCTCGTGCAACTGGTTCGCGAGCGCGAAAAATCCGGTTTATATGGCGCGCGTATCACCGGCGGTGGCTGCGGCGGGACGGTCGCAGTTCTCTGCGAAGCCAACGAACGCGCCGACGCCGCCATCGCCGAGATCATGCAGGTCTACGAACAAAAAACCGGCAAGCAGCCCGACGCCTTCAAAGGCACAAGCCGTGGAGCCTGGCATTACAAATCCAGCCTGACGAGCGAACATGACCAATCGATAACCAAGACCGAATGACCAACTGATCATTTGGATTTCATTGGCGATTCTGGTTTGGTCATTGCTCATTCTGTAAAATCCCCCGTCATGCCTTACACGATTGGAATCGATTACGGCACCAACACAGTCCGTGCGATCGTTGTTGACGTCACCAATGGCAAGGAAATCGGCGGAAGTGTCGTCCCCTATCCATCCGGCAAGCAGGGAATATTGCTTGATCCCAAGGATCACAATCTGGCGCGACAGCATCCCGGCGATTATTTGATCGGGCTGCAAAAATCTGTTCGTGGGGCAATTAAGCAGGCTTCAAAGGTCAAAAGGTTTTCGGCCAAGGATGTGATTGGAATTGGCGTGGATTCGACTGGCTCCAGTCCGATTCCGGTGGATAAAAACAACGTTCCACTGGCCCTTCAGCCCAAGTTCAGGAAGAATCTGGCGGCGCAATGCTGGCTTTGGAAGGATCACACCGGCTATCGTGAAGCGGCGAAGATCACGCAGTTGGCGGCAGAACATCGGCCGCAGTTTATTGCCAAATGCGGTAATACTTATTCCTCCGAATGGTTCTGGAGCAAGATCTGGAAATGCCTAAATGTGGCGCCCGAAGTCTTCGCCGCGGCGTATAGCTGGGTCGAATTGAGCGACTGGATTCCCTCGGTGCTGGCGGGCGTGAATGATCCGCTGCAAGTCAAACGCGGCATCTGCGCTGCGGGCCACAAGGCGCTCTACAGCGACGACTGGAACGGCCTGCCGGACAAGCAGTTTCTGGCCATGCTCGATCCCAAGCTCGCGGACCTGCGCGACCGTCTCTACGAAAAGGCGTATGACGCCACGCAATCGGCCGGCAATCTTAGCGCTGAATGGGCCAAGAAACTGGGACTGCCCCAAGGAATTCCGATCGCCATTGGCGAATTCGACGTCCATTACGGCTCGATCGGTTGTGGCGTAGACGAGGGGACGCTGGTCAAGGTCATCGGCACGAGCACGTGCGATTGCTGTGTCGTCCGTGCGGATAAAACCGTCGCGGATATCCCCGGAATCTGTGGCATTGTCCCTGGCGCAATTCTGCCGGGCTATTACGGCATCGAAGCCGGCCAAAGCGCCGTCGGCGATATCTTCAAATGGTGGGTTGAAGTCGTCTGTGAAGGCGATGAAAAACTGCACGCCAAACTGACCAAGGAAGCTGCCAAACAAAAACCCGGACAAGCCGGGCTGCTCGCGCTGGACTGGAACAATGGCAATCGCACGATCCTGGTCAATCCCATGCTCAGCGGCCTGCTCATCGGGCAAAGCCTGCACACCACGCGCGTCGATATCTATCGCGCGCTGATCGAAGCGACGGCGTTTGGCGCGCGGGCGATTCTGGAGCGCATCAACGAATACGGCGTGCCCGTGCAGCGCGTCGTTTGCAGCGGCGGCATCGCGGAAAAGAATCCCATGCTCATGCAGATTTACGCCGACGTAACCGGCTGCACCATGCAGCTCGCCGGCTCCGGACAAGCCTGTGCCCTGGGCTCCGCAATTTCCGCCGCGGTGCTCGCGGGAGCGCACCAGGATTTCGCGACGGCACAAAAAGCCATGACCAGCGTGAAGAACATCAGCTACAAGCCGATTGCCGAGAACAAAAAAGTGTACGATTACCTTTACGCGCTGTACCGCGAGCTCCACGACGCCTTTGGCGGCGTGAAGAAAAACGTCGATTTGTCCAACATTATGAAGGAACTGATCAAAATTAGAGAAGCGCAGTGCAAATGATTAAGAACTTAAACAGCATGGAATTCTGGTTTGTCACCGGCTCACAACACCTGTACGGCCCGGAAACTCTCAAACAAGTCGCTGTCGATTCGCAGAAAATCGTCGATGAGCTGAATAACTCCGGCGATTTGCCAATCAAGCTGGTTTTCAAGCCGGTCCTGACTACGCCCGATGAAATCCGCAAGCTTTCCCTGGAAGCCACCGCCACCCCCCAATGCGGCGGATTGATTCTGTGGATGCATACCTTCTCGCCATCCAAAATGTGGATTGGCGGGCTCTTGTCTTTGACAAAGCCATTCCTGCATCTGCACACGCAATTCAATCGCGACCTGCCCTGGGACAAGATCGACATGGATTTCATGAACCTGAACCAATCCGCCCACGGCGATCGCGAGGCGGGGTTCATTCACACGCGATTGCGCCTGGATCGTAAAGTGGTGGTCGGCCACTGGAGCGATGAAGATGTGCGCGAGCGCGTGGCCGCGTGGATGCGGGCGGCGCGGGCGTGGCACGATCTGCAAGGCGGCAAGTTCGCACGATTCGGCGACAACATGCGCCAGGTCGCCGTCACCGAAGGTGACAAAGTCGCCGCCGAAGCGCGGTTCGGATTTGCGGTCAATGGTTATGGCGTGGGCGATCTGGTTAAAAGCGTCAACGAAGTTTCCGAATCGAATATCGCCAAGCTTTGCGCCGAGTACGAACAGCGCTACACCGTCGCCAAGGAACTTCGTAAAGGCGGCAAGCGACATGATTCGCTGCAATATGGCGCCCGGCTCGAAATAGGCATTCGCAATTTCCTCCAAGCTGGCGATTTCAAAGGGTTCACCACGACTTTTGAAGATCTTCATGGACTGAAACAACTGCCGGGCCTTGCCGTTCAGCGTTTGATGAACGATGGGTACGGCTTTGGCGCGGAAGGCGACTGGAAAACCTGCGCACTTCTTCGCGCGATGAAAGTGATCGGCGCGGATCTGAAGGGCGGCACGAGTTTCATGGAGGACTACACCTATCACCTTGACCCCAAGGGGCATCAGGTGCTGGGCGCGCACATGCTGGAGATTTGCGAATCAATCGCCGCGGGCAAGCCGTCGCTGGAGATTCATCCGCTGGGCATTGGCGGCAAGGAAGACCCCGTGCGGCTGGTTTTCGATGCTCCTCCGGGCCCGGCGCTGAATGCTTCGTTGATGGATTTGGGCAATCGATTCCGATTGCTGGTCAACGAGGTTAATGTGGTCAAACCAAAAAAACCGCTGCCCAAGTTGCCGGTCGCGCGAGCGGTTTGGGAATGCAAACCCGATTTTAAAACCGCGTGTGCTGCGTGGATTTACGCCGGCGGAGCGCATCACACGGGCTTCAGCTATTCGGTGACAACCGAGCATCTTGAAGATTTCGCAACGATGGCTGGCGTGGAAATTGTGGTTATCGACGCGGAAACCAGGCTTCCCGAATTTAAGGCCCAGCTTCGCAACAACGAAATCTATTATCATCTGGCCCAGGGATTGGGGCGGTTATGAGCCATCAGAAACTCAAACAAGACGTCCTGCGGGCCAACCTCGCCATCGTCCAGGCCGGGCTGGTGAAGCTCACCTGGGGCAACGCTAGCGGCGCCGACCGCGCCGCGGGTGTCATGGCGATCAAACCCAGCGGCGTGCCATACGAAAAGCTCTCGCCGGATGACATGGTCGTACTTTCGCTGAAGGATGGCCAGATCGTCGAAGGCAAGGCCCGCCCCTCATCCGACACGCCAACGCATCTGCATCTGTATCAGAACTTCGAATCGATCAACGGCATCGTGCACACCCATTCAATGTACGGTACGATCTTCGCCCAGGCGATGCGCGAGATTCCCTGCTTCGGCACGACACACGCTGATAATTTCCACGGCACAATTCCCTGCACGCGACCGCTGGCCGCCGAAGAAATTCAGGGTGAATACGAGCTGAACACCGGCAAAGTTGTGGTCGAAACGTTCCGAACGAAAAAAATCGATCCGGCAAACGTCCCGGGAGTCGTTCTGGCCAGCCACGCACCTTTCGCATGGGGGTCAACCATCGACAAAGCCGTCGAAAACGCCATCGTCCTCGAATTCGCCGCAGAAATGGCGCTGCATAGCCTGGCGCTTAATCCCAACCTTCGCGCTATCCCCCAGGTGCTGCTCGATAAGCATTTTCTCCGCAAGCACGGTCCCGGGGCGTATTACGGACAATCCAAGTGAACAAACAACTCGGCGTTATTTTCGACATGGATGGCGTACTGGTAAACAGTTACCTCGCGCACCTCGAATCCTGGCAGCGCGCTGCCCGCCAGCGCGGGCTGGACATGACTGAAGAAGAATTCGCCAGCACGTTTGGCCGAACATCCAAAGAAATCATCGAGGCGCTGTGGCCGAGGAAATTCATCGCTGAACAGGCGCTCGCTTTCGATAAAGCCAAGGAGGCGGCCTATCGCGACGTTCTTCGCGAGCATTTTCCCGCGATGGATGGCGCTGCGGAGCTGATCCAATCGCTGCACGATGCGGGATTCAAGCTGGCGATCGGCTCCTCCGGCCCGCCGGAAAATGTTGAGCTGGTGCGCACGACGATTCGCAACGGGAATCTCTTTGACGCGTGCGTGAATGGAATGGAAGTCACCCGCGGCAAGCCCGATCCGCAGGTCTTTCTCACGGCCGCTAAAAAGCTCGGCATCGCGCCGATCAACTGCGCGGTAGTTGAAGATGCGCCGGTCGGCCTGGAAGCCGCCCGCAGCGCCGGCATGGCCGCGATCGGTCTGACTGGCACCGCAAAAAAAGAAGCGCTCTCGCCGCTGGCCGATCTGGTCGTCGATCATTTGCGTGAATTAAATCCCGTTGCAATTGCGGATTTAATTATGCGAACACATCAGCATCGAAAGTCGTAACATTGCGTTGAACCCCATAATGGGTGAATAAAAAAGGGAATGGGCGATGTGGGATTTCGATCCGGATGAATGGCTGTTTTTTGTCATCGCTGGAGTTGTTGGGATCTACCTGGGTGTTCGCTGGTATGTAGCGCTGAACCGCCGGACATCACTTTCACGGCCTTTGCGAAATAACCTGTTCCTGGGACTTGTGCCGCCTGCGGCGCTGCTGGTGTTGCTGATCACGCTCCAGCTCGGCGCCGACCCGGTCTATGTCGCGGGCCATCTGGATTACACGCTGCTCTTCCTGGCCCGTGGTGCGCTGTGGATTTTCGTTGCCGTCAGGCTGCTCCCTTTGGTGGGTCTGAGCTTTGAAGACGATGTCGTCGATCGCTCCAACCCGGCCGCGGCGATCGCAGTGAGTGGAGCGATCCTCGGGACGATGCTTGCGTATGCGGGAAGCAATATCGGTAACGGGCCAACAATCTGGACGACTCTAGTCCCCGCGCTGGTAGCCACGATCACGCTGTTTGGTTTATGGAGCCTGATCGGCTTACTGAGTTCGATAAGTGATGTCATCACGATCGATCGTGATCGCGCCGCGGCGATTCGACTGGCGATTTTTCTCATCTGCTGCGGTGCGATTCTCGGCCGCGCGATGGCGGGGGATTTTTCGGATTGGACCGAGACTTTTGCAACCTTTGTTCTTCTCGGATGGCCCAGCATATTGCTCGTTCTGTTTGTTGTGGTGGTCAACTGGATCAGCAAACCCACGCCGCAGCGCCCCGAGCCTTCGCGATTTGTCTACGGCGTTATCCCGGCGAGCATCCTGGTGGTGATGACGCTGATTTACCTGCTCATGACCGGCCTGCCCGAAGTTGCGCCACTGGGAGTTTATAAGCAATGATAGTCGCGAAAGAGTTATCCAATCCCCTATGCGCCGGCGCGAGTATTTCAGATGAAGCGATGCATCGAATTCGCCGCGAAATGGCGCTGCGATATTGCAAATGGGATCCGCAGGTGGGAGATATTTCCACACTCGCGCCATTTCCGCTGTTCATTGGTCAGGAAGATTGGGACCAGCTAAGCAGCCTTGCCATTGGATTGACACAGGAATTGTTCGCTGCCGAGAAGGAATTGTTGAATCGACCCGAACTCCTTCGGTTACTGGGTCTTCCCGGCAAGATCCGCCGCGAACTTGCCGACTTAAACCGCAGTGATCTTACTCCAGCCGCGGCGCGGGTTATGCGCTTCGATTTCCACTGGACTAGCGACGGCTGGCGGATCTCCGAAGTGAACAGCGATGTTCCCGGCGGATTCTGCGAAGCTTCAGAGTTCCCGCGCCTGATTCAACAGGCGTGTGGCCAAGGGATTCAAACCGGCAACCCTGCAAAAGCCTGGGCCGATGCAATCATCTCGCGAGCCGAAGGTAAACCTGTCGCCTTGCTCGCCGCCCCGGGTTTCATGGAAGATCAACAGGTTGTTTCGTATCTTGCTCGGTGCCTGCGACAAGCGAATGTTCAGGCTCAACTTGCCACGCCCGGACAAATCGAATGGTTGGATGGACGAGCGCACCTTGAGTCAGAACTGGGTGCAATTATCCGGTTCTATCAAGCCGAATGGCTGCCAGCGCTTCCAAAAGCTCAGTGGATGCCCTTGTTGGTGGGCGGGAAAACACCCGTCGCCAATCCCGCAGTTGCTGTGCTGACCGAAAGTAAGCGGTTTCCGCTGACATGGGACTATTTGAAGAGTTCGCTGCCGATCTGGCGAGATCTTCTGCCCATCACGCGTGATCCGCGCGATGCACCGTGGCGGCGCGATGAAAACTGGCTTCTCAAAACGGCCTATTGCAACACCGGCGATTCGGTTACCGCGCGCGATCTGAACACGCCAAAGCAATGGCGCATCGCCAGCCTGAGTGCCTGGCTCAATCCCGGCGCCTGGGTCGCCCAGCGGAGATTCGAAACGCTTGCCATTTCCAGCCCACTGGGGCCGATACATCCCTGTGTCGGTGTTTACACGATCGATGGGCAAGTCGCCGGCGCATACACGCGCATATCGAATCGGCCAGTGATTGACTATCGAGCAATGGATGTTGCGTTGCTCATTCGGAAGGAATCATGACTGCAGAAGAAATTTATCTCGCATGGGCGCCGCCAGACGCGATCTGGTCGCGCTGGGTCAAACCCGTGTTGTTTGCGCACATGGAATTGTCGCCTTCGCCGGCGCAGGTATTGGCGATGGAGAATCGGCTCGATGATGTTTCACACATTCCTCCGGCCAGCGCTGGAAACGCGATTGTGATTGATCTGCCCGGCGGCGACAGCATTCGAATGGGCTTGTCGCTCATGCGGCTGGGTTATCGCCCGGTTCCAGTGTTTAATGCACTACCTGCCCCGGGTGGGACAGATCCATCGCGCGTCGTCATCGACATGTCAGCCGTCGTATCGCTGCTAAAGACCAGCGCCCAGGACGTCATAAAGTACGGCCTTGCGGAAAACGCTCCACCTGCATTTTTGCTGGATTCGCGCCGGCGCGGCGGCGGGATCATCATCTCCCCACGCTGGTTTGATAATCGCTCGGTTTCGCTGCCAACCGATTTTCCATCGGGCAATTTCCTGCTGGCCAACGGAATTCGTAGCGTGCTGGTTGTGCAATCCGACAGTGCTTCACCCCAGGCTGATCTGGGCCATACCCTTCGCCGTTGGCAGGAGACGGGGTTGCCGATTTCCCTCTTCGCGACTACCGCGCCGAGCAACTCAGTCTCGATCACGAATAGCCGCCCGCCCTGGTTTCGGCACATGTGGTACGGCATGCTGGCACGAATGGGCCTGCGCCGAAATCCCCTGGGAGGCTTTGGCGGCTTCATTCCAGAACCATCGGCGGGATAACTTCAGGCAGCTTGATGCGCGTCTCGGTCGCACTCGGGCAATATGCGCTCGATCATCTTCAGGTAATAGGGCACGATATCCCCCGTGCGGTTTTTGATCTCAGGGACAAATCGCTTGTTGATCACATGCAGATGATCCGCTGGCCAGGTTTCTAGATGCCGACCCCACGCGGCGCTGGTAACCGACACCAGGCCGTCGTTTTCGCCTTCCAGATCGCTGATGAGCTTGTGGGAATGCATCATAAACGCCGGCACGCGATGGATCGGGCGGGCGGCGCTGATGGAGTAGTATTTCACCGCGGGATGATCGCCAATCAAATCGTTGAATTCGGCACAGGCTCGGGTGGTCAAATCGGTAATCGCCTGCACATTCAAGCCCAGCAGTTTCATGAGCTTCAGCCCTCCCATGCGCTTGCCGACATTGAGCAGACACCAGTCGGCGTACGGACTGCCACGGTGCGGCGTCGAGATCGTCACCAGCGCCGATACTTTCTCGGCCATGCCGAGCTTGCAGATCATATAGCGTGCATCGAGCCCGCCCATCGAATGCGCCAGGATGATCACTCGATCGCGAATTCCCAGCTCGCGGCACTGATGATTGATAATCTTCTTAAGCTGGCTGGCGCGTAACCGGATCGGCCCGGTGGGATGGACATTGGCGATGATAAGTGGATGCCCCCGATCCGCCAGCGCCCGATCGATCTTGTGGAAATACGAGAGCTTGAGCTTTCCCACGCCCAGATTGCCAAAACCAAAAAGCCCGTGATGCAGCACGATGGGCGGGCAACTCGAGCGCAGATCAAGTTCCTGGAATTTCATGGTTCGCTGCACCGGAACTCGATTTTAGTCACTAAATCGGCAACTGCCATAACTGCCGGCCATAATACAGGTCACTGGCGGAAAACGTAATGAACTGATCGCTGACATCCACGAAGAACGGAAATGACTCCTCAGAGCCGGGAGCTATATTCTGCACGAGAACCGGCTTGCGGGTCGTGTTGTTCACCACCCACAATTCAGATCCAGTGCCATTGTCGGCGTCGAAATACAAGTTGGTTCCCACCGCTCTTAAAATAAAGGGCGAAGAACGATCCGCGCCGGGCTTGATGTCGGCGACAAGTGTCGTCTTTACCCCATCCGTGGACCAAAGCTCATCTCCATGAATGCCATCGTCGGCGCTAAAATAAACGCGGTTCCCAAGCGCCGTAAATCCGTCTGGGCGGCTGCTTTCGAATACATTCGTATCGATATCCTTTAGTAGATGAGTTCCGTCCTGTGTGCCGTCGCTGATCCACGGTTCATCGCCGGTGGGATTGCCGAAAAGCGAAAAATAGAGCCGGCCATTGGCTGAAGTGAGCTCCAAAGAGCCGCCATCAACGGTTGGAATTGATACGCTGATAAACGTTCCCGCAGCGCTGCCATCGCTTTGCCAGATCAGTATGTTGTTTTCATCGGAGGTGGAAAAATAGAGCTTATGATTCATCACCACCAGGTTTCGCGGCGCCTTCGTATCGGGATAATCGCTGAAGGTCAGGACCTGAATCGTCTTTTTGCTGGTTGATTTCCAGAGCGTGGAAATGTGATTGGAGTCGGCGGTTTCGAAATAAAGCGTTCCGTCCATTGCCGTGAGTTCGAATGGATTGCCTGAATCGGCGCCCGGAACCAGATCCCTCACCAAAACCGTGCCGGCGCTTGTCCCATCGGTTTTCCAAAGTTCCCTGCCGTGCTGGGGGTCTGTATTCGTGAAATAAAGCAGGCTGCCGATGGCTACCGCACTGAACCCGCTAAAAGTCGAATCCGCCGTGCCGGGGGTGAAGTCTTTGAGAATAAACGTTCCCTGCGCTGTGCCATCGGATCGCCAGGTTTCCAGACCATGCTTGGAATCGAAAGCATTGAAAATGAGCAGGCCGTTGACAACCGCAGCCGTATGCGTTTCATCACCTACAAAACTGTTGCCATGTCCCGGATTGATATCCTTCACCAGCGCCGATTTGCCGGTGCTCAGATTAGTCTTCCAAAGCTCGGTGCCGTGACTGGAATCCGAAGCAAACTCAAAAGCCACTCCGTTGATGACGCCCAGCTCATAGAAATCGGGCAATGTGGTGATGCGCTTGACCTTTAGTTTGGGCGGGGTGTATTTCCACAGCTCGCGGCCATGGACGCCGTCATCCGCGGAAAAATATAGTTTCCCGCGCGACGCAGTCAGATGCAGCGGTGTCGATGATTCAACGCCGGGATCAATGTCTTTGACCAGCGACATGCTGTCATCGGTTCCCTGCGTCTGAAATAGCTCTGTTCCAACACTGACCTGGTCCGTAGCCACATACAATGTCTCGCCGAGTGGTTCAATCTCGGTATTTGGATCATTTAAGGCGCCGCCACTGTGCACTTGGCCTGCCGAATCAATCCAGAAGATGCCGGTTTGATCGTCGCTGAGGCCAGTGAGGTAAAGAAAGCCGCTGACGTTAACCAACTGATTCACGTTTAATGCGCCATTGTTCGCATCGGGGTTAGGGACCAACTTCGTGTTGGCGGCGGAGCCTTTGCTCTGCCAAAGCACTGCTCCAATATTCTGATCGTGGACGGCAAAATAGAGTATCCCATTCACTGCCGTCAAAAGAGAAGGCGACGAATTGTCGATTCCCGGCACGATGTCTTTAACTAAGACTGTTCCCGCTTCGCTGCCATTGCTCTTCCACAGTTCATCACCGTGCGCGCCGTCGTCGGTGGAGAAATAAACGGTGCCATTGGCATTTGTGAGGTTCGCTGGCTCGTTCCCTGGTGCCGCGTCGAACGTGCGAATCCGAACCGTTCCAATTGAGGTCCCATCGGTTTTCCACATCGCCGACTGCGCCGCTAATCCCTGGGAAAACAGCGCCGTATGTCCCTTCAGGGGCGCGATGCTGTGTATATTGGAACCGGCTGAGCCTCCAACAACATCTTTAACCAGCACCGTTCCAGCGCTGGTGCCGTCGCTTTTCCACAGTTCCTGACCATGCGTGGCGTCAACCGCGACAAAGAAAAGAACCCCGCCGACGTTGGTCAGCAGCGCCGGAGCGGATGATTTACTCCCGGCGCGGATGTCCTTGACCATCACGGTGCCCGCCGCGGTTCCATCGCTTTTCCACAGTTCCCGGCCATGCGCGCCGTCGTTGGCGACGAAAAAGAGCGTTCCGTTGACGTTGGTCAGATTATCCGGGTTCGATCCATCGCCGGTGGATGTCAGGATGTCTTTGACCATCACCGTGCCCGCCGCCGTGCCATCCGATTTCCAAAGCTCATCGCCATGGCTGTTCCCAGCGCCTTCGCCGGCGACAAAGAAGAGCGTTCCATTCACATCGACGAACTCGCCAAAATCGCTGCCAAACTGCCCGGCGGTGATGTCCTTGACCAATTGCGCCCCCGCCAGAAGCTGGCGCGGTTCCAATGATTCGATCAAACGATGGAGACTCTGAGCACGCGACCGATGATTCATCACACTTCTCCCAGGTTTTTGCCAAAAATGAAGGGAATTGGAGTATACCAAATGCCCGCCAAATCCGGAAAACAAAAGGAGTTAGGCGAACAGTCGCAAGCCAGCGAAAAAAATCTTTCGCGATCGCTCATTTCACCTCCGGCCCGCGCCGATTTCTCATCTGAACCGGGAAACCGGTCAGAAAATCGTGCCCCGCAATTTTTTTAAGCACGATTTTGGAGAATGAAAAATGGCAACGCGAAGCATAACAATTGGCCCGGCGAAGAGTTATGCAATTTTCATCTTCGCGTCGGTCTTGAAAATATGCACGTCTCGTGCACCTCCTGAGCGAATTTCAACCACCCATCAGGTACCGATCAGATACCTTTGGAGTACCTTTGGGATACCTTTCTCCCGCGGCCGATATGTCCCTCTGGATTTCATCCCGGCGCTCCGTATCATTCGCCGAATTTGCCATCGCGCAGTTATGCCTCGACGGACAGACATTCATACCATTCTGATCATCGGTTCTGGCCCAATCGTCATTGGCCAGGGTTGCGAATTTGATTATTCCGGCGTGCAAGCGTGTCGGGCTCTGAGGGAAGAGGGCTTCCGGATTGTCCTGATCAATTCCAATCCCGCGACGATCATGACCGACCCGGAATTCGCGGACGCGACCTACGTTGAGCCCATCACGCCCGAAGCGGTTGAAAAAATCCTGAAGCGCGAGAAGGAAAAAGGCACGCCGATCGACGCGCTGCTTCCCACGCTGGGCGGGCAGACCGGCTTAAACACCGGCATGGCGTGCTACGACAAAGGGATCCTGCAAAAGTACGGCGTGAAAATGATCGGCGCGGACCGCGAAGCCATTTTTCGCGGCGAAGATCGGCAGGTCTTCAAGGACCTGATGATCAAGATCGGCCTGAAAGTCCCCCGCTCGGGCGTGGTTCACACCATGGAAGAGGCCCGCAAGGTGCTGGCGGACCTCGGACTGCCGCTCATCATTCGCCCTGCCTTCACCCTCGGCGGCACGGGTGGCGGAATCGCTTACAACATCGAAGAATTCGAGACCATCGTCGCCCGCGGGCTCGATGCTTCGCCGATCCATGAAGTGCTGATCGAACAGTCGGTCATTGGCTGGAAGGAATTTGAGCTGGAGGTGATGCGCGACCGCAACGACAACGTCGTCATCATCTGCTCGATCGAAAACCTCGACGCCATGGGCGTTCACACCGGCGATTCGATCACGGTTGCGCCGATCCAGACGCTGACCGACAAGGAATACCAGCGCATGCGCGACGCCGCGATTGCGGTGATCCGCGCTGTCGGCGTCGAGACCGGCGGATCGAACATCCAGTTCGCGATCAATCCCGAAAACGGCGACATGGTCGTGGTCGAGATGAACCCGCGCGTGTCGCGATCCTCCGCCCTTGCATCCAAAGCCACGGGATATCCCATCGCCAAGATCGCAGCGAAATTGGCGGTTGGATACACGCTGGATGAGCTGGACAACCCGATCACCAGCGAAAAAAAAGCCGGCAAGGATCGCCTGCATACCTCCGCCTGCTTCGAGCCGACGATCGACTATTGCGTGATCAAGATCCCGCGCTGGACGTTCGAAAAATTCCCCGATGCCGATGAAACGCTGACGACGCAAATGAAAAGCGTCGGCGAAGCGATGGCGATCGGCCGCACGTTCAAGGAAGCGCTGCAAAAGGGAATTCGGTCGATGGAGGTCAAGCGCTTTGGGTTTGGTCTGGACAAATACGACAAGTGGTTGAATGCCCAGAAGGGGCAATCTGCGAGTGGCAAGGGGCAAGGGGATGGCAGCGACAAAACCACGCAAGGCGAATCGCTCGACCAGGAATGGCCGATCCCCGAAGAAAAACTGAATCGCAAACTGGCGGTGCCGTCACAAGGACGTCTTTATTACATCCGCTATGCGATGAAGATGGGGTGGTCGATCGAAACGATTTATCAACTGACGAAGATCGATCGCTGGTTTTTGGCGCAAATGAAGGAACTGGTGGAGTTTGAACAGCAGCTTGCTGTTCTAGATTTCTCGGACTGCGATTCGACCGAACACTCCTACCAATTATTGCGACAGGCCAAGCAATGGGGCTACAGCGACGTGCAAATTGAAACGGTTGGCGAGCAACCCAAGAACTCGCTTCGGAAATTTCGCGAGTCCATGAACATCAAGCCTGTTTATAAGCTCGTTGATACGTGCGCTGCCGAGTTTGAAGCTGCAACACCGTATTATTATTCCACCTATGAAGTACCTTATTTCAAACTTAGCGGCGCAAAACTAAACGAGACGGAAGAAACGCTTGCCGTCTCACCGGGCGGTCCAAAGTCGAAAACGTGGGTCCGGGAAGACGAAATTCGCCTGTCCGACAAACCCAAAGTCATCATCATCGGCGGCGGGCCGAACCGGGTCGGGCAGGGAATCGAATTCGACTATTGCTGCGTGCAGGCGGCGTTTGCGATGAGGGAACTGGGCTTTGAATCGGTGATGATCAATTCCAATCCCGAAACCGTCAGCACCGACTACGACACCAGCGATCTGCTCTTTTTCGAACCGCTCACGCACGAAGACATTCTGAATATCTGCGAACGTCTCAACGGTGGACCGTTTCAAATGCGGAATGCGGAATTCGGAATGCGGAATGAAGAACAAATCCGCAATCCGCAATCCGAAATCCGAAATCTGGTTAAAGGTGTGATCGTCCAATTCGGGGGACAAACCCCCCTGAACCTGGCGCGCGGACTTCAAGAAGCCGGCGTTCCCATCATCGGAACCTCGGTCGATTCCCTCGACGCCGCGGGAGATCGCGAGCAGTTCCGTACTCTATTGCAACAGTTGAATCTCAAACAACCCGCCAACGGTATCGCTCACAATATCGAAGAAGCGCGAAAGATCGCGCACGACGTTGGATATCCCGTGCTGGTTCGGCCCAGCTTCGTGCTTGGCGGGCGGGCGATGGAAATCGTCTCGGATGAGCAGCAGCTCGATTATTACATGACCCACGCCGTCGAAGCCGCCAGCGGCTCGACGATTCTTGTGGATAAATTCCTGGACGCTGCGACGGAAGTCGATGTGGACTGCCTCGCAGATTACGAGCCCGATGGCTCGCGCGGACAGGCCATCATCATCGGCGTGATGGAGCACATCGAAGAAGCCGGTATTCACAGCGGCGACAGCGCGTGCGCTTTGCCGCCTTACTCGCTTTCCAAATCGATTGTCAAGCGGCTCAAGGAGCAGACACGCGCGCTGGCCGAGGCGCTGCGAGTTCGCGGGCTGATGAACGTGCAGTACGCCATCAAGGGTGATGACATTTACGTGATCGAAGTCAACCCGCGGGCGTCGCGAACGGTGCCATTTGTCGGCAAGGCTACCGGTGTGCCCTGGGCCAAGATCGCCGCCAAAGTCATGGCGGGAAAGACGCTTAAGGAACTGGGCATTTCAGAACCGCCCGATCCAAAGCATGTCTCGGTGAAGGAAGTCGTCTTCCCCTTCAGCAAATTCCCCGGCGTAGATGTGATCCTCGGACCGGAAATGCGCTCGACCGGCGAAGTCATGGGCATCGACGAAAACTTCGACATGGCGTTCGCCAAAAGCCAGATCGCCTCGGGTACTGCCCTGCCGACCAGCGGCAAGGTGTTCATCTCGGTACGCGACGAGGACAAAAAAGCGATCATCCCGATCGCAAAACAGTTTCTCAAAAACGGTTTTGAAATCATCGCAACCGGCGGAACCTTTGATGCGCTCTCAGCGGCCGGAATCAAGGCCGAACGCGTCTTCAAACTCTCGGAAGGCCGGCCGAATATTATCGATCTGATCAAGAACCAGCAGGTGCAGATTCTGATCAACACGCCGACGAAAAAAGGCCCGCAAACCGATGAGGGAAAAATCCGGGCGATGTCGGTGCTGAATAAAGTGCCACTGGTAACCACGCTCACCGGCGCGACGGCGACCATTCGCGCCATCGCCGCAATTCAAAAAGGGGATTGGGGCGTTCGCCCGCTTCAGGACTATCACAAACTCGGGTAATTCACCCGGGGGGAGTTATGTGTCCGCAACAATCGAAGAACTTCAACCCACAGGATCAGCGTGAAGACTACGAACAGCGCCAGGCTGAGCTGGCGCATCGTCATGGTCTGGAACGGAAAGATCGCGCGGTAGAGTTTGACGAACAGGCCTTTGCCGGTTTCACCCGCCGCGGTGTTGGTGGCGGCGTTGTGCACGCCGTAAAAGAAGTTCACCGCCCAGGCCATGGGGAACATCACAAACGTGACCAGCAGATATTTCCATTTGCTCAGGATCAGCATCAGCCCGCAGACGACAAAGACGTAATACTCGGGACTGATGTAATAGAAAAATGCGAACACGCCCAGCAGCATGGCGATGAGCATGTGGACAATTCGGCCATTGCTGACGCGCCCGCACCAGGGGCGGACGATGACGATCGGGACCATCGCCGCCGCGAACGCCATGGGCATGGAGAGATACTTCGCGGCGCGATAGGAAACTCCGAACCAGTGCGGCGAATCGGTCCAGAACGTAACGCTCATCGTCGCGGGTGGTTCGAACCCCGAAAGAGGCAATCCAAAGCCGTTGTGGAAACGGAAATAGGTTTCGACGCCATAAACGATCGCCGGTGGAATCACCGCGATCGGCCAACCGCGCGGATGGACCACGAGCAATCCGAACAGCGGCACGAGGAAATAGATCTTCGCGCCCAGCACGCCGAAGGTCGCCAGCGCTATCGCGGCGTTGTACCGACTGCCCAGCACCATCAGTATGATCGCCGCCATGAAGACGGCGGAGATCATTTCCTCCTGCGCCATGATGGCACTGGTCATCCAGGTCATGGGACCCAGGATCCAGGTCCACATGAAAAAGGTAACGACTTTCGGATTGAACAATTCCACCAGCACGCGCCAGGTCAGCGCTGCCGCGAGGGCTTCGTAGAGGATGAATGTCATCCGCTGGGCGTAGAAATCACCAAGCACCATCTGGACGGGATATCCAAGAGCCGTTTCAACAAACGGCAGCAGCGGCGGGAACTGGGCCCGGGCATCCGACTGCGCCAGGAGGATCTGAAGCGGCTGGCGGATCAGGGGAAGGTGATCGACCGTGTCATCGGTGAATTCGCGGGCGTGGGTCAACGCACCAAGTGCGATCAATAGACCAATGCGCGTCACCAGGAGCAGGCCGAGCCAGAAAAGAAGGGAGCGGTACCGTGGTGAACCGGAATTCACGTCGTGAGCACTTCCAGCAGTTGGCGAAGATCGCCCTTTTGCGGATCGTTGGGATTGTCCTTGAGATATTTGTCCAGCCACTGCGACGCCGGCTGGGACAAACCGATCCGCGCCAGCACCAGCGCCAGATCGCGCTCCAGGTGAGTCTGTTTAGGCCAGAGCAGCATCTCCATTTCCAGCATGGCCGCGACATCGGCATATTGCCCGGCGCCGCCGAAAACATGGAGCAGATTCTGAAGAATGCGCGTCAGCCAGTGCAGATTGCTCACCGGCTGGAGCATGTCTTCGTTCCATTCGACTTCGGGCCCAAAGCGTTCGCGCATCATGTGCTGGGCTTCTTCGCCGGTAAGGATTCGCCCGCCGGCGAAGCAGTCGACGAGCATCGCCTGGCCGTCGGTTTCCACGCCGCACATGAAATGCCCGGGCAGACCGATTCCGTGCACGCGCAGCCCGATCCGCTCGCCGACGAGTTTGTAGATCAGGCACAGCGTGATCGGCAGGCCCATCTTGGTTTTGAGGACCGCGGGGAGGTAGCTGTTGGCGGCGTTGTAGTAATTCTCCGTGTTGCCGATGAAGCCCATCTCTTCGAAGAGGAAGCAGTGCAGATGGGCCAGCAGCGCCTGCGGTTGTGTCCCGCGGACGCGGCGGCGGACTTCGTCGGCCATGCGCTGGATCGCCGCATCCACTCCGCCGGGCTCGGTGTTGTCCATCTTGTGCATCGCGATGGCAACCGAGCCGGCCAGAAGCGCATCGCTCGACTCGATCGCCTTGACCTGTCGCGCCAGCAGCTTGAATGCGGGCGACGTGCAGCAATGGGGAAGCAGGGGCTTCATAGACTTTGCATCGGACAAAGTGCACGAATTTCGAGAAATTTGCTGCGCGCAAAGTCCAATAAGCGGCGACGGAGGGGCCGATGAGAGATGTGCGACAGAAAAACGCGCCGTTATCGCGCGGTCGAAGAGGAACCGGCCAGATTCTGCATCCAGAACCGGTGGACCGCCCGCGAGAGTTGCACCAGTTCGCTGCGCCGCAATCGACCGATCACGCTGGTTGGATCGATCTTGAGCCAATCGACGGCGCGCCCGATCGCATCGGGGCAACAGCCAAAGCGGTCGGTCGTCTGATCCAGCACCTGGCGAATGGTGGAGTGGGGATGAAGGTGCTGTCGGCTGGTCAGGTGATCCAGAATGTCGTCGGGGGTGATATCGACGTGCTTGGCGGCTGGTTTGTCGTGATCGAGCATCGAGGACCTTCCCAAAGGTTAACGTCAGAAAGTGTATGCGCACAAGTTGCCCTTGGCCACAAAATGCGGTGTTTAAATCATGTGCATCACGCAGGGGTTTTGTTGGCAAATTGTACATAACAGGATAATTTGGTCCTCTTAGTGTGGTGGTCTGAGGGATTTTGTGCGAAAGGGGCTTGACAAGTAAGTTAGTACTAACTATATTTCCTTTCAGTTCGGGGAATACGCCAAGGAGGCCGTCATGGACAGCGCAGCTCGTTCGTCCCAGGCACAGGTGGGGAATTTCTGTCGGGTATGTGGCCGACCAGTCTCGCCAGGCGTGGTATGCGCGCATGGCGCGACATCGCATGCGGCGTCGGCCCCTCCCCCGCTGCCAGCGGAATCGACCGTCATCCGCAAGCCGCGGCGAACGATCATGCAGATTCTGCTCGATCCGCGCACGATCCAATGGCTGCTCGCCACCGGCGGCGGACTGCTGGTCACGGGGCTGGTCATCTGGCTGGCGAGTCTTGGGATTTTTGATAACCCCATGATCGTCGCCGCCGCCATGGGCATGGGAACGCTGGTTGTTCTTAGCGCCGGTTGGTGGACGATCCGCCGCACGCGATTCGAACTCGCTGGCCGCGCCGTGACGCTCCTGGCGTGCCTGGTCATGCCGCTGAACCTCTGGTTCTATCACGCGCACAATCTGCTGACGCTCCAGGACAACCTCTGGGTTGCCGCCGTCGTCTGCTGCGCACTGTATGCCGCCTCGGCGCTGATCGTGCGCGATCCGCTGTTTGTCTATGTCCTGTGCGCTGGTGTCGCGGGAACGGGCATGCTCATCCTGACCGACATGCACAAGTTTGCCGAGATCGCCGCCCCGTGTCTGACGCTGGTGGTCATGGGTTTGTCCGCCATTCATTGCGAGCGCGCATTTCCAAAACTCGATTCGCCGTTCTCGCGCGATCGATTCGGCAAAGCCTTTTTCTTCTCGGGTCATGCCCTGCTGGGCGCGGGTTTGGCGCTGCTGCTTGGCGCGCAGATCACCGGCTGGTTGATCGCTCCGCTGTTCACCTCCTGGAACATCACCGCTCCTGAGATCATTACCAATCCCAATCTTCGCCTGCTGGCGATTGCGATCGTGCTGGCGGGAACGTACGCATACGTTTACTCCGATGTAGTCGTTCGCAAGATTGGGCTGTATGTCTATCCCGCTGCCTTCACGTTGCTCTGGGCCGAGCTGCTGGGTCTGCAAATGCTGCGTCATCGCTTTGGCCCGGAGGTGGTGCTGGTCACGCTGAGCTTCACCGCACTGCTGCTCAACGTCACACGCTCGATCTTCAAACAGGAGAATCGCGGGACGCGCACGATGACTCCGCTGGCGCTTTTCCTCAGCATCGTGCCGGTCATCTGGGGATTGATTCTGCACGTTCGTGCAACCAACGAAATCGCCCACAACATCTGGGCATACACGATCACCCCCGGCTATGTATTTGCAATGGCGATGGCGGTCATCAGCTGCCGCGTGGGCGCATTTCTCTATCGCAAGACCGATTCGCGAACCGCCAGTACATATTTCTTCCTCACCGGCGCCGCCACGCTGGTTGGCGCTGCGGGATTGCTGAATCAATTCGGCATCACCAACTGGGCCAATCAGGCGCCGATCCTCATGCTCATACCGATCGTCTATGCCATCGCCTCGCGCATTTATCGCGAGCCGGTGGATCGCGATTCGCTTCTGAGCGTCGCTCATGTGGCCACGATCGTGATGGTCATTTCGGTTCTGGGCAGCGCCACGCATCTCACGCCGCAGGTTGTGCCCGTTCAAGGAACAAACTTGAATCTCACGCTCGCGGCGTTCTTCTTCGAAGGCGCAGCATTCTACGCCTTGCTCAGCGGCATTCGCCAGCAATCGCGGCACGTCTTCTGCGCGACAGCGATGGCGGGCGGTGCGCTGTGGCAATTGCTCGGCTACGCCCAGGCGACCGCCGAAGTGCACATCATCGCTTTCGCAGTCGTAGGACTGACGCTGCTGATCGCCGCTCGACTGATGCATGGCTTGCCCAGCCGATCCATCCTCTCGGCCGGCCATGCACTCATGACCCTTTCGTTCCTCTCCTCTGCACTCATGGTGATGAGCCGCATGCTGGCCAGCGAAGCTCACTGGAGCAACGCCTTGCTGCTTGGCGCGATGATGCTTCTGACGCTGATCGCCTCGATGATCAGCGGTCCAACATCCTGGCGCAGGCTTTATCTGCTCATGACCGTCGCCAACGGCATGCTCGCGTTCATCCTGCTCAACGTGCTCAGCACGCTCAGCGGCTGGCAGAAAGCGGAACTGTTCAGCGTCGTCGCCGGGCTGGTGCTGCTTGTCGTCGGGCACATCGGCTGGTATCGCGAGCAGGACAGCCACAACGATTTCGTCAGCTTCCTGATGACCAACGGCGCACTGCTCGCGGGCGTGCCGCTGCTGATCGCGTCGATCTGGCATCGCTTTGGCGCGACCATTTCCATGCCCGATGAAATCGCACTGTTGACCATCGCGATCCTGATGCTGGTCAGCGGCGTGGTCTGCCAGCTCCGCTCGACCACCATTGCTGGCGGCGGGCTCTTGGCGCTGCACATCGCCATGCTGCTGGCGTTCGCGGGCTGGAAGGCGCAGCTTGCCCTGGGCGTCTACCTCTCGGTCGGCGGCGCGGTCGTGTTCCTCGCGGGACTCGGTCTTGCGATCTACCGCGATCGCCTGATGTTGCTGCCGGAGAAGATTCATAATCGTGAAGGGGTGTTCAAAGTCCTCGCGTGGAGATAGACGCTGTCCGTAGGGAGTGCCCCCAACGCCCCGGCAATTCGTTGCCGGGGTTTTTGTTGCGCTTATCTGATTTGGTTTTGTATTCCCCATCGCGGCCCCACGACAGAATTGCGCGAAAGGTACCCAAAGATACCCCAAAGGTGCGCAAACGTGCGCTTTAACGGCCATTCTCGAACACTTTTTTCGCACCCCAAAAATCGCAACTCCCGGCCGGGCCAACGTTTGTGAATTTCGAGGTTCCCAAAACCTCCCAAAAAAATCTCCGCCGGCGAATTTGTTAGGAATTTTTGCATCATTTCCTCGCCGTCCTTTCGCATCTGGCCCTGTTTCACTTTTCAACGAACTTTCTCCGCTGGCTCGACGGATGATGAAGATGGAGTTTGGGTTCGTTTTGCCAATCTGCTCCTTTTCCGTGCAGAATCGCGCATTTCCGCGCATGGTCGTATATTCTCCTTTCCAGTCAGCGCCACCGCGCTCACGAAGGAATCGGGGCCAACGGGAGGCGACTTGAGCAAACTGAAAAATATTTTTTTGAAATGATGAGGAGGCTTAGCGCTATGGATTCCGAATCATCAAACGTCAAATCCGGCCGATCCCCAGTCCGAAGCGGTCACCTGGTTCTCCTTGGCGCGATATTCCTGCTTTGCGGGGCAAGTCTGTATCTGTGCTACCGGGCAATACGCGTAACTGAACGGGCTCTGACCGTGATGGAACATCTGGATGCCAAAATGGATCGCATTATTGCGGCCACACCATCCGCCATGGAACGCGGCAAGTCACTTTTGAATTCCGATGAAGCCGCGGTACTCGAGCAAAAAGCAAAAGACTGGCTTTCCAAAAATGGACAGAACGGCAAATCTGGAAATTAATTAAGCGGAAATCGGCGCGCAGACGGCTTTGCACGAATACAGCCATACTCGTATCGATGTCATTCTGAGGCGTACTCACCGAAGGATCGGGCTGGAAAATCAGGGCCAGATGCTTCGCGAGTACGCTCAGCATGACACATTTGCCTAACCTTTGGAATTTTTGTGCAAAGCCACCTCCGACGTATTGATTTGACGGCCCTCCGCAGCGCCGGTTAATCTGCTGGTGCTCTATGGATGGTTCCAGCAAATCCCTGCAACTCGACGCGCTACACAACATCGATTGCATCGAAGGCATGTCGCAAATCCCCGCGGGGAGTGTCGATCTGGCGTTTGCGGACCCGCCGTTCAATATTGGATATAAGTACGATGTGTACGAAGACAAGCGCGCCGCCGAGGACTATCTGAACTGGACCCGCCAATGGGGCGCTGCGCTGGTCACGACGCTCAAACCCAACGGCACGTTCTGGCTGGCGATCGGCGATGACTTCGCCGCGGAATTGAAGGTTATTTTTCACGACCTTGGATTGGTCTGCCGAAGCTGGGTGATCTGGTATTACACGTTCGGCGTGCATTGCAAACAGAAATTCAGCCGCAGCCACACGCATTTGTTTCATTTCGTGAAAGACCCGCGCAATTTCACCTTTAATCGGGATGACATTCGCGTGCCTTCGGCGCGGCAGTTGGTGTACGGCGATAAGCGGGCACACTCCAAGGGACGCCTTCCGGATGATACGTGGATCCTGCGACCTCAGGATGCGCCAGACAGCTTCAACAGTGACGAAGATACCTGGTATGTCTCGCGCGTCTGCGGCACCTTCAAGGAACGCGCGGGCTGGCATGGCTGCCAAATGCCCGAGCAGCTCCTGGGCCGGATCATCAAAGTCTCTTCCAATCCCGGCGAAATCGTGCTCGATCCATTCGGCGGCAGCGGAACCACCCTGGCGGTTGCAAAGAAACTGCGGCGGAAATTCATCGGATTTGAATTGTCCAAAGACTACGCAAAAAAGATCGTGGCGCGTTTGAACGACACCCAGCCCGGCGATTCGCTTGCGGGGCCTGAAAATCCCATCTTAACTGCACCGCCCACCAGCAAGGGCCGCCGACTGCAAGATGTTCTGGCACGCAAGAACGGCCATCCCCAAAATGGAAAGATGCGCAAAACTCGAAGGCAATCTCGTCAAGCAAACGCCTGACGCGGCAACGAAAATTTCTCAACCCTCCGTGGCAACGCCCGGTACTATATGCGACCCGAAAGGTGAGAAATATGAACCGACCACTGCGAATCCATCGCTGCTTTATCGTTCTAATCGCGTTGACTCTGGCGACCTCGGCGCTGGCTCAGCCGGTGACGCTCACCGTCAACGTCGATAAGCCCGGCGCAAAAATTCAGCCGACGCTGTATGGGCTGATGACTGAGGAAATCAACCATTCCTATGATGGCGGGCTGTACGCGGAGCTGATTCAAAACCGGATTTTCCAGGATACACCCTCGCGCGGGCGCGGCGCTGCGCCGACGACCGACACGGGCGCAAATCCCAATCTGGTTCACTGGTCGCTGGTGGCGCCGCAAGGTTCAACGGGCTCGATCAACATCGATACCGCAGATCCGGTCAACACCACGGCGCTGAAGAACAGCCTGCGGCTGGATATCTCCAATGTCGCCAATGGTCAGCGCGTGGGCGTGGCGAATGAAGGATTCTGGGGGATTCCGATCAAGCCAAATACTGAATACCTTGCCTCGTTTTACGCAAAGACGAAAGGGATCGCTCCTCAACTAAATGTCTCACTGGAAAGCAGCGAAGGCAAGACCACATTTGCCACGGCTTCGGTCACCGCGACCAGCGGATGGAAGAAGTACCAAGTGCTCCTCAAGACCGGGCAGGTAACGCCGACCAAGGATGCGCGGTTTGTCATCTCAGCCAGCGGGACAGGTTCGCTGTGGCTGAGCCTGGTTTCGCTTTTTCCGCCGACCTTTAACAACCGTCCCAACGGCAATCGCACAGACATCATGCAGTTGCTGGTGGACATGAAACCGGCTTTCTTGCGTTATCCGGGTGGGAATTATCTCGAAGGCAACAGCCTGGCCGAGCGCTGGGCGTGGAAGACGACGATCGGCCCGCTGGAAGATCGCACCGGCCATGGCAACAGCGCCTGGAATTACCGCTCATCCGATGGCATGGGGATGCTGGAGTTTCTCCAGTGGTGCGAGGATATGAAAGCAGAGCCCGTGCTGGCGCTTTACGACGGGCTTTCACTTCGCCGCAGCTATACCGCCAGCGCCGAAGAAATGCCCGCGTTCGTGCAGGAAGGACTCGACGCGATTGAATACGTCATCGGCGATGAGACGACCAAATGGGGCGCCGAGCGCGCCAAGAACGGCCATCCCAAGCCGTTCAAACTGACCTATGTCGAAATCGGAAACGAAGAAGCACTCGGCGGCGGATCGCCGGCGAGTTACGCGCCGCGCTTTGAGGCGTTTTATGACGCGATTCGCGCCAAGTATCCCAATCTCAAGATCATTTCCTCGATGGCCGATGCGCAGCGGAATCTAACCAGCCTGACGCGAAAGCCGGATGTGGTGGATGACCACTATTACATGTCGATCCAGCAATCGCTTCAGCGGGCGCATACCTACGATGATTACAACCGCAGCGGCCCGAAGATTTTCGTCGGGGAGTGGGCGACGCGCGTGCCGCAGAACGCCGATACATGCAATCTCAGTGCTGGCGTGGCGGATGCGGCGTTTCTGACCGGGTTGGAACGCAACGCCGATGTCGTAGTGATGAGTTGTTACGCCCCGCTGTTTGTGAATGTTAATCCAGGAGCGCGGCAGTGGTTTGTCGATCTGATCGGCTATGACGCGATGGGCAGCTTCGGATCGCCTTCCTATTACGTGCAGAAGATGTTTGCGACGAACCTGGGCAGCGCGGTCCTTCCCGTGAAACTCGATCCAGTGCCGAACATTCAAATGGCAGCCCCCGCGCGGCGCGGACGCGGGCCCGCGACTGAGCCAGCGCCTGCACCCCAGATGATCTCGGTCGATCAAGTCTTCGCCGCCGCCAGCCGGGATGATGCTTCCGGCGATGTCATTCTCAAGCTGGTCAACGTGCAGGATAAGCCGCAGGAAATGCAAATCGACCTGCAAGGCGCTGGATCGATCAACAAGAGCGCTACTGGTTGGGTACTCACTGGACAGCCCGACGATATGAACAGCGTCGCCGAACCGATGAAGGTTGCCCCCAAGCAACTGAGCTTGAACAACGCCGCCGCGAAGTTTTCCCACGAACTGCCGGCGCACTCGGTCAGCGTCATTCGTCTGAAAACCAGGTGAAATATGGCAATGCGCTTCGCGGCCGTGATTGTCTGTTTGATGGTCCCGGTGATGGTCTTCGCCCAGCCGACCACTTTGCCGGCATTTCCCGGCGCCGAAGGCTTTGGAGCGGGCACTCCCGGTGGGCGCGGCGGAGCGATTTACGAAGTGACCAATCTCGACGATTCCGGCGACGGCTCATTTCGCGATGCGCTGAGTCAGCCCAATCGAATCGTTGTCTTCCGCGTTTCCGGCACAATCGAGCTCAAAAGCCAGATTCATCTGCGCGTCCCCAACATCACCATCGCCGGCCAGACCGCGCCAGGCGATGGGATTTGTCTACGCGGTTATACCTTCGAGATCAATACGCATGATGTAATCGTGCGATTTCTTCGCAGCCGGTTGGGGGATGAGGATCGGCAGGAATCCGATGGCATGACCATCGGCAACGGCTCAAGCAATGTGATTCTCGATCATTGCTCGTCGACATGGTCTGTCGATGAGGCCCTTTCGACGGCGGGGAACAATCAGAATATCACGATTCAGTGGTGCCTGATCGCCGAGGGGCTCAATCACAGCATTCACGCCAAGGGCGCGCATGGTTACGGCTCGCTGGCCCGCGCCAATGGGCCGGTGTCGTGGTATCACAATCTCTGGGCCCACAACAATTCGCGCAATCCGCGCCTGGGAGACGCCTATGGCCGCGGGGCGCATCCGTTTTTTGATGTGCGCAATAACGTCATGTACGACTACGGCGAAATCTGCTCGGGGCTCACGCAGGGAACATTCAACGCCAATTACGTCAACAACTACATCAAGCCCGGCCCCAGCAGCAAAGCTCAGTTCCCGATTCACATCGGTGCCTCTTCGGGCCCTTCGGATCTGGTGTATTACGCTCACGGGAATATTTTCGAAGGCAATGAAGAATTTACTCGCGATAACACCAAGTTCGTCGATGCCAGCAAGATCAACGATGAAACCAAATTCCGCTTCGCCGATCACCCCTTCGATTCGCCGGTGATGAAAACGCTTTCGGCCGAAGATGCCTATAAAGCCGTGCTGGCAGGAGTGGGAGCAGTGCTGCCCAAGCGCGATTCAGTCGATGCGCGGATTGTCGATGAAGTGAGAAACCGCAAAGGCCAGATCATCGACTCCCAAAACCAGGTCGGCGGCTGGCCGGAACTGAAATCGACACCTGCCCCGCTCGATTCCGATCACGACGGCATCCCCGATGAATGGGAAAAGCAGCATGGCCTGAATCCAAACGATGCATCGGATGGCGCAATCGATTCGGATAAGGATGGGTACACAAACGTCGAGGAATATCTCAACGGCACCGATCCGAAACAGTCGATCGACTATCGCGATTCGAAGAACAATGTGGATGCGTTAACTGCCGATCTCATTCGTTTGTGATTCCAAACCACACTCCGGGCACCGATTGGGAGAGGCGCGCAGATCATATCCGCAATTCTCACACAATCCCGCAGCGCGTCGCTTTTCGATCCGCCATCGGCCGCGAGCGAGGCGGAGCCACTGGGCGGGCAGGATCATCGCCAGCAGTGCGATAAACCAAAGCGGCACCATCGCGCGATACCAGCGCCAGCGCGGATCGCGAACGACATCGTAGGCAAAGCCAACTCGAGCCAACGCCGGTTGGACGCCCCAGAGACTTTTGACTTTGTAACTGCGGGCCGAGTCCGACGTGTGCTTCAACCCGCCGCTGCGACCTTCTATGCCGCTGAGATACGCAACGACCAGATCTCCGCGCGTGGTGGTGATATCGCCGTTTGACCAGCTGATCGAATCGGCCGTCCAAATGCTGCGGACCCCAACCAAGATCGCACTTATCGCGATACCAAGCGATAGCACCGCCAGCGAAATGAAGATGCGCCTGTGCCCCCGTTTCACGGTGGCATCATATCGCAATTGCGCTGCTATTTCGCCGCTTGATTCACTATTTCAATTCGCGGCGTCGTCGGTTTGGCCGGGTCGAGCGTCACATCGTGGGCGATGACGTGCTTGCTGTAAGGACGGATCTGAATTTCCAGTGATTGGACCAGTTCCGGCGGTTGGTCGAATTCATATTCGGTGGTCACCATCTTTCCTGTACCTACGCCGCCATTGCTTCGCGGGACAAACATCTCGCCGGTTGTTTCTTTGCCCACCAATCGCCACGGGCCGTCGGTGCCCGTCACACTCACATACATCACGGTTTTTCCATTGTGCTGAAGCAGGGGAGTTAAGATCACGCCAATCTCATCGCGCCCCAGCGCTGCAACAGAATCTACAGGGCGGGAGGTGATGACGGTCTTCCAAGGGCCGTCGGCGATGCGAACGTCAAGGTCAATCGAGGTGGCGGCGTCTTTAACGAGAAAGCCCAGTCCGAACGAGCGGTGGCCGGGACCGCCGCTTTGAGCCGTGCCGGTAGTGTTTGATTGCGGAACACTGGAAATGACCATCGCATCGTCAGGGGCATCGACCTGAATAATCGCCTGGTAATTGGGCATGGGCGTAATGCGCATGCGCGAAAGATTCGGCCCGCCAGGAGCCGGGGCGGATTTGCCATCCAGCGTGTGCCAACCATCAGCACCTGGAGGTAATTTTGCAATACCGGTGAATCGCACTTTCACACCATCGTCGAACGAGACCGAATCCGACGTTATCTCAGGTTGAGTCGTCGCCTGAAGCGCCATACCCGGGATAATCGCCGGCGGGATCAAATGGCGAATCACCTGCGCCGTCACCAGTCCCGTGAAAAGCAGCGCAATCGATGCAGCGGCGGCGAGTTTAAGCTGCGTGGCGAAGATCATATGTGTCACGCCTTTTACAATTGCAGCCGCGGCAGAGGTTCCCGCCGCGGATTGAGACAGAACCGCCACATTCAGAGTCGACGCAACCAGCGCCGCCGGCGCTTTGATCGGCGCGAGCGACGTAACGGCGACCGCCCCGCCCGCCGTCACGCCGCGTAACCGGAAAAACTCCCGCAGGCGGCCAATCGCTCGCGCAATACGCATCCGCGCAGCATCATCCGAGACTCCCAGCGCCGCGGCGATCTGGTGGTTGCTCTTTTGTTGCAGATAGCTCATGACCACGCACTGGCGATCGATCTTTGGTAGAGATTCAATCGCATCGTCCAGCAATGCGTCGATATCCGGGTCATGCGACTCGGCCACGGTGCCAGCGCGTTCAGCCGATTTCATCGCCTGCTGCTCGTGATAGCGCCGGCGCTGGCTCATTTTCCGCGCATTGGCTGCGGCGTAACGCGTGGTGGTAAAGAGCCAGCCGGCCATGAAAGCCTCACTTGAAATTTGATGGGATTTTTGCAACAGGAGAATAAAAACCGCCTGCGTGACATCTTCAGCCAGATGCGCATCACCCCTGCATTGCCGCCGAGCCGCTGCGTAGACGAAATCGATATGCCGGCGAATCAATATTCCAATCGCGTTGCGATCGCGATTAGCGCTCCAGGCCCGCAGCAGCTGCATGTCGTCTGGTTCGTCCATCAAACAGGTAATGTACGCCAGCTCGGGAAACGAACAAAAAATCCGATTCTGCGACCGATTTACTTCCCCGGCGCGATTTCTTCGACGCTGACCTTCGGCGTGGTGGGCGTGGCAGGATCGAGCGCCACATTTTTCGCGATCACATGCTTGCGGTATGGCCGGGTCTGAAACTCCAGCGATTGGATCAGCTCCGGTGGAACATCGAAAGCGACCGAGCTGGTCGTTACGCCGTTGGAACCGGCCCCGTCCATTCCCTCGCCGACGTGCATTTCGCCAGTGGTTTCTCTAGCGATCAATCGCCAGGGAATATCGCTGCTGCTGACCCACGAAACATAGATAAATGTTTTGCCATTGCGCTGGAGCAGCGGAGTGAAGGTAAAACCAATAGTCGCATCACCCAGACCTTGCACACTCTCAGCCGGGCGGGTTTTTAGAAACGTCTTCCAGGGACCGTCGGCGATGCGAACGTCGATATCCACAGCCGTCACGCCTGCATTAACGGAAAAGGCCATCACATGATCCCTTGTTCCGTCGGCATCGGTTTGGCTCGCGCTGCCAAAATTGCTTGAGGGAGAGATGGTCGGCGAGAGTGCCGCGTCTGGAGCACCCATCAATCGGATCAGCGCCTGATAGCCCGGCGGCCTCATGGTCATAACGGGCGAGCGGACTTTGAAAGGACTTGGTATGGATTTGCCGTCGATAGCGCGCCACTGATCTTGGCGCGCGGGGTTGGGAGCTATGGCCAGTTGCAGCGTCTCCCCATCGCCGAGCGAAACCGTGTCCGAGGCAGCCGGTGGACTCGCGGCTTGAAGCGAGGCAACCGGGACAATCGCGGGCGCGATCAGATGTCGAATGACCTGCCCCGTCACCAATCCCGTGAAAAGCAGTGCAATACACGCAGCGGCGGCCAGCTTTAGTTTCGACGTGAAGATCATCTGTGCTACCCCTTTTGCGATCGCGCCCGCCGCGGAGCCGCCTGCTATTGGTTGCGATAGAACGGCGATATTGAGTGTCGATTCCACCAGCGCCGCTGGCGCTTTGGACTGAGCCGCAAGAGATGTGATCGCTGCGACGCTGCTCATCACTGCGCCGCGCGAAGTAAAAAATGCGCGCAGGCGCTCGACGGCGCGGGCGATGCGCTTTCGTGCAGCTTCCTCTGAAATTCCGACGGCAGCACCAACCTCGGCATGCGTTTTCTGTTGCAAAAAGCTCATGACGACGCACGCCTGATCGGTGCGGGAAAGATGCTCGATGGCCTGATCCAGCAGCGCCAGTGATTCATCATCGGTTTGTTCATGATCAGCGTGCTGGGTCGCATGATTTTCATAGTAGCGCCGCCGCCGCAGGACTTTCAGTGCATTGGCCGCCGCGAAGCGTGTGGTGGTGAAAAGCCAACTCGTCATGGCCGCCTCGTTTTTGATCCGGTGGGCCTTTTGCAGAAGCAAGATGAAAACCGCCTGCGTTACATCCTCCGCCAGATGCGCATCCCTTACTTGCCGCCGGGCCGTTGCGTAAACGAAGTCGATATGCCGGCGAATCAATTCCCCCAGCGCCTGGCGATCGCGATTGGCGGTCCATTTCCTCAGCAAATTCATCTCATCGGGGGCACTCATTGGCATAACAATGTACGCTGGGTCGTAAACCGGACAAATCAAAGCGATAGGTACGCACCACTTCATCCGATTCGAGGCAGTGGAGCGAGATCCGGCTCGATAAACTGCGTCTTGGCCTGCGGGTGCATCCGCCGCTGCGGGGAATAGAAAAGGCGCAGGGCGTGCTTAGTCATCAGTTGCGGATGCATGTCACAGAAGCTGTTGCCGTCGGTCACCGGGTGAGTTTTGGCGTAAGCGTGCATTGTTGCCGCTACAAGATGAAGCATCGCGTGCGTGGTGGTTTCGTTGTAGCCGCTGGTTGGGCTTTCGGGGACGTTGTTGTTGGCGTTGTAGCGCTGAATGCTGGCGCGGATTTGTTCCAGCGCTTGCTGGAAGGGAAATACGCTCAAATAGCAGTAGGCCGTGCGAATATGGGCGCGATGCGTCCACTGATCGAACGGCAGCGTGCATTTTTCAAGTTGATCGACCAATTCGGCATCGGTCATGCGGGCTCCTGGTGCAAATCAATCGTTGTTGAACGTCTTCTGCCCCGTCAACCAATAGTGATTCGTATCGCTGGCGATTCGGAGGATCCGCTTGCGCTGCTGCTCGACGCGCTGGCTGGGCCAGGCGCGCTTCAATTCAGAAAACCACCACAGCGAATCGGGATCGTGCTTGTGCCGCAGTAAATCGTCCGTGATTGTACCCACGTGATGATTTTCAAAATAATCGGCCACCGGCGCAGGCCAGTCCGGTTCCAATCCCTGGCGAAGCTGGTAATAGGCAAAAAAGTTAAGCTGATTCACACGGAACTGGAGATACGCGGAGTAAAGTAGAGAGATGCCGATGATGACGATCAAGCCGCGCGCGATGAACGATCTGGCGTGGTCGATCAGCCAGTCGACCAATAAGACAAACGGCAGACAGAGTATGGGCAGCGCAAACAGCACATAGCGCGGTCCGTAGGTCCACTCGCCGGCCCAGGAGGGAGTCTTCGCGAGGAAAAGAATGAACGCGGCCGGAATCGTGATAGCGATTGCGGCATCAATCGGGAATCGCTTTACAAATCGTCCCATCATCAGCAGCGCAAACGGCAGCAGCGGAAAATAGAGAAAAATGCTGAATCGCCGCCAGAATAAAAACCCTTTCAAACCGGCCCAGAAACTTCCGGTCCATTGATGCTGCTCGGGTTTCCAGATGTGATACCCCGTTGCAAATGGAGAACCGAACTTCACCTGATTGATCCAGCCCAACACCAAAACAATCGCCAGTGGCGGAACAATCAGATGCGGCAGGAGGTCCACAATCACTTTCGCGCGTTTCTCGCGAGGCAATCGCATGATCGCGAGCGCGATGAAAACCGGCACGAGGATCAGCAGCAGCAAATACAAGATGCGCGACAGCACCAGCATGCCAATCAGCAGCCACATCAGATCAACTCGCCATAACCAAACGCGCGTGTCGAGTTTTCGAAGAAATGTGACGAGCAGATAAAACGCCATCGCAAAAAACAGCGCTTGATAGATCTCCGAGCTTTGTGCGCGCAGGTAATACCAGAGATAAGTGCCGTAGAAGCAGCAGAGCACGAAGATGACGCGCGTTACATCGCGCGCCGTGTACAAACCTGCGATCTTTAACAGCATCCACGCCAGCAGAAGCGAGAGGAAAATGTTCCACAGGTTGAACACCACCACATGCGGCTCGATCATCGGCTTGGGATCGCCATGAAAAAAGACGCGATCGACCCACATCGGCGGCAGCGACATCAGCGAGTTCATCACGCCATACTTGGCGTAAAACTGATGATTGGTTTGGTTCAGGATCAGCGTCTGCCCCGGCTCGCCAGCAAAGGGAACCAGCGATGGGTCGACTGCCAGCGTGCCATGATTGAGAATGCTCCGCGTCTCCTCGCGCCAAATCCAGGGATCGCCCGGCCAGAACATTGCGGGCATGTCCAGCACACCTACCAGCGCGATCAACAGGAACATGGCGATAACGAGTAGCGGGGGACGTCGGGACGGCGGAGCAGGTTTATCTGACTGAGGCGCAATCGGGCGAAGGGGTTGAATAGGCGCGGGCACGGTGTTCTGGGAACTGCCTGTGGCCATAGAGTGCTGACTTGACGTTATTCCATTGGAACAGATCGCGCAAATCACTGCAAAGCCCGGAGGAAGACGCGGAGAAATGCCGCGAAAATGCCGATAAAAACGTGTATCGGGTTCGTCACATCGTGTTTGCCGATGCGCCAGTTGAGTCATACACTTATTTGCGGGCCATATATGTCACGCCACACTCCGCCGGAGAGGATTTGAGTGTCAATTCGATGTCCCAACTGCCAGTTTGAAATGATGCTGAAAGGCGCCCGCCCGGGGCGGTACACGCCTAAATGCCAGCAATGCGGACAGCAATTTCTGTTGATTGTTCCTGATGATCCAAACGCTCCGCCACAGGTTGATAGCATCGATACATTGACTGATCAGGAAGAAGTTCCGCCGCTGAACGGCGATCAATTGCGTGGTCGGCTGGGCGGGTATGAGATCCTTCGACTCATGGGCCAGGGCGCGACCGGCGAAGTGTATCTGGCTCGCCACTTGGCGCTCGATGAGCACGTGGCGCTGAAACTTCTCTCCGAAGACATGGCCAAGGACCCGCAGCTGGTGGCGCGGTTCACGCGCGAGGCGTTTGCCGCGGCACAGCTCAATCATCCCAACGTCGTGCAGGTTCAGGACATCGGCGCTGAAGGGCCGCGGCACTTTTTTACGATGGAACTGGTTGAGGGTCAGACGCTGGCTGACATCGGCAAACAAGTCGGCCGGCTCGATCCAACGACGGCCGCGGGATACATCCTTCAGGCGGCGCGCGGGCTGAAGGTGGCGCATGAGCATGGAATCATTCATCGCGACATCAAGCCGGGAAATCTGCTGCTGGACCAGCACGGTGTGGTTAAAGTCGCCGGGCTTGGGCTGATCCGTCGAAACCATCGCGCTGATCCGGATGTGCTGGGCGTCCCGGGGCACATGCGATTCAACCAGCAGATGCTGGCCAGTCTCTCGATGGGCACGCCGGCTTACATGCCTCCCGAGCAGGCGATGGACATGACCTATGTCGACTCGCGCGCGGATATCTATGCGCTGGGTTGCACGCTCTATCACCTGCTGACCGGCCGCCCGCCGTTCATGGGACGGACGGCGTTTGAAGTGGTCAATAACATCAGCGCGAGCCCGTGACTCCGCCGGACATGATCGTTCGCGATATTCCAAAAACGCTCTCGGCGATTGTTCTGAAGATGACCGCCAAGCGCCCTCAGGAGCGCTATCAATCGATGAACGATGTCGTGCATGATCTGGAAGAATTCCTCGGCGTGGTGGAAGCCGGGCCCTTTACGCCGCGACAGGAACATCGCGATCAGCTCAAGGAACAGGTCGATCAATTCAATCGAGGCGGATGGTCGGTGCTGCGCGGACAGATCATTTATGCGTTTCTATTCGCGTGCGGGCTTGGCGCGCTGCTGACCGCGATCACGCTGCATCCCATGTGGGCGGCATTTTTTGTGGGAATGATCGCGCTGACAGCACTGGCGTATCAAATCATCATCGGTGTAACCAACAAGACGTACATTTTCATTCGGTTCCGCCAGCTTGTGCTCAACGCTGGCGTTTTGGATTGGATTCAGTGGTCGGTCGTAATGGGACTGCTGCTGATGCTACTGATTGCGCTGAACTGGGTGGGGCCATGGATCATCTCGGGAGTTCTGGGGGTGCTGCTGGGACTGGGCCTGGCGTTTTCGCTGGATGTGATGGCGCAGCGTCAGCGACAAATACTTCTGGATCAGACGCGCCAGATGCTCAAGCAGTTTCGATTGCACGGATTGGATGAGAATGCAATCCAGCGCTTTGTCTGCCAGGAAAGCGGCCCGCGCTGGGAAGAGTTTTTCGAGCAGTTATTCGGGTATCCCGCCAAGATCAAAGCGCGGCAGCAATGGAGGGATCGTTCTCGCCCCAAATTTGGCGCCTGGCGCGATCCGCTGGTGCGCTGGATCGATCGAAAACAGACTGCGCGGATCGCGGCGCGACAACGCAACCTGCTGGCGAGCATCGAAGCCGATGCGCTTCGGGCGCGTGGGGTTGATCCCAATGAAATCGTGCGCCAGGCGCAGGAAACCGCCCGGCGCGTGATGGAAAATGTCGCCAAGTTGCAGCGTTCGGCTGCGAAGACCGTGGCGGCGCCGATCATTCCAACTCCCGCCGCCGCCGGCGCAGCGCCGGGTTCGCCGGCAAATATCATGCAGATTGTTCGCACCGTCTCGGCGGAGTTCATGAATCAGGCCGCCGCCGAAGCGCAGGCGCAGCCGCGCGAGGTTGTCGAATATCACGATGACGAGCAGGACCAGCGCGAGCATCTAAGCTGGTTTCAGCGGCGTTTTGGTTCGCCGTTTGCCCTGATTTTTGGCCATCAGGTGCGCTTCGTGCTGGCCGTGCTCATACTCATTGGATTTGGAGTATGGTGGCGGCAGAACAAGGGTTTGGCGGCGCTGGAGCAGGTGCAGGGCATCGCTCAGACTCATCGTGAAATCCGCGCCGAGCGCGTTCGCGGCGGACAGATCGACGCCCAATACGTCATCGAAAGCGGCCGCGACGCGCTGGAGCATAGCGGTACCACGCCACTGAACATTCCTCACATGCCCGAGGTGGTGAATCTGGCGTTGAGTGGCTGGAACGCCGCGCTGGCTGGAGTCATCCTGCTGGTTTCAGCAGCATGTCGCGGCAAGCTGATGAGCTTCACCGTGCTGCTGGCAACGCTGGTGGCACTTTTCGGCCACTGGTTCGTGCTGCCCGGGATCGGCTCACCCCAACCCTGGATGAGCGCCGCCGCCGCAGGAATCATCGCATTTTTGGGAATTTTCTTTTTGCGACGAACGACATCGATTTAGAAACGGATTTAGACCGGCTCGACCCGAATTGCGCACCCCTGTTGCGCGCTGAGCACGCCGGCCATCACCGCGCCAAAGCTCCAGAGATTATCCGCCGCGCTTGTCTCCGCCGGTTGACCCGTGCGAATCGCAGCTGCAAACCGGCTCAGCAATGCTGCCTGTCCATTCCAATTGCCTACGGGAATTTCCACGCGCTCCTGCGTGACGTTTTTCATCCATTTCTCGCAGCGGGCGATGGTGATGTTGTCATCTTCAAGGTGAATCGAGCCCTGCTCAAACTGCAATCGCCAGGTGCCATTCCAGGTTGTCGGCCGGCCGCGCGCGGTCCAGTCGCCGCTGTAGCTGAAGGACGTGCCTTCATCGAGCTGCATAAGCATCTTCAAACCCGGATCGTGCTCGAACCAGCTCCACGAGGGTTTGAACGTCTGGGCGGTGATCTGGGCGATATTCTTGCCGGTGATAAAGCGGATCAGATCCAGATGATGGATGGCCATATCGATCAGCAGCGGGAACTGCATCGACTGCCGAAACGTGCCCGTGAAATCCGCTGAGATGTAAAAATCGATGTGGCCGTGACCGAAAACGCCCAGCGGCTTGTCATCGAAAAGCTGTTTGAGTTTTTGGACTGGCGCGGAGTAACGATAGTTCTGCGCGATGACCAGTTGCCGGTCCGCGTTTCGCGCCAGTTCAACCATCAGCTTCGCGCTGGCCATATCCGGCGCGATCGGTTTTTCACTCAAAAGATGTAATCCGCGCGAAAATGTGAGCCTGGCATGCTCCACATGCACCGGTGGCGGAGTGACGGTCAAAACCGCATCGGCTTGAACATCATCCAGCGCCGCTGTAAGTGAATCGAATCGTCTTTCCCGTGGAATTCCCAGCGCATCGCCGGCTTCGTGAAGAGCCGCAGGGGCAACATCCACAATCCCCACCAATTCAAAATCTGGGGAATCGCGCACCGGCCCGTTCCACCACGCCCGGCCCATGCCGCCCGTTCCCGCCTGAATTAGCCGCAGCTTCTGCATGCGGTTATTTTGGAGCAGCCGGGGACTGCAAGCCAGCGGCCAAAGTTAGAAACATCTCATCTTCTGGCTCCTGGCTACTGGCTACCGGCTTCTTTCCTCCGTAGAATGCCCCCGCCGACTTAGAGCTTCTAAAGAAGATCCAATGGCCTCACGACGGCACAGAATCGATTCAGCCGCTAGAAGCGATCGCGATGTCCGGGTCTTGATGACCCGTCGAGCGGTCGCGCCAACGCGGATGAGTCGATTCTGTGCCGCCTTCGGTGGGCCGGAAAAGACCCATCTGCGTCGTTGTCGAACCTCGTTGTATCATTAAGATACAGACTTCGGTCCAACGCCTAGCATCTGGGTCTTTTCCGGCCCATCGTGAGGCCGTTGGATCTTCTTTAGAAGCTCTTTACGGAAGAAGGGCCGTTCGTCATGGCTTCGGTCTGTTTTTATTTCCAAGTCCATCAGCCACTCCGATTGCGCCGTTACAGCGTCTTCGACACCGACCGCCACTACTTCGACGATTTCAAGAACGGCGAAATTCTCCGCAAAGTCGCTTCCAAGTGCTACATCCCAGCCAACAAGACCATTCTGGAAATCATCAAGCAACATGAAGGGCGATTCCGCGTCGCTTATTCGATCACCGGTATGGTGCTCGAGCAGTTGCAGCAGCATGTGCCGGAGGTGATCGACAGTTTTCACAGGCTCAACGAAACCGGCTGCGTCGAATTCCTCAGCGAGACGTATTACCACTCGCTGGCATTTTTGTATTCCAAGGATGAATTCCGCGCCCAAGTCGACATGCACCGGGCCAAGATCAAGGAGCTTTTCAATCAGGAGCCGCGCGTCTTTCGCAATACCGAGCTGATCTATAACAACGAACTGGCTAAGTTCATCAGCCACATGGGCTATGACGGCATCCTCACCGAAGGGGCCGACCAGATTCTCGGCTATCGCAGCCCCAATTTTCCCTACAAGCCGCCGGGCGCGCCGAATATCAAAATTCTGCTCAAGAACTACCGGCTCAGCGATGACATCGCATTCCGTTTCAGCAATCGTGCCTGGGAACAGTGGCCGCTGACGGCTGAAAAATTCGCCAAATGGGTCAGCCAGATCAACGGCAACGGATTTCTGTGCAATCTATTCCTCGATTACGAAACCTTTGGCGAGCATCAATGGGCCGATACGGGAATCTTTGATTTCCTGCGTCATCTTCCCGCCGAAGTCATGAAATCGTCGGCAGAGAACAATTTCCTCACGCCCAGCCAGGTCATCGACAAATACGAATCGGCCGGCGAGCTGGACGTGCCCCACATGATCTCCTGGGCCGACACCGAGCGCGACCTGTCCGCGTGGCTGGGCAACGCCATGCAATCCAACGCGCTGCACGAGCTGTTCAAGCTCGAAGGTCCGCTCAAGCAAAAAGGCGACCAGCAACTCATCAGCGACTGGCGCAAGCTCCAGAGCAGCGACCATTTTTACTACATGTGCACGAAATACTGGGCCGATGGGGATGTGCATAAGTACTTCTCCCCATATGAAAGCCCATACGACAGTTACATCAATTTCATGAACGTGCTGGACAATATTCAGACGAGATTGCGAGAATAGCTTCGATGAATGTAGGGTGTGCTTCAGCACACCGTTAGAAAAGTGGTGTGCCAAAGCACACCCTACATGCAGAGGTACCGGGCAGTTTCATAAAAGCAGGTTCAGTCGGGTGACACGGAGGTCACGATGCTGACGGCGTCGAACTTGATCAATCACCTGGATTACGCTGCGCCTAAACAAACTCCTGTCCGCCGATGGTTTTCCCTGTATGCCCTGATCCTCAGCGGCATTTTGTGTAGCGCATTTCTGATCATCGTGATGCTGATGTTTCCGCTGGCGCACGCGATCTATAGCGACTTTGCACTAGAGGATACATCGATCAGTGCCGGGCTATGGGCGGTTTCGAGATGGCTGGCGCGATATCACCGGTGGGTCTTTCTTTTCATAGTCCCGGTTCTGATTTCACTGGCAGCGGGTCTGCGCTCGCGTGAGCCGGGCGAAAAGCAGGATATTGAAAGCGCTTTGGTCTTGAGCGTTCCGGCAGCGTGCATCATTCTCACCGGAGCCTTTTTGATCACAGCGATTCCGTTCATTCGATTTCACCAACTCCTGCAACAGTCGGCGGATGGTCGGCGTTTCGTTAATGCCTCCAGCCCAACGGCTGTCATCGCAGAAGAATCCGCTGCGGGGAATTGAGCACTTCGGGTAGACTACGCAAATAATCGAAAGGGGCGATTGAATGAGGCGAATCCTCGGCGCGCTGTTGTTTTCTTTGGTGATCTGCTCGGTCACTTGTTCGCAGGAAGTAAAGAAGGGTGAGTTCCAGACCACGTTCACGGAGCGCAGCCCCCTGAGCGCCAAGGCCGATCTGATCAAACGCCTCGGCGATATTCCTGACGCACCCGATTACGATTTGTCCAAAGAACCGTTCACGGTATACGTTCCGGAAAACTACGATCCCGCCACGCCGGTGGGCATCATTGTTTGGATGAACTATAAGCCCGCCGACATCGTGCCGCCGCAGTGGAAGCCGGTGCTGGATGCAAAGCACATGATTTTCATCGTGAGCAAGAATAATGCCCAGCCCGAATGGGTCCGCTGCGGGCTGATGCTGGATGCGGTGCACAATCTCAAGAAGCTTTACAAAATTGACGATGAGCGCGTTTACCTTTTTGGATATCCCAATCCCAACGAATACACCATCCAGCGGATGGGGTTCGCCAGCGGCGACGTATTCCGCGGATATTTCTACGCAGTGATCACAGCATACTATCGCCAGATCACCGGCCCGGACCGGCGATATTTGCCAGCCCGTCTTCCGCGCCCGCAGGGGCCGATGCTGGCCCTGGCCAAGACGCGCAAGCACATTCTCGCTCCAGATTCGGAAGACAAGTCGCCTTATCCTGAATTGACCGCCAAAGCCTATCAGCAGGATGGATTCACCCATGTAATTGTGATGACGGTTTCGCGGGTGAACGATGTGCATTATCCGAACATGACCACGCCTTGGCTGGAAAAGGCGCTGGAATATTTGGATGCACCCCTGCCCGCGCCTGCGACGCCACCTGCGACATCACAACCGATAGTAGCTCGGGGAAGCACTCCCGTAGCCACCCGCCCCGCCGTGTCCGATGCTCAGCGACAGGTCAACCTGGCCAAGAGCTACATCGCCGCCAAAAACTATGCGCAGGCCCGTACGCGTTTGCAGCAAGTGATCGACAGCTCTCCCAATGATCCGGCCGCCAAGGAAGCGCGGCAGTTGCTCGATGAAATTAAAGGGAAGTGACCCTGTGGATCCGCATCGCGTCACCCCGATCGACTATCGCACACCTCCGCCGGTTGTACGCAAACCGCTCACATCGATTGGGCTTACGATCTATGCGGTGTTTGTGTCCCTCATATTTTACGGCGTCGTGGGAGTCATCATTCCAAAGTTCGCAGTGACGCTGGCGGATTTCAAGACAACCATTTCGCCCATTTCGCTGGCGGTGATTCAGGGATCGCGCTGGCTGGGCGAATTTCCTGGCATCACACTATTTTTTGTCGTTCCCATTGTGCTGCCGATGCTGCTGGTTCGATTTATTCATGCAGGCAGCCCGGATCAACTGCGCTGGCGACGAAGACTGGCTTATTCTTCAATCTCGCTGTTTGCCGCTGTAGCGGCGCTGATCGCAATCCTGGCGGTGGTCATTCCGTGGGTGAACTTATTGGATAGCGTCAGTCAGCACAGATAACGGTTCAATACACCGAATCCGGAAAATAGAACTTGGCCGCGTTCTCCGGAGTGATCACAAACACATCGATCACCACCTTCTTTGGCCCATCCTGCTTTTCGACCTTCTCGAGCTCGTCTTTACCGATCCCCAGATGTTCCGGAATTTTTCCCGCGGCCGATGAAATGCTGCCGTCCTTTAACTTTGCCGCCGCGATATCGATTCCCGCGGCGATCATCGCGGGCGGATAGGTGATATCCGCGGGATACATCACATCTTTGTCCATCACGCGCTTGACGATCTCCTTCATCCCGGCCCCAGGCATGATCCACATCTCGCTGGCGCGATTGGCTTCGCGAATCGCCTTTTCCGCGCCAAGGGCCATGTCATCATCCGATGCCCAGACGCAATCGATTTTTGAAAATTGAGTCAAATAGCCTTGCATCACATCCAGCGCCTTCTGCTGATTCCACATTCCCGGCTGGGTGGAGAGAACTTTGATGTCCGGATATTTGGCAAACACGGCCATCGCCGATTCATAGCGATCGGTATCCACCGTCGATGGAATGCCGCGCAGGATCACCACATTTCCCTTGCCTTGCATTTTGTCGGCGATGAACTGCGCGCTCTTGGTTCCAAACGCCTTGTTGTCCCCTTCCAGCACGACATCGGCGACCGGCTTGAGCAGCCCGCGATCGACATTGACGATGAAAATGCCGCGCTGATGAGCCTTCTCCACGACGGGTGTAACCGGCGCGGATTCTGTCGCCAGCACCACCAGCCCATCGACGCCCTGCGTCATCATGTCTTCGATATCCGCGGTCTGCTTGCCCGGTTCGTTGGCGGTAGCGTAGACCCATTGGATGTCGGGATACTTGGCCATTTCGGTCTTGGCCCAATATCCGACGCCCGCCGTCCACCCATGGTCGGCCGCGGGAATTGAGACACCGATCTTGAGCTTCTTGGCTGATGAAGTATTCGGCGTTTCCTTGGAACAGCCCGCCAGCATCACAAGTGCAACTGCGATAATTGAGATGATTCGATTCATATGCTCCAAAGTTTTTTTGCCACAGAGAACACGGAGGTCACAGAGAAAATATATTTTTTCAAATCCTCCTCTGTGTCCTCTATGGCTAACCATTCTCTCCACGCTGTAACAACGCCGCGGCCACGATGATGCCGCCCTTCACAGCGCCATGCCAATAGACTGATACCTGCAATAGCAGCAGCATGTTGGCGATCACGCCGAGCATTAAGACGCCGATGATGGTTCCGATGACCGTTCCCGATCCGCCGCGCATGCGCGTGCCGCCGATGACGACTGCCGCGATGACATCCAGTTCATAGAGCAACCCCGTGCTGGAACTGCTGACGGAATTGACCCGGGACGCCAGAAGCAGCGCTGCGATGCCGGTGAACAGGCCAAGAAGCGTGTAGGTAATGAAAACGATCCGATCAACATTGATACCCGAATAGCGGGCCGCCAGTGTGTTTGCGCCGATGGCGTTGATATATCGCCCCAGCAGGGAGTGATTCAGCACGATGGCGGTGAGAATCCCAAGGAGTATGAAGATCACGACCGGCCACGGGAAAAGCAGCGGAATTGGCGTTGGCGCCAGCGGAGCGACATTGGTCCCGGGGATCGGAATCCCGCCGGTGCCGATAGCATTGAACCAATTCTCGCTGGCCGAGCGGTATTCGCCGCCTTCGACCAGCGCCATGGCGAACGAGCGATACGCCGCGAGTCCGCCCAGCGTTGCGATGAACGATGCGAGTTTTCCCTTGGTCACGAGTACGCCATTGATCGCGCCGGCAATCGTTCCGCCCAAGAGCATCAGCGCGAACGCTGCCAATACACTGGTCAGTTCCCCGCGGCCGCGATGGATCATCCAATTCATCAGCAGGATGCCGACTCCACCGAGAAACGCGACCAGCGAGCCGACCGAAAGATCAATACCGCCCAGTGTCATCACCAGCGTCATGCCCAGCGCAATGATGCCGACAAAGGACCATTGCCGCAGAATATTCAGCAGATTTTCAGGCTTGATGAACGTGCTTTGCCCGCGGCTGATCAGTTCAAAGCCGATCGTGAACGCGATCAGCGCGACCAGCGCAAGCAGAGGAAAGAACCAGACAGGAACACGGGATGAAGCGGACTGGTTCAAGTGCAGGGAAATTACCGGAAAACCGCGAAGTGTCCATGAAGAATCTTTAAGGCCGGGTGGCCGGATTGCTCGCCGCAGCACGACGGGCGGCATCCCGCGCCTGCATCGCCGGACTTCTTCGCGTATCCGATTTGTAAACCTCCGTGACAATGCCACCTAAATCCGCGACTTTGGCGATCATGGCATTGCGCTGATCTTCCGTTAGCGGCTTGAAACTCTTTGCCGCGTCGATCTTTTCCTGAAGCATCTCGGGGCTATGAGCGCCGGTCAGCGCGACGCTCACCGGCAGCGACCAGACGAAGTGCATCGCATCGGCCACAGTCATGCGATCGGGAATGATCCTGGGATTGTTCCCCGGCAACCCTTCGGCGCCGCCGAAGAATCCGCCATTGGCCAGTGTCTTCATCGCGATCACGCCCAGGCCCAGCTCGACCGCCCGCGGAAGAATCTGGAGGATGAAGCTCCGCGTGTAACTCGGGTCGGCCACATTGATGGGCATCTGAATGGTATTGAGCTGAATATTCCGTTCCTTGAGCCGGTCCAACATTCGCGCGTGAATCGCAGGATTCAGGTGGCCGGTGAAACCAATGCGTTTGACCTTCCCTTTCTCACGGGCCTCGACCATGAAATCCAGCGTGCCCGTGACCGCTTCGGTGCGACGATTGGCGTCCGCGACTGAACCGACGTTATGCATCTGCCACAGGTCCAGGTAATCGGTTTTCAGCCGCCGCAGCGAATCATCCAGTTGGGTTCGCGCCGCCTGAGCATTGTTGGCGGGAAGCTTGGACAGCAGAAAAATCTCATCGCGATATTTTGGAGTGAGGAATTTGCCGTAGCGCTCCTCGCCCACGCCATCGCCGTAGAGGATGGCCATCTCAAAAAACCGAATTCCCCCCGCGATGGCGGTTTCGATGGTCTTCTGACAGGTCGGTTCATCCTGAAAATCCACCAGATGCGCCCCGCCAAGGCCGAGCATGGTGACAAATGGCCCATTAGTTCCGAGTCGTCGTTGTGGCAGGCGTTGGCCCCATTTATCGCGCGGGATAGGCTGATCCGAAGGCGGCGTCGTCTGTCCCAGGACAACCTGTGGTGCGAGAAGGGCCGCAGTCATTCCCGCGAGGGCTTTGAGTACGTCGCGACGATTCAGGTCCAGTGGCATAAGTTGGCTCCGAGTTGGACAAATACATTATGAATCGGGTGCATCCAAATATCACGAGCCCCTCTGCTCGTTTCATGGAAGAGGGCCTTGTAACATAGGCGAGGATTGCGCATTCTCTTCAGAAATGCCACAACCGGTTCTGCAATATGCAAGTCCGCCTGCCGTTCGCCAACCGCTGATAATCCAAATCGGCATCATCCTTATCGTGATATGGCATCTCATTTGTATCCCTGCTGCGCTAGTCATGCTGATATTCCAATGTCCAGAGCAGGACTGGAAACACAGCCGGAGAATGGGTCAGCTTAATTGCCGCGATTTTCCTTGCCGCCGCAATTCCCATCTTTCTCGTCGTGCCTGCCATCGGACAGATGATTCACGAGCGGCACCGGTCGGCGCTCGAGCGCTAGGATCACTCCAATTGGCAGGCATTTAAATCATCAAATGTGCGGTAGCGCGGTATTATGCAATGTACTTTTCCGGAGCCCTCATGCGCATCGCGCGAATCTGCATCTGTCTGACCCTGCTCACGTCCCTCGCTGTCGCCGCCGAGCCCTGGCAGCAGGTTGTCGTGCCGCCGGTCGCGGAAGTCGCAGCGGCGTTTCGCAATCCACCTAAAGAGTATGGAGCAATTCACTGGGCGATCTGGGGCGGGCAGCAGACCAGGGAACGCATCATCGCTGATATCGACAAGATTGCGGCCAGCGGCGGTGGCGTTTACATGATCAACAATTCGCAGCGCATTCAGCCAAAATACCTTTCACTGGAGTACATGGACCTGGTGAAGACCGTCGTCGCCGAATGCAAAAAGAATGGCATGAAAGTCTGGATCGAAGGCGACTGCGGATATCCCGACGGCTTTGCCGGCGGAATAATCAGCCGGGATTACCCGCAATTGGGGATGCAGGGGATCGTCTCCGATGCCCATTGCACCATCGCCGCAGGACAGACGATCGATATGCCGCTGCCGGTTGACACGCTGGGTATCGTTGTTAATCCGCGCCCGGCAACTGAACCACCCGCCAGCGCTCCCGCGGGTCAGGATTTTCCGCTGCCAACCGATGGGAATTTCAAATACACCGTTCCGCGCGGCGGAGCGGGTGAGATCGTGCTGCAATTGCCGGATGTGCAGATGCGCTATTTCGTGACCGTCGGCGAGCCATTCAGCATTCCCGTTCCGGCGGGCACGAAATCGATCACGCTTGTCCCTGGCACCGGACGTGCCCGCGGCGGACGCGGGGGCGCTGCTGCTGAACCGGCTGCGCCGACAATCATTCCTCTTCCAACCGATGGCCATCTCAAATGGACCTCGCCGTCTGACAACAGCGCCTGGGAAATCACTTTTATCCGCCACGCGTTTCGCTCGTCGCCCACGCGCAACGACAACGGCGATGATGGTGGGGCAACCAAGGATTCGTTGTACACGCTGATCGATTATCTCAACCCCGAAGCCACCCGCGCCTATCTCAAGTCCATCTTCGAAGTCTATGAAAAAGCCGTCGGCGAAGAATTCGGCAAGACCGTGCTCGGCTTCCGTGGTGATGAAACGGACTTCACCGGCGTGATTCCGTGGACGCCGGCGCTTCTGCAAAAGTTCAAGGAAATCAAAGGCTACGATTTCCAACCCTATATCCCCCAGATCTACGGCGGCGGGCGTCTCACACCCGAAGCACAGCGCGCCAAGGCCGATTACTGGGATGTCTGGAGCATTCTTTTCCGCGACAACTTCTACAAAATCGCCGAGCAGTGGTGCGAAGAGCGCAACATGCTTTACATGATGCATCTCAATCACGAAGAGGTCATGACCGGCCGCGGCGAGAATATGACGACCAACGAAGCATCGTTCTGGCGCGACATGCGCTTCATAGGCGTGCCGGGCGTGGATAATCTGAACCAGATTCGCCCTGATCTGGTCGCCGATTTCCCCAAACTTGCGGCCTCAGCATCGCATCTATACGGCCGGCCTTGGGCGTGGACCGAAGAAGGCGGCGGAGTGGGCGCCAACGGAAAATTCATCATCGATTACCAACTGGTTCGCGGAATCAACTACCTCAACATTCGCGGCATGACCGGCGCCCGAGGCGGCGGAGGAGGACGCAACGCCGCTCCACAAACCGCGCCGGCCGACCCTGAGGCGGGCGCGAAAATCGGCTGGTACACCACGCGCGCTGGATACCTGCTGACCATGGGACGCCCCGCCGCCCAGGTTGCGCTCTATCACCCCACCGACAGCTACTGGCTCGGCGATACCGAGGGCGACGCGGTCACCATGAAGCTCACCACGCAACTGATGGAACACCAGATCGATTTTGATCACATCGATCAGGATTCGATCGCCAGCATCTGCACCTTGGAAAATGGCACATTCAAAAACCTCAGCGGACAGATCTATCGCGCTGTCATTGTGCCAACCTCCACCGTCATCCAAAAGCCCGTGCTCGATCGTCTGCGTACGTTCGCATCACAAGGTGGCAAAGTCATCTTCGTCGGCCGAACTCCTTCGATGGTGGCGGATCGGACATTCTTGAATGCAGCTGGCGCGCCAGATTTGAGCTTCGCAACGCTCGAACCAACCCCGGAGATAACCGAAAAAGTCATCGCCGCCCTTCCCAAGCCCGATGTGAAGCTCGATTCGGCCTGCCCCGGATTGAAATACATCCACCGCTCGCTCAAAGACGGCGAAGTGTACTTCTTCTTCAATGAATCGGATCAGCCGCAGACACGAAATGTCACGTTGGCGGGAAGCGGCGTTGTGCAAACTTGGGACGCCGCAACGGGTCAAATCGGGAACCTCATTGGCGTTAACAGCGCCGGCGGCAGCACAACGATGCCGTTGACGTTGGCGGCGCAGGAAACACGATTCATCGTGATCGCGCCGCGCTAGCAAATTTGAGTAATGTCGTTTTCGTACTAAAGCAAGGCTATGCCGCTCGACATGATTGAGGAACTTCTTTCTCGTCGACCCTTCGAGCCGTTCCAGATCGTCACCAGCAGTGGCGAGCGTTACGAAGTGCGTCATCCGGAATTAGTGCTGCGGGTCAAAAATGGACTATACATCGGACAAGGGGGTCGCGGTGCAGTTGCCGATCGTGCCGCGTTTATCTCATTGCTTCATGTCTCGTCCGTTGAGACGGGAGTCAACGGTCACAAACGCAAACGTCATTGATTTTCAATTCCCCTCACTCGTCGTCGGCGGCTTGGGCAACTGCTCATCGGCGCCAAGCTGATGAATCTCGATATTCTTGTAAAAAATCTCCGCTCCCTCGGCCTGAAACAGAATATGCCCTGAAGCCATGGGCTTATCGGTGTCGGTATAGCGCATGGCGGTCAGGTTCATCATCCATGTCCCGTTGACGATGTGAACTGACTGGTTTCCTTTGCACCACAGATCAATGGTGTTCCAATCATCGAGCTTGTCCGCCACCGGCTGCTTGTAGACGCGGCCCTGCGTGACTTTGGTCGGCTCGCCGGCCGGGTCATATGTGCGGCGATTGCCGATCTGCTTGATCGGCACGGTCACTTCCACGTTCTTGCCGACGATGATCATTTCGCCCACGTCATTTTCCTGCACCTGAAACTCAATCGATTGCGGCCAATCCGACGTCTTCATGTCCGGCCCATTCATGTGATACAAAATCCCGCTGTCGCGCGGCTGATTGGTCCGTGGCGTAAATTTCTTCGTGCCCCACTTGAACTGGGCCCGCAGGTGATAGTTGTCGTAGACTTTTTCCGTCGCGATATATCCCCAAGGCTTCTGCGCCTCGGTGGCGGCCAGACCCAGGATGTGAATCATCCCATCTTCGACTTTGAAATAGCCATCGGGGTCCGTATTCTTTCCCACCCCACCTCCGACAATGGTGTAAAAGCCAGTCAGATCTTTGCCATTGAATAGAGGCGTCCAGCCGGGTTGGGTCGTTTGAGCCTGCGCGACCGACGACTGGATCGCGATCAGCATCGATAGAACAAATGTGATTCGCATGGAGTGAAGTACCGGCAACAGCACAAATTGTTTTAAAACTCTCGCTCACAATCGAGCACGCGTTTTCCCGATGTGATACAATGTGACTCGCTTCCTCATACGGGTGGGTGGTTTTATGCTTACCAAGTCGTCTTTCATAGCGGTCATTGGAGTCATTTGCTGGCTGCTTTGCTTATCTTCCGCTGCGCATGCAACGCAGATTGTGTACGACGTCACCGGCTGGATCGACACAACCGATGACCTGTATATCCGCGGGAATTCCGTGCATTGGGAGCATCCTTATCCGGGCTCGCCCGCGGGCACGCATGGCGCAACCGAGCAGCCGACCGTCATTTCCAGTTGGCTCGAAGGCACGCAGCAGATGTCCAATGTGAACTGGTCGGGAATGTGGACGGGATTTTCGGTGTCACTTTCCTATACGTCGTTGACGCCGACACTTTCAACCAGCAGCGACTCATTCGCCGCCGTAGAAAAGATCTCCGGCCGCGGTTCGCTGAGCATCATTCAGCAGCCCGATGTTTCAAATAACTATACGCTGGGCGTGAAGTTCAAGGATGGATTCAATGGCGCGGCGTTTCTGGATGCAAAGATTACGGTCGTGCCCGAACCATCGACCTGTGGAGTTGTGCTGATCTTTGGCATCCTCGGGATGCGGCCAAATCGCTCCAGACAGCCTGCCCGCTTTCGGTAGCGGGCTTTGTCTATCGACGCCTTTTCTTTCCCGGCAGCACCCGCTCATGTTCGGTTGAACAGGGTCACCCTTAAAGAGCCACCCACCCAAAAGAATGCTCTTGAAGATTTTTTCGCTTCGTTCAATGTGTCGTCGGCGTGGGGATTTGCTTTGGGATGGCAGGATCATCAATCTCCAGCTTCACTGTGTCATACATGACGGCTCCACTCTCCAGCCGCAGGACCAGAACGTTCAGCCCGGTCCGCAGCAGCGTGGCGGGGAAGCGATAGACCTGATTTTCGTAATAGCTGCTTCCCAAAATAGCGCTGCGATATTCGGCACTGCTGTTGGCGCCGGTGTATTGCCCGATGGGGCGATCATTCATGCGCAGAAGCAAATGCGGATCGTGAGTTTGCCCGGCGATGCCGATGGTCAGCACGCCTTCGCCATGGTACGTGCGGTCGGTGTTGAATTCGACGTGCCAATCGCCGGGCTTGGCCTGGATGTAGTACCAGTCGCGCGCCGGCTGGCTGCGGCCAATGCGATAGCTCAGTGACGCCGGAACCGACTGGGCCAATCCGTATTGCCGAGGTTGATCGGCCAGCTTAAACCCGCGCGTCGTGCGGTCGGCGATGCCGATCTCCCAAAGCCGGGCGGAGTAATAGGCCGGCATGAAATCGATGGTCCCCAAATCCAGCGCCGGGCCGGCGGCAACCGTGACGTTATCTCTGCGGAATTCGTCCGTCACTCCAGGCACCGTCGCGAAAAGCGTATAGGTTCCGGGACGAACATGCGGCAACTCGAATTTTCCCTCGGCGTCGGCCCGCGCGCTGAAAACGTAATTCAATCGCTGCAACTGCCAGTTGGGCTCGGGCGCTGTCAGAACGATCAGCGCGTTGGCCGCCGGGAATTTGCCATTGTAAAGCTTGAGCACGCCCTTCACCTCGCCACGCTCCAGTGGATAGTCCGGTCTCTGCATCCAGGAATAAGGCCATTGCGCTTCTTCCTTTTTGAACTGAGCTTTGGCGTCGGTCCATATCTCCTTGGGCGACCTGCCATTGTTGAGATAGACCATCCATGGTCCGCAGAGCTTGGTATATCCGTCGGGAATGGGCGGGGTAGTCAATTCGCGCGGTTCGAAATGCCCTGAAAAAAGCAGCCGGTGAATGATCGGCCCGGCATGGACCGTAATATCCTGCTTGGTGGGCGCCTGAAGAAATTCCTTGCTGGGATTGATAACGAAAGCTCCGACTCCCTCCGGCTTACTGCCGCACACGCCGTGCAGGTCATCCTCTTCGATATAGGTGCAATAGTTGTACTTTGTATAAATTTGACCGTTGGGCAGACGAACCGTGGCGTCCTGAACCTCGACTCCGCCCGTCAGATCCGGGATCGGTCCCTGCTCGCGATCGCTGGCCAGGTGATAATCAAACAGATTGGGATTCAGATAAAACGACCAGCGCACCTGGGTCAGCTTCTCCGGGGGATCCGACGCCTCTCGATGCAGCCGCACATAAACATAAAACCCCTGGCTGCCGCGCCTCAGGATGTAATGCTGATCAAAATGCACGCCGCCGATCGGGGCGGCCATCGAAATCTCCACCAAATCCGGCGTATTGCGCACGACGTTGAACTGCGCATTATGAAAATCGCCCATCCCATCCTGTCCCACCGAATCCAACACGGCAAAATAAGCCCCGCGGCCGGCGAGATTGGCGCTGCCGCGCAGTGTCATCTCGGTGATATGGGCATTGCCCTTGTTTACGAGAATTGAAACCAGTCCGTTGGACAAGCGGATGTCGCGTCCTTGGTCCTGAAGCGCCACCGGATCGTTGGGCGCGCCCAGCGCTGGAGCGATTCCAAAACAGAGCAACGCGAATAATGCGAGTCTATTTTCCATCCTTACGGTCTCTGCCCGGTTTGGTCCGGTCCCCTGTAACCGGCTTCTGATTCTACCCTCAAAACTTTTTTACGTTTTTTTCTTCACTTCGCTAAAGTCCGCCCGTAGTGGTCCGATTTCTATTTGTTGGTTGTAACGCCGGGCTTTTTTTGGTCGGCGTGCTCTTTGACAATTTGGGCAAATTTAAAATCGTCGGAGAATCGTCGGCGGGGCGTAAGCGCTGGCGGGGCGGGCGCTTACGCCTTATGGATGCGACGCGCCATGATCGATTGGAAACCCGCGCATTTTTTTTGTCGCCGATCCTCGTTTTTGATCGAATTTCGAGGATTTGCGCGGAAATGCGCGGGTGTTTTTGACCGCTAACGCGCAGAGAATTGCACCTTTGGGGTATCTTTGGGGTCCTTTTCAAAAGTCCAGTGAAAACCGCGCGCGTTTAGCGCGGTTGGGTGCTGGGCTGGGTTGCAGGCGCGGTCATATTCCACGCGGTCAGCCACTGGGGATCGCCGACTTGTTTGAAACCCATGGGGCCGGTCAGGTCTATTTCCATTTCCTTTAAATGCGCGGCGCCGTAGAAGATCGCCAGCTTCTTGTCGCCGCGGTCGAGGCGCTGTTTGAGGACTTTCAGCGCCTGACGGTTGCGTTCGGTGACCAGGACCGTTCCATCCGGGCCGCCGAGGTTGTTGAGCATGTCGTCCATCTGCTCAAAGCCACGGGCCAGCACCAGCTTGAGCTGGCGGGCGCGATCGGGGCTTTGCAGCGCGGTGAGAAGGGCTGCAACATCGATCGGATCGCCCTGGTCGTTGCCCATTTCTTTGAAGGCTTGCTGGAGCATCAGGCCAAAGATCGTTTCGCCGCGATCTTCCTGCATTTGTAGAAACGTTTCCACGTCCAGATCGGCGTGGACAAAGTTGGGACGGGTGTAATCGATCTGATCCAGTTGGAAGCTGAGCTGGAGCATGTTTTTCATCCCCTGCTGAATGATCCCAACCCATCCCAGCGGCTTGGTGATGCTGGGGCCGCGCGTGGTTGGCCCGCGCGGAACATCAGCGCCGCGCGGTTTGACCATTTCATACAGCACCGAGTCGTAGCTTCGGAATCGGCGGTTGAGATCGGCGTAATAAGGCGCATCGGCCACATGAATGGCGGCGATCAGGTCGACGGTTGCGCCGTTGGAGTTGCGATAGGTCACGATGGAAGTTTGCAACACCCCCCCATCGTTGTTGTCAGGCACAAAACGCAGGAATTTGGAAGTCGCCTGCGTGGTCTGTGCCTGCGCCAACAGGCCACTAAAAATGATAAAAATAGCGGCAAGTATTGATCTGCATTGATGTTGCATGCGCATTATATTACCTGCGATGGTGCATATCGCCCATGGAATTCAGACTACATCCCTAGAACTCTACGGATTATTTAGTCTTTTTATCTTTCCTGGCTTGGTGATTTCGGTTAATCTGGCGACAATTCTTAAAATGCAGGTCACCGGGGGGCAACTCGGTTTCTGCATTTCATCTCCCCCTTCGGGGGAAAACGGGAGGCCAGTGTGGGCAACAGGCGAATTCGGAGGAGAAGCGCTCAGCGAACGATCCGCAGTGCGATTGAAACCCTTGAACCGTTGGAACGCCGGGTGTTGTTGGCCGCGAACCTGAGCCCTTCGGTGTTGACCGAGCGGTTCCTGTTCAAAGCCGGCCGAACACTGAGCGCCGCGGCGGCGGGATCGCCATTGCACATTGCGCTGAGTTATCTTTCAGCGCACGCCGCTTCTCTGGGCGTTTTGAGCACAGATGTAGCCAATCCCATCGTCACCGATCAGTACACCGATCACGACACCGGGATCACGCACCTGTATCTTCAGCAGCGTGTCAATCATCTGCCGGTGGATAACACCAGCATTAACGTCAACATCACGCGCGATGGAAGCATACTGAGCATCGGAGGCGCGTTCGTAGCCGACGCGGCGAGAAAAGTCGCGGCCCTTCCTAAAACGGCGGGGATAATCGGCCGCACGGCAATCCAGGGACTCAAGACCCTGGGGTTGAATGTTCCGGCCGACAGCGAGATTTCTTCTTCAGCCGCTGAAGGCTCCAGCCAATTCAACGTGCCCAAGCTTTCTCTGGATCCGATTCGCCCCGTGTTGCATTATGTCGCCACGGCGGCGGGGGGATTGGCCGCGGCATGGCAATTGATCGTCCGCACGCCCGACCGGCAGCACTGGTATGACACTCATGTGGACGCCAACAGCGGCAAACTGATTTATTCCAACGACTGGGTCGATTCCGCCAGCTACGATGTCTACCCTGCCCCGATCGAAGCGCCCAATGACGGACCGGGTGGATCGGTTCCGCGATCGATCGTCACCAATCCGTCAGATCCGAATGCTTCCCCTTATGGATGGCACGACACCAACGGCGTAGCGGGCGCGGAGTTTACCGACACGCGCGGCAACAACGTCTCGGCCCAGGAAGACACCGACGCAAACAACAGCGGCGGTTTCCGCCCCGACGCTGGAGCATCGCTCAATTTCGATTATCCAATCGATTTCGCGCAGCCGCCCAGCGTCTATCAGAGCGCGGCAATTACCAACCTGTTCTATTGGAATAACCTGCTGCATGACATTCACTACCACTACGGTTTTGACGAGGCGGCGGGAAATTTCCAGGTGAAGAATTACAGCGGCCTGGGCTTGGGCAACGACGCCGTGCAGGCCGATGCGCAGGACGGATCGGGCACCAACAATGCGAATTTCGCCACGCCTCCCGATGGCACCGCGCCGCGCATGCAGATGTACCTGTTCAATTACACCTCGCCCGGTCGTGACGGCGACCTGGACAACGAAATCATCACCCACGAGTTCGGACATGGCGTCTCCAATCGACTGACCGGTGGTCCTGCGAACTCAAACGCGCTGGATGCGACTCAGTCGGGTGGAATGGGCGAGGGCTGGAGCGACTGGTGGGCCCTGATGTTCACACAGGACCCCACCGACACTAAAACCAGCGCCTATCCACAGGGCACTTATGTGCTGGGGCAAACTGCATCGGGCGCGGGAATTCGCCGAAAGCCGTATAGCTTCGACATGTCCATCGATACGCTGACAGTCGACGCTTACGGCACCAGCGGCACGGGCGGCGGAGTCAGCCGCTCGACCGAAGTGCACGACTCGGGGGAAATCTGGGCGACCACCTTGTGGGATTTGAACTGGCTGCTGATCGATAAGTACGGCTACAGCCCAACCATCTCACAAGGCTACGATCCGGCGGTCCCCGGCAAAAATGGCGGCAACAATCTGGCGCTGCAACTTGTGATGGACGGATTGAAACTTCAGCCCGCCAATCCATCGTTCCTTCAAGCGCGCGACGCGATTCTCCTGGCCGACCAGGTGCGCACCGGCGGGGCTAATGCATATCAGATCTGGCAGGCTTTTGCCCGGCGCGGGATGGGGTATTCATTCGTCGATTCATCATCGTCGGCCACTACAGTCACGCCGGCGTATGACATTCCACCGGGGCTGCAAAATCCGTCGGTGGTATCGCAATCGCCGAGCGGCGTGCTGGTGACTCCGCCAACCGCGATCGATCTGACTTTCTCCAAAGCGATGGATCCCACGTCATTCTCGCTCGCCAGCGATGTCAATTCCTTCACCGGCCCGGGTGGAGTGAATCTGGCCGGTCAGCTGACCGGATTCAGTTGGACCAATTCCAATCAGACATTGCACCTGACATTCACTCCGCAGACGCTCAACGGTCTATACACGCTGAACATCGGCCCGCAGATTCTGGGCGCGTCCGATGGGCATGCGATGGACCAAAACAGTAATGGCATTTATGGCGAAGCTGGCGACAGTTATAGCGCCACGTTCCGTTTCGATGCGCTGGCAGGACAAGTCACTTCCACCGTGCCCGCAAATGGGACGCTGGCTTCGGTGCCGCTGACCAGCATCGATTTCAATTTCAATGAGCCCTATGCGCCCTCTTCAGTAACGGCTTCGGATCTGACGGTCAGCCAGGGGACAGTTACCGGTGTCAGCGTTGTCGATTCCGACACCGTGCGCTTCAACCTTAGCGGAGTGAATTCCGAAGGAACGTTGAATCTTTCAATCGCCGCCGGCGCCATCACCGACGTTGATGGCAATCCCATGGCCAGCTACAGCGGCTCGCTTGCGCTGGATGCGACGACGATTCCATTTCCCACGCCCCTTACACGGCGCGGCGCACTCGGAATGCAGATTTACGACGGTTCGGCCAATGCCAGCATCGGAGCGCCGGGTGATACCGACGGCTTTACGCTTAATCTGGACGCCGGTCAGGTTATCACACTCACCGTCGTTGGCGCGGCGGCACTACAACCGACGATCCAGGCGTTTGACCCATTATCCAATCTTCTCGGCTCGGCGACGGCGAGCGCCGTTGGCAAATCCGTTGTGCTTCAAACTGTGCCTGTCACGACCGCGGGCACCTACACATTCAAAGTCGGTGGCGCTTCGGGCAGTTCGGGCGCATATACCGTTGGCGCCACACTGAACGCGGCACAATCCCAAGGGCTTTTCGGCGGATCCAACCAATCGCTGGCCACGGCGCAGGACCTCAACGGCAGTTTTGTTGGCTTGGGCAACGGCGCTTCGCATGCGGCTGTCATGGGAGGGGCTGTCAGTACCGGTGGTGCACTGGCGACGAACTTTGAATCGGGATTGGGTGGATTTGTCATCAACAACACACTGGGCACCATGTGGCACCTTTCAACGGGCCGGGGCACTCAGGGTGGACATAGCTCCACGCATAGTCTTTATTTCGGACAAGGCGAAACCGATGCTGGCGGGGGTAACTACGACACCGGCTCGCGGGTGGCCGGTACGGTAACCTCTCCGTCAATCGCCCTTCCGGCGGGCAGTGCGCCAAACCTCAATTTCAACTACGTTCTTCAGACCGAAGGATCGACATCGTGGGATTCGGCGCTGGTGCAGGTCAGCACAAACGGCGGCGCGTCCTGGACAACGCTGGTCAACCTCACCGCGGTCGCCGAGAGCACGACCTGGCGCTCGGCCACGCCGATCAGTCTCGCTGCCTACGCCGGACAAACGGTCATGCTCCAGTTCTCCTTCGATACCTTTGACGGCGGCGCCAACAATTACGAGGGCTGGTACATCGACGATGTCAGCGTTTCCAACGTCAGCACCGTCCAGGATTATTATTCCTTCAGCATGGCCGCGGGGGATAGCGCTGCGCTGGCTTTGAAGGGAACTATCGCCGGCGACAACTTCTCCATCCTCGACGCGGGGGGCAACGTGCTGGCCAGCAGCACTACGGGTTTCTCCAACGTCGACCGAGCCATCGCATCGTTTACCGCGCCCAGCAGCGGGACCTATTACGTTTCTTTCCAGCACAGTGGGATCCGAAGCTTGGAATTCACGTGACTTGAAGTCGCGGC
>JADMIO012784770.1_pt1 | contig 82599 bp, 54 predicted proteins | sample 8958161 | NCBI WGS metagenome assembly JADMIO01 (sample SAMN16585339, study PRJNA669376) | soil metagenome | isolation source: Crop rotation soil | place: USA: Cullars Rotation, Alabama | collected 2011
GACAACTTGTCCACGTGGAATTCTAAGCTTAGGATCCCAATGTGCTGGAAAGACGCAACTGCGTGAGCATCCGCTGGAGCTGCGGATCATCGGGTCGCAAAGCTCGCGCGCGTTCCAATGCCTGCAAAGCCTCCGTCACGCGGCCCGCCTGGGCCAGCGCCATGCCCAAGTTGACCTGGGTCTCAAATGACTCCGGCCGGCTTTTCGCCACGGTGGCGAGGTGCGCAATTCCCTCCGCGCTATTTCCCGAGCGCAACAAGGCGATCGCGAGATTGTTCTCCGCGTCGAGGTAGCTGGGCTGCAGTCGCAACGCGGTCGACAATGCCTCGCTTGCGGCCGTCGTTTGCCCTACCCGCAGGAGCGCCGCACCCAGTTTGTTGAACGCGTCCGCATCCGTTGGCTGTAACCGGACCACCGCACGATAGTGATCGATGGCGTCGCCCTCACGGTTCTCGCGCGCGAGGGCAAGCGCGAGGTTGTAATGGGCCCGTGCGTTCGTCGGCCACTTGTTCACCACGTCCTGCCACAATCCCGCTGTGGTACGATAGGTCGCGTTGCGCTCGACCGTCTGGAGACCCAGCGCCAGTGCCGCGAGCGCGAACACCGCCCAGGCAAAGCGTCCGCCGATCCAGAAAGCCATGACTACCCCCAGCGCCACCACTCCCGCGAGAGGGAGATACATGCGATGTTCCGCCGCCACCTGGCTGGCGATAGGCATGAAACTGGACGTGGGCGCGAGGATCGCAAAAAACGCGACACCGAAAAATCCCAGCTTGGGCCAGCGGAGGAAGATGAGGACACTCGCGATCAGGAGCGCCCCGACCACCGTCGCCGAAATCAGCCCGGGATGTCCGAAGCTTTCCGCAGTTCCATAGTCGAAAATCAACGCGCCCGGCCAGAGCGCGCGCCCGAGATACCCGAGCACCGCCGCGCCTTGGATTTGGAGATACGGGAGAACCGTGACGGGTGTCCCCCACCCCACGGTACCCCCGCGACCGGCGGTGGCGAATGCAAGTAGGATGGCGAGGAAGCAACTCGCCGCGAGACCACTGTACATCCCGCCGCGGCGCCGCCAGACGTCCCGGCAGGTGCCTGCGAGGAAGGCCCGGTCAAAGAGAGCGACAACGAGGGGCGCCACCGCCATCACTTCCTTCACCGCCATCCCGACGGCGCAAGCCGCGAGGGCGAGCCCCGGCCACCGGCGTGTGCCCGGAGTTTCCTCAGAGCGAACCGTGGCGTACAGTGTGACGAGAAAACAAAGCGCCATCAATGACTCCGCCCGCTGGACCACGTAGGTGACCGCCGCCGTGGCGAGAGGATGCAGGCCCCACAAGAGAGCAGTGAACCACGCGAGCGGGGTCCGCGCCGCGCGCAGCCGCCACGAAGTCGCCGAAAGACCGAGCGTCCGTCGAACGAGCCCGAAGAGCAGGAGCGCGTTCCCGATGTGTATCAGGAGATTCGTGACACGATATCCCCCCACGTCGGTCCCGCTCCAGAGGTGATTGAGGGCAAACGTGAGGCTCAGAGCCGGCCGGCCGCTTATCGTGATTCCGCCATCGGCCAGCGGATGGTGGAGCCACGTCCCCAGGCTGAGGACCGACGGGTTTTCGACAATCGAGGGAACGTCGTCGAAAACAAACGGGCCGCCAAGGCTGTTCGCGTACGCGACCGCAATGCATCCGGCCAGCAGGACGGGCGCCCAAGGGCTGTACTCGCGCGGGCCGGCCGTCGGATCGAGGGGCGCCATGCGCCGTCGATCTAACGCTTCAGCCGCTCCCGACAATCCTGATCCGCAAGGAGGGCTCGCGGGCTCCTGCTACTAGAGGTCAAACTTCACGTTCAGGAAAAATTTTCGAGGGGGGGCGTAGATATTGTTCAACCCCTGCAGATAAATGTGATTCGTCACATTCATCCCCGAAAGCCAGAAGGTCGTCGGCCTCCCATATATCTTTCGACTGTAGCCGATATACGTGTCGTACACCTGGTAGGAGGGATTATTCCAATCGAAGATGAATTGGGTGAACTGCGCCGTCGAGGGTCCGAAATAACGCACTCCTGCGCCGAACGACCAACCCTTCAGGCTGCCTTCGGTGAACGTGTACTTGTTCCACAGCTTGAACTGATGACGCGGGTCATTGCCCAGGCGACGGCCGATTTGTGTTTTGTACGCCTGCGTCCCCGGCGTGAGGCTCGGGTCGGCGACGATCTTGGCAAACCACACCCAGTCGTAGCCGAGCGTCAGCACGTAATTGCGATTCGGGGCCCAGATGCCGTCGAGCTCGATGCCTTCGTTGCGTTCGCGGCCACCGACGTTGAACCAGGTGATGTCATTCGCCGTCGTGCCGTCCCGGTTGCGCGGGTCGGTGTCCGAGCGCAGCCGGTCCGTGCGGCGCTCGTTGTTGTTTTCGAGCGTGTAGTACGTGAAGGTCCCGCTGAGCGTGTTATCGCGCCAGTTGCTCTTAACGCCGAAGTCGTAGCCCTTCGCTGTCTCCGGCGGCAGGTTTGGCAGAATCTCGCTGGCGAGCGCGCCGGGGCCGGTGATGTTAGGACCATTGACACGGAAATTCTCGCTGCGGCTCGCAAAGCCAATGAATCCCGGCAGGAACTCATAGCTGACGCCAACGGTGGGGACGCGGCCATCCGGAGAATTGCGATTCGTGTCACGCCGCACGCCCAACAGCGTGGACAAGCGGTCGTTCAAGGCACTCCCCTGATAAGTGATGTACTCGCTCTTGGTCAGAAAGCCGCTGCGGCTGCGCCCCGGATTCACCTCCTTGATGTACTTGCGCATGTCAATTTCTGGATCGGTGAAAGGATTGTAGAACATGAGCACGGCCGCACCCGTCAGCACGGTACTCCCATGCGTCACGGGGCCCGCCGTCGAAAGGTCCACCCGGCGCGTCGCCGTGGTGGTATGCCCGTCGGCAATCTGGCCTCCGAACACGAGGCGGTGATTGATGCCCCAGGCGCTCTTTTTCAGAAAGATGTCCAGGGAGTGCACGTCGTTGTACGTCCACGTCACATTGGTCCGCGAAATCTGCCATTGGAGGGTCCGATCGCCGTTTGGCACCGCCGAAGGCTGATACTGATCGGCATAGCCCGCGTACCAGTTGTAGTTGTAGCGCGCGTCCGCCCAGTCGGTGAAGTGCAGTTTGAGATCGGCCTCGAGTTGCGTCGTGCGAAACGCCTTGTCGCTGCCGGGTCCGCCGGAATTGTAGCGACGGCCGGCGGGATAGAACGTGCTGAGGTCGCCGGTCGTCACGGTAGCCGGCTGGATGCCTCGCGCTGAACCCAAATCAGCCGCCCAGTTGTTGATGTTCGTGTTCCAGCGACCCTGCAGAAACGAGATGACCTGGGCGTCGGTGGGACGCGCGGCGTTGCGGAAGAAATTGACCACGTCAGCCGGCGGGGTGGCGTAGTCGAGGTGGTACTGCGTCGCCGTTCGGCCGCTGTTCAAGAGATTCTCGTGGCTCTGGACGCGTTCGAACGTCACGAGCAGATCCACCATTTTGTTTGGCCGCCAGCGCAGCTCTGGAGAGCCGTACCAGCGTTTCACATACTCGTAGTCTCGCCAGTCATGGCTGTCCTGGTGCGTGAGAATGAGGCGATACGAAAGCTTGTCGTATCCCGGCACGAGACCCTGCGTGTCGAGCTGGTAGTTCTGATAGTCATAGCTGCCGTACGTCAGCTTCATGTTCGTTCGCTTGGTGAACTCGGGAACCTTGGTCACATAATTCACGATGCCGCCGGGATTCGATTCGGCGAAGAACGCCGTCACGGGACCCTTCACCAGTTCCAGCCGCTCCAGATTGTCGAGGTAAACGCCGACGCGGCGCGGAATCCCGTTGCGATAGAAATTGTCGTTCTGGAAGCCGCGAATCCGGACGCCTGACGCGTCGCGGTTGAATTCGTCGATCACCACGCCTGAGGTGTAGCGCAACGTTTCGTGCATCGAGACGAATGACAGGTCGTCGACGAACTGCGACGTGATGACCTCGATGTTCAGTGGAATGCGCGCCAGTTCGAGCGCGATGCCGGTGGACGTCTTCGAATCAGTCGCGCGGTAGCCTGTCTCGCGCGTCGATTTCACATCAAAGGGCGAAAGCACCAGGGCCTCCTCCTTTTTCAGCACTTCGCGCTCAGCCGCAGCGGATCCCGCCGTGGTTTGGCCGGACGTTGCGACGCTCAGCGAGAAAAACGCGCAAACGGTGGGGGCAAAAAGCGAACGGAGGGCAAGCGGGGTGGTTTGCATTTCGAGCTGGGGTTGGCCGGCTTGACACGGGGGTCGCGCCGCGCCGGGTGGGAATTGAATGCTTTGTGTCGATATGCTATATTACCATGATGTCAACACTTCGGGCCCTCGATAATTCAGAGGGAAGATGTGGTTTCCTCCGGGCAGTGTAGGCACTCCTCTCGGCTACGAGGAGGAATGCACGGCAACAACCGTTGCTATACTGTTAACATACTTCCCGGGACACGAACCACGGACCCGGGCCCTAGGCTAGGCCGACCGCAGGGAATCGCCGTGCTGGAAAATCGGAATCAGACGAACCGCGGGAGAGCTGGGCGCATTGCTTCTGGCCTGATCGGTCAGGGTGTGGACGATTTGCTCGCCCATCTTTTCCAAGGGAGGTGAAATCGTCGCGAGCGTTTCACCCGTCGGCAATCTCGGGACATCGACCCCGTCGAGAACATTGAAGATGAGCGAGAGTCGGCTGACGCGATCCCGCAGGGGCGTGTCGTAAAGGCGCAGCAACGGTCGGATTCCGGTGGAAGCGAGAATAAGGAGTCCCGTGAGATCTTTTCGGTCGGAAAGGAACTTCGCGAGAGCGTCACTCTGCTGCTCCCCCAGGGGATCGGACGCGGGCAACGTGAAAAAATCCTCCTCGTCGATTTTGATTTGGCACGAGGGCGCGACCTCTCGAAACGCCTCCACCTTGGAACGAAAGTAATCGTCGGTCAGTGCACGGAGGATGACGCCGATCCGGCGGTGCCCGCGGGCCTGGAAATTCGACAGGACGAGCGAGGCGTACACCACGTCGTCCTCGCGAATCAACGGCAGATCCACGTCCGGCAGCCGGCGCATCGTGGTCACGATGGGTAGCCCGCGCGCCTGCAGCTCTCGCAGGATGGGAGCGTCCTCGGGAATACTGTGCAGCCATGCCACGCCATCCGGCTTCAATGCCTTGATGCGATTCAAGTCCACCTCCACCAGTTCGCGGGAAAGGTTGCCTGGCGCCTGCCGCTTGTAGAACGAAACCACGGCCTGATCCTGATTCGCGGCGTGAATCATGCCGAGGCCGATGCGACCGGTGAACCACGGTTCATCTGGGACGGTTGACGACGGAATGACCGCCAGAAAATTGAAGAATCCGCGGTTGGCCTTGTAGGCCCCCTCGACCCGCGACGTCACATAGTACCCACTGCCCTGCCGCGCTTCGATGAGCTTCTCCTTGATGAGGAGATTCAATGCCGAGCGCACGGTCGGCAGGCTGCGGCGCGTTTCCTGGATCAGTCCGCGAATCGAGTAGAATCGCTGGCCGGGCCGGAATTTTCCCGACAGCAGTTCCTCACGGAGTCGGCTCGCGATTTCCAAGTAGTAGTGCTCGTTCGACTCGGTGACGGCGGCGGGAGTCTTCAAATGCGTGGTGCCTGTCATATTTTCAGTAAACCAAACGTGTCAACGCCGCTACCCCGGCGTGCCGTATGAGAGGTCCCAATCCCCGAGAACCGAAACCGTTCGGCGGCCGCGCGCCACCGGCGGCCGCTGCTGCGCTGCCCAGTCGTTCAACTCGTCCTGGTGACCCAGGCGGGTCAACGTCGTCCACGAGGCGTCGAAATTATTCCGCTGGTAACAGTCCCAGAAAAACAGGCTCTCCACTCCCGCCGCATAAAGAGCCTGCGCCCGCCGCTTGTAGTCTTCGGGCGCGATCTGCCGCGGCATGAGATTCAGCGCGAGGCGACAGTGCGTGCCACGCGTCAGTCGCAGAAAAAAATCCGCCGAGCGCGGATCCTCCCATGAGGCCAGGTCGCTCGAGATTCCGGCTGCGGATGAATAAGGAACCAACGTGTCGAGCAAGTCTTCGGCCACCCATCGCTCCAAGTCGATCCCTTGCTCGTAGTTCTCCGCCCGAGAACTCACGACAACGGCGGTGACCTCGAAAGGCTTCGTTCTCCCCTGCCGCACCTGCTCCTCGCGCAACATCGTCCGGACTTCGCGCATGAACGCAGTGAGGACCCCGGCGCACTGCTCGAGCCACCGCGGATCGGTTTCCGGAAGAGTGCGCGGATCGACACCGTGTTTCTTTTGAAACTCCTCAACGAGCGGCGCCTCGTATCCCAGGAGTGGCAGCCGGCGATTGTAGAGGAGACAGATGCCGTCGACAGGATAGGACACGACCTCACGGAGCAGTTGCAGCACAAAGCTGCGAACTCCGGGATAGGCGTACGACAGCCGCGGAATGGGGCGGCCATTGCGATCGCGACAGCGCCACTCCGGGTGGCGAAGGTAAAGACCGGGCGCATTCCATTCATCCTCGGGTGCAGGAAAATAGAACCCGGCGACGCGGTAACTCGCGTGAAACTCGAGGCCAATCTCGTGACAGTAATCCAGCGCCACGCGAAAGGGGTCGACGTTGCGCGCGCGAAACTGGGCATAGGTCTCACCGGCCAGGCGATCGCGCAGACGGTAATGGTCTGCCATCCAGTCGAGGGTGAAGAGCGAGCCAACCTTGCTCGGATAATACGTGACGTCTCCCATTCCCGCCTCCCAGTACATCCGGGCGAAGTCCGTGTCCCGGAACGGCTCGATCTCACGGCGGATGTCCGCCTCGGATTGGAAGCGCAGCCACGAGGTCGAACCATAGCTGTCGTTGTGGGCGAAAAGCCGGCGCGTATCGCGACGACGCCGGTCCGCGGTCAGACTCTCCACTTCACCGGGCAGCAAACGAACGAGTTTGATGTAGCCAAGCCAGCAGGGCACGAACCGGTTCCCGGGGGCTTCGGCGGCTCCCGGGGTCACCTGCACCTTGAGCTGTCGGAGGACGATTGCCTCCCCTGCCCCATCCAGCCGGACGTACTTCCAGAAGAGTTCGTCGAAATGCTTGGTCGAATACAGGTGGGCTCCCAGCTCGATGTCGCGCCGCTCGAGCTTTGCCTCGACCATGTTGTGGTGCGTGAGGAGGCTGAAGGTGGTTTCGCGCTTCAGGCGCACTTCGAGCCGGGACTCGGAGTACTTGGACATCAGCCCAAAGTAGACGGCGTACCAGCCGTCGCCCGCCAGGGCGCAGCTGACATCGGGAACCGCGGTGTTCTGCCCGGCGCTGAGGAGCGTGCCGCTCACTCCCTCGGCCTCGTAGTTGAGCAGCTTCCAGTGGCCCGGCTGCCATTTCCGGGACAGAGCCGACGCCGGTGAGCAGACGGAAAGGTCGCTCACGAGCGTGACGTCGCCCTTCCCGTAGGGAATCAGCGGATACGGAGGACCGCTGGCGGCTCCCTTCGCGGTCGCCTCGGGTCGGGTCGGAGCGGTGGCGCCGGCGAGGGCCACGCCCGACGCACAAGCGAGGACCGATTGCTTGACGAAGTCCCGCCGCGTGGTGGCGGGCTGCGGATCGCGGATATTCACGGGCTAAGCAAGGAGGCCTTTCACCACTTCGCCATGGACGTCCGTCAGGCGAAATTCGCGCCCCTGGTACCGATAGGTGAGTTTCGTGTGATCAATACCGAGGAGGTGCAGGATGGTCGCGTTCAAGTCATGGACGTGCACCGGATCGCGGGTGACACGGTAGCCGATTTCATCGGTGCTGCCGTGGGTCGTGCCTCGCTTCACGCCCGCGCCCGCGAGCCACATCGTATAGGCGCCTTTGTGATGGTCACGTCCGGGTGAAAGCAACTTGTCGCCTTGCTCGAGCTGGCGGACCGGCGTCCGTCCGAATTCACCGCCCCAAACCACCAGCGTGTCGTCCAGCAGGCCGCGGCGCTTGAGGTCGGCCAAAAGCGCGGCGACCGCGCGATCGGTCTGCTGACATTTTTGCGGCAGGAGCTTGGTCAGGTCGCCGTGGTGATCCCAACCATCATCATAAAGCTGAACCATGCGCACCCCGCGCTCGACCAGGCGCCGCGCGAGAAGGCAATTGTTGGCGAACGACGGAAGGCCGGGCTTGGCTCCGTAGAGTTCGAGGGTCTCGGGTTTCTCCTGCCGCAAATCCGCCAACTCCGGCACGGCGGTCTGCATGCGGTACGCCAGTTCGTATTGTCTGATGCGCGTCGCGATCTCCGGGTCACCAGCCACTGCAAAGTGGGCCTGATCCAGCTCTGCGATCGTATCCAGCAAGCGACGACGGTCCGTCCGCTCATGGCCTGCGGGGCTCGTCAGGAACAAAACCGGGTCGCCACCGGAGCGAAACTCCACGCCCTGATGGACACTGGGCAGGAAGCCGGACCCCCAAACCTGGGCTCCGCCGCCGGGCAGGGCTCCGGAGACCAGGACCACGTAGGCCGGCAGGTTCTCGTTTTCCGTCCCCAATCCGTAGCTCAGCCAGGCGCCGATGCTCGGACGCCCGAACCGGCCGAATCCCGTCTGCTGGAAAACCTGGGCGGGGCCGTGGTTGAATTCATCCGTGTGCATCGAGCGGATGAACGCCAGGTCGTCGACCATCCCGCTCAAGGCCGGCAATAGCTCCGATACACTGGCCCCGGATGCCCCGTACCGGGAAAACTTATACGGCGATCCCATGAGGGTCGGCTTGCCCCGAATGAATGCGAAACGCTCACCGGCCAGAAACTCATCCGGACAGACCTGCCCGTCCCGGCGGGCCAGCTCGGGCTTCGGGTCGAAGAGATCGATTTGCGAGGGGCCGCCCACCATGTCGAGGTAGATGACGCGCCGAGCGCGCGGCGGAAAATTCGGAAACGCACCACGGCTCTCGCCACCCAGGAGCCGGGCGAGCGCCATCGCCCCGAAACCGAGCCCCGCCTTCCCGAGAAATTGGCGGCGGAAAAGCGACATTCCATCCATCGGGGCGGAGGTCTTCATTCGCGGGTGGTGGTTTCGGCGAGATTCAGCAACGCGCTCGTGACCGCGTGCCAGCTCGCCAATTCGACGCAGCTCTCGGTGGCAGTGCTCGGCAGCGACGCACAGAGCTGCCGGGCCAGCTCGGGCGCGGCCGTGTACCGCTTCCGAGTCTCGCTGAGAAGTTTCTCCAGCGCCGCGAGCTCGTGGGGAGTCGGATCACGCGTCAGCGCGATCTGACAGGCTCGGCGGATGCCGTCCGCCGGCGAAAATTGCGATCCCCGCTCTGCCACCACCCGTTGGGCAAAAGCGAGCGCCGCCTCGACGTACACCGGATCGTTGAGCAGCGTCAGGGCCTGGAGCGGCGTGTTGGATCGCGAACGCTTGACGACGCATGCGGTGCGGCTCGGAGCGTCGAAGTTGCTGAAACTCGGATACGGCGTACTGCGGCGCACGACAACATAGATGCCGCGTCGATATCGATCCTCGCCGCTGCTCACCGAGTAGGTGTTGTCGACCTTGCCCGCGGCCCGCCAGACATTGGGGGGCTGAAAGGGTCGCACCGGCGGACCGCCCACTTTGACGGACAGGAGTCCCGCCACCGCGAGGGCGTTGTCTCGCACCATCTCAGCATCCATCTGAAAGCGCGGTCCGCGGCCGAACTGATCGTTGGACGGATCGGCGGCCAAAATGGCCGAGGTGACGCGCGAAGCCTGCGAAAAGGTGGCGGACGTGACCATCAATCGGACGACTTGCTTCAATGACCAACCGCGCCTCATGAATTCTGTCGCAAGCCAATCGAGCAGTTCGGGCTGCGGGGGCCGTTCACCCTTGACTCCGAAATCCTCCGGCGTCGTCACCAGGCCACGGCCCATGACTTCGGTCCACCAGCGGTTCACCGTGACGCGCGCCGTCAATGGGTTTTCCGGCGAAACGAGCCATCGCGCGAGGGTCAAACGATTCGCCGGACCGGACGGTGTCGCGCCGAGGAATGCTGGCGTCCCGGCTTCCACGGCATCACCCGGATCCAGGAAATTGCCGCGCTTGAAGATCCGCGTCGCGCGGGGCGCGGGCAGTTCCTCCATGACGAGCGTCTTGTTCGGCTCGAATTCCGCGGCGCGCTTGGCGTGTGCATCGCGCCGATCAATGGCCACCTTGCCTTCCGGGAAAAACGCCAGGCGAAAGTCCCGCAATACTTCCAGTTGCCGCCGATCGCGCTGCGCCGGCGTCACCTCGATGAGGTCGAGAATGCGCGAGGGTACGGGCTTCTCGCGATACGTGCCGCGGGCCCGGGCCACGCTTTCCCAGTCGGCATCATCCGTCAGCAAACGCGCGCCAAGCGCCGCGAGCTCTGTCTCGATGCGCGCGCCTGCTTCCCGCATCCGCGCCCGCTCGGCCTGCCGGACCGCCGTGTCGGGCATTTCCAGATACGGGCCGACGAACTCGATGCGGGCGGTGTCGCCCGGATACATATAATCGGTTTCGCCCGCGGTGCTGTTGAAATACGCAAACATCCGGTAGTAGTCCCGCTGCAAGATCGGATCGTACTTGTGATCGTGGCACTGCGCGCATTCGAGCGTGGTACCGAGCCAGACGGACGCCGTCGTGTTCACCCGATCGATGACTTCGTTCACCCGGCCTTCTTCCTGATCAACCCCGGCCTCGACGTTCACGTTCGTGCAGCGATGGAAGCCCGTCGCGATCTTTTGACTGATGGTGGCGCCGGGCAGAAGATCGCCCGCGAGCTGTTCAATCGTGAATTGATCGAATGGCATGTCGCGGTTCATCGCGTCGATGACCCAGTCACGATAAAGCCAGACATCGCGAAACCCATCCCGCTGGAACCCGTTTGAATCGGCGTAACGCGCGAGGTCGAGCCAGTGACGCGCCCAGCGTTCGCCGAAACGCGGAGAGGCGAGCAACTCGTCGACAACCCGCTCGTAGGCATCCGGACGATGATCGGCGAGAAAGCGCTCCACGTCTCCGGGGCTGGGCGGCAAACCGACCAACGCAAAGTAAACCCGGCGCAGGAGTTGGCGCGGGTCCGCTGCCGGGGCGGGCGCGAGCCCCGCCTTTTCCAAACGTGCGAGGATGAAGCGATCGATGGCATTGCGGCACCAAGCTTCGTTGGTCACCGCCGGCAGCGCAGGCCGGACGGGCTTCTCATAAGCCCAATGGACTGGCGGCCGCACGACGTCGGGCCACGCCGCGCCTTGATCAATCCAGAGGCGAATCCGTTCAATTTCCGCAGCGGAGAGGCGCGTCCCGCGATTCGGCATCACGTCCTCGTCGCCAGGCGGAAGCGAAATTCGTCGCACGAGTTCGCTCGCGGCGCCCTTCCCGGGGACGATGACGGGGTCCGTCGTACGTCCGAGAGCGCTTTCACGCTTATCCAATCGCAGATCCGCCTTCTGCTTCTCTGGCCCGTGGCATTCCAGACAGGAGCGCTGAAAGATGGGAAAGATGTCCCTGGAGAAATCCACCGTAGCGGCCGTCGCCGCCCGGCCCGGCAGGGCGGCCAGGAGAAGCATCCCGAGGCAGACCGACGCGGCAATGGGGGAACTCCGGGGCATGGCTAATTACCGATGGGCTCCGCGACCCCGCCAAAGATTTCCCGCAGGCGCTCCACCTGCGGCGCGGGCAAGGGCCCCTTCAAGACGCTGCGGACATTCTGTTCGAGGAGCGCGACGCGGTTCGCCCCGTTCATGACGGTCGTCACGCCCGGAGTGTAAGCACAGAAGCGATACGCGGCGTCGATGACGGAGGTCACATCCTGGCCGTCCACGAGCCAGCCGAGGGGATTCTGCTCCGGCACGCCATCGCTCGCGATTCGCCCGCGAGCCTTCAAGTCGCGCACGACTTCTTCGAGCCGGCTGGGGACACTGAAAACGCGGCGCACGGTAAAGACGTTCAGCACGCCAAGGTTCATCTCGCGGCAGAGCGGAAGCACGGTCTGCTGCGCCGACTGGTTGATCATGTTGTGGGCGACCATGGCGACATCCAGGGCGCCGTCCGGGAGAACCTTTTGGAGCCAGGTGTGCGCGCCGTCCGACCGGGATTGTTCACTGGAACCGAGAAAACGCACTTTGCCGGCTGCTTTCAGCTGCAAGAGGACAGGCAATTGGACCTCGACGAAACGCGCGTGATGCTCGGGCCCGGCGATCGCGACCAGCAGCAGATCGACATGGTCCATCTGGAGCCGCTGGAGACTCCGTTCAACGGCCGGTACGATATCCTCGGCAGCCATCACGTTCAGCGGCTGACCTGGCATGCCGCCGGCCAGCGCTATCTTCGTCGAAACGACGATCCGCTCGCGAGGGAGCGAGCGCAACGCGCGTCCGAGGATGACCTCGCTCTCCAGGTAACCAGGAGCCGTATCGAAAAGGTTGATGCCGAGGTCATACGCCCGGTGCAGCAGGGCGTGAATATCGGATTCGGGTCGGCCGCTCTGCTGCCCCAGCGGGTCCGCAGCGCCGCCCGTGCCCATGCCCATGAGCGAAACCCTCAATCCGGTCCGGCCAAGTGTGCGATATTGCATACTATTCCAATCCGATGCCCCCATCCGGTTGGATGATCACCGGCCGATCGAATGGCCGGAACGGATATTTCTCCGCCGCGGCCTCGTTGAATTCTATGCCGAGTCCGGGCTTGTCGGACAAAATGAGGTGCCCCTCTTCGATCCGCGGGGGCGGGCTGAACAAATCACGGATGAAGTCAGAACCAAAATCGACGTTGCACTCCTGGATGAGAAAGTTCGGGACGCAGGCGTCGATGTGCGCGCAGGCCAGCAGCGAAACGGGTCCGCAGGCCTGGTGCGGGGCAATCGTGACATGGTAGAGTTCAGCCATCGCCGCCCAGCGAATCGTTTCGAGAATTCCCCCGTTGCAGGTTGGCTCCGGCTGCAGGATATGCACTGCGCCTCGCTCGAGGATCTCCTTCAGCCGATCGCGGCTGATGCAGCGCTCGCCGCCCGCGATTGGAATTCGCGTTTTCATTTTCACCTCGACCAGTGACTCCGGCGATTCGGTTAGCGCCGGTTCCTCGAGGAACATCGGCCGGTACTGTTCGATCCCCGCCGCCAGTTGAATGGCTTCGGCGGGACTGAAGCTGCGTCCGTGGTAATCGAGACAGAGGTCAACCTTGTCTCCGACCGCCGCGCGCACGGAACGCACGCGCTCAATCGAGGTGTTCAGGATTTCCGAGGACGTCTTGCCCTGGTAATCGTCGGGCTGCGGCGTGAACTTCATCGCGGTATAACCCGCCGCCACGACCGCCTTCGCTCCTGCAATCAGCGAGTCTCCGCCCTCGAAGAAATGGCCCGGCTGGCACAGGTAGCCGCTGGCATAAAGTCGGATGCGATCGCGAAACGGTCCGCCGAGCATCCGGTATACCGGCAGACCGCACGCCTTGCCCGCGATATCCCAAAGCGCGTGTTCAACCGCGCTCAGTGCTCCCATCGTCGCTGTCCCGAGCGGATAACGGGATCCCCGCACATAAGCGTACCAGTGCCGAATGATGTCGCGCGGGTCCTTTCCCGCGAGCCAACGCTCATATTCATACACCGCCGCTTCCGTGGTCTTCGCCTTGCCGGTCGCGAACGCCTCGCCCACCCCGTCGATCCCCGCGTCCGTGTAGACCTTGACGATGACAAGGTTCTTTCCCCAGCCGGTACCGTAACGCACTCGTTTTCCCGGATTCACCAGGAACACTTTTACGCGGGTGATTTTCATCGGGGTCTGGCGCCAGCTCGAGAATGAAGCCGGCCGTGGGGATAAGAACACTTTGTCGGCGATATAGTATCACTATGTCAACAGCTTTCGCGGTCGAAAAGAGCCGCGCGCCGCCAACCGCCGGCTTCAAGCTGTTGCCTGAACGAAGATTGTAAACTCAGCCTGTACCTATCACTTGGCCATAAGATAGCCGAAGAGATCAGCGGTGGCGTCCACGCCGAGGGCATCGAGCAGACCTTCCGGCATCAAGGATAGATTTGACGTATCTTCGCCCGCGATGTCCGCGGCGGCGATGGTCGCCACGTCTGTACCGGTCTGAAGTTTCACGGCCTTGCTCGAGCGACCCCGCAACGACCCGACCAGTACACGGCCATCGCGCAGCTTGAGCGTTGTCTGCCGGTATTCGCGCGGGACCAGCGCGCTGGGAAATAGGATATTTTCCAGAAGGTAGTCTCGATTCCCTCGATCACCACCGGTCAAATCGGGACCAATCGAGGCCCCTTCCCCGTTCAGGGTGTGACAGACCCCGCAAGTGGCCCGAAACACTGTACGACCACGCGCGCGGTCCGCGACTTTGAGCCGTTCCGGAGTCAGGATCCCCTGCCACTTCGCCAGAAGGCCCGTCTTCTCGGTCGTGCTGAGATCCCGGACGAGGCCCCAAGTCTCGGTCAATTCACTGTTCAGTTGCGAGTCGGCGTGCGCGCGGATCTGCCGGGCCTGCAGGACGGAGAGATCAGCCCGGTTGACGCGCCCCTTCATCATCGCAGCCAGCATTTGGGCGGCCCAGCCAGGCCGGGAAATGAGGACATCCATGACGGCCGGACGATCGTTCGGGTCCAAACGCGGCCACTGGGCCAGAATGCGATCGGCGACGCCCGGATCGGAGTCCAGCGCGAGCCCCATCGCGGCGGGCACCGCGAGGCCCGGCACCGGCAGGAGAGATTCGCAGACCTCCCGCAATCCCGCGGGGTGCATTGCCACGAGTGTCTTGAGGGCACTCCGGCGCCGGGCGACCGCGGCGTTCGCATCCAGGGCGAGGACGCGAATTTTTTCCAATGCCCGGCCATCCCCGAACAACGCGGAGAGATCATCGAGCCGCGGGGCCAGCGCCGGCTGTCGCGACACCGTGGATACAAACAAGGGCCACGACTCGGGCCGCGGCGCATGCTGACGGCCGCCGAGGCCGATTTCGAGGCCATCCAGGACCGCCCGCTGGAGGTCCGGGTCGGCCGAACGCGCGGCACTTCCCAGCAACGCATCGAGCCGGGGCAACGCGGTGTCAATTTCCTCGGCCAGCCGGCGGACCGCGAGCCGCTGCATGCGCGGCAGGCGCGCCGCCGCCACCAACCGGTCAAAGACCGGCCCTTCGTCATACATGGGTTCGACGGCGTACCAGAGCATGAGCGGAATGTTGGCGTCGGTCGCGTCCTCCGAGTGGGCCAGGAGGCCGGCCGCCAGCGGCTCCCGATCCGCGGCGGGTACGGTCTGCAGGACAGACGCAATTGTCAGTCGCACGAGCCCGCTCGTTTCGTGTCCGGCCAGCCTGGCCAGCGGACCGCGGGCAATGGTTCGCCAGTTCGAGGGATCGGCCGATCGCAGGTCGGCGAGGAGCCGGATCGCCCAAATCCGCATCGCCTCCTCCTTGTCTCCGAGAAGCGCGAGCAGTCGCTCGACTCGAGTCACGCCGCAAACATGCAATGCCCACAGCGCGCGAAGCCGGTGGACGGGATTCGCGGCGTCAGCCACCAGCCGCTCGAGTTCGGCCGCAGCCGCGCGCACATCCTTTCCGGCGAGAGTTCGCTCCTGCAGCACACGTCGGGCCTGCCGGCTCTCCCAGTCATTCGCGCTCGTCTGCCGACGCGCGAGTTCGACGCTTGGAAGTTCCACCAGGTTCGGGGCGCGCTTCGGCGGACTCCCATAGACTATCTTGTAAATGCGACCCGTGCTGCGGCTCACGCCATCGTGGTCGTGGCATTCTCCGGTGTCGCTCCAGTCACTGACAAAGATGCCGCCGTCCGGGGCGGCGATGAGATCGATCCCGCGAAACCACGGATCGTTAAACGCGAATGCATCGTGCTCGTGTCGTCCGACGAAGCCACCGCCAACACGATCGAGCCGCTCGACGTTGAAACGGCGGCCATGGAAATTGACGGTGAGAAGCTTGCCGCTCCATTCCGCCGGCCATTGGCCGCCTTGGTAAATGAGGAGCCCCGAGTGCGCATGGCCACCCCCGGCGGCGAGCGTCGCGTCGGTGGCGCCGCGTCGTACGTCGGTCCACAATTCGCCGGTGGCCCAATGGACGTGATCAGCGTGCTGCTCCATGGGTTCATAGACATGAGAATCCGGATCGTCCCCAAACATGCGTCGATAATGCGCTCCGGGAATCACGTGCCAGAGGTGGCCAATCACCGTGTTGATGAAAAACGCCTCGCCTCGGGCGTCCCAATCCATGCCCCAGGGATTCGTTGTCCCCTGCGCCACGCACTCGAACATGCGGCGCTGCGGATGGTACCGCCAGATGCCCACGTTCATCGCGACGCGATCCGCCGGCATCGAACCCGGCCGGCCGACATTCGACGTACCCAGAATTCCGTGACGTCCGTACAACCAGCCGTCCGGCCCGAATTTCAGCCCGTTCGCAATGTTGTGCCGCGCCTTCGTGTACTCGAAGCCATCGAGGACCACTTCCGGCTCGCCATCGGGGACCGCGTCTCCGTCACGATCGGGGATGAAGAGAAGCTGCGGCGGACAAAGCACCCACACTCCGCCCAAGCCAATTTCGATGCTGGTGACCCGCTGGCCCTGATCCCAGAACACCGTGCGCCGATCGAAATGGCCGTCGTTGTCCGCATCCTCGAAAACCACGATGCGATCGCGCAATCCGGCATGAAAATTAACCGCCGTTTCGGCGTAGGTGTAGTTCTCGACAACCCAGAGACGACCGCGCGCGTCCGTCGCCATCGCGATCGGTTGACGCACATCGGGCTCGCACGCGAAAGCAGTCGCCTTGAACCCCGCCGGCATCGCAATCGCCTTCGCCACCTCGGCGGCCGGCAGGGGCCGACTCGCGGATTTTTCGCTGTCGAAGGGCTCGGGGAAGGGCTGTGCCGCGTGCAACGCCGCCGCCAAGAACAACGCCGGCCCCCACGCGAGGCCGAGCGCGGATTCTGTTGACATACACTTAATATCTCATGGATACGGTTAGTAGACGCAAGCTTTCGCGCACCGATGAACGCACTTCGCCTCTCCCTCTTCTGCGCGTTGCTCATGAGTGCGCACGCCGAGACGGCGTTGCCGGCCAACGTGCGCGCGATTCGCGGGGTCCACTACGCGAAGGGGAGCGAGGAGCACCAACGGCTGGATCTCTTTCTTCCGGAAAAAACCTCCGCGCCGCGACCCGTGGTGATTTGGATTCACGGTGGCGGCTGGAACAAGGGAGGGCTCACCAACTGTCCGCCGCTCGCGCTGGGGTATGTGGAGGCAGGCTACGCCGTCGCGAACGTCGATTACCGCTTGAGCACGGGCGCGGTGTTTCCCGCCCAGCTTGAAGATTGCAAATCGGGAATTCGCTGGCTTCGCGCGCATGCGAAGGAGTTCGGTTTGGATCCGGCTCGTTTTGGCGTGTGGGGACGATCAGCCGGCGGCCACTTGGTCGCGCTCCTCGGGACCACCGCGACGATCACGGAGTTTGACCAGGGCGAAAACCTCGACGCATCGAGCCGAGTGCAGGCCGTGTGTGCGTTCGCGGGGCCGACGGATTTTTCGTGCGACCTGCCGGTGGATGGGCACAGCCATCCGCTGGTCACGCTGTTGCTCGGTGCCGCTCCCGAAAGCAAGGAGGGGCGGCCGCTTGCCCTGCGCGCGAGCCCCATCACCTATGTGTCGGCGGATGCGCCGCCTTTTCTGATTGTGCAGGGGGACAAGGATGACGCGGTCCCCATCCACCAGAGCGAACTGTTATTCTCCGCGCTGCGAAAAGCGGGAACTCCTGTTCATTTTCATACGATCCTCGACGGGCCGCACGGTATCGTCGGGGCCGGAAATGGAATGCTCTATAGTGGTCCCGTAATTCCGGGATTGGTACGGTCCTTCTTCGACTACCGGCTCCTGGGGAAAAAGACCGAGGCCGCCACGTGGGATCGAGCGAGCAGGTCGTCGAGTCCGCTGCTCCCAGACTCTGCCCCGGTGGCGAACACACCGTGAAATCAGCGGCGGCTTGGCCGGCACGTGGCGCCGCGCTTCTCCTCTCGGTTTGTCTGTACAGTGAAGATCGCGCCGATCCACTCACACCGGTCGCGGATCGTCCCGGACTACCCCGCGTCCTCTTGATCGGCGATTCCATTGCGATCGGCTACACCCTCGCGGTTCGACAGCTTCTCCCCGAAGCAAACGTGCACCGGCCACCCGAGAATTGCCGGTCAACCCGGCAAACCCTGGCGCGCATCGAAACTTACCTCGGCGCTGAAAAATGGGACGTGATTCACTTCAACTGCGGAATTCACGATTTGACGTTCGTCGGACCCTCGGGACGCGGACTGCTGGAGAAGGATGGAGGAATGTTGCAGGTGCCGCTGGCGGAATACCGCCGGAACTTGGAGGAGATCATCACTCGCCTGCAGAAAACGGGTGCGGTTTTGATCTTCGCGACCACGACGCCCGTGAGCGAATCAGCACCCTTCCGACGCCCCGCGGACATCCTTGCCTACAACGCCGCAGCGCTGGAGATCATGCAAAAACGCGGCATCGCGGTGAATGATCTGTGCACGGAGGCCCGCAGGGCACTTTCGGGAAAGAGCATCGACTGGAAGGACGGCGTACATTTCAGCCCAGTGGGTTATGACTGCCTCGCGCAACAGGTCGCGCGCGCGGTCAGGCAGGCATTGGTCCACTCGGCCTCAACTGCGCGCTAGTGAAGATAGTCCGTAGATAGTCTGTGTTAACACAATATCACCAGAATACGTTGACAAACGCACGCGGCGCATCGCAACTAGGCCCATGACCCCCACCGAATTTCGCAAAAAACTCGTCGGTCCCATCGTCGCGATGACGACGCATTTCACCCGAGACGATCGACTCGATCTCGGTGCGATGCGCGAAATCACCGAATACTACATCGCACAGGGCATCAAAATCGTCATCGCCGATGGCAGCACGGGTGAATTTGCCTCGCTGAGCGAGGAGGAGCGGCGCCAGGTGATCAAAACCGTGGTCGACACGGCACGCGGCCGATTGACCGTCATCGCAGGCACCGCATGCCCGGGAACGAAGCTCACGATCGAGTTGACGAAATTTGCCGAGGATGTCGGCGCGGACGGCGTAATGATCACCCCACCCTATTACGGTTTTGGCGGCTGGGAGGGCCTGAAGAAGCATTACCGGATGATCGCGGAAGCGACGAACATTGGGATCGTCGTCTATTTCAGCGGCGCGGTGATGCACACTGTGAGCAACGTACTCGCGAAACCGGAGCTGATGCTCGAGCTCGCGGAAGCCGGCCAGGGGCACATCGCGGGGTTCAAGGACGCGTCGGGGAACTTTCATTTCTATCGCTCCGTTTGCAAGCTGCTCAAGGACAAGGTCGCCGTCATGGGCAGCAACGGCATGAACTATTATTTGTACGGGCACATGTTTGGCGGACCCTGCTTCCTCACGGGGCTCGGCAACATCTGGCCGAAATGGGAAATCGAGTTCGATGCCGCGCTGCGCCGAGGCGATCAAGCGACCGCCCTGAAGATTGTAAACGAGAAGGATCTCCCTTACCTCAAGGCCGCCGTCGCGACCGGAACCTACAATGGTGCGGTCAAGGCCCTCATGGAAATGGCCGGGCTGCCCGGTGGTCACATGCGTGCCCCCTTTCTCGATTGCACCGCCGATCAAAAGGAAATGCTTCGCAAAGTGTGCACGGAGATCGGGCTCCTCGAGTCGAAGGCCACGAAGAAGGCCCGCGCGGTCGCCGTGGCCTGATCTACGGTTTCTTGGTTTTCGGCGCAGGCTCCTGCGCCACCACCGTACAAGCAGTGGTTCGGCGCGATGGCAGGTGCTCGCCGGAAATGATCACATACTTGTCCCGCCAGGCAAACGCGGGCGCATTTACGCGAACCGTTTCAGGCGGCATCGCGCCGAGCTCCGCCCAAGTGTCGGTGGCATCATCATAACGAAGAATGGCCCCCGGCAGCGCCTTGATGGACCCGCGGTGCTTTTGGGGAATCGCTTCGATCGCCCCGTCGATGCCACCGAAGATGGTGATCCCTTGGGAAGTCACCCAGGCGGGACTCGGTGCGGCCGCCAGCGGACGCGGCGGGGCGGCGAGTCTCCTCCACTCGCCCCCTTTTTTTCCGGGCAGGTACCGATAGGCGTCCACTAAGTAAGGAGCTTGATTGACGGGTCGTCCCTGACCATCGGGCGCCACTTCAATGCCTCCAAACAAATACAACTGGTTTTCGCGCGCGGCCAAGATTGGCATCATGCGCGAGGGCCCTGGAAAGGGCGGTAGGGTCTCCCAACGCGGCGTCGAGGCGGAAAGATCCAATGCCCAAAAGGCGCGCGACGTTTCGCGGGAGTTTGGTTCGGAGCGCCCTCCGATCACATAAACAACGTCTCCCGCCGCGACTGCCGCCATCTTGAGGCACGGGTTCGGGAGCGAAGGCAGAGAACGCCGAGTGACGCGTCCCTGGACGACGGCGAGAGCAAACACGTCCGCATAGGCGCGGTCCGTATCTCCGCCACCAATACAGATTAGTTCGCTGCCGTGAGCGACCGACGCGCCATCGCCGAGCGCGCGCGGCAGTTTCTCATCCGCGATTCGCCAGGCCCGAGCGCCGGGTTCGAGGACGTAGACGCGATCCGACCACGATTTGGTTCCTCCGTCCCACGACGGAATTCCATTTAGAAACTGGGTGCCTCCGGCTGCGATCAGCCTGTCACCAACCGGCCCTGCGAACATTCCCGCGAAGCCTTCGGGATCGGGCAACGATGGCAGGGAACCCCAACGAAGGGGGGCGCCAAACGCCGACGCGGCCAACAGGCAGATTAGTGGGCTCGCCTTCATGCGCCCTGAGCTACTTCCGAACCGCGCCGTCCTCAAGTGCGAAGCAGATGCGCTGTTCGATCATGTCGGCGCGCGCAAGAATGGGATGATACGCCGGCGCTGGGTATTTGAAGGCAGCAGTGAATGGTTGCGAAAACCATATTGCCGAAACAGCACTGCCAATCCAATCGCGCGTAGCGTCAGCGAAACGCCGGTTCGCATTGGCGCGATGAACGAATGAAAAAGTGGTGTGCCCACCTCGTTTGTTGTCCTCTGACCCCAACACGGCACATCCGAACGGGCCTGCATGTCGATGCCTTGATTCCTGCGAACCGCAGTCCAATTCGTACTCAGGTTGCCACGCAAACTGGCAACCTCGCTGTGCTCGAAATCTAAACCACGAACTTGCCGGCAGTTAACTAAAGAAGAGGGTGGGATCGTGGGGATCCTACAAAGATCTGATAAGCAACATGTTTGGCGGAGAGGGTGGGATTCGAACCTCTCGAGAGCCGAACAACCAAAAGCTTCGTTGAGCGTGCTTTGAGTTGTTTGTGTTTTAGTTAGAACTGCACCTCGGTGACCCGAGGTGTCCCGAAACGGTGTGAGTTTTCCCCCGGCTGGCAAATATTCTGGCAAAGAATTTTGCTTTGGGCCGCGGCGGATCCACGCGTTGGTCCGTCCGGTGCAGCTGTCGATCGTTGGTTGAGTCGCCGTTTCCGTATTCCGATATTTGTTACATGATCTACTCGCCCCTGCGATGGGTCGACCCGAGTCTGACCGCCGGAAATTCACAGGTATGGCGGCGAGACTGCGGCAACGATTGCACCTTGATTCAACATTTCGCGATGTGCCCCGCTAACCTAGTGTAGTGTCTCGGTAATGACGTGACAAACAGTATTTCGGCTGTCTTGCTGGTTGACGTGCCCCGTGCAACCGATCCGTTGGAGGTGAGCGAAGATCAACATCGCGAGTTGGAGCGCCTGATTAATGCGCCGACGACGCCGCAACGCGTCGTGCGCCGAGCGAGGATTGTCCTGACGCGTGCTGCGGGCGGCACGCAGTTGGCGACTGCGGCCGAGCTTGGGGTCAGTCGGCCAGCCGTGATTCGCTGGGAGCGCCGATTCGCGGCGCTGGGCGTGGACGGTCTGCTCAAGGACGCACCGGGTCGCGGGCGCAAGCCGTCGATTGCGGAGGGAAAGAAGGCCAAGCTCATTACCCAGGCAACCCAGCCGCCGCCGAATCGGACGCGCTGGAGCGTGCGCTCGATGGCGCGTCAGGTGGGCGTTTCGCCGGCGAGTGTGCAGCGCATTTGGGCGGCCAACGATATTAAGCCGCACCTGACGCGAACGTTCAAATTGTCCCGCGATCCGAACTTCGAGGCTAAGTTCTGGGATGTGATCGGCCTTTATCTCAATCCGCCGGACCGCGCCTTGGTGCTCTGCTGTGACGAAAAGAGCCAGTGCCAAGCACTGGAGCGCACGCAGCCTGGCCTGCCCTTGGGCCTCGGGCATATCCGCACTCGGACTCACGACTACATCCGCCACGGCACCGTCACGCTGTTCGCCGCCCTGAACTACCTTGACGGTAAAATCCTGAGCACGACCGCCGAGCAGCATACTCACGTCGAATGGCTCGCCTTCTTGAAAAAACTTCACCGCCAGACTCCCGCAGAACTGGCCCTGCATCTCATCGTCGACAATTACGCGACCCACAAGCATCCGGTGGTCGTCGCTTGGCTGCAGAAACATCCACGCATCCACGTTCACTTCACCCCGACTGGTTCCTCCTGGCTCAATCTGGTGGAACGCTTTTTTCGCCAGTTGACCGACGACGTCGTGCGCGAGGGTAGCTTTACCAGTGTCGCCCAATTGATCAGCGCCATCAACGTCCACCTCGCTCATCACAACCTAAAGCCCAAGCCGTATCGCTGGAAGGCCGAAGGCGCTGCAATCCTCGAGAAGATCCAACGCGCTCGACAGGCGCAGGCAAAAACCGGTCTGTAACGTCATTTGAGAATCACTACACTAGGCCGGCCGCCGCTACGTGGACGGGCTCAGCGCCTGCCCATTGGGGGCTCCGTTGTCTCATAGGATGAGGATTTCCAAAGCGCAATCTTCTGACGGAAGTTCACGGCGGCCCATCCGGCCCGTTCGATTGCGTAAGTTGTCTGTAGCACCAAACCCTTGCGTAAATCCACCACCTCCGGGCAGTGAGTTCGGGTATTTCGAGCTTGAGCGCAGCTTCCTCGAGCGTGAGGCCGTCGAAATAACGCAGGCGGACCAGTTCAGCCTTCTGCGGATCCACTTGGGCGAAGCGTGCCAGCACTTGACGAAGCGCTTTTTCGCGCGGGTCGTTGCCTCCGTCGGACGGAAAGATGTTGTCGATACTCATGCAAATTCCATTCGCCCCAGCCGGAATTGGCAGCACCGGACGGCGTTTTCGCAGCAGACGAAATATCTACTTTGCGGAAGCCATTGGGTTCGGTGCATGGACACGGGGATCTGATTCAAAGCGAAATTTCCGGAGAAAACCTATCACTTCGAAGTCATGGTTTCGACGAATCTTGAATCTCCGTGTTGTAGCCAGGCTCGGGCGTGAGTCCACCATCGACGATGGCCGGGACGCGAGTGCTCCCCTTTCATTTCGGGTCCGGGAAACGAGCAGCGCCTGAGGGCGGGACAGCGGAAAATATTTCGCCGGCACGAGAGGTTTAGACCTCGAATCTCGCTTTGGAGGAGAGCACTCATCATGCATTCACGCCTCCACCGAATTCGCGCCGCGCGCTTCGCCTCGGATATCGGGGCTTTCGCCGGGATTATTCTGGCATTGGCCGGTTGCACGAGTGCTTCCATGGATCGAAAACTGGAGGTGCGCGGGGAACTGGACGTCGCCGGTGTCAAACGGGCCGCGGTCGTCGTCGTCCACGAGCCGCACGAGTTTGCCACGGTTGTGCCGCTAACGGGAAAGGAGGTCGCCGAGAGCGCTTACGGTCCCTTCGGCGAAGTGGGCAGCCTTGACGGCCCGTTGATCGCGGATGTCGGAATTCGCAACCCTCTAGTCATGGTGCTGGCCGTTCCGTTTCTTGCAGCAATCCATGTCGTGGGCAGCGCCGAAGCTGCCGTCGTTCGGACGGTCGCGGGAACAAGCCAGCATTCAACGGACGAAAAGCAGGCGGCGATTTCGGTGGCGGTGCGCGGGCTGCCACTCGATGAAACCGTGGCGAAGGCCGTGCAGTCACGATTGCAGTCCCTCCTCGATCAACCTTTCACGCGGTTAGAGGATGTCACCGAGACCCCGAAGAGCGAAGCGCGGCGAAATCGTCCGCGGGAATTCCCCGCGGCCAATGCAACCCCACGCGATATGGTCGTGCGGGTGAAAATATTTTTTCAAGGCCTGCAAACCCGAAGAAAACCAAGCTCCAGCTCTTCAAATCCGCCGCTGGCGTTGGTGCTGGCAGTTCAACTGATGGCCGTAAATTCGACGACGGGTGAGATGGTGGGCGGGACATCAGTCGCGTACGAAAGCACGCCGCGCACATTCATGGCATGGGGCGAAAACAACGCTGCCGCGTTGCGTGCCGAGATTGCGGCCGCCGAGTCGGAAATGACTGCGGCGATCGTCGCGCAGATTCGCGGCTGAGACCAGCGGCATGCGGCGAATCGAGCTAAACCCGATTGTTTTGTTTCCACGCCATGCGACAACCGTTGAAGTTCTGCGCAGTCCTCGCGCTGATCGTCATCCTACGGGCCGCGCCAACGGCGGACGACTTCGCCCGGTCGCCGACCATTGTCTCCGTGAGGATTTCTCCCGATGGGAAAAATATCGCGTTGGTTTCCCGCCACGACGGCAAGGTCGATATCGTCGTTGCTGATTTTGACGGCAAGAATCAGCGGCGAATCGACACGCAAAAGATCTGGGACCACCAGACGGGATTGAATTGGGACCTTACGACCGCCCGGCCGATCCGGCAGGTGAAGGCGGTACGTTGGATCACGGACAGGCGCCTTTTGCTCAGCGCCCGAGAAGGTTCGCTCCGGGTAAGCGGGCCTGCGTTCGGTCCCGTAATGAACGGCATTACGCTCACGTATTCCGGGGAGTTTGTCATGGATAACGACGGGAAGAACGTGGTTTGCCTGGCCAACCCGCTCCTGGACCCGATGGCCAGCGATCTGCGGGGAGGGTTGCGATCGCAGTTAATTTGGGAGGTGAAGAGCGAAAGATTTCCTGCCGCCGCAAACGAGATGATTGTGCACGGGCAGATTTTCCGCGAGCGAGGCCTTTTCAAAATCAACACCGGCAACGCCGAATGGCAGCAGATCGCTCGAGCGCCTGATAGCGCCACCGATTGGATTCTTGATCACGGCGCAACCGCGCGTTTCGCGATCACGCGGTCGCCGTCCTCCGCGCGGTTGGCCGAGCGGAAACTGAAATCATGGACGCCCTTTGTCGATTTCGGGGCAGGCAGCGAGCGTTGGCGGTTTCACGGACTCGATCCGACCGAACAAAAACTCTACATCAGCAAACCGGCTGGAGGTGGACGATGGGCCCTCTTCGCCTTCGATCTAAAGGAAAAAACGTGGGACGCCCCGGTTCTACAGCATGAGCATTTTGATGTCCTTCCCGATTACGCCTCCCCTCAGTATGCAGGGATCGAGTTGAGCGCGCCGGTTTTTTCACAAGCCAGCGGCGAACTTCTCGGAGTGCGTTTGGTGGAAGACGCCCCGCGAGTGCACTGGTTCTCGTCCCATCGGGCGGAAATTCAACGCAAGCTCGACGCAACCCGGCGAGGGCACATCAATCTAATCGCCGATAGCGACGCGCGGGAGGAAAAATTCATCGTTCTGTCCTGGTCCGCGCGGGATCCGGGCGAATACCTGTTGCTGGACGTACCCGAAAACCGGCTGGTGTCGCTCGGCCGGATCATGCGGTGGCTGGCACCCGACGAGCTGGGCGAAATGTTTCCGGTGAAAATCCCGGCACGGGATGGCCAGGAACTGCATGGTTACCTTACCGTGCGCCCGGGCGCCGAGCCGCGAAAGAGGCCACTCGTGCTGCTGTTGCACGACGCCGCGTGGACGCGCGATTACCTGACCTTTTCTCCTCTCGGCCAATTTTTGGCGACGCGCGGCTACGCTGTACTCCAGGTGAACTATCGCGGTTCCTCGGGTTATGGCGCGGGATTCGCGAAACAGGGTCGCGCTGATCCGCTCGGCGTTGTTCCGAATGATCTCGAAGACGCCGTGCGGTGGGCAGTTCAAACCGGCTTGGCCGACTCGAAGAATGTCGCGGTGATGGGTACTGGATTTGGCGGTTATCTCGCCTTGTGTGCGCTCGGCCATCGGCCCGCGACCTTTGCGTGTGGCGTGGCGATTTCTGCCGTAATCGATTGGACGGATCTCGCGCGGAAGAGCTTCCGGACTCATTGGTCGGATGAAGCAGACGTACTTCGCGGCGAGACCAGCCCACAGCGGCTCCGCGAAATCTCGCCTCCGACCTTCGCCGACCAGATCTCAGCGCCACTCCTGATTGCTCATCACGAACCGGTGCGGTTCGCACCGGCCGACGCGGCCCGGACGCTTGTCAGCGCGATGAAGAAAGCCGGACGTCCGCCAGAAACATACTTCTTTGATTCGCCCGACGAAAACGAACCGGACGAGCGCAGCCGCGCGACGTTGTATCGACGAATAGAGGCATTTCTGGGCCGGCACTTACAGCCGTCGAATCCTCCCTCACAGCCACAGTCCGCAATGGGCGACTCGAAATCATGAAACCTCACTTCCAGACACGGGCGATACTCGCGCTTGCTTTCGCGTTGGCGCTGGGCGGGTGCATGTCGACCGCCGTGATGCAACCGACCGAAGCTTCGAAACTACACCCGGGCGAAACCGTCATGCTGCGATTGTGGTCGGGCGAGCCGCGGCTCTTAAAAATCAAGGCGGTCGAGCCCGACGCGCTCGTCGGCGAGGATGCCCGCGTTCCGCTAAAGAATATCGGGCTGATCTATCGTACACAAATCGATCGGACCAAGACGACGGCCGGCGTCGTACTTGCCACCGAAGTAGCGATTGGAATCGCCGCGATCACCGCGCTCGTCATTGGGCTCAACAGCGGGTTTATGGGAATGCCGTGATATCACCGCGGATGTTCTCGCACCTTCGAACAAGGATCGGCAGCGCGATCCTGCTCCCTGTCGAACCACTCGTGTGTCACCGTTCGATCGTTCGTGCACGTCCGCCTCGATCGGGCGCCGCGTGCAGTCCTCCGAATTGTGCCGGATGGTTGTCCTCTGTTGTCGTCCTCTGCGTGGGGCTGGCAATAGCGTCAAACGGTGTTTGCGCCGACGCCGCGACGGAATCCGCGGCGGCGGCAAATCGACGAGCCGAGGAAAAGCGGATCGCCGGAGACTATGCCGGTGCAGTTGCCGACTATGATCACGTCCTTGCCCTCGATCCCCGCTTCGCGGTTGGTTATGCCAACCGCGGGGCGGCAAAACTCGAATTGGGCAATTTCGCCGACGCGATCGACGATTTTGACCGAGCGCTCGCGCTCGATCCAAGCCTCGCCGCCGTGTGGAGCAATCGTGGGTCGGCGAAGCTCGCGACGCGCGACCTGCTGGGAGCAACCGCCGATTGCACACGTGCAGTAGAACTCGATCCGCGGCTGGCGCTGGCATACGCCAACCGGGCTGCCACCCGTCGGGCGACCGGCGATCTCGACGGCGCGAGGGTCGACTGCGAGCAGGCTCTCGAGATCGATCCGGAGTTAGCGCTCGGCTATTGCACTCGCGGGATGCTCGCGTTTGACCGCGGTGATTATGCAGTGGCAATTGCCGACAGCACGCGTGCCATCAAACTCAACCCCAAGCTGGCAGCGGCCTACCACAACCGCGGGAATGCCCTCTTTCAGCAAGGCGCCCGCGATGCCGCAGTCACAGACTATGATCGAGCCATCGAGCTGAATCCGAGGTTCGCGCTTGCCTACAGTAATCGCGCGGTTGCCGCCGTCGCGCAGGGCCAAGCGGATCGTGCGATTGCCGACTGCAACCGTGCCATAGGCCTCGACCCGAAGCTCGCCGCGGCCTATCAAGCGCGTGGCAACGCCCTGATGTTGAAGCGCGAGATCGACAACGCGATCGCGGACTACAGTCAGGTGATCGCGCTCGAGCCCAGTTACGCCATGGCCTACTACAACCGCGGCGGCGCCAAGGCTGCGAAAGGCGACACGGAGGGCGCATTCGCCGATCATGAGCGCACGCTGCAAATCGATCCGTACTATGCGGCGGCGTACGGCAACCGGGGTAACTACAAACTCATGAAGGGCGATCTCGACGGCGCGATTTCCGATTACGACCGGTCGCTCGAACTCAACCCACAGAACTCGGTCGACTATTGCAACCGCGGATGGGCCAAATTCAAAAAGGGCGATTCCAACGGCGCGATCGCTGACTTCACCATCGCCATCAAGCTGGATCCGAACAACGGGTTGGCTTACGCAAACCGTGGCGAGGCCAAGAAAGCGAAAGGCAATCGTCTCGATGCGGCAGACGACATCGACCGCGCGATTCAGTTGCAGACGGCTCCCCCAAACCGCCCTCGATAGTGACGCCGATGCGCTGGTTCACCGGAATTGGAATTGTCGGGTAGTTTTCATGTCTTGTCGTATTCGCGCGCATCTTACACGGGGCGGACCTTCTCGCGGCGAATGCCGACATCGCGGAATCCGCGTCACTGTCGCCTTCGGTCAACTTCCCTGGCTGGCCGATATTGCACCAAGCCGCCTTCGTCGGGGACATCCAGGCCGCGACCCGCCTGCTCGTTGCGGTTGCAGAGGTCGACGGGACGATCGCTACCGGCGAAACCGCACCGTTTGTCTCGGCGGCGGCAGCGCAGCGTGAAATGTTGGAATTGCTGCTGGCGCGCGGGGCCAGACTCAACCGGCGCGGACCGTAAACCTCAAAGACGATCGCGCGCGCACGCCCCTTAATTTCGCCGCGAAGCGCACGGCAGTCGCCCATTCGCGCGGACTTTGTGATTTGCGTCACGGTCGCGTCATTTTTGTCCGGCGTTGTCGGGTAATTTCCGTTTCGCCGGCTCAAACCCAAGTAGTCGTGCAATGTCGCGCGCGCCGACCGCCAGAGCCACGTCGTACGGTGTCTGGCCCGCCTTGGACACAGCGTTGCGATCCGCGCCAGCGCCCAGCAAAAGCTGGACGAGTTGAAGTCTTTCAGCCGGGGTGCCGGGATATTGGGCATTCTGCTTCAGTATAACGGCGAAGTGGAGCGGAGTATCTCCGGTCTTGGTGCGCGCTTTGACTGACGCGTGGTGCTCGATCAGCGCGCGCACGGAGATGAGGTCGCATTTCATCGCCGCAATGTGGAGGCCTGACTGGCCGCCGAAATCCCGCGCGTCCACATCCGCGCCATTCTCGAGCAATTCGCGCAGCGCCTTGGGCTGGCGGTTCATGGCGGCGTAATGGAGGGGGGTCGCCGCGTGAGGTTCGCGCACCTCGATTTTGGCGCCGTGTTTGATCAGGAGCGCGATCATTTTATCCCGGCCCCCGGAGGCCGCACTGTGCAGCGGCGTCAGACCGCCGGCGCCGGGATGCTCGAGGTCCGCCTTATGCTCCAGTAACACTTCCGCCGCGGCGATGTTGCCGTTGAAGGCGATTAGGTTGAGCGGGGTATTGTGTTCCACGTTCTCGGCGTCAACGGCGGCGTGATGCTCCAGCAGCAGTTGGACGCTGCGGGCCGGCGTCTCGGCGCTCGCGTAGTGAAGCGGCGAATTGCCCCGAGCATCTCGTGCCGTTACGACGAGTCCCTGCTGCATGAGAAATTCCACGGCGTCCGCTCGATTTGACGCTACCGCGTAATGCAGGGCTCCGCTCTTGCCATTGTCGGCTGCAGCGAGGACTGCACCGCTCCGCAACAGGAGTTGCAAGAGAACCGTTTCACCTGAGCGGGCAGCAAACAACAATGCCGTGCCCCCGCCGCGGGCAGCGGCATTGATCTCCGCCCCGTGCTGAAGCAATACCTCGACCCCGGTAGTATTACCATGCACCGCGGCCGCCATCAGTGGTGTGTCGCCATTGTTGCCTGCCTCGTTGACCTTTGAACCCTGAGCAATCAGTAGCGCGATTGCGCGGTTGTGGCCGCGACCGCGGTTGTGAGGGTATTGACGCGCCCATTTCGCCGCATCTGGATCGAGACTTGTCGCGGCGGCGTAGTGAAGTGGTGTCCACCCGTCATCGGCCTTGGCGTTTGGCTCGGCGCCGCGGGCGAGCAGAAGATCGACCGCGCCGTCGTGACCGAAGAGCGCCGCGGCATGCAGCGGCGTTCGACGATGCAGGCGTTCCGCGCCGTTTACTTGCGCCTCATGGTCCAGCAGCAGTTCGACGAGAGCCACGTCTCCGCTCCAAGCCGCCGAATAGAGTGGACTCCGACCGTCCTTCGCCAGAAGCGAGACGTTTGCGCCGTGTTCGATTAGCAGCCGGGCCGCAGCCAACTGGCTTTTCTCCGCCGCGCTGTTCAACGCGGTGAATCCTGCGTTGTCAGTTAGGTCGACCCCGGCGCCATGTTTAAGGAGGACTCCCATCACGGCGACGTCACCCCGGGCGGCGGCCTCGGCCAGCGCAGTAGCTCCACCCAACTCTCGGCCATTCACGTCGGCACCTTTGGCGATCAGCAATTCCGCCGTGGCGATTCTCCGTTCGGGAATGGAGCGACCGGTGGCTTTCTGGAACAGACGGATCGATTCCTCCAACGTCTGACGCATTTCTGGCGTCGAGCTCGCGTCGGTTACCGACTGCCTCATTTTTTCGACGAATTCCTCAGTATCCAGCATCGCGATCAAATGAAGCGCGGACATCCCGGCTTGGTTTGCCGCCTGAATTCGCGCGCCGCGTTCGAGCAGGCGCTCCACGATTTCCGCCCGAGCCGTCATGACTGCATACAGCAGGGGCGGGAGGCCCGGCGCCGTTTGGGCGTTCACGTCCGCGCCAGCCGCCAGCAGGATATCGAGCACTGGCAGATTTCCGCTCAATGCCGCCTTGTGCAGCGGGCCTGTGCCTTGAAAATCGGCTGTATTGATCTTGGCTCCCTTTGCCACGAGCAGGGCGGCTACATCGGCATGAGCCGGCGGGGTCACCGCAAAGTCCAGCGGGCTCTGTCGCAGGGGCGGCGGTCGAGCGTCAAGATCCGCTCCGTTTTGGACCAATAGTTCGGTTATTTCGAGATCTCCATTTTGGGCGGCGAGGTGGAGCGCCGTGAGCCCGTTCGCATTGCTGCATCGACTCAAGGCCGGCTGCGCGTCGAGCAATTCGGCAACCCGCGTTACATCTCCTTTCGCGACCGCCGCGCAGAACACCTCACACGACGGAGTTTCTGACAACGCCGGCCGTTCGGCGCACCACAGCAATGGCAGCAAGAGTATACCGACAAACCGTCGAACTCGGAGGATGGAACGGGAGAACCAAGGGTTTGGCGTCGGGCGGAGTGACATCATCATGGAAGCGGTTCTCCTCAAAGCGGAATTTCCATCTCGTTCTTCTCACTCCTCTGACGGAAATCTGCTATCGTGCGCCGGACGCGGTCGAGCTGCCATCGTCGGGCCGCGTGAGGCCATTACAATGGCACGGCCGGCACGATTCGCAGGTCGTTCGGATCGCGGTCGGGATTTTCGGGGACCACGCCACCGCGCAGAGCCGAAATAGCGCTGACGTCTACTGCGAGATCCAGCGGCCGTCCGTCGGCCCGGCCGTGCAAGATCAACCGGCGCGGCGATCGCGTGACTGGAAAATACAGACTGCCTCGCGCGACCCTGTTCGGTTTCACCGTGCGAGGGAGGCGAAGCTGACGGGCATGGAATTTCTCCTCGATCGCCTCGCGCGCTTTCACATTGGCCTGGGCATTGGCCATTAGCGCAACAGGTATGACCGTCGCGACGGGCACGCTCGCGAGCACCTGCGCGGCGAGCGCGGGACTGCCCGTGGTGACTCCGACCACGTACGCGCCCGCACCGTATAATCCCAGAACGGTTGCAGACACCGTCCCGCCCGCACCCGCCTGGATATCGTTCACTCCATCGACGCCCACGCGGCGCCACCAACTCGCGGTCTCTTCCTCCAGTTTCCAAGGGTCAAGGCCCGGCTGCTTCCTGAGAGCATCGGCGTCCACCAGTTCAGCCGAGTCGATGATCCACTCCTCTGCGCCGCGATTGGCGACGTAGACGACGTATTCGTCCCAAAGAGCGTCATGCTTCCACGACCCGGGCCCCCGAGGCACGATGACCATCTCGACGACGGCTGCGGCGCGCCGACTTTCAGCCGAAAGATCCAATGTGGCCGCGGGCGGCGTGGAAAACGATGCTGGTTTGTACTTCGTGGCGATGCAGCCGGAGAGCGTGAAGGCGACGCACGCCGGGATGAAAATCCGAATCGCTGTATTCATGGGCGCGGAGCAAGAACGCGACAATCATTTGTGCCGACCGCCGTAAGGTTGAATCGCCATTCCGCGGCCCCCGTCGGCGAGTGCTCGGTACAACTCGTCCCTGTAGGCCTTGGCCCGCGCGGGGTCGGTCCATCCGACCATATCAATCATGTCATGCACCGACTGAATTCTTTCTGTTCGCACCTTCTCCGCGTGAATCGATTGCGCGACCTGCGCCTTGGTTTGACCGAAGAAAATCTGGAAGAACGCTTCGGGCATGTTCACGGCCCACGGGATTTCGACACTTACCAATGCCCTGCCGGTGAGCACCGCGTCCTTCGGCATCGTCCACGTGTGGAGATCAACGAAGCGCGGAGGTGCTGTGCGGATCGTTCCGCTCGAAGGAGCGGCCAATAATGAGGCGGCTCCCAGCGTGAGCCAGAGACCAAGTACCGTCGCCGACGCACGGAAGGACAACCGGGAGAGAATTGGGGTATTCATGGTATCTCTCCAAAGCGCGATTCCCGGTGGGCTTGGATCGCGAGGCGCACAAATTCTCCAGAACGTGATTCACTCGCAGCGATCATCCGCGTACTTCGCGCGTCCGGTGCGAGTCACGTGGCAACCCTTCGGTCGAGCGTTTCCACGCGCATATTCAGATAGCGGTTGGCCATGCCTCGCTCGTCGTTTCGATTGCAACCGACCATCGAGTCGGAGAGAACCTCTACCGCCCCTTCCGAATCAGGCCGTTCCAGCGGCTTCTTTCGCTATTCTTCCTAACCCGCCACCACGCGTATTGGAGTCGCCATGCCATGAACGACATCACACTCGTCTTCCGAAAGATCGAGAAAGGCGACTCGGGCGCTGCCCGGGAACTGTTGCCACTCGTTTACGAGGAACTCCGGAAACTAGCTGCGGCCAAGATGGCACACGAGGCGGCGGGACAAACCTTGCAACCGACCGCGCTGGTCCACGAAGCGTGGTTGCGCCTCGGCGGCGACGTGCAACCGAATTGGCAGAATCGAGCGCACTTTTTTGCTGCGGCGGCGGAAGCCATGCGGCGGATCCTGATAGATCGCGCGCGGCGCCGCCGCGCCGGGCGGCATGGTGGTGGTCAGGTTCGGGCCGACATCAGCGAACTCGATCGGGCCGAGCTGGGCAACGATGCCTCGATTCTCGCCGTGCACGACGCCCTCGATCGGCTAGCAGCGGTCGACGCGCCGAAAGCGGAATTGGTGAAGCTGCGTTATTTCGGTGGGCTCACGATTGACGAGGCGGCTGAGGCGTTGGGCGTCAGTGTACCGATGGCTAATCGATGGTGGGCGTACGCGCGAGCGTGGCTGCATCAGGAAATTCAGCAATCCCGATAGGATTTCGGCGGAAATCTCGCTTTGAAGGGCTAGCGCAAAGATCCCCAACCCATGAGTCCTGCCCCCTCCCGCGAAGAAGAGATTTTCTACGAGGTCATCGCGTTGCCCGCGCCGGAGCGCACGGCATTCCTTGATCAGGCCTGTGGCGGCAATGCGTCGCTGCGCGCGCGGGTGGAGGCGCTATTGAGCAGCCACGAGGACGCGCGGAGCTTCATGCAGGGCCCGGCGGCAGACCTCGGTCGCGCCGTTACGGAACATGCGCCGATCCCTGAACTCGGCGCGGGCGATCGGATCGCACGCTATAAGCTACTCCAGAAACTCGGAGAAGGAGGCTGCGGTGTTGTCTATCTGGCCGAACAGGAAGAGCCCGTGCGCCGGCGCGTGGCCGTCAAGGTGATCAAGCTTGGCATGGACACGAAGGAGGTCATTGCGCGCTTCGATGCCGAGCGCCAAGCGCTCGCGTTGATGGATCATCCGCACATCGCGCGAGTGTTCGATGCCGGCGCGACCGACGCGGGGCGGCCCTACTTCGTCATGGAGTTGGTTCGCGGCATGCCGATTACGAAATATTGCGATGAACAGAATCTCTCCACGACCAAACGGCTCGAGCTTTTCACGCAAGTGTGTCACGCGGTGCAGCACGCGCACCAGAAGGGAATCATTCACCGCGACCTGAAGCCCTCGAATATCCTGGTGACGCAGATCGACGGAACAGCCGCGCCCAAGGTGATCGACTTCGGCATCGCGAAAGCGACCGCCGGCCGTCTGACCGACGCGACCCTGTTTACCGCCTTCGAACAATTCATCGGCACGCCAGCGTACATGAGCCCCGAGCAGGCGGAACTGAGCGGGCTCGATATCGACACCCGCAGCGACATTTATTCGCTAGGCGTTCTGTTGTATGAGTTGCTGACGGGCCGGCCGCCGTTCGATCCGAAAAGCTTGTTGTCTGCCGGACTCGATGAAGTCCGGCGGATCATCCGCGAGGTGGATCCACCACGAATGTCGACGCGACTGAACACGCTGGCCGATGTGGATCGCGCCACGATAGCGAGGCAGCGGGGTATTCCGCCAGCGCAGCTCTCCGTGCTGCTGCGCGGCGATCTCGACTGGATTGTGATTAAGTCGCTGGAGAAGGATCGCACCCGTAGGTATGAGACCGCGAGCGGATTGGCCAGGGACATCCAGCGGCACCTGCACAACGAACCGGTCGTGGCGCGGCCCCCGAGCGCAGCGTACTTTGTTGGCAAGATGATTCGGCGCCATCGCCTCGGTTTCGCCGCCGCCTTCGGAATATTCGCTGCCGTCAGCATCGGCGCCGTCGCGAGCACGTGGCAGGCTGTCCGCGCTCGACGCGCCGAACGCGAGCAGTTTGCACTCCGCGAAGCGGCGCAGCAGTCCCAAGCCAGTGAAAAACAGGCGCGGCTGCTCGCGGAAAAACAACGCCTGGTCGCCCGCCAGCGAGCCTACGCCGCGGACATGAACTTGGCCCAGCAATCGCTCATCGCGGACAGTCTCGGGCGCGCGAAGGAGATCCTGGATGCGCACGTGCCCGCCGCCGGCGAGCGAGATCTGCGGGGCTGGGAATGGCGATATCTGTGGCAATTTTGCCAAAGCGATGCCCAAGGCACACTCCGAGAAAAAGGTCTTAGGCCGAAGGCGCTCTCGGCATCCTACGACGGAACATGGGTTGCGGCGGGAGCTGATGCGAACTGGAGCCTTTGGAATTTGCGGACGGGCGCCGAAACTCAGCCACACGTCGGCAACGGGGACGTGATAGCGTTTTCTCCGCGGGATCCATTGCTGGCGCTCGCGAACACGGAATCCGCAATTGCGACCGCTCGCGAGCAATACTTCGTAGTCCTATGGAACCCGGAATCAAAAGAAGTCGTTCACAAGCTAGAATTGAGCGCCCCATGTTCTCGACTGGCGTTTTCCGGCGACGGACAATTCCTGGTCACATGGACAAATTCATCGCCGTGCTATAGAGCCGTGTGGCAGGTAGCGACGGGCAAACGGCTGCATCGATTCTCTGGGCCGAGACAAAATGTAAACACTTCCGACAATGTCGCCGTGAGCTTCAGCGGCCGCTGGATGGCCGAGCGGCGCAACGGCAACCAGATTTTCGTTGTCGATTTGACGACGGGGAAGACCCAATGGTCGGCGGTTGGGGCCGAAGAATACATGGGCGCCGTCGCGTTTTCTCCCGACGAGAAGGTTCTTGCCTCGGGTGCCGCTTACACCGAATCGGTCATAAGGCTGTGGGATGCGCAGACGGGGTGTCCCGTTGCCAGGTTGGACGGCCACAGCTCCTGGGTGAGCGCCCTGGTTTTTTTGCCCGACGGAAAGACACTCGTCTCGGCCAGTGGGGATCAAACGATCAAATTCTGGGACATTCAAAGTCGCCGTGTCCGACAAACATTCCGCGGACATACCAGCGAAGTGGACCGCCTTGTGTTACTGGCTGACGGGCGAACCCTCATCAGTTCGGGAAAGGAGGGGGCGGTACACATTTGGGATGTTCACAACATTCCCCATCAGGGAGCCAGCGGCATCGTTTCCGAAGACGTTGCGGCGTGGGGTTTCGGCAGCGATGGGCGATCAATCACGACCGCGAGCGCCAGCGGCGAGGTCACGGAGTGGACTGGCGACCTCTTCCAAAAGAAACAAGCGCTGTTCGCGGGCTTTGATCGCGGGCGCCCGCGCTTTTCCGACGATACGAAATGGCTGGCCTTCGATCGGTCGAATGGCGCCATGCAAATTTGGGACGTAGCGCGTCGTACCCTCGTCAAAGAGTTCAATGTCGGAGCGACGCCGGGTCTGCCCGATTGCTTTATCGCGGACGGAAAGCGATTGGTTCTCTACTATCCGCCAACGCATGAGTATCGCGAGGTCGACATCGAGCGTGGCACAATCATCGCGTCCTGGCCGGGTCCCGCGCACAACGGATTTGGCACCGTAGTCTCCCCGGACGAGAAGCTATGCGTCGCATTTGGCTCGACGGATGGAACGGCGATGATGCGCGACATGCAGACCGGTCGCAGCACTCCGTTCACGGTGGCGGGCAGAGTGGTACGAAATCCCAAGATCTCTCCGGACGGCAGACACCTCGCCGTGGCGATTTCCCAACCGGGTAGCATAATGGTGTGGGACCTGCCCAGCTTACGCGAGGACGCGAGATTGGGTGGTTTCATGCTGAGCGTGCATTCGCTCGCTTTCTCGCCCGACAATGCGCGGCTCGCCGCCGCCGGCGGGGGACGAGAAGCCCTCACGCTTTGGGATCTCGAAAGTCGTCAGCGTCTTCTCACGCTATCTTCGGAAGGCTCGGTCTACAACTCCACCGCTTTTTCCCGCGACGGAGCCGTAATCGGTTCGCGCAGTGACAAGGGAGTCTTGCGCTATTGGAAAGCGCCTTCATGGGCGGAAATCACCCAGGCCGAAGCTTCCCAAAAGACTCCGCGTCGCACTTTTGAAATCCAGCTCTCGCCCCGAAAGCCGAGCGCGCAGGACCAGGTTGCAACCGCATCTTCCACTCGCAGCAACCGGTTGTCGGTGCGCGATCTGATGGTGCGCGCAGACGAAGCGCGCGCGCGGGCAGATTACGCCCGCGCTATCTCCGACTACACCGCGGTCATCGGAATCGATGGCCGCAATACCACTGCATTCAACAATCGGGCCCTCTGCAAACGAGCATTGGGCGACTACGCCGCGTCGCTCGAGGATTTCGATGCAGCGATCAAAATAAATTCCCGGCTGACGACGACTTTGAGCAATCGCGGAACTTTGAAAGAGGCGATGGGCGACTTCGAGGGTGCGATCGCCGACTACGAAAAGGTCGTTGAATTCGGCACCAGCACAATGCACTCGCAGATTCACCGATTTCTCTGCCTCGAACGATTGGGACGAAAGCCCTCCGCGCAGGAGTTTTCGAAAGCGGTCGCGACTTGGGATGAAGGATGGAGCAAATCCATGGGACGATATTTGGTCGGTGAATTCACGGCCGACGATCTGGTCAAGCGCGCGGCACGAAGTGGAGGGAGCCTGGCCAAAGTCCGATTATCCGAAGCACACCATTTGATTGGCGTCCGGGAAATTGTAGCGGGGCGACTCAACCGTGCCGCCGAAGAATTCGAAAAAGCTATCGCCGCGGGTGACCCGACAGGCGTGTCGGTCATCCTTTCTCGCGCCGAACTGATCCGGACGAAAGCCGACACCCGGAAGTGAACCTTTTGCAGACGACTCATGAAAGCTTTCAGGAAGCGATCGCGCACCACGAAGCGACCGCCGCGTCATCCACCCGTGCGGACGCGGAACTTAACTGGTAACCCCGATCCGCCCGTTGCTTCGAAAAAACGAAGGCGATGCGTCGCCGGCGTAATTCACGGACGCAAGAATCTGGAGGAGGTACTGTCGCTCCAAGGCAAACCGGTCGAACGATGAACTCATGACGTCCGGCACTCTACACAACATTGGAATTGACCGGAAAACCCGTTGCGACGAGTCGCAAATACTCGATGTGCTTCGCGCGACGTGCGCGGTGTTCCTCTTCTTATTCACGTCGGCAGCTGCTTTCGCAGCCGGCAGCCCGCCGGCCGTGCTTCGCTCCGGCGCGGGGAAGCTGAATTTCGCGCAGGGGCAAAAAACATTGCCGGTCTGGTACTATCTGCCGAAATCCGCGACGCCGGATGCGCCGATTCTCTTCGTCATGCATGGCGTTGGCCGCAATGCCGAGCGCTACCGCGACGACTGGCAGCCGCTGGCGCAGAAATACAAGTTCATCCTCCTCGTGCCGGAATTCTCGGTGGCCGCATTTCCGGGCGCGGATGCGTACGCGTATGGCGGCACCGTGGACGCGAAGGGGCAGCCGCGTCCGCGTGAGGAGTGGGCGTTCAGCTACCTCGAACCGATTTTTCAGGCGATCAAAGCCGGGACGGGAAATCGCAGCGAGCGCTTTCATCTCTACGGACATTCCGCGGGAGCGCAGTTTGTGCATCGGTATCTTTACTTCATGCCCGACGCGCCGGTCGCCGCGGTGGTCGCTGCCAATGCCGGCTGGTACACGCTGCCCGATTTGAAAAAGGGATTTCCTTACGGCCTGCGCGACAGCGTCGTCGATCGCGCCGCGCTCAAAGCGATGTTGCAGCGACCGCTGGTCGTCCTGCTTGGCACCGCGGACACGGACCCCAATCACCCGGAGTTGCGGCGTTCGACGCAAGCGATGGCGCAAGGGCCGCACCGCCTCGCGCGCGGGCAATTTTTCTATGCGGCGGGTCAGAAACAGGCGGAAGCGCTGGGTGTTCCCTTCGGCTGGAAGCTGGCAACGGCCCCTGGCATCGCACATCACGACAGTGGCATGGCGGCCTTCGCGGCGGAGCGGCTGTTTGGGCGGAAGTGAGACCGCGCGGCGGTGAACGGCTCCGATGCTGGGCCCGAAATATCTAAATATGTTTGTCCGTTGCGAGAAGGTTGACCGGTAAATTCCGCATTGGACGGGAAGACCCGCTCCATGATGATTCATACTCCAGCGTTTTCAGCCCCAGCTCACCGACGCCTCGCCGGCGCGGTCGTCATCTGTGCAGTGCTGCCCATATTGCAGGCCCAATCGACGATCTTCAACGACACCTTTGCCGACGGCGATCGAACTACTCAGAACCTGCCAGCCTCCCTCGCGTGGCATGCCAGTTCAACGCGTTCGGGAGCGGTGTCCGTAAGGAATGGTACGCTCGACCTCGCCGTGGCCGACAACGGATTCACCGTGTGGGCGTATTTTCCGCGAATCCGCCTCGGTGTCGGTGAAGGCGTCACGCTGTCGATGGATTTGAGCGTCACATCGCTACCGGCGGGCGATGGCGCCAACTTTCGCTTCGGACTGTGCAACACCAACGGCTTGGCGGCCGTGCCCGACGGAAGCCGTCCCGAGGGTAATTATCAGGGCTATGCGCTCAGCACGTTCTCCTCGAAGCGAGCCGCTGTCTACAAGCGCGCTGGCCCCGCGGCCCCGATCAGTTCCATGATCGGCATCGGATTTGTCGTCAGCGATCCGGCGGCGGTGGTTTGGAATCCGCTGAGCGCAGCGCAAATCAACGCGCTCTCGCAGGTCAACACGCCTTACACCGTCACCCTCACCGTCACGCGAACCGCAGCGGACATGGCGACGATTGAGCAAGCGATCTCGGGGGGCGGGCTCACGAGCGCCAACCGGCTGATCACGACTGATCCATCAGGCATTTTTTCCGAGTTCGATACGGTCGGGCTCTATATTCCCGATAACACCTTCGGCGACGTACTGATTTCGCGGGTCGCTCTGGCCACGACCGGTGTGACGGCGATCACGAATCTCTCGATTCTGACCAACACGACCACGACCGATCCGTCCTTCACCATCGGCACGGTCGTCGGCGGCGGGGGCACGAGCGGTGACAAGCCAATCGTAATTCGAGCGGTCGGGCCTACGCTTTCGACTTTCGGTATCACCGGTACCCTCGCCGATCCGAAGCTCGATCTTTTTTCCGGGCAGACGATCGTGGCCTCGAATGATGACTGGGGCTCGTTGGCGCCCGGGTTTCTCCGGATCATCGATCAGACCGGAGCGTTTCCACTCCCCAGCGGTTCGAAGGACTCGGTGATCAGCAATCCCGCGCTGCCGAGCGGCGGCTACACCGTTCAGGTCAGCGGGGTCGGCGGCGCGACGGGCGCCGTGATCGCAGAGATCTACGATGCCACGCCGTCCGGTGCATTCGGGGCCTCGACACCGCGACTCATCAACGTCTCCGTCCTCAAGCAAATCAACTCCGGTGAAACGCTCACGGCCGGATTCGTAATCAGCGGTTCCGTGCCGAAGCAAATCCTGGTGCGCGCCGTCGGCCCGACCTTGGGCGCCGCTCCGTTCAATGTCGCCGGAGCGATGACGGACCCGAAGCTCGATTTGTTCAGCGGCCAAGCCGTGATCAACTCGAACAACGACTGGGGCGGCGGCGCGACGCTTGCCGCGGCATTCAGCGGCGTCGGCGCATTCCCACTGCCGGTCGCGAGCAAGGACGCCGCATTGCTCGTCACACTCGCGCCGGGCAACTACACGGCGCGAGTGAGCCCGGTAGGGACCACCGGCGGTCGTGCACTCGTCGAGGTATACGAAGTGCCGTAGACGCCCAACGCGACTTCTCCCTGCTGGGTCACACCGACAAAGGGGATAAGAACGAAACTTCGAGTCCTTGCCTGCCGCGCCAACGCTTTAGCGCGATAGATTTGGCTCGGAATTTCGCGTTTGTCGCGTTGAACGGTAATCACGCTCCTCCGTATGAGCCCGCCCCCGTCCCGCGCCTTCGCAGCAATCATCTTGGTGCGCCGCTGGAGTTGGTTGGCGGTCTTTGTGCTGGTCGTGGCGCCACGCGTGAACCTCGCGCACTCGGCGCCGTCCGCTTCGCCGCCACCGATCGCGGTCGAGGCACCGGAGCCGCTTTTCGACCTTGGGCAGGCGGAGGCACAGAGGCCGGGTCATGAGCTGCGCGCGATGGCATGGTTCCACGCTTATCTCGCACTCGCGCCCGGGGCGGCCAATGCCGAAGCCGTGCGCGGGCAAATCAAACAGGTCGACGCTCGCGCCATGATGCGCGTCAACGAAGTTCTCGCGATGCTCAAGGAGATCACCGCGCATTTCTTTCCGGCGGCGATGAACCCGCTGCTCCGCCCGGGAACTTCGGGCGGCGAGCACAGCGCAAGGGTCAGCCTTGATGAACTCGAGGCGCGGCTGAGGTCGAAACTGGCGGCGCCAATCGCCGTTCCACCGGCGTTGCCGGCCGACGTGCCGTTCACGGCCGTGCAGCGCGCCCAGGTGTGGGTCCGCTATGCCAGCGGCCCGGAACTCGAGACACGGCTGGTCAGCGATTTTCAGCCTCTTGTGTCGGAGCAACGCGCCGGGAGCCCGGACGGCAACTGGCTTCGGGTCTTCGTCCAGATGGGCGCATGCGCGGAGGGTTGGGTGAGCGGGCTCGTCGCGGTGCGCAATTCACAGCCTGAAGCCGATTTCATCCGAGCCGTCCTCGGCGAACGCGCCCGCCCGGCGGAGGCGGCCGCGGCGCTCGCGCGCGCAGAGCAGATCCGGCAGGATGGAATTCGACGCTGGGCGGCTTTCGAGGCCACGGCACCGGACCTGACCGCGTTTCTCACGAGATTCGCCACCGAGACCGGCATCACGCTCATGCCAATTCCGGCGGGCGAGTTCACCATGGGCAGTCTGGAGGACGAAAGCCGCATAGCCGACGAGCGGCCCACCACGCAGGTGAAAATTTCCCGGCCGTTCTTTCTCTCGGCAACGGAGATCACGCAGGCCCAGTGGCGGGCGGTGATGGGCAGGGATCCCGACCTTGTCCCGCGCAAAGGTGACAACCTGCCGGTTGAATTCGTGTCGTGGCTCGAGGCGATGACGTTCTGCCGCAAGCTGACCGATCGTGAGCGCGGAAGGGAGCGGCTCCCGACGGCGTGGGCGTTCACGCTGCCGACGGAAGCGCAGTGGGAATATGCGTGCCGGGCGGGCACCACCGGCGCGCACCACGGTGAGATCGATACGATTGCGTGGTTCGTGAAGAATGCTCGTACGCCCGTTTCAACGACGACGATGCCCTCCGGGGCGACGACCTTCCCCGTGGCGACGAAACACCCCAACGCGTGGGGCCTGCACGACATGTCCGGCAACGTTCTCGAGTGGTGCTTCGACTGGTACGCGAGCCGCCTAGCCGGGGGCACGGTCATAGATCCCGTGGGTCCGCCGTCAGGCTCGAAACGGGTGGCCCGCGGTGGCTGTTACGCCAACTCGGCGTTCGATTGTCGCTCGGCGAAGCGCCACGCCTTTCCGCCGCTTGAGCACAGCCTCATCGGCGTTCGGCTCGCCCTCAGCGTCAGCCCGTGATGGTGAACTGCGGCCAGCGTGCGGGTTCTGCTCGGTCTACTATGACGGAATAATCGCAAGCCACGAATCCGGGCTGTTGTCGCGTCCCGGCGTCTTAGCCTAAAAGTAATCGATGTAGGCCGGCCCTTCGCTCCAGGTGCACGGGATTGGCACCCGGGCGTCTCATGAGTCGAAATGAACGCCCAGACTGTTACCGCATTCCCCCGCCGCAGATAGATTCGGCTACCGTTTTCTTAGTCGATGGCGGCGTACCGCTGGCCGGCCCTCGGTCGGCGCTCGACGTCGACCACACGCGCTTTCGCCACTCGCGCCCACCCTCCTTCAGCTCGGTGGCGGTCCTGATTTGCCGCCATTTGCCACCATTCGTGGCAAATCAGAAGCATTGTTTCCCTCTGAGCACCAAGAGAAGGGTGGGCACAATATCGACCGTCAAAATCCTAAGGCGCCGAGTGCTCGAAAATTGCGCTGGCGGAGAGGGTGGGATTCGAACCGCTCGCGCCTTCGACAACCAAAAGCTTCGTTGAACGTGCTTTGAGTTGTTTATGTTTTAGTTAGAACTGCACCGCGGTGAACCGAGGTGTCGCGAAATGGTGCGAGTAATCCGCGCGTTGGCAAATCTTCTGGCAAATCGTTCGTCGCTGACCGCGGCTTTGCAATCGTAGCCCCTCGTCGACAGAGGTGAGTTTAGGTCCACGCAAATCGCCGTTGCAATATTCGCCAAAGCTCAGGCCCATCCGCCCACTGAACTTCACTATTCGCGACCGACGGGAATGTGCAATCCGTTGGGGCGAATGTCACAATCGGGTGAGTTATTGTGACACGCCGCGCATCTCATGGACCAAATCGACGCGGGTGGTTCGCCGCGTGCGGCGACATGCCGCAGTGATTTGAGTGCTCGTAACTTGAATCCACCATGGTTGCACGCGAGGGCCGTCACGCGCACACGCGCCTCGACCGGCACGATTTTTTCTATGCGCAACGGGTTCTTTCCTCAAATTATGAAAACCATTACCCGTTTCACCCTCTGCTTATTGGTTCTCCTTGCGGCGGGCCGTGCCGAGACGTCCGTCGACGACCGCGCACCAAACGGCGTGCTCGGTCAAAACTATGCAGAAATCAGCTTCGGCCTGCAGGACATTCGACACGTGCAGCCGAACTTCTACGATGTGACCGTTGCCGGTAACGCGGCCGTCCTCCCGCACCTCGACCTCGGTGGAGCATTCGGGGCCGGATGGATTCGCGGCAATATCGACGGCAATGCGAGTCTGCTGGCCGGGACCGCCACAACATATACTGCGTGGCGCAACGTGAAGCCGTTTCTCTCCACTTCACTGGGGTATCAGTGGTTTCACGCTCCTGGTGCAGCTAACGATAAATGGCTGTGGGGCGTGTCCACTGGCGTTGAAGTGCCGGTGGTCGATCGGCTGCTCTCGCTCACGCCGCGCATTGGCCACAGCGATGACTTCCGAAGCGGCCCGCGCAGCGCCCAACAGTGGACCTTCGAAACCGAAGGCAACGCCTGGCTGACGCGGAACCTCGCGCTGTTCGCAAGCGTCGGATATAGCGATGAAGTTCGCAGTCGGTTCGATTCCTGGAACTGGCGTCTCGGGTTCCGCAGCCGGTTCTGAAGTTTTCCTGAACGAGTCTCTCCCGCGCCGCGCGGCAAATGCCGCGCGGTAATTTTTGCGGGCGCTGTAATACCGAGATCCCACCGCTAGCGACGGCGACGCACGCGACCTTGCCTCAAACGGGTCGCCGTTCGGCCGGCAGTTGCGCCTGGCGATTATCGTCCCGGATAAATTCCCATCAGACGGATCGGGAGACTTACCAAAATGGCGCGAACCGCCGCTCATGGCGACGTTCGGTCTTTACTCAAAAGCGCCGACTTGGTTTTCACGACTTTGTCTTCGCGCACGATGCTGCTCCCCACCGCCCATCATCGTTTGAATCTCCCCACTGGATCTCTTTTCCCGGTGAGCGCACGGCTAGGAAGCGGTGCGTGATGGTAAAGGCAGAGGGAGGGGGGCGCGTTATCGCAGCAAGATTTGGCGGATCACTAGGCGACCTACGACACGAAGGTCGATGAGGGACTCATTATGCGCAAAAATGCAGTGAAGGACGCGTCGAATTGCCAAACCGGCATCGACGGTCTCGACGAAATTCTCGGCGGGGGCTTGCCGCGCAACCGCATCTATCTCGTTCGCGGCGATCCCGGCGTGGGCAAAACGACTCTCGCCTTGCGATTCTTGCTTGAGGGCGTCGAGCACAATGAGCGTGTGCTCTACATAACGCTTTCGGAAACCAACGATGAACTGGAGGCCGTCGCCCGCTCGCATGGGTGGGACTTGTCCAGAGTGAAGGTGTTTGAACTGTCCGCGCTGCAGGAGCGGCTCCAAGGCCACGCGGAAACGACCTTCTTCCACCCGTCCGAGGTCGAGCTGAATCGCACGACTCAAGTGCTCCTCGACGAGGTCGAACGCGTAAAGCCAACACGGCTCGTCTTCGATTCACTCTCGGAAATGCGCATGCTGGCGGAAACGCCGCTGCGTTATCGCCGCCAGATGCTGCAGCTCAAACAATATCTGTCGGGCCAGCGGTGCACGGTGCTGCTGCTGGACGACCGCACCGAGAGCCATCAAGACACGCAAATCGAGAGCATCGCGCACGGCGTGATTCATCTGCTGAAAACCTCGCCCGCATTCGGTGTGGCACGGCGGCAGATCAATATCGTGAAGGTTCGCGGTATCAAATATAGCGAAGGTTTCCACGATCTGGTCATTCAGACCGGGGGCATGACGATTTTCCCGCGGCTGGTTGCGGCGCAGCATCACAGGCCTTTCAAACGCGAGAGCATGCCAAGCGGAAATGCCGAGCTAGACCTCCTCCTCGGCGGCGGCCTCGACCGCGGAACCAGCAATATGTTCATGGGTCCGGCCGGCGTCGGCAAATCGACTCTCGCGATCAAGTTTGCGTTCACCACGGCCGAACGCGGCGAACGCGTCCTGTTTTTTCTTTTCGACGAAACCATCGAAACGATGGTCGCGCGGTCACGCGCCCTCGGCATGCCGCTGGAGCGCCATATGAAACGCGGCACGTTCGTGGTGCAGCAAATCGACCCGGCGGAAATCGCGCCCGGCGAGCTGGCGCACCGGATCAAGGAAGGCGTCTTGAAGAATGAGGTGCGGGTCGTCGCGCTGGATAGCATTAATGGGTATTTGAATGCGATGCCGGAGGATCGCTTCATGAATCTCCAGCTCCACGAGCTTTTGGCGTTTCTCAATCAGCAAGGCGTCATCACGATGATGGTGCTGGCGCAACAAGGGATCGTCGGCTTGATGCAGACCGCGGTCGACCTCACCTATCTATCCGACACCGTGATGCTGTTGCGGTATTACGAGCATCAGGGCGCGGTGAAACAGGCGATTTCCGTGATCAAGAAACGCAGCGGCAATCACGAGCGCACGATTCGAGAATTCCGAACCACACCGAAGGGCGGCATTGCACTGAGTGGGCCGCTGCGTGATCTCCACGGTGTCCTCACCGGCGTGCCGCAGTTCGGTAACGGCGAAAACCGGAAATCTGAACCCGATTCCCGCTCGTAGCCCCGCATGAGTGCGACATTGGCCCGCATCGTTGATCTCGACCTTCGCCCGCTGGCGCCGAACGGCGGCATCGACACGCGCGTGCTCGTGCTCGCACCCACGGGGCAGGATGCTGCATTCACCGTCGAGTTTTTGACGAAGATGGGCGCGCCAGCCCGCGCATGCGACACCGCGGAGGATTTGGCCGAGCAGATCACTCGCGGTTGTGGCGCGCTCGTGATCGCCGAGGAGGCGCTCGACGAGCGTGCGGTCGGTGTTTTGGCGCGTGCATTGCGAGCCCAACCGCCGTGGTCAGACCTGCCGGTCACGCTGATCACGAGCGAGGACGACATCGCCCACTTAGCGCTGCAACAGCTCGGCGATTTTGGCGTGTCGGCGAACGTTACGCTGCTCGAGCGTCCCTTCCATCGACGCACCCTCGTGCGCATGGTGGAAGTCGCGCTGCGGGCACGGCGTCGCCAATATCAATTGCGCGATCTTCTGGAGCAGAGCCGGGAAAACGCGCGGCATCTGGAATTCGTGTTGCGCGCCGGCGGTCTGGGTTCGTGGAAGCTCGATTGGACGACCAAGCAGCTCACGTGCTCGGATGCCCTCAAAACGCACTTTGGCCTCAACGGCGCCTCCGACACGGCCCCGCAAAACCTCACCGCGTTCATTCATCCCGAGGATCGCGAGCAGGTCGAACGCGCGATGCATGATGCGGTGGAACGCCGAACCGACTTCCACGCGGAGTATCGCACCGCCACGGAGGCCGGATTGCGCTGGATCATGGCGCGCGGCCGGTGTGCTTACGGCCCCGATGGAGCGCCCACACACTTTTCAGGCGTCACGCTCGACATCACGCATCGACGCAAGGCGGAGGAAGCCCTGCGCACGGTTTCGCAACGTTTCCGCATTCTCGCGGAAGCGGTCCCGGAAAAGATTTTTAGTTCAGCGAACGGCGTCACGGACTACTGCAACCGCCGCCTCCTCGATTATTCGGGCGTGAAGGAAGCGGCGCAATGGAAGTGGAGCGCTTTCCTCCATCCTGACGACCTCGCCGAGACGGAACGCCGCTGGCAAGCCGCGATGACCTCGGGCGAGTTTCAGTTCGAGCATCGTATTCGCGATCGCGATGGCCACTACCGGTGGCACCTCAGCCGGGCACACATGCTGCGCAACAACGGCAACGGCACGGCGTGCATCGGCTGCTGCACGGACATCGAAGACCAGAAGCAACAGGCGGAACGGCTCGAGCAAACGGTGGCCGCGCGGACTGCCGCCCTGCGAGAGACCATTCAAGAGCTCGAAGCGTTTTCCTACAGCATCTCTCATGACATGCGTCAGCCCCTGCGCGCGATGGAAGGATATGCGCAGGCGCTCATGGAGGATCATGCCCCGAAGCTCGACGAAGAGGCACGGCATTATCTCGAACGCATCCGCAAGTCAGCGGTCCGCCTGGACAAGCTCATCCAGGATGTTCTCGACTACAGCCGCATCTCGCGCGGGAACGTCGAACTGACAACGATCGATCTCGACCGGCTGGTGCGGGAAACGATCGAGACGTATCCGAGCCTGCGCGGCATGGCGATTCGCGTGGCGATGCCGCTCGGTCACGTGCGTGGCCACGAAGTGCCGCTCGTGCAGTGCATCTCGAATCTCCTCGGTAATGCGATCAAGTTTGCGGCGCCGCGACGGCCATTGCAGATAAGGGTCCGCACCGAGAAAACCGAGGCCGGTTGGTTGCGCCTTTGGATCGAGGACAATGGCATCGGCATTCGCGAGCGAGACCATCGTCGTATTTTCGACATGTTCGCTCAGGTGCATGGCGAACGCTACGGCGGCACCGGCATCGGCCTCACGATCACACGCAAAGCCATCGAAAGGATGAACGGCCGCCTCGGGGTCAAATCGACCTTCGGCAAAGGCAGCCGGTTCTGGATTGAGCTTCCCTCTACGCAGGTATGACCAAGACCATTCTCCTCGTTGAAGATTCCCCCGATGATGTGTTTTTGCTCCAGCGCGCGTTCAAGCAGGCCGGCTACACCCAGCCGATCCAAATCGCGAGCGACGGTCAGGAAGCCGTCGATTATCTAAGTGGAAAGAAGCCTTTCGCGGACCGCGCGAAATACCCGTTCCCGGCGCTCGTCCTGCTCGATTTGAAACTGCCTCAGATGCCCGGCCTCGAAGTGCTCGCGTGGATTCGGTCGACTGCCGCGGTCGCGACGACTCCAGTGGTCGTGCTGACTTCATCGCGGCAGGAATCGGACATCGAAACCGCGCAGCGCCGCGGCGCGAACGCGTTCGTCGTCAAGCCGGCCTCGAGCGATCAGCGACTGGAATTCGTGAAGCACCTGATCGGCTTCTGGCTCAATTTCAACGAGCCGCCGCAGCACGCCCGCTCGTGACCAGGGCGCCGTTCCGCTCGTTTGGCGGAATTTGCCTTCATCGAATTTCTTGCGACGAGCGTGCTTGAAATTTTCTTGGCGCGCATATTTTTCCCGCGTTCGCGGATTCCATAGGCCGCTGTTCAAACATCAGCCGAAGAAACCATGAACACTGCAGAGTTGATAGAATACGCAGGTTCTCCGGAAGCCGACCTGCTGCAGTTGCAGCTGGAGATTGCGCGGCGTGCAGACGAACTCGCGCAGTCTCGTGCGGGCAACGGCAGCGGGAGCGACGACCGGAACTGCTGGCTAGAAGCAGAAAAGGAAGTGCTCACCCGCATTGCCGACCCTGTGCTCGTGTAATTGCACGGGCAGCGGCGAGACGGTTGACGCCTAACCGCCGCGCACGTCGGATTCGCGCGAGCGACCCTGATCTCGCGTGAACCGGGGTGCGCGGCTCATCGCGTTTTACCCCCCGGACCAGGCGGTGAGCGCCTGCCGCTTGTTCGCGGGTCATCGTCCATCTTTTCTGGATACGTGACACGGCGCGCCGGGACGCTGTGTCAACTCGACACAACGCGCGTTCTGAGTCGTCGGAACGATTCTGTTGAAAAATCGCAATTTGCGCACCGATTCGCGATTGGAACGCAGCCTGCGAATAGCAGGTCGCATCCGGCAGAAAACCTGTCGGCAGCCAGTTGATTCGGTTCATCCGGATAACGGGCGGTTCCGGGTGAAACGAATGGGTGAAGCCAAACCGCCCACAGGGAAACTTTAAACATCGTTTCAACATGAATGCACTGACTCGTTGGGATCCATTCCGTGAACTCGAAGACATGCATCGCCGGCTCTCCACGTATCTCGACGGCGATTCCTCTGAACGCCGCCGCAACGGCAAAGAGTCCATGACCGTCGCCGAGTGGGCGCCGACCGTCGACATCGTCGAGGACGAAAAGAATTACCTCATCAAGGCCGAGTTGCCCGAGGTGAAGAAGGAAGACGTGCACGTGCGCGTCGAAAACGGCGTGCTTACCATCACCGGCGAACGCAAGGCCGAGAAGGAGGAGAAGAACAAGAAGTATCACCGCGTCGAACGGTCCTATGGCTCGTTCGCGCGGAGCTTCACGCTCCCCGAAAACGTGGAGGCCGAAAAAGTCTCCGCTTCGTATAAGGACGGGGTGCTCACGGTCACCGTGGCCAAGAGCGAAAAGGCCCAACCGAAGCACATTGAAGTGAAGGTCGCCTAACCTGCGTCCCACGGGCGCGACGGGTTCAGCGCGCCCCGGACGCGTGATGTGTCCTCCTCCCATGAAGCGTTTCAACTTGCTCACGTTCGCCTGTGCGTGGCTCGGCCTGGCGTTTCTGTCCGGCTGCGCCACCACTCAGACTCCTGATGTTCCCGGCACGCTCGCGGTGCACGTGAACGTGCCGCCGCATTGGAATACATTCCTCGAAGACCGGATCACCGAAGCTTTCACCGACCAGGTGCGCGAGGTTTTCCATCGCGAGGGCTTCGACAAGCCGGTGAAAGAGGTGCGCTACTTCGAGGATGTCGAGCGCGCGCCGTTTCTGCTCACGATCAACCTCAACGAGTGGCGCATCAACCGCGTCGGCATGATCGATTGCACGTTCACGGCCGAGTTGAAGACTCCCGCCGCGACCAAGCATCTCGGCGTCTATACGCACACGACCATGCGCTGGTTTGGCGGTCCGGGCCGCTTCGGACTGGCCCGTTCGTTTGAAGATGCGGCTGACGGCGCGATCCGCGATCTCTGCAACGACGTCGCGAAGACGGAACTGCTGCCGGGGCTACGCACCCGCGCGGCATGACCGCCGCCGCATCGCTGCAAACTTGAACCGTTCGGCCGACTGAGGCTTCCGCCTCGGCCGGCCGCTGTCATCGACTAACCGAAAACGATTTGTTGAAGCCATGAAACTCTCCTCTCGATTTCTCCGGATTCTGACCTGGGTTGGTGTGACCCTGTCGATAGCGTTGGGCGCGCTCGCGATTCACGCCGCGACTGAGTCGCCCAAACTGAACCTGCAGACAAAACCGATCTCCTCGGAAACTAAGAAGGCGACCAGCTTTGCCCCGATTGCGAAGAACGCCGCGCGCAGCGTCGTGAACATCTACACGTCGCGGACGTTTCGCCAGAACATGGAGCCCTTCCTCGACGACCCGATGTTTCGGTTTTTCTTCGGCGAACCGCGCAACGGTTTTCGCACCCCGCGTGAGTATCGGAGCGAGAATCTAGGCTCGGGCGTAATCATCAGCTCTGACGGCTATATTCTCTCTAACAATCACGTCGTCGAGGACGCGGATGAAATCAAAGTCGCGATGGCCGACGGCAAGGAATATACTGCGAAGGTAATCGGCAGCGATCCGCCGACCGATGTCGCGGTGCTGAAGATCGACGCGAAGGACATGCCCGCGATCTCTATTGCCGACAGCGATCACCTCGAAGTCGGCGACCAGGTGCTCGCGATCGGCAACCCGTTTGGCGTCGGCCAGACCGTGACCGTCGGCTACGTGAGCGGCCTCGGCCGCGGCGGCTTCGGCATCGTCGATTACGAGGATTTCATCCAGACGGATGCCTCGATCAATCCGGGCAATTCCGGTGGCGCACTGATTGACGCGGAAGGCCGGCTCGTCGGCATCAATACGGCGATCATTAGCCGCACGGGCGGCAATCAAGGCGTCGGCTTCGCGGTGCCGATCAACCTCGCCCGCTCGGTGATGGAGCGGATCATCAAGGACGGCAAAGTCACGCGCGGCTACATCGGCGTGACGATCCAGCCGGTGACCGAAGAACTGGCGCGCGAGTTCAAGCTACAAGGCGCGAATGGCGCCTTGGTGGGCGACGTGTCGCCGCGTTCACCGGCCGAGAAAGCGGGGCTGAAGGCCGGCGACGTGATCGTCGAGTTCAACGGCAAGAAGGTGAACGATGGTCGCCATCTCCGCTTGATGGTCGCGCAGACCGCTCCCGGCACGAACGTCACCGTGAAGGTGGTGCGCGAGGGCAAGCAGGAGTCCTTCAACCTGAAACTGGAGGAGCTGCCTTCCGACGGCATGAGCCGGCGTGAGCGCGGCGAGCGTCGCGGGTTCAGTCGCTCCACCGGCGGCGATCTCTTCGAGGGGGTCTATGTCGGCGACCTGGATGCGCGGACGCGTCGTGAGTTCGACTTGCCGGGGAATGTCCGCGGCGCGGTGGTGACCGACGTCGATCCTAACTCGCCCGCCGCGCGGGCCGGACTGCGGCGGGGGATGTCGTCCAGGAAATCGACCGCAAGCCGATCGCAAACGCGGACGACGCCATCGAGCTGAGCCGGAATCGCCGGGGCAGCAGCGTGCTGTTGCGCGTCTGGCGGGATGGCGGCAGTCGGTATGTTGTCGTCTCGGGCCGGCCGTGATTTGCGAAATCGCCGGAGTTGTATAACAAAATTGCCGCTCATCAGGAGGACGCCATGCCACGCGACTACTATGTAGTTCTCGGCATCGCCACCTCTGCGACCGCAGAGGAGATTCACGCCGCATTTCGCCGGCGTTCGAAGGAATTGCATCCCGACGTCTCAGGAACGGGCAGTGGACCGTTCCTCGAGCTTCAGGATGCGTATGCCGTGCTCAGCGATCCGGCGAAGCGGCGCAGCTATGACCGGGAATCGACCGGGCGAGTCGAGGTGCGCGTCAAACGCCGTCCGCCGCGCGAATCCGTCGTCCCGCTCCGGCGGCGTGGATTCGATGACGTCCTCCGGCCGCGAACGGCGGCAGAGCCGATTTCTGCGCAATCCCCGGCGTCGATCTTGGACGACTTTCAATCGTTCGGACCTTCGTTCGACGAATTGTTCGATCGATTGTGGAGCAATCTCGGGTCGTTCCATCAGTCCAAGGGTGAACGGGTCGAAAGCCTCAACGTCGAGGTGGTCGCGAGTCCTGAGGAAGCCCGGCGCGGAGGCCGCGTGCGCCTCGCGATCCCGGCACGCGTGGAATGTCCCACCTGCAGTGGACACGGCGCCCTCGCGGGTTTCGCGTGCTGGCGGTGCGGCGGCGAGGGCACGTTCGTGACGGAGCAATCGATCGACGTGGACTATCCCGCGGGCCTGCGCGACGGGCATGTGATTAGGATGCCGCTCCACCGGTTCGGCATCGGGAACTTCTATCTCACGGTGATTTTCCGCGTCGGTGCGGCGGAGGCTGATTCGCCGTGAACCCGAGAGACGATTCCGGACTGACGAACGCGCCGACGAGCAATGCGGCGCGTCTGATGGTTGCCGACGATTTGACAACGATGGATCGTGACGCGCTGCTCGCGCTCATCGACTCTCTTTTCCGCTGGGCCCTGCGGCACACCGGACTAACGCGGCAGCAGATCATCGCGCAGATAAAGCGCGACGGCAGCACACCCCCATAGGCGCAACCGCGTGCGCCGCGTGTCAGCTTACCGCGCCAAATGTGTCACGGCGACACAACCATCTCGCGGCGCGAAAACGTGGTTCTTTGAATTTTCGGAATTTGCGGAGCCGGCGAACGTGGAATGCCGGTTGCATATTTCGGACGTCCGACGGGACCGCCCGCCGGACAGCGGTTTCGGCTCACCCGGCCAACGGGCGGTGCCAGGTGAGCCGACAGAACAAATCCGCCCGGCAACCTCACATACATCTGTCGACGCTATGAACCAAATCGTGCAATGGAGTCCGTTCAGCGCGTTGCTCGATCCCATGGCGGAGTTCCGTTCCCGGAACGGCGATTCGGCGCCTGCGGTGGAATGGACGCCGTCGGTCGATATCTTCGAGACCGACGACGCCTTTGTCTTCGCGGCTGAACTGCCCGGCGTTCGCAAGGAGGATGTGAACGTGCATGTCGAAAACGGCGTCTTGGTCCTCAGCGGCCAGCGCAAGCTCGAGAACGAGCAGAAGATTCGCACGTATCACCGCCTCGAGAGCGCGTATGGCATGTTCACGCGCAGCTTCGAGCTGCCCGAGGGCGTGGATGGCAACAGCATCAAGGCATCGTTCCACAACGGCGTGCTGACGATCAACGTTGCCAAGGCCGAGAGCGCCAAGCCGCGGAAGATCGAAGTCAAGGTCGCCTGACCGGAGCGAGCCCGGCCCCCGTGCCGGGCTCCAACCCTTTTCTCTCAAACCTCGTTTCGCACTATGAACATTCCTACATTCTCAAAAGTATGTCTGCTCGTGTGCGGCCTGGGGCTGTTCTTGACCCCGGCCTCCGCTGCTTTCGGGAAATCCGAGGCGCCTGCGACGTTGAAGGTTCAGGTGAACATGCCTTCGACCTTGAATCTGCTTCCGGGCGAACCTCTGCCGAACTTCATCGCGGCGAGCATCAGCGACGCGCTCGCCCGGCAGGGGCTCTCGCTGCCCGTCGCCGAGCTTCGCTCGGTGGAGGACCCGGCGAAAGTCCCATACCTCCTGAAGATCGATGTCACGGATTGGCGACGGACGCTCGACGGCGACTTCACGTGCACGCTCAACGCGACGCTGCGGACGCCGCAGGGTGAACGCCGACTCGGTGTTTACTCGGACACCAGCTGGGCGCCCGGAGTGATCTACGCGCACTCGAAGAGCGCATATTTCCCGACGCGACTGGACCCGATCCGCGCCCTCGTCCGGGACCTGGAGAATTCCGAACTGCTCGCGAACACCGCCGCGTAACGGTTGCGCCAAGATGCCGCTGAGCCCGCGCTCCCGCCCGCGTGCGGGAGCACGAGTGCGCGCTTCGTCAGCCGAACTATTCTCGCCATGAAACGCCTGCCTCGACTTCGAATCCCGATCTCAAAGCCGCGGGGTGGAAAACAATTTCAGCCGCCCACGCGAGGCTCGATCATCTACTTGGTCGCGATGCTCCTCGTCCTGTGGCTCTGGCAGGACGTCGCGATCAATCTCACGCTGCGCACGCTGCCTTACAGTGATTTCAAGCAGCACATCGCGCGGCGCGAAGTCGTCGAGGCCACGGTGCGCCGCGACGAGATCATCGGCCGCATCGCGTTGCGCGGCGAGACTTCGACTCCGCAGGCGGACAAATCGAAGGGTGAACAAGCGGTCACGCCGAAAGAGTTTCTCTTCCGCACCGTCCGGATCGAAGACCCCGATCTTGTCCGCGAATTGCAGACGGCGGGCGTGCGGTTCTCCGCGATGCACCCGGGCTTTCTCTCCCAGGCGCTCGTTTCTTGGGTGCTGCCCATCGCCGTCATGATGGCGGTCTGGATGCTGATCGCGCGCAAGTTTGCCGCCGGGGGCGAGTCACTGCTGAGCCTGGGCCGTGCGCGCGCCCATCTCGTCGTCGATTCCAACACCGGCGTGACCTTCAAGGACGTGGCCGGCTGCGACGAAGCCAAGGTCGAGCTGACCGAAGTGGTCGATTTCCTGAAAAATCCCCAACGCTATCGGGAGCTCGGGGCGCGCATCCCGAAAGGCGTGCTGCTCGTTGGCCCGCCGGGCACGGGTAAGACACTGCTGGCGCGCGCCGTCGCGGGCGAAGCAGGCGTCCCGTTTTTCAATCTCAGCGGCAGCGATTTCGTCGAAATGTTCGTCGGCCTCGGCGCCGCGCGCGTCCGGGATCTGTTCCGGCAGGCGAAGGAGCATGCGCCGTGCATCGTGTTCATCGACGAACTCGACGCCATCGGCCGGCAGCGCGGCGTGCATGTCGGCACGGTGAACGACGAACGCGAGCAGACGCTCAACGCACTGCTCGTCGAGATGGACGGCTTTGCCGCGAACGCGGGCGTGATCCTGCTCGCGGCGACGAACCGTCCTGAGGTGCTCGATCGTGCGCTGCTGCGGCCCGGCCGCTTTGACCGCCAGGTCGTTGTCGACGCCCCGGACCTCGCGGGACGCGAGGCAATTCTGCGCGTGCACGCGCGCGACAAGCGCCTGGACGATCACGTCGACTTGCACCGCATTGCCGCCGCCACGGCAGGTTTTTCGGGGGCCGATTTGGCCAACGTGTTGAACGAAGCAGCGCTTCTCGCGGCTCGGCGTAGCGGCGCCGCCATCGCGCAGCACGATCTTGAGGAGGCGATCGAAAAGGTCGTGGCCGGCCCGCAACGGCGGAGTCGCCGGCTCAACGACGAGGAAAAGAAACGCGTCGCCTATCACGAGGTCGGACACGCGCTCGTCGCCGCGCATAGCGCCCACTGCGACCCCGTGCATCGGATCAGCATCGTGCCGCGCGGGAAGGCGGCGCTAGGCTACACGCTGCAGCTCCCGACGGAGGATCAGTTTCTGCTCACGCGCAACGAACTGGTCGCGCGGATTCGCGCGCTGCTCGGCGGGCGCGCCGCGGAGGACATCGTGTTTCGCGAGGTGAGCACGGGCGCGCAGAACGACCTCGAACGCGCCACCACGCTGGCCCGGCAGATGGTGACCTGGTATGGCATGAGCGAGCGTATCGGCCTCACGCACTGTGCGCAGCGGCCGCCGACGTTCTTCGGCGCCGCCGACACGCCGATCCAGCGCGATTGCAGCGAACAGACGGCGTGGGAGATCGACGAGGAAGTGAAAACCATCCTCACCCACGCCTACATGGAAGCGAAACGCTGCCTGCTGCGGCATCGCGACCAGCTCGATCGGATCGCCGGCGAGCTGCTGACCGGCGAGACGCTCGATGGGGCGGCGTTTTACGAAATGATCGGGCGCAGGGACTCGGGCGAATGCGACGCGCAGGGGAACGAAGCGACGTTTCACGACCGGGACGAGCCGGCCGAACTTGCCGGCGCCACACGCTGACTAACGTCCGAAAATGCCGGTTGAATTCAAAGACTACTATGCGGTTCTCGGGGTCCAACGCGACGCGAGCGAAGCGGAGATCAAGAAGGCGTTCCGCAGGCTCGCGCGTCAGCACCATCCTGACCTTGCGAAGGACAAACGTGCCGCCGAGGAAAAGTTCAAGGAGATCAACGAAGCCTACGAGGTCCTCAGCGATCCTCAAAAGCGCAAGCGTTACGACGAACTCGGCGCAAACTGGCAACAGGCGGAGATGCACGGCGGTGTGCCGCCGCGCTGGAATGGCCAACGCGGGCCGCAGTGGCGCGGGGTCCGCCCGGAAGGCTACCAGTTTCATTTCGACGGCACGGGCTTCAGCGATTTCTTCGAGCAGTTCTTTGGCGGCGGTGGCGCTCGCGGCTTTGGCGGCGTAGAGGGTTTTGATTTCGGCGAGTCGCAGGCTGGGCCTCGCGGGCAAACGTATCGGGAAACGCCGCAGGCCGGCGCCGATGTCGAAGGCGACATTTTGGTCACGCTCGAAGAGGCGTTGAAGGGCGCGGTGCGCGAAGTCACGGTCAAGCTCACCGACCCCGCGAGCGGGGACGTCCGTTCGAAAACCTATCGTGCGCACATCCCACGGGGCGTGCGCGACGGACAACGCATCCGGCTCGCGGGCGCGGGCGAGCCCGGGACCGGCGGCGGTCCGGCAGGAGATTTGTATCTGCGGGCGCGCTTCGCGCGGCATCCCGACTACCGCGTGCGCGGCGTCGATCTCTACTACGATCTAGATCTCGCTCCGTGGGAAGCCGTGCTGGGGACGAGCGTCACGGTGCCAACCCTTGAAGGCCGCGTTTCGCTGCGCATCCCGCCGGGCACGGCGAACGGCCAAGCGTTGCGGGTCCGCGGGCATGGCTTGCCCACGGGAGTCAACGGTGGGCGCGGCGATCTCTACGTCGTGGCGCAGCTGCAGACGCCGAGCGATCCGACGCCTGAGGAAAGGGAACTTTGGACGAAACTCGCGCGTGTTTCGCGTTTCCGTCCGCGTGATGCCGCATAGCGGCGGGACTTTGCAAAACATGAACTCGACCACTTCGTTCGCGCAAAATTCGGTGCCGTTGCGCGCTCATGCCCTTGTGCCGTTCGAGCCGGACGCGAACCGGCGCTACACCTTGGAAATGGTCGCGCGGCTGGCCCAAGTGTCCCGGCACCGCGTAGCGGTCTATTGCCGCTACGGACTCGTCGCGCCAGCTGCCGATCCGTCGGAGCAAGGCTGGTCGTTCGATGCGGCAGCCGTGCGCACGGTCCGGCAGCTTGAAGAGTTTCGACAGCTCTGTGGCGTGAACGTCATCGGCGCCCGGCTCATGCTGCACCTGATGCACGAGATCGAAGACCTTCGGCGGGAGCTGCGTTTCCTGCGCGGGATGTAGCCGTCGCGTCGGAGGGTTTCGGGCGCGAGTTGCGCACGAAAGTCCGGGCCAAGACCGCCGGAACGGCGGCTGGGAACCTCAAAGATCGAACGGATCAGGCTGGGCGGCAGCCCAAACGTTTTCCTGTTTTACCGTCGCCTCGAACCGCGGGTTCCCCGTGAAATGGAGCGGTGGTAAAACAAGCCGACTGCGCTGCGAGCCGCAGCGCTCGGAGCATCATCGGGAACGCTTTCTTTCATCCGGGCTACACCAAGATGACGCCCGGCTTCGTGATCGACGAGCGCGTCACGAGCGTCAACACGGGTATCGTCATTCTCGGCGTCGACGGCGGCCTCGTGGAGAATATACGATTCTCCAACATCGTGATGACCGATGTGCTCAGTCCGTTCTTTATTCGGGTGGGGGCCCGTTTCCTTATCCCGGAAGGGAAGCCGTCCGTCATGCGCGGCGTGAGCAGCGAAAACGTCACGGCCGTCAGCCGGAGCATCATTCCGTCGATTGTGGCAGGATTGAAGGACAGCCCGATTCGAGACGTGCGGCTTTCCAACATTCGGATCTCGGTCCCGATCGGTGCGCCGACGGAGATGGCCGCGCAGTTTCCGGCTGATCCTCCCGAAAGCATCAAAGGTTATCCAGAAAATCGTTTAACCTTCGGCTTACAGTTACCCGCCGCCGCATTCTACGTCCGGCATGTCGAAGACATCGACCTGGTTGGCGTGACACTCACGCACGCCGAAAATGAGGCGCGACCGCCTTTCACTTTTGACGATGTCCGAAACATTCGTCTGCGCGATGTGCGGGTCAATGGACATCCCCTAACCGCGAGCCCGGAGCACATTCAGCGGAAGAACAGCAGCGAGCCTCAGGTGCGCGATTAAATCGGCAACAGATCGCGTGGCCCGAACATGCACGACGCTCGCGCAGCGACCTGCGAGCCCGCGGGAGTCCTAGTTTTCACCGCCTCTGCGCCCCGATTGTATCACCGGGGGACAAGCTCCGCTGCGCTCTCCAGCTTGCCCCCCGGCAAGGTCGGGCGCTGGGTATCAAAGGCGGTGAAGGTCTGATGCCGTGACCGCCGGCCGGTCGTGCGGGTCGTCGGGCGTCGTTGCGGTGTCCTAGAGATCGCGGCGTCGGCGGTGCCTTTCGCCGGCCGGCGCCGCATGCCGCGGTGCACTGCCGCCGTCGGTCCGGCACGGGCATTTGTGCCCACCCTCTTTTCCCTCGGTGGCTGTTTCAATTTGCCCCGATTTGCCACCGTTTGTGGCAAATCCCACGCGCCGCTTCCTTCGAGGACAAGAAGGAGGGTGGGCGCACTCTCGGCCCTCGAAATCGTAACACGCCGAGGGCGCGGAAATTACACTGGCGGAGAGGGTGGGATTCGAACCTCTCGCGAGCCGAACAACCAAAAGCTTCGTTGAGCGTGCTTTGAGTTGTTTGTGTTTTAGTTAGAACTGCACCGCGGTGAACCGAGGTGTCCCCAAAGGGTGTGAGTATTCCGTCTCCTGGCAAATCTTCTGACAAATAATCTCTCGCCGGCTGCTCAGAAATCGATCCGCGCCGCCGCCCTGAAAGTTCGGCCTTCGCCCCACGCGCCGGTCGCCAGCGCGAACGAGCGGAAGTAATCTTTGTCGAAGATATTGTTGAGATTGAGGCTGAGGTTGACCGTGCGCTTCAGGATTTTCGTCCGGTAGCCAAACATGAGATTCCAGAGCGTGTACCCCGAACTCCAGAGTTCCTCCGCCACGCCGTCCTGATTCAGATCGAAGTTCCCTTGATATGATTTATCCCGATATTGGGCGCCACCACCAATCGAGAAGTCCTTCAGCGGGCCGTCCGTGAATCGATACATCGTCACGAGATTAGACCGGTGCTTGGTGAAGCCGGGCAGCGGCGTGCCGTCCGGCGCGCTTGCCAGAAACGCGTCGGTGTCCGGCGTGGCGACATTGCGCGCCCGCGCCTGGGCCTGAAACGCTTTGAGCTGAGGGTAACGGTCCGAAGCGACGAGGTCGTTTTTCGCGATATTCCACGTCAGCCGCCAGTTCTTGGTGAGGTTCGCCACGGTCTCGATTTCAAAGCCGGTGGAGCGCGTCGACTGAATATCGGTTCCCGCTGTGTCGATGGCGGCGCCGAAGATTCGCCCCAGTTCGGTTTGCCTCACCGCGACCGGCACCGCGGGATTTGCAGCGTTCCTTGTGGCGTTCGTGATGAAATACGTCCAGTTGGACTCGATCTTTCCCTCCAAGAAGGACCAACGCAGGCCAAATTCCTGGCCGTCGCCCTTCAGCGGTCCGCGCAACTGCCCGGGAGTGAGCTGGGCCGCACCGACGCCGGACGAAAGCGACACACTTTCTGCGTAGTTGTAGTAGGCGCCCACAAATTTGGTGAAATGGATCACTCCGCCATAGTTGACGCAGTCCGCATCGATGCGCGTGCGTACCACGCTGAGCGGCGTGTCCAGCTTGTACGTTTCACCGGTGACCGGGTTGTAGAAATCCCGGCTCGGATCCTGATTGAAGGAGCTGCGCCGCCAGCCGATGAGCGTGTGGACTCGTCCGCCAAAATAGCTTCCATCGGCGCCGATGCCATATGCCGGCGTACGGTAAAGTCGGTCGGAGAGACGGCCGGTCGCGCCATCTGCATTCGCATCTCTCAAAATCTGCGACTGACCGGCGACCGGCCCGCCCCGGGTCAATTCCGCCCTATCGCCGTCCTTGAGATAGAAGCGGCGATAGAAGAAATTCTGACTCAAAACGGTGGTGTTGGCACTGTACGCCGCCAATGTTTTGGCGGAACTCAGCGAGCCCTTGTAAAAGCCGCTCGCCGGATCGACGAATTCCGAAAAAATGAAATCATTCGGATGCGCGTCATGGTAGACGGCGCTGCCGACGATCTTTTGCGTGTTGTAAGGCAGCTTTAGCTCGTACACCGCCGTGACACGCGCGTTGTGTACGGGCTGATGATTGTGGACCTTGCGGCTGTAATACTCGGTGTAGAGTTCGTTGAAATAGGGATTGGACGCCCCGCTGGGCAGCGTCGCATTGGTATCGCGGTAGACGGAACCCGCTGAACTTCCAACACGCTGCGTCGTCCATTTATCGATATCAAAATAGGTGTAGCTCGCCTGGATGTTCAGCGCCTCCGAGACTTTTTGATCGACGCTGACGCCGAACGTGAGCTCGGCGCTGTCGGCGTAGGAATCGGGCCCGAGAAAATTGAATTCCCGCGGCATGACTCGCTCGTTGCTGATCACAATCCCTGTGCCGGTCGAACGGCGACGGTTGGTGGTGTCGTAGATCGTGCCCAGAGCCGGGATAAAGGTTCGACCGCCCGTGGTGGCGGCAAGGGCTGTGGTTACACCCGTGCGATCCGAAGTCGAAAAACCATCCGAGAGCATGTTGCTGCCGATGACACCGTCCTGAATCCGGTATTCGAGGTCGGTGTTGATGTTGGTGTTTTTGAACGGCCGCCAGTTCGCCGTGACATACGCCGCCTGAAATTCGCGCTCCACATGATGCTGCGACGTGTGTTCCTTAGCATACGCCAAGGCAGCCCGCACCGCGAAGGTCTGGCTCACGTGGCGGTTGATGTCGAACTCGGCGCGATAGAAATCATAGGACCCAAAAATCAGATTCGCCTGCTCGAAATCTCGATAAGCTGCCTGCTTGGTGAGCTGGTTGATCAAGCCCCCCGCCGTGCCCTCGCCGTAGAGAAATGCCTGCGGACCGCGCAGTAATTCGACGCGCTCGATGTTGTAGGCATCGGAGGTGCCGCCGTACCAGGTCACGCCATTTCGCAATCGCAGGTTGGCGAGAATACCGCGGAAGACGAAACCCTCGCTGGGGTTCTCCTTGTTCGTATCGATTTCACCCGTGACGCTGAACGCCATCGCATCCGATATCCGGGTCGCGATCAAATCGTCGAGCAGCTCGCGGTTAAGCACGGAGATCGAATTTGGTGTGTCGCGAAGATCGGCCAGCGTCCGCGATCCGGATACCGTCTGGGTCGACCGGTAGCCTTCGTCCTTGTCATCACGCACCTGAAAGATTGAGAGAACGACCGGTTCCTCCCTCTTGGTGGCGACGGTCGCTGATTCAGCGGAATACGAGGAGGACAGCGCGAAAGCCATCCATCCGACGATCAACGAAACGCGGGTTCTGGTGTTCATGGTCGGTAACTGAAGTGATTCAAGGGCCTTTCATGCCGGCGATTTGTCTTACCTCGGAAATCTTCACGGGCACTCCTCCGCGCGCCTTGCTCAACGCGTCGGCTTCCATGAAAGCGATGATTTCTAGCGTCTCCTCGGGCGGCACCGGTGATTGGCGCGTCTGAAAAAATTTCACGATCGCCGCAACCAGCGGCGCGTAGCCGTCGAACTTGCCCACGTCGGATTCGCCTTTTTCCCCCACGGCTTTTCCGCCGTAAGCCCGGGTGATTTCCTTGAAAGTGCCGATGCGGCCGCCGCGCCAAGTTCCTTCCGAGATGATGGCGCCCGGCGCGCTGTTCTTACGCGTGACCGATTCGATACCGGTTCCCATCACGGTGAAGAGCGATTCGACTCCGTGCACCCCGTACCAAAACAGTTCGGTGTGATGGGGCTCCAGATTGGCCGGGCTCATGGTCTCCGCGCGTGAAACGCGGCCAATCTTTCCTTGGTGGACGGCCTGCGTCTCGCTCCCGAAGCGCAGGGCGGAGCTGCTGAAGACGGGAACGTGGTGCTCCTTCGCGAAGGCGAACAACTCGACCGCTTCCTTCAAGGAGGCGGCAATGGGTTTCTCGACGTAAACCGGCTTGCCGGCCAGGATCGCCGCCTTCGCCTGGGCGAGGTGCGGACGCCCGTCGACGCTTTCGATCATGATGCCGTCAACGTGCTCCGCCATTTGGGCAATCGAGTCGTAGAACGTGACGCCAAAATCACTCTTCAACTTCGTGACAAAGCCTTCGTACACCGTCCGCGCGCTGTCGATATCCAGCGCGGGCGCGCTGACGGCAGCGACGACCTTCGCACCCGCCACGTGATCCTTCGCCTGCGCGTCGTTGAGGATCTTCGTGAAGATGACGCAATGACCTGTATCGAGGCCGACCATGCCTAGCCGCAGTTCCTCCGCGTACAGCGAGCTGGCGAGTCCGACGACGAACAGACCGGAGGCGATGGTGGATTTCACTGTTTTGAAATTCATGACGAAAACGAATTGGCCGGCGTCGACCCAGCGTGTCGCAGCGATCTTTCGGTGAATGGCTTCTGATGCTTACCTGGTGATCGGTTGCGAATTCTTGAGGAAGGCAAAGAAGTCGCGCAGCTCGGTATCGTTCAATCCCTCGAGCAAACCCTCCGGCATGAGGCTCCGACCGACCGGCTGGAGGTCCTTGATCTCGGCGGCCCGCAACGTGATGTCCTCGCCTTCAAGCCCGCGCAGTACAGTCACCTGGGTATCCCGATCGACCAGGAAGCCGCTGAGACTTCGGCCGTCATTTGTTTCCACGCGATAATACTCGAAGCCTTCGCGGATCTCGGCATTGGGATTGATAATACTGATGAGCATCGTGCCCAGGTTGTCGCGCTGGTAGCTTGTCAGATCCGGGCCGACCTTCCCGCCTTTGAAGAACAACTTGTGACACGCCGCGCAGCGTTCCATGAAGGTTGTTTCGCCGGCATAGGGATTGCCCGTGCCGGTCTTGAGGATTGTCTCCACTTGCGCGATACGCTGGTTGAAATTAATGCCGGATGGCGCAGGCGGCGGGTATAGTTTCGCGACCAACTGCGCCACGGCGGGATCCTTGTGCCCGCGGATGCGATCCACAATATCACGCGGCACGGTCCGGGCAGCCACCTCACCCTTTTCGACCGCGGTCAGCAGATCGCGACTCCATGCGGGCCGGCTGGCCAAGAGCCCTAAGGCGGCTACGCGAACGTCGGTGGGGGCTTTTGCCAGCAGCGCGACGGCCTTGGGGCCGATTTCCTTTTGATCGTAGCCCATGAGTGAAATCAGGGCCACCTTGCGCAACGCGATGGGTTCGGTGCCCGTCGCTATCGCCAACAACTTCGGCGTAGCCTCGGGCGTGCGCACCTCGCCGAAAACGCGCGTATAGAATAGCCGATCCGCCATGGGCGCCTTCTTGTTCTCGACGGTCGTCAGCGCCTCCTTAACCGCGGCGGAGTCCCCTTGCCGCACACGCAAAATGAGCGGCGCCTGCCCATTCGCCGCCATGGCTTGAAGGAGTTCATCGGGCAATCCCGCCATTTCGCGCCCCCGATAGGCATCCTCAAAGCCCTTCATGAGAAACGCGGCGTGGGCCGGCGTCGGCGCCATCCTAAGCAACCGCGCGCAGACCAGCAGATCCTGGCGCCTCCCCTCGAGCGCGAACCGTCGCATGAGACGGGGCAACAGGTGCTGTTGCGCGAGCGGGCTCTCCCACATCTTCGGCGACTGGAAAAGAGCCAGCACCGCTTCGCGATCGACAAGGATGTGCGCCTCCAACACCCACCAGGTGAGGAGCGGGATATAGGGGTCTTTGGCATCACCGGCGTGACCGGCTGCGCCGGCCGCGAGTCCCGTCGTCAGTTTGTTGACGGGCGCGTCCGAGCCATTGGTCTCGTCAATCACAAGCGACGCCACCAGCGCGAGTGCCTGCGGCGTCATGAGCCGACGCGCGGTGGATGCAATCTGAGCCCGAACCTCCGCGTTCAGCTCCCGTTTCGCGAGGGCGTTCAGCCCTTCCATGAGTGCACCCGGCACATCCCGAGCCTTCCCGCCATCAGTGCCGGGCAACCCGAGGCCGCGGTTCATCCCATACTTGTCCCCCATCATGCGCACGCCCCACATCCGCGCGGGTGCATAGCTGTTTTGAAAAACCGTGAGCGCGGCAGCGTCGTCGAAAGCACCCATTTGCTGCAGGGCCCAGATCGCGGCCATCCCGCCCAAACCCTTGCTCGATTCCAGTTCCTTTTTCAGCGCCGGAACGACCGCACGGTCCTTGCGATCTCCCAACAGCTGCGCCGCCATCTGCCGGTGCCATTTGTTCGGATGCGAAAGCAGCGCGACGAGCTGTGCGCTGGTTTTCTTCTCTAGATTGATGTCGCGCTCGAGGACCGAGTCGGACCCGCGGACTCGATAAATACGACCGGTCGAGGGATCGATCTGGCTCTGATAGTTCTGCCCGTGCGCGATATAGTATTCATACATGTCAGAGATGAACATCGAGCCATCCGGCGCGTTCACCGAGTAAATCGGCCGGAACGCCACGTCCGTGCTCCAAACCACTTTGGCGAGGTCGGTGGTTTCAAACGAAGCACCCTGGACGTGGCGGTCCACGTCGATGATTTCGTTGTGCAGGGGATCGAGGGCGAACAAGTGTCCTTGGTATTTGGCCGGCATCGCCGTGCCTTCCGCGAAGGAGCCGAAATGCGAGAAGCGTCGTACGGGCGTGGTCGTGGCCATCTTTGGCAGTTCGCCAAACGCGAACGGATTTCGGGACGGCCCGAACTTCCCGGGGCTGACGGCCTGCATGAGATAAAATCCGCCCTGGACGTAATGCCAGCCACGGGACTGGCCGCTGTTCAGACCGGAGTAGATCCGGCCCTGGGCGTCGAGTTCGAGACCGAAAGGATTGCCCGAACCCTCCGAGAAAATTTCATAGGCGTGCGTCTGCGGATGGTAACGCCATATCATGCAGCCTTCAAAATAGACCCCAGGCGCGTTCGGCGCATCGATTCCCGGTCGAGTCACGCGCGAGGTAGTGGTGCTGCCCTGACCGCCATAAATCCACCCATCCGGCCCCCAGATCAATCCGTTCGCGACCGAGTGAGTGTCTTCCAAACCAAATCCCTGCAGGTGCACCACCGGCGGCCCGTCGGGAATGTCGTCAAAATTGGCATCCGGATAAAACATGAGATACGGAGGATTCATTACCCAGACACCGCCGGCTCCGCGCACAGCCGCGTTCGCCATGTTCAAGCCATCCTGAAACACCGTGTGCTTGTCGTACTTCCCGTCGCCGTCCGTGTCCTCGTGAATCGAAATGATATCAGCGCCGCGGTCGTGGTTTGGCGGTGGCGGCGGCACGCGGTCGTATTGTGAACGATAGTACGCATCGCGGCTGAGCATCGTGATGCCTGCGGGAAACGGATATTGTCGGTATTGGGAAACCCAAAGGCGTCCGCGGGCATCGAAACTCATATGGGTGCCCTGCGCCACGAGTGGTTCCGCCAACAACAACTCGACCTTGAGGTCTGGGACAGATTCCATTTTCGCCGCCGAGTCCGCGGGCGACAGTTTGGGTCCGGTTTCGAGTTCCGCCGCCCGGCCCAGGACGCGGCTCGCGGGTCGGAATTGGTCAAATGACGATGTAGCTGGCTTCGTGGTCAACGCAGGTCCCGGCTTGTAGTCGTCGCCCAGCGTGAATTCCCACGGGCCCTCGAGCACGCACTCTGACAGGTAATTCGTCAGGAACGGAGCCTCGCCCAAAAACCCGCCCGGCCCGGACTGATTGTAAACCCGAACCGCGACTTCGTTCCATTCGCCCTTGCGCAAGGTGCCCACGGGAATTTTGTGCCGATGAACCGCCGCCGTGTCCTTGGCAAAGCTCGGCGGGAATTCCCCGCCGCCGCCAATCTTCTTTCCGTTCACATAGACTTCATGCGCATCGGCGAGGCTGCTGAGATAAACGCCGGCCGACTCCTCCCAAAGGTTGCGTTCATGGTTCGTGAAAAACAGCTCGGGCGCCTGGACCCAGGTGCGGTACCAAGCGACGCCGTCATAATTCTTGGCGGCGACCGGGCCTTTCTGCTCCCAGGCACCAGGCACGGCGACGGTCGACCAATCCGCGGCAGTTGCGAGGGATGTACACAGCGCCGACAAGGAGACAACGAAGGAAAGACGTTTCATGAAGAACTTTGAGAAATGTGCGCCGGATTATTTGCTTTTCCCCTTGGACGCCTTTTCGGACAGGGGCTTGGCGACATACGTGGGCCATTCGATGCGTGCGTCCTCATACTTGGGATCATCGAACGCTGGCCAGACGGGAGCGTCGGCCTGCACCGTGGCGTGATATTCGATGAGCGCCGCTTTGAGTTCGGCCAACTTGTCCGGCCGCTGCGCGGCGAGATCCCGCGTCTCGTTCGGATCCGTGGCTAGATCGTAGAGCTCGAAGCCGGCTAAAGGGGCTTTCTTAATCAGGTCGTGAAACGCGTCGTTATCCTTGGGGCCGCGGCCGGGGCGCGGCCCATCGAAGGCGGCGAGGAGTTTCCAGTTGTCCTTGCGCATCGCGAGCTGGGGTTTTGAGCCAGAAATGACATACGACCAATAGAGCGGCTTGGAGCGCGCCAACCGCTGCCCAGCGAATAACGGAGTTACACTGGCGCCATCGAGCGTGCGGTCGGCCGGCTTCGCGAGGCCGGTGATTTCGCAGACCGTCGGCAGGACGTCCACCCCGCAGACTGCTTCCTCTGTCGTAGTGCCGGGCGTGATATGTGCTGGCCACCGGACGATGCCGGGCACGCGGATCCCCCCTTCGTACAAGTGAAATTTAAACTCCCTCAGCCCGCCGCTCGAGCCCGCATTGTGGTAGCGGGTGCGCGCGGGCCCATTGTCCGATGCAAACCAGACTAGCGTATTCTTGTCCAAACCCTGCGCTTCCAGTGCCGACATGATCCGGCCAAAGGCCGCGTCCATTTGGGTCACGTTGCCGTAGTACGCCACGCGGCTCGGGTCGTCCGGATGCGCCTTCGCGTAGCGCGCGCTGTACTGCGGGTCCGTGGCAATCGGTTCGTGCGGCTCGTTGAAGGCGACATACAGGAAAAACGGCTTCGACTTGTCTCGCACCTCGCTCAACCAGCGCACTGCGTCTTCCGCCACAATCTGCCCCGAGTACCCCTTGAGCGGGCCCATCGGGATTCCGTTCCGCACGAAATTATACGGGTTATGATGATTCGGCAGCGCATTGTTCTGCACGGCAAACGAGTACTCGAAGCCCTGATCTCTCGCCTGTGGCTGGCCCGGCAAATTGAACATCCCGTTCATATGCCATTTCCCGACGTGTGCCGTCGCATAGCCGTTGCTCTTCAACAACGTCGCGAGCGTGACCTCCGTCGCTGGAACGTGCATGGGGCTCATCATCGGAATCGCACCATACACCCCGACCCGCGTCGGAGTTCGGCCCGTCATCATCCCTGTCCGGGAAGGAGAGCACACGGGTGAAGCCGCATAATACGAGGACAACTTCAGTCCACTGGCCGCAAGCCGGTCGAGATTCGGGGTTTGGATTTCAGGATGCCCAAAGCACGCTAGGTCGCCCCATCCCAGATCGTCGGCCACGACGATGAGGATGTTCGGCCGAGGGGAGGTGGAAGAGGCCATCGCGGCCCCCGTGATCAAACACGCCACGACCGTCCAGCGGGCAAACCAGCGGGACAGTCTTCCTGGTAAAAAACAAAGGTGTCGTGTCATGACGCAAAGTGGCCGCGCGGACAGGAATTTTTCACGTCGGTCGAGAACATGCCACGGAAATAAAAGTCGCGGCTTGTGCGATGCCAGTCGCCGAGGGTCAAAGCGAGCTTTTCAGCGCGCTATTAGTCAGATTAGTCAGAAGCTGAAAGATACCAGCAGACTTGACCACTGGGCTTCGAATGAAAGAGTAAGTGCTCGTCGGGTCTGCGCGAAGAGTTCACAGTGCTGCGTCTTCATCGCCCGCCAAGCCGTCGGTGGCCGTTCGATTTTCATGAATCCAACCTCTCACTTTCCTGCGCCGGAAGGCGTTCCCCTCTTTCGACGGGAAGCCATTTTCCGCGTTGTATTAGTCGCGGTCGGCTTGATTTTCGGAGCCGTTCAGGCCGCGCCGGTCCCCAAAAACGTCATCGAGCCGCGCTCGACTGTTGTCCTTTTCAACGGCAAGGATCTTTCCTCGTTTCACAAGTGGTTGCCTAATTTCGGGCGAGACAACGACCCGGACGGCGTCTTCAGCGTGGCAAAGGACAAGGATGGCACCCCGGTTATTCACATCACCGGCCGGCATTACGGCGGTTTGGTAACGGAAGCCGAATATGCGAACTATCGCCTGGTGGCCGAATTTCGCTGGGGTACGCTCACGTGGGAGCCGCGCAAGGACCGGGCACGTGACAACGGCATCCTGCTCCATTGCCAGGGCGAAGATGGAAATCACATCAAGACGTTCCTCTCGCCGTGGCACCGTTCGGTGGAATTTCAGATCATCGAGGGCGGCACCGGCGACATTCTCCTCGTCAATGGCTATGACCGGGGCGTTGCCGAGCCCATTCCGGTAAAACTGACCTGCGCAGTTCTCCCGGGAGGGCGAGTTTGGACGCCAACGGGCACGCCCACCGAGTTCGAAAAAGGGCGCATCGACTGGCAATATCGCGATCCGGAATGGAAGGACGTGTTAGGATTTCGGGGAGCCAAGGATGTCGAGAAGCCCGCAGGCGAGTGGAACCACATCGAAGCCATCTGCAAAGGCGGGGACGTCACTTACTTCGTCAACGGAGTGAAGGTGAACGAAGGCAAAAACGGCAATTTCACCTTCGGTCGTATCTTGGTGCAGTCTGAAGGCGCGGAGATTTTCTACCGGAAAATCGAGCTGCATCCCTTGCGCTGACGATGCGTCCGCTTGGAGCCGCAACGTGCTCCCGAAGGCAACCACACGCGATCTGGTGTCGCGCGGACTTACTTCGAATCGCTACTCCGCAAGTAGGCCAGCAGGTCGGCCATCGACTGCTCGGTCAGCGTGCCTTCAAACCCCTCCGGCATGAGGGAACGCCCCATCGGTTCGAATGTTGCCACATCCTTGCGCAGAATCGTCTCCTTGCCGCTGATTCCCTTGAGAACAATGGCTTCGTTCGATTCCGAAGCGACCACCCCTACTGAGGCTGCGCCCGCTTTCGTGGTCACGGTGTAAGATTCCCAGCGCGGTTCGACGGTGCCATTCGGATCGAGAATGTCGGACAACAGCATCTCGGGCGATTTCATGCGCACATCCGAAATGTCAGGTCCAACGTCGGCGCCGAAGCCTCGGAAGGTGTGACAAACCGCACAAGTCTGGGTGAAAATCCTTTTCCCTTCCGTCACGGTGCCGGGAAGGCCGGGCACAGACGCCGCATACTTTTTCACCAGTCCCTTGCGGTCGCCCTGTGCTTTGCCAAAAACCTCCCCCGCGAGGGCACGAACCTCGGCGATCCCGGAATTCAAAAAGCCCCAACGGCCGGAGGCGTCCACCAAGGCGGGATTGATTAGGCCGGCTTTGACCTTCTGAAGAAACTCGAGCGCGGAACGCTGCAAGTACTGGATCGCGCCCGACCGAGCGGCGCTGCCCATTTCTGCGAGTCGTTCGTAGAGTATCGCCGAGGCAGCACGCCGGTCGAGCCGGAGGACGGCTTCCAATACCGCCTTTTGAATCTCGACCGGTTCGCGTCGGTTCAGCAGGGGCGAAAGCGCCCGCGCCGTCTCCTCCTTCGACAGGTTCGTCAGTAGAGGCACGGCCGCGAGCCGTTCGCTCACGGGGCGGCTCTGGTCCGCGACCACTTTGGTCGCTGATGCGAGCACCGCTTGCACCCCCGCCAGGGAATTGGCGAGTTCCGCGGGAGGTTGCTCGACGAGGGTTCCCAGGCTCTTGGGGAGTGTGTCGGCCGTTTGGCGACGCAGGCCTTCTGCGATCCCGCTCACCACCGCCATCGGCCACCATCCCGATGCGATGCGATCGTCTGACAGAACCGCAAACACGGGCTTCAATTTGGCGGCATCTCCCCCCGCGGCCAGAATCGAAGCCAGCCGAGTGACCAAGTCGATTTGCCCCCGCGTCCCCTCATTCCGAAATGTTTCTTGGCGCAAAAGCGCCAGGAGCAGCTCGGGCGAATGCGTGGTCGGCGAGCTTAGGATCGCGGCGCGGGTCCAAGTATCTTCCACATTGCGCTTCGCGGCGCCGAGAAACGCCTTGGTGGCTGACGATGGATCGAGATCTCCCGCCACGAGCGTGGCGGCAAATCGCACCCGAGGTTGAGCGCTCGCCGTGAGCTCGAGCACTTTGCGGCGGGTTAACTCGTCGCTGCCGATAAACCGGCCGGCTAACCACAGACCGTTTTCGACCACGCCTGCTTCGCTGTCCTCCAAGGCCGCACGGACATGCTGGGGGGTCAATCTACCCAAGCCGTCGATTGTCCAGAGCGCGTGAAGACGACCGCGGGCATCCTTGCTCTTGAACAAAAGGGATTCAACGGCGGGAACCACTGCTGGATCACCCGCCTCCACCAGCAGGCGTTGGGCGGTATCCCGTTGCCAGCCGTTGCGATGCTCGAGCAGTGCGACCCAATCCTTCGCCGCCACGGGGAAAGCGGCTTTCCCTCGCGGTGCGGGCTCCCGCGCTGGGACGATCCGGTAAATCCGGCCGCGATCCGAGCCGGCTCCCATGTCATTGGCCGCAACGTAATCGTCCGGAAAGAAACGCGACCCATCGATGAAGCGCCGATACATGTCGATCACGTAGAGCGCCCCGTCGGGCCCAGTGCAGGTGTTGACGGGGCGGAACCATTCATCGTCGCTCGCCAGAAACTCCCTGCCTGCTTCAGCTCGGTGCCCGGTGAAACTGGCCCCGTTGGACTGAAGCACCCAGCGCGAGACCAATTCTCCTGTGGGTTCGCAAACGAACAAATTGCCCACGTAAGCCTCGCCCAACCGATCGCCGCGATAGGCACTGATGCCACAAGCCGCTGTGAACGTGCCGGCATGAGCGCTCGAGGTTGTCCGGAACGTCTTGAGCGGATACACGCGTGAGTCTCCGGCCGAGGGCAACACGTCTTCCTCGCCCTCCGAAAGAAACGCCCGCGGATTCCGCATCAGATACTCATACGGCATCACCGTGAATACACCGGGATTTCGATTCACGTTGACGAACTCGTGTCCCCAGTCGTCGAACGTATTGCCAAACTGGCCCCGCCCCGCCGCCGGTCCGAACTCTCCGGTCGCCGGATTGTAGCGCAGATTGAGCGCGCCGAGATTCAGCTTCCGTTCGGGATTCGCTGCCGGAGCCACCACTTTTCCGCCCAGTCCATTGTTGATGTAAACCCAGTTGTCGATCGCGCGGCGTGGACTGCCCATCTGATGATCCACGAAGACTGATTTGGTGCAGGTGAACAGCACTTCGCTCGTCGCCGGTGTGTCGCCATCGAGATTCCGTAAGAAGATAATCGCCGTATTGGTCGTGACGAGGAGACCGCCCTTGAGCGCGAGGATTCCTTGGGCGTAGTCGAGATCGTCCGCCACCGTCCAAGCTCGATCCATTCGTCCGTCGCCGTCCGTATCCTCCAATCCCCGGATCCGCGACCGAGGTTTCACCTCGGGCCCGCGGTTATAGCCGGTATTCTCCACCACGAACATCCGTCCGCGCTCATCGAAAGTGATCTCAACGGGGTCCGCGATCAAGGGCTCCGCGGCCACCAACTCGATGCGCAGGCCCGCCTCCAGGTGGAAATGCTTAAGCGATTCCTCCGGGGAAAGCGGCTTCGCTTGAACCTCGCCTTCGCCGGTAAATTTCGCCGCGTGAACGGGCGTCGTTCCAAAAAAGAGACAGGGCAATGCGACGCGCGTTAAGAGCAGCCAGGAAAAGACGCGACGGCGGAGTGAGCGCGGCAGAAGCATTTCAAAGGAATGGGTTCAAGGTTTGCTGAGTTATCTTACCTGCGGCGCGACGTTTCCCAGCGGCCAGTCTTCGGGCGAATGAGCGGAAGGCCGCGGCGCTACCGCGGCGCCGGCATTCTCGGTGCTTCCGGTTCGAAAACCCATCCGGCGGGGCGCTGGCCCTTGCCCGGCCGTCCGAGGTCGCCGATATCCTCACGCGCCTTTTCCGCCAATCGTTCCAACCGCACCACGATCTCCGGCTCTTTCTTCGCGACGTCGTTCGCCTCCGCCGGATCGGTAACGACATTATACAACCGGGCGGCGAAAACCCCGGTCTCGGGCGCCTTGCCCACCTGCATGCGTTTACGCTGCAAGGGCAGGAAAAGCTTCCACGGCCCCGAACGAACCGCCTGCAGTTGTTCGAAATGATAGTAGTAAAAAGCTTCGTACGGCGTGACCGCGCCGGCTTCACCCGCCATGAGCGGCCAGATGTCTTTACCATCGATGATCCGATCCGTTGGGATTTTTGCTCCGGTAAGCCGACCGAAAGTCGGCATTAAATCCATCAACGTTCCCAGTTCTTCGCAGACCGTCCCGGCCGGCACGTGGCCGGGCCAACGAACAATGCACGGAATGCGCATCCCGCCTTCCGCCGGCGTGCCCATAAATCCCGAAAACGGCGCGTTGCTACCGAGGGGCGGAATCCGCCGCGTCGCGGGATTGTCCGTGGTCCAAACAATAAGCGTGTTTTGGTCGAGGTTAAGACGAGTCAACGTGTCCATGACCTGTCCGGCCGACCAATCAAGTTCCTCGACCGCATCGCCCCAGGGCCCATTGCGCGATTTGCCGCGAAACGCCTCGCTGGCAAACGACCCCTGCGTGCTTCCTGGCATCGCGTGCGATACAATGAGAAAGAACGGATGATCCTTCTCCTTCGTGATGAATCGAATCGCTTCCTCGGTTTCTCGGCGCGTCAGTTGGTTGCGATCAACGGGGGCCTCGATAACGGTTTCATCGCGCATGAGCGGCAACGGCGGCCACGTCTGCCCCGGCCGCGCATCCATGTCGTCACTGTAAGGCACCCCCCAGTAGTGATCGAATCCCTGCCGCGTCGGCAGGAACACCGGCTGGTCCCCGAGGTGCCATTTGCCAATCAACATCGTAGTATAGCCCACTGTCTTGAGCATTTCGGCGATGGTGAACTCCGAGGGATTGAGTCCGATCGGCTCGCCTGGCTGCAGCACCGGGCCGTTTCGTATGTTCTGGTAGATATTCACCCGCCGGGCGTACGAGGACGTCATCAAACCCGCCCGGGACGGGGTGCACACATTCGCAGAGGCGTAGAAGTGGGTGAACTTGCGGCCCTGCGACGCCAGGCGCTCCAGATTCGGCGTGCGGTGCAGCTTTGAGCCGAATGGCGTCGTATCCGCATACCCCAGATTGTCGCACAAAAACACGATGAGATTGGGCGGCCGCGGCGGCGCGGCCGCGGTCAATTGCACCGCGGACAAAGGGAGGAGAAGAAACAACCAGAATCGCATGAGATTTGATGGGCAGTAAACCGGCCTACGCCCGGTCCGCAACGAGCGCCTCAACCGTTCAGAAAGATCCACGGATCCCGACCGAAAAGGCAGTACCGTATTCTCCATCCAATGATCGCCGCGCGTAGTTCGGAGTGAGCGAACTGTAGTGCATCTGAGTCAGATGGTCGTTCAGCGCGTTGTTGACTGCACCGGTCAGCGCGAGGCGCGGCGTCAACTGATAGGAAATGCTTAGATCCAGGATATGCCGGGCCTTGATATACTGAAAGCCGTCGGGCCCGAACGCCGGTTGCGCGATCAGCTTGTTTAGCCCGCGGTAATTCAGCCGTGGCATGAATGTGAGTCGGCCCCAGTTGAACGAGAACCCGGCGTTGCCGGTGTTGGGAATGAAGTTCTCGAATGAAGCCAGCGACGACCCGCTCAATTCGAGGTGTGTGGCGTTGGCGAAAACAGTAAAATGCCGCCCCCAATTCCCCATCGCGCGCAGCGAATGACGCACGTTGACTTCATACCCGTCGATCCGCGCGTCGCCTGAGTTGAACTGGCTCGTGAGGTTCCATCCTACGTACCGCGGATCAAGGCCCACTTGCTGGAGATCAGCCGGCGTCGCGAGACGAACTTCGGTGCCGAAGAAGTCTTTGATGTCTTTCCGGAATACGCCGGCACTGAAGATTCCGCCCTGAGGCGTGTAGTATTCCACAGAAAGGTCATAATTGTCGGCGCGCCAAGGATGAAGGCCGGTGTTGGTGACCGTTATGTTGCCCTTCGTGACCGTCGGATCATTGAGCTGCGCGCCGGTCAGATCGAATTCCTGCACCGTGGCGGCGGGGATGATGTTGGCGAAATCCGGTCGCCCATAGGTCTTCGCGTAGGCCAGCCGGAAAAGCAGGTTGTCCTTCGCATTGTAGGTGAAATGGACGCTCGGGTAGTAACCGTCGTAGGATCGCTCATTGATGAAACCCCGCTCTTTCCGGATGAAAGAGAGTTCCTGAAACGATCCGGCGGCGCCCGCGTCCGGCTTACGCACGCGCGCACCCTGAGCGTTACGGGCGAAACTTCCGTCCGCGTTGCGCACGAAGACGCCATTGGGATCCTGCAGCAAGCCCTGACCGTAGTCTTCTGTCTTTTCGAAACGAACGCCCGTTAGGACATTGAGCCGGTTCTGGAGCAGCCGCGCTTCGCCCTGCACGTACAACGCCGACACGGTCTCCTTCACGTATTGCGAGGCATTAAGCCGGCCGTTTTCTCCGGTCACGCGTTGCGCCTCCGTCTGGGTGAACAATGCGGGGTTGGCCTGAAACGCTTCCCAAACGGTACGGGGATTGACCGCCGGGAGGTTCTTGAACCCGAGGCTGGCATCTTGATTGATGTATTTCTTGTAGAGAAACGGCGCCAGGCTGTCGTTCGCAGGATTGATGGTCCACGTTTCGGTGAATCGATTCGCATCGATGTCTTCGCTCCGCCGCAGCCCGCCAATCTGGATCGCGCTGGGAAACGGCAGGAATTCGAGCCGCCGCCGCACATCGAGGTTGGCATATTTCGAATTCAACACGTGCTCCCGGTTGTCGGCGTTTGCAGTCGTAATCCGGTAGTTAGAGATGTTGGTGATATCGATTTCGCGGTTGTTGTCCTCGAAGACGTGAATCTCCTTCGGCCGATCGTCGCCAATGCCGGTAAAGGTCACGCGGACCGGATTGCGGAGCGCCATCACGATGGCATTGAAGTTCCCGCGCGGCGTGCTTTGCAGAATGGCGTCGGAGCCCGAGCGGTTGAGATTGGTTTCGACCCGCCACTTCCCGTTGTCGAACCGGTAGCCCACATTTGCGCCATAGGTGTCGTCGCGGCTGAACTGCCAGCTGCTGTTGAGCGCGACCCCGCCGCGTCCCGTCGCGCCGATCGTGAAGTCCGGGCCATAGCTGAAATTCACTCCCGGCGTCACCGTCGGCGTGCCGATCGTGCCCACCGTCGGCGTGACGGCCACGCTGCCCGTCTGCGCACGAATATTACGGCCCCAGCGGCCACCTACGGTCAAAACGGAATTTGGCGACACCCGCCAGTCCATCTTCAGACTGAAGACGGTGACGCTCGTCGTGCGCGGCGCATCCTGAATCAGAAAGCTTTGCAGGTAAGGCGCACTGAACGATGCCCCGGTGCCCGTGCCCGCCGCACTCCACGTCTTGCGGGAGATGTTTTGGTCGCGATACTTTTGGTTTAGCATTCCGGTCGCGACGAACCCGAAATTTTTTGTAACGGGCACGGTGAAGTCGAAATCGAACCCGGGCTTGTATTTGAAGGAATCGGTATCGCCATACATCTGTGGTGTCGCCCGCAACGGGAGGGCATTCATGTTGCCCGAAAGGCTGAGCCCGTAATTGAGCTGTCGACCAGCGCGCTCGAACGCGCTCTTGCTGATCATGTTGACCGAGCCCGCAAGCGAATCGGCCGGACTCGACGGCGTCGGGACTTTGGTGATGTCGACGCGGGAGATATTGTTCAGGGCCTGCGTTCTCATCTCCACCGTACGTGTTGGCCCGGTGTTGGCCCCCGTGACGATCGGAGCGCCATCGAACAGTACTCCCGTCATGGCAGAGCCGATCCCGCGAATTGATACCGTGCTCACGTCTGCGTTGTCGTAGTCCACCGCCAGACCAGGCACGAACTTCAGGAAGTCGCCGGCGCTGTTGCCGAACACGTCCCCGAACGCATCCGTGGCGAGCACATTCTTGATGTTGGGCGCGAACCGCTGCTCGTTGGTCGCAATCGCCGCCGCATCGGTCTCCCGCTGAGTCGACACCTGAAAGGCATCCATCTTAATGGCGCCCTCGGCTCCGTAACGGGCCGCGCTCGTCAGGACGACGTCTTGTTCCAGGCTCTGCCCGGCCGCCAGGTTGATGGTAATCTCCTGTGGGTCCAAGTCTGTATAGAAAACCTGGAGAGTTATCGGACCGGCCGGCACGTCACTCAGGCGATAGGTGCCGAACGCGTCGGTGAACGCGATCTGGTCCGTTCCCTTTACGACCACGCGGGCGTTGCTGAGATATTGGCCGGTGGCTCCATTTTTGACGCGCCCGGCCAGATTGCCCCGCGCCGCATTAGCTGCGGGTTGCGCCAGCAACAGCAGCGGAAGAAACAGCAAGCCGAGAACGAATGCGGAGCGGGACGGTTTCATCGTGGGTGGTCGTTGGCGGAACTCCGGTGAGCGCCTCGGGGAACAGGGCGAAGGCAGAGGAGCCTCCCACCGCGACATTTCCCCAACTCTCGTTTGCACAGTCGAGTGATCAGATTGAGACGCATGCCCGAGCGGTCGAAGTTAACCTGAGCTGGGTCGCCAGGATTGGGATTTAGGGATTTCTGAATAATATGAAGATAACAAGCAGAAAATCCGGTTTTCCCCAGCGGATCGCCTCCCTCTGGGTTCTGGACTCTCTGAGGTCAGGTGGCCGATTTATTCACATTATTCAGTCCGTTGCTTCCTCTTGGAACGCGAGCCGCGACACCGCCGCGGCCGGTGAGCCACGGCTCGCGGGATGAACCGTTGGGGGTGGAACTTCTCGATCCGGAGCCGGCCCCGTTCTGCGTCAGCCGCCCTTGAACCCAATGGCAGGTTGGGCCGAGAGGGGGCCACCCAGTCGCGAGCGTGACGCCGCTTCTTCCGGCCCTATTTGGTGCCGCGAACCCCGCGGGGGGCGCCGTGGAACGGCAACACCACGGGCTCGCAGGTCTGACCTTCGAATTGGCGCTCGATTTGAGCGATCATCGCCCGGGCAATGTCGCGCGCACTGCTGTAAAGGAACGTGATGGGCAGCGGACAAAGAAATTCGATGCCCGCGTGTTTGTGCGCCACAAGCCTGAGCTCGCCGGGAACGTTTACACGCTGTTCCAGGAGCGAAATGATGACCCCCGGCACGCTCGTGTCGGGAAATATCACCAAGCCCTCGGGGCGCTCCGCTTGCCGCCAGATTTCCTTGAACTCCCGGTACCCGAACTCCTCCTGAACTTCATCCCGAACAAACCCGTGCGCTGTGCGAATCCACTCGTTCCGCACGGTGATGCCATGGGTACGACAGACTTTGGAGAAATGTTCATAGAAGTCACGGGCCGCCGTAACCGGACTGGACGACGTTGACATGCCGGGATCGAGAATCGAGATCATGCCAACTGACCGGCAGCCCTGCTTCTTGAGCAAGGTGACCGAGGCTTCCGCGAATTGATTAAAGTCGAACAGCACGCTATTGGAGACGGGCGCATATGTGAAGTAGGCGCTCAACACTGGCAGCCCTTGCAGCCATGTGACCACGTCGTCCGGCACATCCGTCGCGAGTATTGCCTGAATCTCGCGCCGTTCCACCGCCCGAACAAGCTGCGCCCACGTCTTGCCCCGCTGCTTTTCACCCCGCGGATCGAACCAGACCGTCACGTTGACTCTTTGCGCTTCGAGCAGGCGCGTGAGCTCGACGTGCACGGACCGTTTGAACGCGTTCGCCTGATTTAACCAGATATTCGAATCGTAGTAGATGCCAACGTTCACGAGCTTCCGCCTCCGCTTGCTGACGAAAGTCCCGATCTTGGGCTGACGCGTCAGCAGGCCTTCCTTCACCAGCGGTGTCAGGGCGGCGTGAATGGTCGCGGCATGGGTCTGCCATTTCGCCGCGAGTTCGCCGCTCGGGGGAAGCTTCGTGCCCGGAGCAAGTTTCCCGGTAACGATAAGTTCACGAATTTGGTCACTGATCTGCCTGTAGACTACCCTCGGCCGGTCGATGGTGAGGTGGAGAGGATCCGCCATGTCTCGGCCAGCAGAATTTGAAGGTGCTGGGCCGTCAATCATGCAACAGGCTCCAACGAGGCTACGCGCGTTAAACCTCCCGCCCGCCGCCCGTGCCGGTTCGCAAGAAACTACCAGACTGGCCCCATCAGATTCCCAGCGGGAAGACGTTCATCAATGCATCTCAACCTGGCACGTGCCGAACCCTTCACGGAGATAATTAAACTGCACATTCGGATGCTCGGCTAACAACGACATGGGAACCGTGGTATCGACGACGCGCTGGGACACCATCAACGCCGTGAGCCGCTGCCCGAATGGACTGTCATGATTTCCCGCGTGCCAGATGGACACCTTGTCCGCTTGCCACGTTTCGCGCGGTCCCACGGTGATGGCGCGCGTCGGCACCAGTGAGATATTACCGCCGCCCGACGTGCGCGCGTTCTGCGCCAGCGTCACCGGATGCAAATCCACGACCCGCGTCCCCAACTGACGAAACTCCGCGGCCGTCGGCGGGGCGTCGCGATAGGCGCCCTCACGCTTGACCGGATCATTGAACGCCCAGTGCTTGGTATCCCCTTGCCCGCCCTGCATGATCGCGCAGCGCACTCCCCGGCCCCAAGTCTTCGCGTAAGCGCCCGTATCCGCCTTCGGAAAGTGTAGATTTTCCTCTGGCATTTTCAGCTCTGACCGTATGCGACTGAAACAGAGCTCGCGATCGGCGCGCTCGAACGACAGGGGATGGGTCACGGCGACCTCAGAACCGTTGTCCCACCATTCATCCATTCCCCAGAAATGGGCATGGCGCAGGGAGAGTTGTAGCTCATTTACCAGCCGAGCCACCAACGGCAATTGTTCCGTGGGACCAATCGGCCCACAAATCCCCACTGGATTGTCCGCGGTGGCCTGCCGCCATGCGGTGATGTATTCAAGGGCTTCCGCGAGATAGAAATCCTCAATCGTGTCGTAGATCACGACACGGAATCCGGGCCGCGAAAGCCCGGCAAGCTGTTGGAGGGACAGCTTTGCGGCATCTCGAATGATGTCCGCCTCGAGGGTGGTGTAGTCCCACCAATCAGGTGCGATTGAACTGAGTTTTCTCGGCATGAAGAGGGATGGGCAAACGAAAGCAGTGATGAGCGACCGCCAAAATTGGGCTCGGACCTACGTGCGCTTTAATCACTACGTTCGCCCCTCTGAAGATAAAGAGTAATAGGCGGTCAACCTTAAACGGGGCACAAGTCTCTTCCGAACTTTCAACCTTTCATGACCACCTGACTCCGCACCGTTGCTCCGCCAATCCTCGCCGAGTTCGCATTCATCTCTAGTCGACGGCGGCACGAGCGGCGCCGCCCCCTGATCGCGCGAATGGTCCACCGTCCCAGCGGACAGCCTGCGGATCTGCCAGTTGTGCCCACCCTCTTTTCCCTCGGTGGCTGTCTTAATTTGCTGCGATTTGCCACCACCGGTGGCAAATCCGGCCCAGCGCTACCCTCTGAGCACGAAGAGAAGGGTGGGCGCAATATCGATCGCCAAAATCCTAAGATGCCGGCTGCTCGAAAATTGCAGTGGCGGAGAGGGTGGGATTGGAACCACTCGCCGGCCGAACAACCAAAAGCTTCGTTGAACGTGCTTTGAGTTGTTTGTGTATTAGTTAGAACTGCACCCCGGTGATCCGAGGTGTCCCGAAATGGTGCGAGTTTTCCGTCTGCTGGCAAATCTTCTGCCAAATAATTCTGCAACGCGCGGCATGAACTGACCGAATCTCGTTTGCCCGCGACTTTTACTCGCCGCATACCGCCGCGCCACGGGGGCCGAAGGCGGATTCGCGTCCCGCGGTTTTAAGGACGCCGCGCCGGCGCCGTTGATCTCAATCGCGGCTGATGCGAAGAAGCAATGGTCGATCTCTGGGATGGATTAGCCATCGCCGCGAAGCGGAGACGACACCGCGTGCCGGGTTGCGTTGACGCCTTGTTCGCGAATCGTTGCCGGGATGAAGGTGCGTGACAGCGGGATGCCCGACCAGAGCTACTGGGAAAGTCTGTTCAATATCGATGCCGTGCTCGATGGATTGAAAATCGACCAGGGAATCATAGATGCGGCCGAAGTCGGGTGCGGCTACGGCACGTTCACCTTGCCCGTCGCGCGGCGGATTAAAGGTGTGCTGCACGCGTTCGACATCGAAAAGGACATGGTCGAAATGACGCGTGCGCGCGCAGCAGCCGAAGGAATCGGCAATATCCGCGCGGAGTTGCGCGATGTCGTTGCGGACAGTTTCGGACCGGCCGTGAACGCGGTCGATGCGGTCCTCCTCTTCAATATCCTGCACGCCGAGGCCCCGATCGACATGCTACGCGCCGCGGCGAGAATCGTGCGCCCAGGTGGACGCGTTCTCGCGATTCACTGGCGCTCGGATGTTCCGACTCCGCGCGGCCCCGATCTATCGATTCGCCCACGTCCGGAACAAATCGCGTCGTGGGCGCAGGAGGTGGGCCTCCAACCCGAGCCGAGCCGGCTGCTGCCACCGTGGCACTTTGGACTCGCTCTTCGGCGATAGGTCGAGCGTTCCCCGCAACAACTCGCCGCTTCTCAAGGCACCCCGGCCCGCCGCCAACTCACTCCGAGCGCAGCGCCACAATCGGGTCAATCCGGGACGCACGACGCGCCGGCAGCCAGCACGCGAGCGCCGCGACCGCGGAGAAAAAGAGCGCGATACTCGCCAGCGTCCCCGGATCATATGCACTGGTCTGGAACAGACGCGATTCGATGAGCCGCCCCGCGCCGAGCGCGACGACGAGGCCCAACGCCAGCCCGAGGCCGACGAGCCGCCCACCTTCGCCCATCACGAGGCGGATGATGTCGCGCATCTGTCCGCCCAGCGCGATGCGGATGCCGATTTCCACGCGGCGCTGGGTGACCATGTAGGCCATCACACCGTAGAGCCCGACGGCCGCGAGGAGCAACGCGACCAACGAAAACAGCCCCGGCAACACCATCGCGAACCGCTGGAGCGCGTAGGAGTAACTCACGGCCTGGTCGAGGGTGGTGACGGCATACACCGGCTGGTCCTTGTCCATCGCGCGCACCTGCCGCACGAGCGCCGCACCGAGCAGAGCCGCATCACCGCGCGTGCGCGCGACGACCACCCAGGTTTTGCCACCTCTCTGGGTGTGCGGATCGAACATCTGCGCAAACATCGGTCGGTCGGTTTCACCGGGGGCGGAGTCGGCTACGATGCCCACGATTTCAGCCCAACCCGAGTTACTGTCGACTCGCCGCCCCAGCGGATCCTCGCCCGGGAAATTCTGCCGCGCGAAAGTCTCGTTGACGATGGTCACGCGCGGCGCGGTCTCGGTGTCGTGCGCATCGAACGTCCGTCCGCGCACCAGCCGCATGCCCATCGCCCGAAAATAATCCGGACTAATCGTCGAGCGCGCCGTGCGTGGCGCGGCATCCGCCAAGACTGCTTCGCGGCCTTCCACTTTCACTGCATAGTCGAAGGCTCGCCGGCGCAGGCCACCCAGCATCAGGTGACTGGTGGCGCCGACGGTCTGCACTTCCGGCAGGGCGCTGATCTTCGCCAGGAGGCCGTCGATGAACGCCATCTGCCGCGCCGGCGTCTCGTAACGATCGCCCTTGAGCATATCGAACATGATCGCGATCGCGTGGTCGGCCACGAACCCGGGATCGGCCCGCATGAGCCGGACAAAACTCTGCGCGAGCAACCCCGCGGCGCTCAGCAGCACGAGTGCGAGCGCCACCTCGGCGACGACAAGCGCGCGGCGCAGTCGCGTGCCGCCCGCGCCGGCGCTGCCGCGCGTGCCCGCACTCATCGCGGTCCGCAGATCGACCTGGGCGGCCAGCCAGGCGGGAGCCACGCCGAAAACGACGCCGGTGATGACGCCCACCAATAAAGCAAACCCCAGCACCTGGACGCCCACCTTCAGGGCCGAAAGCTGCTCGAAGCCGGCAATCGGCGCCAGATGGCGCACGCTGGCGACGCCCCAAGCGGCAATCATGGCGCCCGCCGCCCCGCCCGCCAGCGCGAGCAGCAGGCTTTCGGTCAGCAACTGCCGCACGAGTCGCGCGCGACTCGCGCCGAGCGC
>JADMIO011367032.1_pt1 | contig 82593 bp, 76 predicted proteins | sample 8958161 | NCBI WGS metagenome assembly JADMIO01 (sample SAMN16585339, study PRJNA669376) | soil metagenome | isolation source: Crop rotation soil | place: USA: Cullars Rotation, Alabama | collected 2011
CGACAACTTGTCCACGTGGAATTCTAAGCTTAGGATCCCAATGTGCTGGAAAGAGGGGTGGCATTTTGTTATCACCTCGAAGTTTAAGGTCCAACCAAACTTCGCCATTCAACGAATAACCTCCAATATTCACCCTCTCCCTCGAGCTTCAAACATCTGTATCACGCCTTCGGGATTTGATTACGTAGGATAAGATTAATCTCCAACCTCCAACCTCAAATCTCGAACTTCGAACAGTTAAGCCCAAAGGGCTGACATTATTATACCATATGATTTATTAATGATTCAAAACCCCGAAAGGGGTGGTATTTTGTTATCACCTCGACGTTTAAGGTCCAAGCAAACTTCGCCATTCAACGAATAACCTCCAATATTCACCCTCCGCCTCGAATTTCAAACATCTATGTCACCCCTTCGGGGTTTTGTTTGTCGGGCCGTGCAGGGTAGTATAATCATTTCACTCCTTCAGGGTTATACGAACCTCAGATCTCAGACCTCTCCGAAGGAGTCTTTGGGACGAACTTCAAACGGCGATGTAAGCTGTAAGAGTTGGGCTAATATGCAACTCTTCGATCTTCAACCTCCAACCTCGAACTTCGAACATTTAAACCCGAAGGGCTGACATTATTATAGCATATGATTGATTAATTATTCAAAACCCCGAAGGGGTGGCATTTGTATTACATCTCAACCGAAAGCGGTGAAATCATCAAAAAACAATGTGAAAAACCCGTCTCTTTACGCCGAGGTGATGATATTTTGCCTCGACAAAATATTCTATATGGCGGGGACATTTTCACAGGTTTACATACAGCTTGTGTTTGCGGTAAAATACAGAAGAAATTTAATTGACAAATCCTGGAAAACAGACTTGTTTAAATATATGGCCGGAATTATTAAAGGGAAAGATCAAAAATCGATTATTGTAAACGGCATGCCGGACCATGTCCACCTTTTTATGGGCCTGAAACCGTCAATGTCCATAGCTGCAATTGCTAGGGATGTCAAAAACAATTCTTCGAATTTTATCAATGAACAGGGATTTGTCAAAGGAAAATTTTCATGGCAGTCGGGGTATGGTGCATTTTCTTATTCTCATTCACACATTGAAAGAGTTTACAATTATATATTAAATCAGGAGGCACACCATAGGCAGAAAACTTTCAAAGAGGAGTATATTGGTTTGTTGAAAAAATTTGAGGTGCCTTATGACGAAAGATATTTGTTTGAATGGATTGAATAGGGACAGGGTCGAGGCTTGTGATTGTTTTTTTAGCCGGGTCAATAATGCCACCCCTTCGGGGTTGATTGACTTCATGTATTCCTCATGTTATAATTGTGTCACCCCTTCGGGGTTTAATTCCCCAAGTGTTTGCGTTGTGTTATAATAATGCCACCCCTTCGGGGTTGAATGCATTCGGTGTTGGAGTCATGTTATAGTTATGTCACCCCTTCGGGGTTTGATCAATAGTTTATCAGGTTGGTTTAACTACAATGGCACCCTTTCTGGGTTTGTTTGGTGGGCTCAATCATGTCATTAATTGCGTCGACCTTTATGTTGATTTGCAAGCACGTGACCTTTCGGGAGTTTTCCAGCCATTCGATTTTCGCCGCGTTCTTTTAATAAGACAGCTGCAATTGGCGCTATTCGAAATGCCGTTTGGATCAAGAAATGTATGAAGAGTTTGGACGTCTGAATATCAAATTGAACTATATAGATTCATTGGGGCCCAATTCCCTGGTTAGCTTAGTGAAACCAATTACCTGTCCATCATCGTCATGCAATGCGGTAATAAGTATGCTGCCCCAAAATATAGTACCATCCTTTCTTACACGTCTGCCTATATGTCGTGCACGGCCCTCTTTTTTTGCTAAGTCAACCAGCTGCTCAGGCAATCCTGCCTGCCTGTCCTGGGGCAGATAAAATATTCTGAAGTTCTGACCTAATATTTCTGACTCTTTATAGCCTTTTATTTTTTCAGCGCCAATGTTCCAGGTTAATATAGTGCCATCATAGTCGAGCAAAATAATGGCGTAGTCCTGTATTTCGGCGATCATTTTTTTATGGAGCTTATCAAGTATATCGCGTTTTTCCATTGTTTCCAAATCTATACTAATCATACAATGATTTTTATTGTGAGCTGCTTGTGCCTGGCGAATAAGGAGTCAGAAAATTGAATTTATCCGTTCATCGACAGACTGTGCGGCATTTCGTGCAATTTTTTCCCCAATATCCCTTCAGCATGAGTTATAAAGACGAATTACAGTAGTGCTGGTTATTTGTCTTGCGGTTTTTTTAATAGTTGATGTTGGGTTTTGTATCGGCCTTCTTTTTGTTAGAATTATCTGTTGTTATGGAAGGGAATCTTCGAGAGTAGCTAAAAAATCATGCCATGGGGTTATCCACATATAAGAAGAAGAGAAGCTTCACGAAAACACCGGAACCCAGGGGCGGTAAGTCTGCCGGGAATGAACTGAGGTTTGTAATACAAAAACATGACGCCAGGAATTTGCACTATGATTTTCGTCTTGAGATGAAGGGCGTACTGAAAAGCTGGGCCCTGCCAAAAGGCCCTTCAATTGATCCAGCAGTAAAGCGACTCGCGATGATGGTGGAAGACCATCCTTATGATTACAGGAGTTTTGAAGGCATCATCCCAAAAGGACAATATGGTGGCGGTACTGTCATCGTCTGGGACGAAGGAACCTATACGCCGGCAGAGGCCAATTTTGATGATAAGGCCCAAATGGAAAAACACCTCCTGCACAACCTGCACAAGGGAAAGATCGTATTCACGCTAAACGGCCAAAAATTAAAAGGCAACTATGCACTGGTTGCGTCATCATCCCGCGGTGACAACTCGTGGTTATTGATGAAGCTAAAAGATAAATATGCAAAAACAAACGACATAACAAAAAAGGATAAATCCGTCCTATCAGGCAAAACGATAAAGCAGGTTGAAAAAGACCCGGGCAATGTGTGGCAATCCAACAGAAATAATAAAAATAATGGCGTAGAGAAAAAGGCTGCCACGCAAAAAAAAGTTGTAAACAAAACCACTAAAAAAGCCGCGACAGAAACTATTGGAAAAAAAGTAAAAATGCCGGTAAACCTTCAGCCCATGCTTGCCACCCTGGTAGACAAACCTTTTGATGTACAGGGCTGGTCATATGAAGTGAAATGGGACGGCTACCGGGCGATTGCTTATTTAAAAAATGGCAACGTGCAGATTAGCAGCCGCAACAATAAATCCTTTAATGAAAAATTTTATCCCATATATAGTGCTCTGCAGGAACTTAATATTAATGCAATACTGGATGGTGAGATCGTCGTTGTGAATGAAGAAGGGCTTTCCAATTTTGGGCATCTGCAAAACTGGCGAAGCGAAGCTGATGGTGAACTTAAATATTACGTGTTTGACCTGCTTTGGCTGAATGGACATTCGGTAATGGAATTGCCGCTTCATGAACGAAGGGAAAAACTAAAAGAGATCATGCCGGAACACCAACTTATTCATATCAGCCAAACTTTTCAGTCCACAGGCACGGAATTTTTTAAGGTAGCCAGTCAAATGAAGCTTGAAGGCATTATGGCTAAGAAAGAAGATTCATTGTATACTCCCGGCGTCAGGACCAAAGAGTGGTTAAAAATAAAGGTTTCACAGCGGCATGAGGTAGTGATCGGCGGGTATACACAAAATGAAGGCAGCCCCAAAGCATTTAGTGCTTTGCTGGTCGGCGTATTCGAAGGAAGCAAACTTAGGTATACGGGTAAAATAGGTACCGGGTTTTCGGATCAGCTTCAGAAGAAAATGATGGATCAGTTTAAAAAAGTTGTTACAAATAAAAATCCGTTTGACATCGAACCTGACGTAAACAAACCTTCGCGTTTCAGGCCAAATCCTCCAAAAGCCACCGTTACCTGGCTTAAACCACAATTGGTTTGCGAAGTATCTTATTCAGAAGTCACGAGTGACGGCGTGATGCGGCATCCGTCTTTTGAAGGAATGCGGGAAGACAAAAATGCAAGGGATGTAAAGGCGGAAAAAGCAAAACCCGTTGCGGACATTGTGAAGAAAAAGCAATCAATATTACATAAAGAAAAGATCCTTAAAGCTACTAATGGCAAAGAACTGAAAACACTGGTAAATCCTTCCGAGAAACAACAAGTGAAAAAGATTAATGGTAAGGAATTAACTTTTACCAACCTTCATAAGATCTACTGGCCAAAGGAAAAGATTACAAAAGGTGATATGATCAATTACTATTACCAGGTTGCTCCTTTTATGTTGCCGTTTTTAAAAGATCGTCCCCAATCATTGAATCGTCATCCGAATGGGATAAACGGGGACAGTTTTTATCAAAAAAATATTGCGGGCAAGTTTCCGTCATGGATCGCAACCCATAACTATAAAAACACAACCAAAGAGGGAACAAAGAAATTTTTTGTCTGTACGGATGAAGCACACCTGCTCTATATGGCTAATTTAGGTTGCATTGAAATGAATCCATGGCACAGCCGTGTGACGTCGCCAGACAATCCGGATTGGTGTGTGATTGACCTTGATCCGGATACGAATCCGTTTGAACAGGTGATAGAAGCGGCCAATACTATTCACGAGATTTTAAAATCAATTGATGTACCCTGTTATCCCAAAACCTCCGGTTCAACAGGTATTCATATCTACATCCCTTTGGGTGCTAAATATGATTATGAGCAGTCTAAAATGCTGGCGCAGCTTGTTGTTACCTTAGCGCACCGGGAACTGGAAAAGTTTACCAGCCTTGAGCGGACCCCTGCAAAAAGAAAGGGAAAGATCTATCTTGACTTTTTGCAAAACCGCTCTATACAGACCATTGCCGCGCCCTTTTCTTTGCGGCCCAAGCCAGGCGCACCGGTATCGATGCCTCTTGCATGGGAAGAGGTTAGACCTGGCCTGAAGATTGGAGACTTTACGATTTATAATACAGTAAAGCAGCTTAAGGAACGAGCCGAATTGTTTAGTCCTGTATTAGGAAAAGGAATAGACATGAAATCCGTAATAAAGAAAATGCAACAACTATGAAAGAGGAAAAGTTCTTTGATATTGAAGTAGAAACCGGTGGCACTATGTATACGGGTTGGGTAAATCCTTCTGATAAATTAAATGGCGATGGATTCCCCGTTTCGTTTCATGTGGTGTTAAATCAAACTTCTTTGGGCCACCTATCACTTAACAATGGTAAATGGAGTGCGGATGAGCAGCGCCCAGCCGCATTGGTTGAAGCAGTTGGCAAACAGATTGCGAGGCACTATCAATCAATTCAAGCGGAATGATATGCCTGATAAAACGCAGCTGATTGGGATCATTGCAGGCATCTGTACCGGCATTTCTATGCTGCCACAACTGATCAAAATCATTAAAGAAAAGAAGGCAAATGATATTTCCTGGTTTATGTTATTTATTTTATTAGGAGGTTTGAGCGGGTGGGTATGGTATGGAATATTAAGAGAAGACTATCCCATTATTATCACCAATTCGTTTTCTTTAGTTGTCAATGCTGCCATTATTTTTTTTACCATACGTTACCGGAAGAGACGATAGGCAGCTACGGATAAAAATCCCGGAATCCCGGGCGGCACGGTATCGACAAATTGATTCAAGGCTCGAATGCGGGCTAACTATTCTCCTCGCACAATAGCCGGAGTTCTGGAAAATGTTGTATGTAGCTTTAGTGTAGCTCCTTTAGTACCTCAAATAATCAAAAATTATGAAATCGGGCCCTATAATTGTTATTGATAACGACATTGATGACCAGGAAGTATTTCAAGACATCCTGAAAAGCCTGGAAATTCCCAACAAACTTATTTCGTTAGATGATTGCAATGATGCGCTTGCTTATTTGAAAACCACATCCGAACAACCTTTTCTCATTTTCTGCGATGTGAACTTGCCCGGTTTGAACGGGCTGGAATTCAAACGACAAATAGATGAGGATCCGCAGCTACGAAAAAAAAGCATTCCCTTCATTTTCTATTCGACTTCTGTAAATCAAAATACCGTTAATGATGCTTATACCCAAATGACCGTCCAGGGTTTTTTCCAGAAAAAAAATTCCATCGGGGAAATTAAGAAAGCGATCCAATTGATAATTGAGTATTGGAAAGAATGTAAACATCCCAATACGGTTTAGACAAAGCTCTGCTGAAAAAGAGCGCGGAGTTATGTGTACACGTTAGGGAACTAAGTCTTTGGTAAACCCGGGGCCGGGATTGTTTCATAGGCTCTTTTCTTATTGATGCCGAAACCCAGTATTTGGAGAAAAGGTTAACCTCTTAATTTCTTTTCTACAATTTTTCTTCTTTTTTTCCAGCGGCCCAGCGGTTCTCTTTCAAAAATGGGATTTCCCTTTTTGTCTGCCAGCCCAGTTGCTTTTAATAACTGCTGACTAAGACTCGTTACTTTTTTTTTAGCGGGCACCCGGGACGCTGTTTTATAAAATTGTTCAAACGCTTTGATTCCCGCGTCGATTACTTCTTTTTCTTTTTTAAATTCAGCGTTTTTCCTGTAGATGATCATGAGCCTGTCATAGGCGTATTCTTTTGTTGGATGTTTTTTAATTAATTTCTGATAGATGTCTCCGGCCTCATTGAGTTTGCCTGCAGTTTCCAGTTCTTTCGCTTTTTCCAGTAAATCACCCGTCGTTGCACCTGAGACAAGCCTTTTTTGACTGACTTTCATCGTTTACGATTTTTTTGAAAATATTTGCACTATTCATTTTGAGCCATTTCGGGACAAATGAAACATGAATTCAATGTCCAATTCAAAGGCTTCGGTTCGTATTCTCTCTGCTGTAACGGCTTTTAATAAGGGATTCATACCAAACAATTATGGAAAACTATGCCATTAATGACTTACAGACGCGCTTTTGCATTATTACCGATTTAAATAATACAACTAAAGGCACAAGGCTATTCTCAATTGCCCGGTGTAACTTTTGATGTTTTCCCTGGCTCGATAATCAATATTTGAAAAGCCTGTCCTTATAAATAGTGCAGGCTTCCTTTTTTCTTTTGACTATTATTTTCAAGGTGGACCTTTCATCGAAACGGTTGGCATAGTATTTATTCTTTTATAACTATGCGAAAGTCATTATCAACTGATGCGATCAGTAAATTAAAAGATGAGCTTGGAGAGCTCGAACAGTATTTTATAGATATTGATGGTAAACGATTAAAGCCTAGTCAATGTTATCGGTTTAACCATGAGCCGGTCCATGTGCTTTTCAATACCAATTGTCCCGAAAGTCTCAGGAAAAAAATAAATTCAATAATCGCAAAATATACGAAGGAGAGCGAAAGCCATAACTAATTTTCAGCGGAAAATTCCAATACACATTTTGTCAAAGCTCTTTTCTGAGCCGTGCAACCGGTATGTTTAGTTGCTCGCGGTATTTTGCCACCGTACGGCGGGCGATATTATAACCCCTTTCCTGGAGAAGTTCAGTCAGCCGTTCATCACTCAGTGGATGTTTTTTGCTTTCACCTTCGATTAGGTCACTTAGTATTTTTTTCACTTCTCGCGTTGACACCTCTTCACCGCTGTCAGTGCTGAGCGATTCACTGAAAAAGAATTTAAGACGATACGTACCAAACTCAGTCTGCACAAATTTGCTATTTGCAACACGGCTCACTGTTGAGATATCCAGTCCCGTTTTTTCGGCAATGTCTTTCAGGATCATCGGGCGAAGTGTCGTTTCATCACCCGTAAGAAAAAACTCATACTGATGGTTCATGATCGCCGTCATCGTGCTCATCAGCGTATGCTGGCGTTGCTTGATAGCATCAATAAACCATTTTGCAGCATCAATTTTTTGTTTGATAAAAATGACCGCTTCTTTCTGGCGCTTGTCTTTCTTCGCGCCACGGTCATATTCCTTCATCATATCCCGGTAACCTTCGCTGATGCGCAGCTCAGGGGCATTACGCGAATTGAGTGTCAGTTCGAGTTTGCCATTGTTATTGAAAATAAAAAAATCGGGAACGACGTAACTTTCTGCCTTGCTCATGCCGCCCACCAGCCCGCCGGGTTTTGGATTGAGCTTGATGATTTGCTGCATTACTTTTTTCAGCTGCTCTTCATCAATGTTCAATCCACGCTGAATTTTTTCATAATGCTTTTTGGTGAATTCGTCGAAGTATTTGCGGATAGCCATAATGGCTATATCAACATCTTTACCTTCATTCTTTTGTCGTTGCAGTTGCAGAAGCAAACATTCCTGCAGGTCCCTCGCGGCCACGCCGGGGGGATCAAATTGCTGGATCCTTTGAATCAATGACTCAACCTGTTCCTCTGTTGCGTTAATATTCTGACGAAAAGCAAGGTCATCCACAATGGCCGAAGTGTCCCTTCGTAAATAACCATCTTCGTCAATGCTTCCCACAATCTGTTCCGCAATTCCCTGTTCCTTTTCGTCCAGTTTCAGCAAGCCCAGTTGATGAAGTAACAGTTCGTAAAAACTTGCCTCCGTTTTAAAGGGAACCTGCTTCTGATCTTCTTCCGGATAATTATCATCGCGCAGCTTATAATCGGCCACATCATCATCGCCTTCGTGAACATATTCACTTACGTCAACATCATTGTAATCGTCATCGCTCCCCGGTTCATCATCATAGTCGGATTCTTCACTGCTGAACTCATCTTTCAATTCATCTTTCTCATCTTCATGTTTTTCTTCGTCAAGCTCAAGCGCAGGGTTTTCCTCCAATTCCTCCTTTATTCTTATCTCGAGATTGGCTGTTGGTACCTGCAGCAGCTTCATCAGCTGAATTTGCTGAGGCGATAGCTTTTGTAATAATTTCTGTTGTAACGATTGGCTAAGGGCCATAATATCAGATCGTGTTTAAAACGGTGGATCTTTTCACGATTCGCCTCCACATGCAACCCGGTGGCTTTTTGTCAAAAATCCCGCCATTAATCAAAAATCAGGCCGTAAATTTACAAAACAAATGTAGAAAGATGTCGCAACGGTTTTTTTATTTAGTTGTTGTATTGATTTTCACATTTGATGGGGAAAGTTTTGGACAATTAACAAATGTGGAAAATTCTCCAAACCTGTATAAGAATTACCATCAAATCTTTCAAAAAGGCGAGACAATACGTAATAATAACCTGAACGATAAGAAAACATTTCAGTATAGCCCTTTTGTAAACAGCTATTTAGTTGTAAATCCCGGGCCGTTGGCGTGGTTAACTGCGTTCAAAAAATGTAGTGATAATCTAAACCCCGGCTTTTTCTGTCGCAAAGAATGGCAATTGGAAAAAGCTACTTCAATTCCCCTTCGTATCAGGTTGGGATCACTTGAGTATACCAATTACCTGGAGCAGAAGCCAAATTCTTTAAAGCCGAATTAATCGACCCATCTAAAGCTTTCGCACGTTTAAATCGCCATTATGGACTGCCAAGGTCCCTTTTAGACAGTCAATTCATCACCTCCAACGCCATTGTTGGTGCTCCCTTAGATGCGCTAATTTAAATGACCCATTTAGGTTTGCAGGAAACACCAACAATGGCGAGAATTCGTCTATCAATAATATCTGTGTTTATCTGCGTCGATCTGCGGCTCACCTAATGCCGCCATGGATCACTTCCTCGATCCTGGGCCGGATATTCATTTGTCCAAATCTTGGCTTGTCTCTTTTAGAATTTACACGACGAAGCCGTGGCACCTAAAATCTAATTACCGGCTTCCCAAGTCCCTTTGAGGCAGCCAGTTCATCTCAGGTATCACCGCAGGATATTTATAATAGTTGTTGCGTAAGCTGTCATTCCATCCATTGGGATTCCGGTCAAAGCTGGTGCTGCTGAAATAAATACTTCCTTTTACATTAGGAGTTTCCCTCAAAATCTTTAACTGGTTGGGCAGCTCATTTGGGTTTTTCCATGCGGGATTTCGCTCGTTGGTCCTATAAATACCGTGACCAATATATATATGCCGGCCATAGCTGTGTTCGCTCCACCATTTGATTAGTTCCTGGTAGTCTGCCAGCTTATGTCCAATTTCCCAGTAAAGTTGAGGCGCTACATAATCAACCCAACCCTCTTTTAGCCATAAGAGAATGTCCGCATACAAGTCATCATAATTAGTTTGCCCGGCTTGTGTATTACTTCCGTCGGGATCGGCCTCCCGGTTTCGCCAAACACCAAAAGGACTGATACCAAATTTGCAGTACGGCTTTTCTGCTTTAATAACGATATTCAAAGCCCTTATAATTGAATCGACATTGCTTCTGCGCCAATCTCCTTTAGCAAGTTTGCTTCCTGATCTTTTATACGAAGCATTATCGGGAAATTCCTTATTTGGGATCCGGTAGGGATAAAAATAGTCGTCCATGTGTATAGCGTCTACATTATATCGCCTCACAATATCCCTGACGACATTTATCACATGTTGCTGTGCTTCTTTATTACCCGGGTCGAAATACTTCTTACCCCCGTACGTCAAAAACCATTCGGGATGAATTTTAGTAATATGGTTGGAAGCAATGGATGCTGAACGGACATCATAGTTCGCTCTGTACGGATTGAGCCATGCATGGAACTCCATTCCTCTTTTATGAGTCTCTTCGATCATGAATTGGAGCGGGTCGTAGTAAGGGGAGGGAGACCGACCCTGTTTACCGGTAAGCCACTCACTCCAGGGCTCCAGCGCAGAAGGATAAAACGCGTCGGCTGCCGGGCGAACCTGCACAATTACAGCATTCATCCCGTTTTGCTTGTGCATGTCCAGCTGACGGATGAATTCAAGTTTCTGGCTATATACAGTATACACGCCTTTGTGCGGCCAGTCAATATTGTCAACAGTTGCAATCCATACCCCGCGAAATTCGGAGCCCGGTTGTGAAAAAGAGATATAGCCTGATAAAAGGATAACGACAACAAACAACGGTCTCATCAATACACAGTTAAGTCTTATAAAACGGCGAAACTAAATGAATATTGGCTCAATCCGCCCATAAAAAAGTTAAGAAGGGTGCAAAAGAATGTTTTGAAAATCAATTTCGCAGGTTATTTCGATCCCCTTAATTTATCAAGCAGGCGACTGAGGGTGGCCGCTTCTTTCTGTGTGAGATTTCCGGTGATTTTATCAAGATCTTCCTGGAGACGGTCCATGCGTTCCAGCAGTTTTCTTCCTTTTTCACTGATGACCACATCAACCAGCCTTCGGTCGGTTTTGGAAACTGCCTTTTTCACATGACCCTTTGCAATCAGGCGATCCACAATCCGGCTTGTATCGCTCATCTTGTCGAGCATCCTTTCTCTTATTTGCAGTGTGGACAATGGTTGAGGTTGACTACCCCTTAAAATGCGAAGGATATTGAACTGCTGGGGAGTGATGTTTTCCGTGGCAAATAGCCGTTTTTGCTTTTCCATGATCCATCCGTAAGTATAGATCATGTTGATCCCGGCCTTTTGATGTTCGTTACGAAATTTTGACTGACGTATATCCTGTTCGATACCCATATGGCAATGCAAACTTAAAGTTCCAACTTCAAAGGGATATGATTTTGATTTTTTGCTCCTTGTAAACTAATTGTTGATAAATACCCGCCTTCCTTTATGTTCGGCATCCAACAGTGCAGTAAATTGAGGTGCAAGCCACCCTTTTTTACCAAATGCTTACTACCGATGAAATTACTGGCCGAATCCGTCCGAAGCTTTTTTGAAGGTTTTGTTTCGTTCTATACTACCATTTATAACGCCGCAATAAAATCATAACAGGAAGGCGGAAATCTAAATGTTGCCTGGCGCTTACAGGCGCTCTTTTCTTAATCCCATAACGAGCTTAAAGATTGTAAAAAGGTGATGTGCCTCATGAAGGAGAAAAAAATGCAACCAAAGCAGAAGGTTCATTGTGCCATAAGTTGTATGCAGGGATTGCTTTTCTAAATCACTTTCTGTTAACGACGCCATGGCTGATGACAACGCTTGCCGGGTAGTAAACAAGTCCTGCATTACTTCAATTGTCTGAAGCCGGCAGTTATCATGAAACAGGGGATCAGCTTCGGCGGTGTAAGGAGTGAAAACCGGGTTCTCACCGTCCAGGATTAACCTGACCCGGCTCATAATCCTGTGCTGGTAGGTTTGCAGGTGTACAATATTTTCAAAGATGGACCACTTGCCGGGATTTACCTGTCTCCTTAATTGTTCATCCGATAGTCCTGCGATCAAGTCTTTTAATGATTGATGCTGGTGAAGCAGGCCGGCGGAAACGGAAGAGGATAATTGCATTGCAAAATTGTTTCTATCAATTGCTCCATACTTTGGTTCCCTCTGAACAGTTGGAACATATATCAATATTTTTCCTTCCTCTTAATATTTGTCTCCTGAACTCAGTATATGCGCCGTTCTTCCATATCTCTTTGAATGATTTTTCCTTCAGGCTACCCAATTGGTGCTGGGCGTCTTTGTCGAAGCAGCAGGGAGCAACGAGGCCGTCCCAGGTGATTACAGGATCGTGCCACAACCTCCAGCAATGATTGGCCAGTTTTCCTTTAAATTCGGTTCCGTTTGCCGTTTTCCGGTACCTGCTGTATTTGTCAATTGTAGGGATCAGGTGATTAGGATCGTTTTCATAATCGTAGACCTGCGCCGTCTTAAACCAGACGTCATCAACACCAATCTCGCGTGCCATTTTTTTTACATCTTCAATTTGATGCTCATTGTGCCTGACAACCAAAAACTGGAAAACAACAAAAGGGGTTTTGCTCTTCAATTGCTTTCTCCATTTCACAATATTCCTCGCGCCCTCTAGTACTTTTTCAAGCTTGCCGCCTACCCTGTATTGTTGATAGGCTTCCTGGGTTGTTCCATCAATAGAGATTATCAGCCGATCGAGGCCGCTTTCAATCGTGCGTTTGGCATTGGCATCATTGAGGTAATGTGCGTTGGTGGAAGTAGCGGTGTAGATCTTTTTTGATGATGCATATTTTACCATATTAAGGAACGACGGATTGAGATAGGGCTCACCCTGGAAATAAAACACGAGGTATAGAAGTTCCTTCTGAAGCTGATCAATTGTTTTGGTAAAAAAATCATTTTGCAGCATTCCGGTTGGGCGGGTAAATGCTCTCAGACCACTGGGACATTCGGGACAGCGAAGGTTACACGAGGTGGTAGGCTCAAACGATATGGAAATAGGAGAGCCCCACTGCACGGGTTTCTTTGTCCACTTGCTGATATAATAACTGGCAAGCACCTTTATCCCGTTCCATGCTCTGCGGGCACTTAGCTTCGACAAAAGATTGAAAGTATCATTGCGGTTGATGCGGGACATGGGCTGTAAAGTTACGTCCTATGCAACAATAAGTGACGGATCTAAATTTATTAATCGCTTTGATTGAACCACATAAGAAACATAGGCACATACCTGCCCGACTGCGTCAGTCATGCGGGGTTAACAGATAGACTATGTGAATCCTATTGTGTTCTATGTACTATGTGGTTCAAGCAAAAAAGTTCGGATTATTATTAAATCATCAAGTATGTCAAAATTTGCCGAAACAATTACCGGGATGAGGAAACCAAAAGGTACCATCAGAGTAAAAGAAAAAGCCCAACAATGTGGGCCTTTTGCAATCATCCATCCATGATAGGTCCAATCAGTCGTTTAATATTTTTGATCCGCGCAGATACGATTTTGACGGATGATAAATAAAGATGCAACTACCGTTTTTTATAGTATTGATAATTTGTTCGCATTCTTTTTTTGGCAAAGCCGGACAGCCATAACTCCGGCCCATGACCTTTCCGCTTTCAGCCCAGTTTTCTCCAATGTAATCCGCTCCGTGCATTACAATTCTCCTTCGCATAGCTTTATCATTAATCCCTTTTTCAAGACCAGCCATTTTTAACGATAACCCATGTTCTCCGTAATAAGTCTCCTTGGTGACATAAAAACCAAGGCTGCTTTGCAGCGATTTCGGCTTGTTGGAAAACCGTCTCGCATATTCCCCGCCCGAATTTCTGCCGTGGGCTACGTATGTATTCACAATCGTACTGCAATTAGCTATATCCAGTACATACATTCTCCTATTCGCCGATGACTGACTGAAATCGCATATGGCGAGGTACGCATCGTTCCCGATGATTTTGCGCCGCACCAGGCGCCGATATCCTTTGTATGCATATTCAAATGCACGAAAAGACAAACCCTTTTGTTTTAGTTCGAGCATGTTGTACAGCTCGACTAATTCGCTTTCATTAACCAAATTGTTTTTGGCAGAATCGGTCGATTTGATTGACGTATCAGAAGAAACCGGGGAAAACTTATTCGGTTTTGGCATCGGCATGGAGGATATCCCCGGCAATGCAAAACAACAGCAAATGCATATTGACAGCAGCGTTTTCAAGGGGTTCGGATTTCTTCCGGACGCTAATCCGGATACTATATAAAAACGTCCTTACGTACCGTGTTAGTATATGTATTGTGCCCGTTTTTGGTCAATAAAGTATTGTTTCTTAACACACTAAGAATTTCTACTTCGTTGATCGTAATTAACATCAGGAAAAAATACTTAGGACAAAAAAAAGCAGCATTATATACAACAAATAACGCTTGCTTGTACCGCATATCGCAAAGCTGATGTTGATCTTCTATCACACTTTAACTTCCTTCCACCTGCCTTTCCTGAATACTATAAATGCGGCAATGGCTATCGCCGTTTCAGCAACAGGAATGGCGATGAAAGCACCTGTTGCTCCCATGTTCAATGTTTTTGAGAGTAGCAATGCGAGAGGGATCTGGAATAACCAGAAGCCGATCGCATTGATTACAGTGGGAGTTCTTGTGTCGCCTGCCCCGTTAAATGCATTAGCCATAACCATTCCGATTCCATAAAAAACATATCCGGAACTGATGATCAACATTGCTTCAATGGCAATTTTTTTGGTATCCTCCTTTTGGGCGAAAAAGCTCATGATTGATGGAGCTGTTATAAAAAACAATACGGTTACGACGCCCATAAAAATCGCGTTATACTTGGCCGTTTTCAGCACACTTTGCTCTGCCCTATGTGGCTGTTGGGCACCCAGGTTTTGGCCAACGAGTGTGGCAGCCGCATTGCTCAGGCCCCAAGCGGGCAAAATGAAGAACATCACCACACGAATAGCTGTGATGTACCCTGCAGATGCAGTTTCACCCGACTGCGCTACGATAGCCGTCAAAACGATCCAGCTTCCCGAGGCCACAAGAAATTGGAATGTACCCGGAGCAGCAATATTGACAACCTGTTTTATTTGCTGCCAATCAGGTTTAAAATAGGCCCATGTCATTTTAATTATGCTTTTCCCGTTAAACAGGTGGTATAGTTGGTAGGTGACACCAATCCCCCGTCCAATGGTTGTGGCCATAGCAGCACCCGTAAGACCAAATGCCGGCACAGGTCCCCAACCCCTTATTAATAACGGACAAAGAATGATATTGGCAACATTGGCTATGCAAAGACTTTTCATTGCCATGCTTGCATCACCGGCACCCCGGAAAATGCCGTTGATCAAAAACAGCAACATAATCACGATGCTCCCGCCGGTCAATATCCGCGTATAGTTAACACCGTATTCAATTGTGTCATGAGAGGCTCCCATGAGCCGGAGTATATCTTTTGCAAAGACAAACCCCGCCATACTGAGGATAACGGTAACAATTACTGATAGTGTAGTTGTTTGTGCACCGGCTTTCGCAGCTCCTTCAGGGTTTTTTTCGCCGATTCTCCGGGCTACCAAAGCAGTTGCCGCCATGCTGATTCCAATAGCAATAGAATAAATAATAGTAATGACGGACTCGCTCAATCCAACGACCTGTTGCGCTTTATCACTTTGTGGGAGATGGCCGACAAAATAAAGGTCAACAAGAGCAAAAACACTTTCCATACTCATCTCAAGAATCATGGGAATAGCCAGCATGATCACCGCTTTGCGTATGCTGCCTTGTGTGTAATCCATTTCCTCACCGCGAATGGCCTTTGCTATGAATGAAAAAATATGCGATACTTTATTGGTATAAGTTGTTTGCGACATGATGAAAAATAATTTTGAAAAAGCGAATAACAGCAACAACGGTTTGTTGCTTATTTACTAAAAGACAAGAGAGGTTCTCTTATTAATTAATGGGGGCGAACCTTAGAGATTTTCATATCGCTTGTTTGAGAGGGAGCAAATATAGGAAATTGTTGGAAACGGCGAAAACCCTTAATTGTTTAAGTCCGCCTTGCACTAAAACCAGGGCAAGCCTTTCACATTGATTCAATTGCTCTTCCACCTGGTAATTTTTTATGGAAAATACGATACCAACGACCTCGTTTCCTTTATTCTTTTAAAACAATACGTTGTAAAAACCAAAGCTGCAGTTTAATAAATAAATAGAGGCGATATCAACTTAAACCAACCGGATTTGTTAAATTGGTATTGACTCTGGATGTAAAGTAGCGGTTAAATTGATGATCTGTGAAAGAAGGATAAGACGGTTCTGACCCATCAACGTGAAATACATATATGCAATTACCGCCCGATATAGGAATACAGCATCGGTTGCAAAAATGGTCGAAATACCTCGCAACCGCGGTAATGATAATTGCACTGCTCTCGCTGGTTGGCTGGCAATGGGATGTTGCTATCTTAAAAGATCCTTTTTCTTCTGATGTTATAATGAACCCCGTGACAGGAATTGGGATTATTTTTTCAGTGTTGTCATTGTGGTTGCTAGCCGGGTCTCGCCTCCGTTATGCAGCGTATGGTTTAGCCATTATTGTACTGCTGACGGGCTTGCTCACATTTCTTAGCTACATTTTTGGTTTCAGTTTTCAAATCGATACAATATTATTTATTGATGATGTATCCGGGAAGGGGTTTGATTCGGTTAAGCGAATGTCGCCGAATTCAGCTTTGTGTTTCATGTTAGCAGGGTCCAGCTTGTTGTTTCTTCACAGCAACATCAAAAAACAAATCCTTTCTCAAATTGCGGTTATCCTGATTATCCTGATCAGCCTGCTTTCGCTCCTTGGTTATTTGTACCGTGTTCGAAGTTTCTATGGCTTCCTGGGCCTTGTGCCTATGGCAGCTTCAACGGCTATTTGCTTTATGCTATTTGGGCTGAGCGTTCTTTTTGCTCAACCGGAAAAGGGTATTATGACAGAATTTACAAGCACCTTAAGCGGCAGCCTGATGTTTCGTCTTTTGATTCCTGCGACCATCATTATTCCATCCGCCCTGGGTTTGCTCAGACTATTCGGGAATTGGGGTGGTTTGTATAACACCGAATTCGGGGCTGCCCTTTTTGTGTTGAACGTGATTATTCTTTTTGCGGGCATCACCTGGTACAATGCCGTGTTACTTAACAGGCGGGACATCCTTAGAATAAAGTCGGAGGACGCTTTGCATGAACGGGAAGAACAGATCCAGGCCATTTTTAATAATGCGCCGGATGCCGTCGTGGTTGTTGATAGTGATGCCAGGGTTGTAAGATGGAACCCTGAATCAGAAAAACTATTTGGCTGGAAAAAGGAAGAAGCCATTGGCAAAACATTAAATGAAATAATTGTGCCCCCGAGATACAGCCAATCACATCTCAAGGGTATGCAGATTTTTCGCGACACGGGTCAAAGTAAAATCCTCGGCAAAACGGTTGACCTGAAAGCTGTAAAAAAAGACGAAACGGAAATTGATGTTTCCGTGCGGATTTCTCCTTTTATAACCGGCCAGCAGCTTTTATTTGTGGGATTCATACGGGATATCACGGAACGCAAACTCCTGGAAGATAAATTAAGGTCATTTAATGAAGAGCTTTCAACAAAGGTTGAAGAAAAAACCAGTGAGCTGAAAGAAATATTTGAAAGGGTAACGGATGGATTCATTGCGCTTGACAGGAACTTCTGTTACACGTACATGAATAAAAAGGCTGGTAAACTTGCGCACCGGGACCCGGACGCATTAATCGGGAAAAACGTCTGGGAAGAATTTCCCACTGCCGTTGGTTCTTCGACTTATGTTGCTTTCAACAAAGCAATGACGGAACAGCAATATGTGACGAATACCGATTATTATAAGCCCTATGATCTATGGTATGAAAGTTCGGTCTTTCCCTCTCCCAATGGGTTGTCCATTTTTTTAAGAGATATCACAGAGCAGAAAAAATCGGAAAAAGAAATCAGCAAAGTAAAAGCGCTTGCCGACAACCTCATTGATAGCCTTCCGGGCGTGTTTTATTTTTTTGATGTACAGGGCAGATTTTTACGATGGAATAAACAATTAGAAGATGTTACCGGCTATTCAGCAGGGGAAATTGCGTCTATGCACCCGGCAGATTTTTTTGAAGCAAAAGAAAAAAATTATGTTGTCGAACGCATTCAAAGCATATTTCAAAAAGGGATAAATGACACGGACGCAAATCTCATTACGAAAGACGGTAGAAAAATCCCTTACTTTTTTAAGACGGTGATGATCGATTATGAAGGAGGACCCTGCCTGCTCGGCAATGGCATTGATATAACAGAAAGAAAAAAGGCGGAAACAGAACTGCGCGCTTCGGAACAAAAATATAAGCTGCTGTTTGAAAGCAATCCGCTGGCAATGTGGATGCTTACTTTACCGGAATACAGATTCATTGACGTGAACAGTGTTGCACTGATTCAATATGGATATACAAGGGAAGAATTTTTGAAACTTTCAGCGATGGATCTCCGGCCACCGGAAGACATTGAAAAATTTATCGCTGCCACAAGTACTGACTTTCGCGGTGTGTACCATGCAGGTATCTGGCGCCATATGAAAAAGGACGGAACTGTCATTTATGTGGATATTGTCACACACGATATAAATTATAAGGGTCAACTGCGACGTCTCGTACTCGCAAACAATATAACGGAACGACACGCTGCCGAAGAAAAATTGAAAGAATCCTATGAAGCGATACGCACCTTAACGGGCTATCTGCAAAATGTCAGGGAAGAGGAGCGATTGAATATTTCCCGCGAGATTCATGATGAGCTAGGCCAATTGCTGACAGTATTGAAAATGGATGTTTCCTGGCTAAATAAAAAAATTGGAGAAGAAAATAGCCTGGCCAAAGAGAAGCTTTCGGAGATACTTGCCCTGGTCGATACAACGGTAAGATCGATCCGGAGGATTGCTTCGGAATTGAGGCCCACATTATTGGATGACCTTGGGCTGTATGCAGCCATGGAATGGCATCTTGAAGAATTTGAGCGCCGATCAGGCATAAAAAGAGATCTGGTAATTCCGGAAACGGAATTAGCATTGTCCGACTCCCTTAAAATCGGCATTTTCCGGATATTCCAGGAATCATTGACCAATGTTGCAAGGCATTCCGCAGCAAAAAATGTGAACGTTTCCCTTTTACAAAAGGATAATCAGTTAATTTTAACTATCAGGGATAATGGAATAGGATTTGAAGAAGGACCAATGACCACCAAAAAGACTTTGGGCTTATTGGGAATGAAAGAAAGAAGCATGATGATGGGAGGGGTGTATAACATTACGAGTACAAAGGGATCAGGTACGACAGTAACCGTCATCATTCCATTGTCAAGAACAGCTGTATAAATCTAATTGGCCTATGCTTAAAATCCTCATTGCTGACGACCATGCCATAGTTCGTAAGGGCCTGAAGCAAATCCTGATTGAAGAATATCCTTCTGTAGTGATCGGAGAGGTGGCGGATACCGAGGGCCTGCTCACAGAAATCATAAATAATAGCTGGAGTATTGTTATTTGCGACATGAACATGCCGGGACGAAGCGGGCTCGATGCGCTTAACCAGCTGAAACAACTCGCTCCCCAATTACCGGTCCTGATCATGAGTATCTATCCGGAAGACCAGTATGCCCTCCGCGCCATAAAAGCCGGCGCAGCAGGATATCTCGCGAAAGAAACTATTCATGATGACATCATCAAAGCCATACAAACGGTGCAGCTCGGTAAAAAATTTATAACTCCGTCTGTAGCCGAAAAACTTGCTGATGCTTTTAACAATAACATTGACAAGCAACCGCATGACCTGTTATCGGACAGGGAATTTGACGTTTTTAAATTACTTGCTTCCGGTAAATCAGTATCAGAAATTGCGGGCCAGTTATCCCTTAGTACAACAACAGTGAGTACCTACCGGTCACGCATTCTTGAAAAGATGGGCATACGCTCCAACGCAGACCTCACGCGATATGCTTTAGAAAGAAAACTTATCTGAACTGCACAATATTTGTAGTATAAATTCTACAGGATTAAAAAGTTCCCGGCTACACAATCCTATATGGTCAATGGCTATTTTGCCAGATAGCGCCTCCTGCTTTTCTTTTTTGCGATAACTCAAATTATGCTCAGGCTAATTATTGCTGATGACCATCCGGCAGTACTGCAGGCTATTAGACAATTATTGCAGGAAGAATTTCCGTCGGCATATATCGAGGAAGCAACGGATACAAAAACACTATTGGATAAGGTATTAAATCAATCTTGGGACCTGGTCATTTCAGACCTCGCAATGCCGGGAGAAAGTGGTTTTGTAATGTTAAGAAAAATTAAACAGGCAAAAAAGACCTTGCCGGTAATTATAGTCAGCTCATATCCGGCAGAACAATACCAGGTGAGAAGCCTTCAGGCAGGCGCCAGTGATTTTGTTGCTAAGGATTCATTACCAGGAGGATTGATTGAAGCCATCCGAAAAAGTATCAGGCCTAAAAAATGAGTCGTATTCTGATCCCTGTCAAATCTTAATTGTTTACTTGTAGTAGATTGTCTACACTTAATACATAGCCTTGTCTATTTTCCTCGCTTCGCCTAATAATTAAATTGTGATTTACCGTTTTATGTCTGTAAACGAGATTTCAATACTTATTGTTGACGATAACCTGCACTTTATTCAACGCATGGTTAACCTGTTCGGCGAGTACAGTAACAAGGTCCACGTTTACACGGCAGGCAACTACGATGATGCGCTGAAACAGCTTGATTCGCGAAAACACGATACGGTTCTTCTTGACATCAACCTTCCAGGCCCAAATGGAATTTCATTGCTGAAAAAAATCCTGGAGCGCAATTGCCAGTGTAAAGTGATTGTAATTTCAAATAATTCCTCTGATTATTACCGTAAGCAATGTGAAAAATTAGGGGCCATCCATTTCCTTGATAAAACAACTGAATTTCACCTCGCACCGTCTATCGTGACCAATGCTGTCATGAAGGCGAGGAAGTCCCACGTACCATGTTGACATCGCTCACATTTTTTCAGCAACCAGGGACTAAACTCGCTGCCCTGACCAACGACCAAAACCAAATTGCTTAAATTGTACCTAACGACAAATCAAGAATAGCATTAGTAATGTGCAATCGGATCGGCAGTACCATCGGGATCATTTTTAGCGGTACCCGAAGAGATAATATTTCCTCCCTTTAGTAAGAGAAGCCCTGCTACATGCGGCGCCGCCATCGAAGTACCGCTCATATATGCATAGCGCCCATTAAGAAAAGTAGACAGGATTTTGACACCGGGGGCGGAAAAATCCACTACGTCGTTGCCGTAATTAGAAAATGATGCAAAGCGGTCAAGACTGTCAACTGCTGACACTGTAAAAACATTTTCCGCATTGGTCCGGCCGGGCGAGAATTTATTAGCAAGCTCTTTTTCGTTTCCTGCAGCTATTGCTATAAATATTCCCTGAGAGGCAGTATTGCGCACCTGCTGATCTAATGTAGTGGATCCTCCTTCGTCATCACCAACACTCATATTCACTACATCGCCGGGCGAGGCATTATTGTTCACATATGCCAGAGCTTTAACGATGTTGGATAGCAGACCTTCACCGTCCTTATCCAAAACTCTGAGCGAAACCAGTGACGCTCCCGAAGCAACTCCCAATACTCCAAAGTTGTTGTTTTTTGCACCAATGATCCCGGCGACATGCGTGCCATGCCCGTTTTCGTCGTCGGCGGACCTTACGCCGTTGATAAAGCATTTGCTTAAAGCGGTGTCAACATTGAGATCGGGGTGGTCGAAATCAATTCCAGTGTCAATGATCCAGGCTCTTTTACCCCTTCCGTCGCCAAATCCTACCCGGTTTATATTCCATGTTATTAAACTTGGCGCTACTATCGTAAAACATGTTCCCAGGCTGATGATCCGGTCAGGTTCAATATTCGCGATGCTTTCATCCTTGCTTAACCTGGTGGCCTCTTCGGAAGAAATTGTCGCTATGAAGCCGCCGGACTGCCCTCCAAAACTTTCTTCTAATGCCTTGCTGCTGATAAGGTTTCTTTGAAGAATTTTAGAGCCGACTTGATTTAAACGCTCCGCTGTCATTCCGCGGGCGCTGACTGACGAAGTTTTATAAAGCACAATATATCTTCCCGCCACAGCTTCTCCACTTCCGTTTGCGCGACCTTCGGCACATTCATCCTCATCAGGGGTATTATTATTTTGCGGGCTGCTGTCCTTCCTGCAGCTTCCAAAAAATAATACGGTTGCTAATAAAAACGGTAAAAAATTGCGGGAAAACATGGTTATCATATTAGGTTCGCTGATAACGCATTTATCATGCCCCACATTTGGGATATCGGCGGGTTTAACAGCTATTTATAGAAGTCGGGGAACGTAATTCTGGTCAAATGAATTCAGGCTTTGAGCATGTTGCAGTGCAGTAATCTAGATATTAATATTTTTTATGGGCTTTTTGTTTTGGAATCATCTTACCTCCTCAAACATGCCAGTCTGCCGGTTTTTCCTGACATTGTCCCATTGGAAATAGCGGCCATTCATGGCGACATAAACACCGGCCGGCAGAGTTTGAACAAAGGCCAAAGCTCCTCCAAGATTAAACAGCCCGTCGGAACTACCAAATTTTATGGGGATCATGGCGCCAAATAGTACAATTGTTTTTCCCTTGACTTTTTCGGCCAGCACCCTGGCTGTTTCACTCATGGTATCAGTGCCATGAGTAATCACTATTTGCTTCTCGTCGCATTGATTGCATTGATGTGCTATCAGCTCGCGATCTTCTACGGTCATTTCCAGGCTGTCAATCATCATCAGGGTCCTGATTTCAGTATGCAGCCGGCACCGCCCCAAAGCCAGCAGGTCCTGCATGTGTGTGTCCTTGAAATACAGTTCTCCGTTGAGTTCGTTGTACTCTTTGTCGAAGGTCCCGCCGGTGATAAAAATTCGGATAGCCATGATGCAGCGTTTTGGAAAATGAAATTAGTAAATCAAACAATGCTCAGCAGTTTTGATTTTTTGGCAGTGTATTCTTCTTCTCAACTCTTTTATTCATCGTAAACTTACTGTGTAAATGAGCATCTAAATGGGCAATGGGGTGCGATATGCGCAAACAAATACTCATACTATTTCTGTTGTGGGCGGGAAAAAAAGGGCTGAGTTTTTGTGTGGTATGGATAAAAGGTCATGAGATGGAATGGAGCGCACCGATAGCTATGATAATTGATGATGACGACGATTTAACTTATTTGCTGGAAAATATTTTAAAGACGAGGAATATTAACGTATTGTCAGTGCACAGCCTGCATGAGGCGCAAGACTGTCTTGCATACTCTAAGCCGAACGTGGTATTCCTGGATAATAGTTTCCCGGATGGGATCGGCCTCAATTTTATCAGCAATATCAAATCAACTTGGAATGACACACCAATAATCATGATGACCTCCGATCCATCGGCATTGGTAAGAAAAAAAGCAATGGAGGAAGGTGCCCATTATTTTTTAGAAAAACCATTCAGCAAGACGACCATTGATCAATTACTTGACCAGGTGAATTTAAACAACACTGACCATCCGGCATAAAACGGAGAATGAGGGTACGCCTACCGCCATAAGACCTTCCAATTGGCCATTATTATTCCTGCAAATACGAGCAACATGCTTACAACGTGTATCCATGTAAACTCTTCGTCCAACAAAATCGCAGCTTCCGCACTGCTGAATACAGGTATCAGGTTGCCAAACAGGGCCGTGCGACCCGCTCCGAGTTTACCAATAGCTATGTTCCAGAACAAAAAACAGATTACCGATGCGCCGGCGCCGAGGTATAAGATTATCAGAATTAGCTGCGTATTCCATTTAACCGGATCTGTTCCATTCAGCTCCCAGCAATAAAAGGGCAATAGCAGCAAGGTGCCAAAAACAAAAGTTACAAACAGGTAGTTAACGGCCGATATCGCCGATGGTTTTTTTCGCACCATGGTATTATACACAGCAAAACAAAAAGCCGCAAGCAATATCCATCCATCGCCTCGTGTAAAATTTAAAGAAACCAGGTTTTGCAAATTGCCCTGAGCTAAAAGGAATAAAACACCGGCGATACAAAGTATCATTCCGCCCATCTTAAGCCAACCTATTCTTTCATTCAAAAATATTTTGGCCAGGACTATTGCAATAATTGGAGATGTCGTGGTTCCGATCAATGCAAGGTTGATGGCCGTAGTATAATGTGCTCCTATGTAAACAAACGTATTAAACAAGGTGATTCCTGAGAGAGAAGCCCAGAAAAGGTAGTGCCATGATTGCTTTACAAATTTCCACTCAACCCGGAAATTTTTCACGGCGAATGGAAATATTATTATTGAGGCCGACAACCACCTGTAAAAGGCGAGACTGACCGGTGGAATTTGTTTAATGACCCCTCTTGCGATAATAAAATTGCCACTCCAGATGATAACAGCAAGCACAGCCAAAGAGATGCCGACAAATGTGTTTTTTTCAGTACTGGTCATTAAAAAAGATGTGATGTGAATTTGTCGACGTCAGCGGCATCCAATAACAAGAACCGAGATCCAAGAAACAAGAACCAAATAAGCTTCAAATTAAAAATCATAAAGAAAGGCATTCAATTTAACGTCAGACTTCTCTCCTTATGAATTTTTTGATTTTCTCTTATTTATTGGATCTTGTTTTTTGGTTCTTGGTGCTTACGATTAAGTAAAACATCGTTATTCAAGAACCTTTTCAGTAATCTTATTTGTCGTTTTATTTTTCAATATAACCTTCCTAGCCCCATAGTGCGTCACTTCCTCTTTGATCAGATAATGATCGGGATCGTAATCTGTTAGATGGCTGTGCTTGCCCACGCCTTCCCTGCCCCTCCAGATATCCAGCATTACGGGTTCCCAAAGTTTTGTTTTTGCAGATTTATACGCAGCGTCTAAAACTGCATTCACCACGTAGCCATCATAAAAAGTTTCTTTTGGCGGCTTTCCTTTTTCTAATGAATTAAACATTTCAGCGAACATGTGATTATAACCCAGCTCATTCATCTCGTCACCAACCGGGAAAAGCCAGCCGGTGTTACTCTCCGCTTTTTCAGCTACATAGTCTGCGCCTTTACCGGTAGTGAACATTTCAAACCCGGTACGTAAAAAATTATTCATCCAGATTGTGCCTTCTGTACCCATCACTTCATCCCGCAGATCCAGCCCGCCGCGGAACGTCCAGCTAACTTCGAACTGGGCAATGGAGCCATTCTCATATTTCACCAAACCAATTGCATGGTCTTCGGCATCGATTGGTTTTACCTGGGTATCGGCCCAGCACATCACTTCAACCGGTTTAATGTCCTTCCCGATAAAGCTTCTTGTAATTTCAATACAATGGCAACCAAGATCGAGAATACAGCCACCACCTGCCTGCTCGATATCCCAAAACCAATCACTATGGGGACCAGGATGAGTTTCCCTTGATTTGGCCCAGAGGATCCTGCCGATCGCTCCCTTGCTGACACTCTCAAATGCTTTCAGGAATTTGGGTGTGTACACCAGGTCCTCGAGATAGCCATTAAAGATCCCGGCTTTTTCTACGGCCTCGAGCATGCGTTTCGCTTCTGCCGCATTTCTGCCGAGCGGTTTAGTGGTAATGACGGCTTTCTTATGTTTACAGCATAACATCACCGCAGCTTCATGCAGGTTATTCGGAAGCGCAATACAGACCACATCAACATTTGGATGCGCAACCGCTTCTTCCATTGAAGTGGTCCAGTGCTCACAGCCGTAATCCACCGCAAATTTTTTTGCACTGTCCTCCCTGCGGGAATAAATACTTACGATTTTGTCTTTGCTTCTTTGTCCCTGTAATGATTCGGCATAAAAACGCCCAATGAATCCGGAGCCAAGCATGGCAATACGTTGCATAAAAATTTTTTAAGGTTTAGTTTTTAATGTAATTGCTTATTGTGATCCAGGGAAGGGAAAGTCAACAATGTAGCGAATCCTCCTGGTGAATGCATCATCGACGTCACTTTTCATGTTGGTCGCGATAATCACAACGCCATGGTAGTCCTCGATCCTCTGCAAAAGATAATTGAGTTCGGCATTTGCATATTTGTCATGACTATCTTTTGTTTCGGTTCGCTTCCCAAAAAGGGCATCGGCTTCGTCAAAAAATAAGAGCCATTTTCGATCTTTTGCCTCCGCAAACACCCGGTCAATATTTTTTTCCGTTTCCCCAATATATTTGGAAATAATGCCCGCCAGATTAATGCTGTATACGTCCATTCCCAATTCCTGGCCTAGAAGGGCCGCGGCCGATTGCCTGTCAGCACCCGAAAAGCCATTAAAAAGAACAGCCGAACCAATTTGGCGGCGGCTCAGTTTGGTGGAGGCTGCACCATAATCCTTCCTGAGCTGCTGTTGCAGGTTAGTTATTTGTTCACGTGCGGCGTTGTCTATTTTGATATCAGTCCACGTTTTCAGGGTGGTAATATGGTGAACAGCAAGCTCCATGCGTGCAAGGTACTAAATCGCAACATTCGTAAATTGTGGCACAGGGAAATTCGCGGTGACGGTAATGAAGGCAGTGGCATGCCAATTGTATGGATTGTATAGATTGTATAGTGCCGGCTCAACGAGGGTTGAACAAAGTATCATCGGTTATTATAAGTTTAGAGAAGTCGTATAAAAAATTCCCGGATATTTATGTTTGGATAATTGGTCGGACGCCAATACTTTTTTTAATCAACTAAAAATTCGCATCATGTTTTGGAAAGGCAGACGTGAAAGTACCAATGTAGATGATCGCCGTGGTATTTCCGGCGGAGGCCTCGCTGCAGGCGGTGGCATCGTTGGCGTGATTGTATATCTCCTGTATACTTTTTTGAGTGGTGGGCAGGTTGATCCCTCACAGATACCGTCTGTCCAACCAACCAATCAGACAGAGATGAGTGCTGAAGAGAAGGCTGCCGATGACGAGAGGGCCAAGTTTGTAAAAGTAGTGCTGGCAGATACCGAGGATGCATGGAATAAATTATTTGCAGCCCAGGGAAAGGATTACCCCGAGCCTACACTCGTAATGTTCAGGGGAGCAGTTCAATCGGCATGTGGCACCGCCCAGGCAGCCATGGGTCCTTTTTATTGCCCTGGTGATCAAAAGGTCTATATTGATCTTTCGTTTTATGAGGACATGCAAAACAAGTTAAATGCACCCGGTGATTTTGCAATGGCATATGTAATAGCCCATGAAGTGGGACATCACGTCCAGACCCTGAATGGTACGTCGGCCAAGATGCAACGTTTAAGACAGCAGGTCGGCGAAACAGAATACAATCGCTATTCAGTTAAGATGGAATTGCAGGCTGATTTCCTTGCAGGGATATGGGCACACTACGCACAGCAAAAGAACATATTGCAATCAGGCGATGTTGAGGAAGCACTCAATGCAGCCAACGCCATTGGCGACGATATGTTACAAAAAAAATCGCAGGGACATGTTGTCCCTGATGCTTTCACACACGGCACATCGGCTCAAAGAATGTATTGGTTTAAAAAAGGCTATCAGACGGGTGATCTCAGCCAGGGTGATACATTCAGTGCTCCGGATCTTTAAGTCAGTATTCGGCTATGATTTTGGTTCATTTGTACAATTCAACTTTTATTGAGGGTATCAAAACAAAAGTTGTAAATTGAAAATGAATTAAAATTGTTTGCTATGCCATTTACTCGAAGAGAATTTATTCAACGTACCGCCATTACTGCAGCAGGGGCTGCCATACTCCCCAAATCATTGCTTGCAGCTCCAAAAACCAATACTATTACGGGTGTGCAATTATATAGCGTTCGTGACGAAATGAAAGCGGATCCCCTGGGCACATTGAAAAAAATAGCGGAAATGGGCTACCGGCACGTAGAACATGCCAATTATGTTGACCGTAAATTCTATGGCTATGCTCCTAAAGAATTTAAGAAGATATTAGGCGACCTGGGATTGAAAATGCCCAGTGGACATACCGTGCTGCATGCAAAACATTGGGACGAGTCCAAAAAAGAATTTACCGACCTGTGGAAATACACGGTGGAAGATGCTGCAACGCTGGAGCAACAATTCGTGATCAGTCCTTCGCTTCCGGATGCCTGGCGAAAAGATTCCGGTACATTGAAATATTATATGGGTGTATTTAATAAGTCAGGAGAGCTGTGCAAAAAGTCGGGAATGAAATTCGGCTACCATAATCATCATTTTGAATTCAGCGAAAAGGTCGACGGACAGACTCTTTATGACGGGATTCTTCAAAATACAGATCCCGAATTGGTCACACAGCAGCTGGATATTGGCAATATGTATTATGGAGGAGGAAGGGCTTTGGATGTAATCAAACGATACCCAGGCCGTTTTGCTTCGTTGCATGTAAAAGATGAAATAGCTACTGCGGGTTCTGAACATGGCTATGAAAGCGCCATACTTGGCAGCGGTGTTATTGAAGTAAAAAAAGTATTGGAAGAAGCAATTAAGACCGGAGGTGCCAGGCATTTAATCATCGAACAGGAAAGCTACCAGGGAAAAACGCCCCTTGATTGCGTCAAAGAGGATCTGCAGATCATGAAACAATGGGGTTACTAGATAATAATCACGACTTCGGAATATTCCGGGTAATACTTTGCGCAAGTACAAATCTTTTTGTGATGCATTGAAAATTCTTTTCGGCCTACTATTCCTTTTGGGCAATGGAATCTGCTTTGCCCAAAAAATAAACAATCACTTTCAACTCCATATCAGGAAGACGGATACGCCAGTGGTCGTCGATGGCCTCGTGGATGATGCAGCATGGAATGAAGCTGAGACCGCCGGCGATTTCTTCATGGTGACGCCAATGGACACGAGCAAGGCACGTGTCAATACAGAAATTAAAATGACCTATGACAAACACAATCTTTATATCATTGCAATTTGCTATCTCCCGCTAAAGGTTCCCTACAAGGTTGAATCACTCCGACGCGATTTCGTTTTTGGAAGAAATGACAACTTTATTTTTTTTCTCGACCCTTTTAATGACCTCACGAGTGGTTATACATTTGGAGCCAACGCAGCAGGGGCACAATGGGACGGCACGCTGTACGAAGGCGGTAAAGCCGATTTGAATTGGGATAACAAATGGGTTTCAGTCGTAAAGAATTTTGATGACAAATGGATATTCGAAGCGGCAATACCCTTTAAAACCATTCGATATAAAAAAGGAATACCACAGTGGGGCGTTAACTTCAGCCGTTTGGATATAACGGTTGCAGAAAAGTCTTCGTGGGCTCCCGTTCCCCGGCAATTTCCTACTGCTTCATTAGCTTATACAGGGCAATTGGTGTGGGATCAGCCTTTGCCTGACCCCGGGCTTAATCTTTCGCTTATTCCTTACGCGCTAACCGGCCTTTCAAAAGATTATGAAAAAGACACTAAAACAGCGTTCCGCAAGGAAATTGGTGGTGATGCAAAAATTGCATTGACCTCGTCTCTTAATTTGGATCTTACTATTAACCCCGATTATTCCCAGGTAGAAGTTGATAAGCAGGTTACGAACCTGGATCGTTTTGAATTGTTCTTCCCGGAAAGAAGACAATTTTTTCTCGAAAACAATGACTTGTTCGGCAATTTTGGTTTTGTAAATATCCGCCCGTTTTTCTCACGTCGAATAGGATTGGGCGTGCCGATAAGTTTCGGCGCGCGGTTAAGCGGCAATATTGACAAGAACTGGCGCATTGGCGCAATGGATATGCAAACCAAGAGTGTTGATGAAACCGGCCTGCCTGTCCAAAATTTTGCCGTGATGGCGCTGCAGCGCAGGATATTTGCGAGATCCAATGTTCGCATGCTTTTCATCAACAAGCAGTCGTTGAATTATGAAGTCAATAGCGACAGTACCAAGCCAAAATATTCCTTGTATAACCGGAACATTGGTGCTGAATACAACCTGGCATCTGCAGATAATTTATGGACAGGAAAATTGATGTTCCTGAAATCTTTTTCTCCCGGCGATAATGATAACAGTTATTCTCATGCAGGCTTTCTTCAATATTCCAGCCGCAATTGGCTCATTTCTTTCCAGGAAGAATACGTAAACAAAATTTATTCAGCCGAAGTAGGTTATGTGCCGCGCAAGGATTATGTTAAATTAAATCCGCTGATAGGCTACCTCTTTTTTCCTGCGAGAAAGGGACGTGTACTCAATCACGGACCGCGTTATATCGGTACTTTTTATTATGACGGTTCCTTCAAACAGACGGATTACGAAAACCTGTTCTATTATCTCGTTAATTTTCGGGATCAGAGCACCTTTGATGTTTGGACAGGGAACAGCTATATAAAACTGTTACAACCTTTTGATCCTACCAATAGTGGTAAAGATTCGCTTGCTGCGGGAACTGAACATTATTGGAAAGCATTCGGGTTTGACTATATTTCCAAACCTCAAAAGCTGTTTACCTATAATATTTCAACCCGCTTTGGCGGTTATTACGCCGAAGGTCACCGGTATAACGTGACTGCCGACATTGGTTATCGCTTTCAACCCTATGTAAGCATTACCTTAAATACAGTCTATAATGATATCCGCTTACCTGCTCCATGGGAAAATACTAAGTTTTGGATCATAGGCCCCCGTATTGACATTACGTTTACAAATACTATTTTCCTCACGACTTATTTGCAATACAACAGCCAACAAAAAAACATTAACCTTAATACAAGATTTCAGTGGCGTTACCGGCCTGCATCTGATTTGTTCCTCGTATACACCGATAATTATTATTCCTCGCCCGTATATGTTCGCAACAGGGCGTTTGTTTTGAAATTAACTTATTGGTGGAATAACCGGTGATGAGTAATCAGTGATGAGTGATGAGTAATGAGTGGGAAGGAGCAGCACCCTATATTAAGAATTTCTTTTTCCTGTATTTTTTTGAATGAACCCGCCTTGTTTTATGCCGGAACGGGCAGACTTGCCGTTGGTGTATTTGATTTTTTTCCGGGTTTGAAAAATCTTACCTTATAGGATACTAAAAACTTAAGTTATGAGAACTGCAGCGCTTATCCTCGTTATGTTCGTTGCATTCAGTTATGCAGCGACGGCACAAAAATTCAGCTTACTTCCGCAAGTGGGTTTTGAAAATTCAAAAACAAAGATCCGTTACAACGATCTCCCTTCATTCGCACCTTCCGGTGTGGTAACATCCGCGCAGGTTGGGCTTCAACTAAATTATAAGATCAAATCAGGACATGGCGTTTTCCTGGGAGCAGCCAGCAGCCGTTCCATCGTTCCTTATACTTTTTCAGATCCTGAAACGGGCATGACGAACTATACCACCGCAATTGGTGATATGCAACTAAGATTTGAGACCGGCTACCAGTTCACAAGCAAACCGCTGTATTTTAAGAAGCCCGGAAAAACAACGAGTAGCAGTGCAAAACAAAGCGAATCAACAGCGAAGAAGAGCTGTGGATATGCATACAAAAGCCATTGTATGAGGAGCTGCTCATCGGCCGGCCGCGCGGCAAATCCCGAAAAAAGTAGTCAACAGGTACAAAAAAATAACAAAGGCGGATGGGTTCGTTTGCAACCTTCGGCCGCGTTTGGATTTATTCCTGCGACTCATACTGATGTAATTACCAAAACAGTTAACGGACTACCTGCTTACGAATACCGTGCTGGCAATTTTAGCACGGCAGTAATGACAGGAATGGCCTTTGAATTTGGAAAAAACAAAACACGACTATTTACACTAGGCGTTAATTATTTTAAAGGACTTGGAAACCTGAACACACAAACTATATCCTCAACAACCGCCAGTAAAACTTCGACGGCATACATTAGTTCTGAGGTATCGGGATGGAATATGCGCCTTGGAATACCCATTTCTCTGGGGACAAAAAAACCTACTGTTACAAAACATACCGAAAGTAGTGTGCAGCAACCGAAGCGGGGATGCTCCCAATACAGGACGCTATATCGCTGTAATAAAACTATTTAAGAAGTAATTTCTTTTTCATCGAGGTAAAAGAAATTTAGTCCCCACAAGTTGGTATTTTCGTTGTATGCCTTCTTCAGTGAAGCAATCAACGTTTTTTATTGTTTTGAATATTCGCACCGCGTCTGGCTACGAATGTTTCGGTAAGTTTTTTATTGGAAACAACCGGAGATCAGCCGCAGCTATATTCGATCAGTTAAGAGGAAAGAAAAACGTTAACGAAAAGAGTTTACTTCAGCTTGACCTGATGGAATCCGTGAATGGACTTCCAACAAATATGCAAGTGTTAAGTTGTTCATTGGAAGATCTTGCTGAAAACTGTAAGATCATCACAAAAGAGAGATTCCGCCTTCTTAATATGGAGGAGTTGTAACAAGAATTTTGCCCAGTCTCATCACTACTTTCCAGGATGATAAATTTTTTCTGCGGTACTGAGAACCGACTGTTTGTCCAGCGTCATCTTTTTTGTTTGCTGGTTTTGAAACATTTTCATCTGGTCCTTATAATGCGGGGAAGCTGGGTTGGAAGATGCGCCAAAGGTGTTGACGCTTTCAATAATCGGCAGCCCATTTTTTGGGTACCTGACAAAACAGATATAGGCATCGCCTGATGTTACCTTGCGCATTCCGTTTTTATACGGTGCGGAAAATGCTGCGCTCAGCACATCCGGTATACCCCACGCAGGCCGCGCATCTTCGCCTCTTACGAGTTTTTGCACATCTCCCAGTGCCAGGTCGGTCCTCCCGAAATACTTCATCATGTGATCACGGACAAGGCGACATGCCCTGATGCTTTCATCTATAGTTAGCTGGCCGGGTGGCCTTCCGGTGAGATTGCTGGCTGCATAGTAAAACATCAATAAAAACACGGCGGCGCCTTTACTGTCCGTTGTTGCTTTACGGTCCCACTGCTGAAGAGGGATAATGATGTCTTTTACGTCCGGGTATTTACTCGCATCAAGGGTTAGCAAACTATCAATGTCGTATTCATATTGCAACTGATGTGGCAGTTGTTTGTCAAACTTAATTCGCCTGAACATTTCATAATCTATTTTATCAATTCCCTGCATCAACTCGGTAACCCGTTTGCTACGGTTATTGTGCTTCAGCGTGAATCCATCGTTGTCGTCAAATTTCGCCGGTGATAAATTATATTGTTCATCAGTGGCTAAAAACGGCGAATGATTGGTGTTGAACAGGTAACCGGAGGGAGGATTGAGATATTGCGGCAATTGATCTACCGGTTTAAATGTCGTCCACAATGTCGCCGAGGTATTACCCGGCAAAGTTGAATTCCAATTGTATTTGGGGTCAACATTGCGCTGGGGTAAACGGGCATTGCTGATATAAAAAATAGTGTCAAAACGATCGGCATACATGATATTAAACATGGGTAGGCTAATCATGCTCAAAGCCCTGTAAAACTCCGTAAAGTTTTTTGCCTTGTTCATGCGATACCATTCTTCCATAGCACGGATATCCGTCATAGCTGGAATCCGAATTGCGAATACTCCTTTTTTCGTTTTGATTGTTGGACCATACTTACTCCAGTAAATGGCCTTCTTAATGGTTACAGGAATTCCTTTTACTTTCAGTTTAGCCTTTTCGACGTCCAGGTTTAGCCATTCATTGTCGAATCGGTATTGATTGTTATTATCCGGATTCATCTGCAACTGGTAGACATCGATTTTGTCGAAATAGTTTACCGTATGCGACCAACCCAAATTTTCATTGGTGCCATGCAGAATGACACAACCTCCCGGCAACAGTCCTCCAAGTATATTCCAGCCTTCATCACTCTGCAAATGCGCTTCATAAAATGCGGATGGCCCGTCCAGGGGCTGATGTGCGTTGATTAAAAGGAAAGATTCACCGGTGTTGGTTTTGGATGGGTGGAACGTAAGTGAATTCGAACCCTTTGCATTTAGTGCGGAGACACCAGCAACTTTGTCGCCGAGAATTTCTTTCAAAGTATTGTCAACCCCGCAAAACATGGCAATAGAAAACATAACCGCAGTGACATAGTCTTTTTCAGAAAACGGAAAGGTCTTTTTGTATTTCACCTCACCCGGATGAGCTTTTGCATAAGCATTGAGTCCTGCAACATAACCTTGCACAAGTTTTATAAAATCGGGACTAAGCGTATTCCATTTTTCTTCAACTATTTTCCTGCACTGCAACAGGTTCACTACATAATCAGCTTCCGCTCCCTTTTTCCCGAGAACAGCTCCTAACCTGGCTTGCCCCGAAAGGACAACTAACTGGAGGGTCTCAAAATCATCTTCAGCATGGGCCCATGCGAGCCCGTATGCTGTTTCCGGATCAGTTGGAGCAAAAATATGAGGTACACCAAAGGAGTCGCGGGCAATGGTGATGTTTGCCGGGTTGATTTGCGCCCTGCCCGGTTGCGTGACAAAAAACAGAAGAAGCAGGATTAGTTTATTCATTTCTGAAATGTAAAGAAAATAGCGCCAGGAGAAAGGTTAAATCAAAGACATTGCCAATCATTGTCATTGGCCATTGCTCTTTAATTTTGCTGATGCAATATCAACAACTTGGCCGATCCGAACTCAATATTTCCAGGATAAGTCTTGGATGCATGGCACTTTCCGCATCGAGGGAAAGAGAAAGCATATCAATAATTCATCATGCTCTCGATTTGGGGATTAATTATTTTGATACGGCAGATCTGTACGAAAAAGGAATGAATGAAACACTGGTTGGTAAAGCCCTGCAGTCGAAAAGAAGAAACAGCATCATTGCAACTAAGGTCGGCAACCAATGGCGGCCTGATGGCAGTGGTTGGGATTGGAATCCAGGCAAAGAATATATTCTGAAGTGTGCAGAGGAAAGTTTGACGAGACTACAGATAGATTGTATTGACCTGTACCAGTTGCATGGCGGAACTATTGATGATCCTATTGATGATGTGTTAGAAGCATTTGAACAACTGCAAAAGCAAGGCAAGATCCGTTATTATGGTATTTCGTCCATACGTCCTAATGTGATAAGAGAATATGTGAAGCGATCGAATATTGTAAGTGTTATGACGCAGTACAGCCTGGCGGATCGCCGGCCGGAGGAATCTACTTTGGATTTGCTTCGGAAAAATAATATTGGTGTATTATCAAGAGGTGCCCTGGCCCAGGGTCTTTTAGTGGACAAACCAGCTAAAGAATATCTTGGTCACAGCGAAACGGAAATTGCCGGCGCGGCTCAGCAACTGCAAGGTCTTGCTGTAACGACGCACACCGCCGCCCAGGCGGCTGTTCAATTTGTCTTGCAACATCCGGCGATTACATCAGCGGTTGTAGGAATAAGCCGGATGCAACAACTAAATGAAGTGGCAGTAACCACAGACAAGGCAGACCTTACTCAAATAAATATTGAATCGCTTCAGAATGCACTGCCGCCTAAGGTGTATGAACAACACCGATAACTTTTATGAAAACTGATCAGTAAGCCAGGGCAACATTTTTGTAGCCATAATGGGGCAGAAAAGCCACAGTTCGAACAAAAAATCATTCGGCCACCAGCAACTTTTCTGCCTTAAAAATTCATTCTTTTACTACGGTTGTTCTTTCCGTGGTATGTGAGGAACTCGAACTCCTTGTCAGCGCAATTACAATTATAAGCAGCACGATACCACCCACAACCCATACCCAGGGCTCGGTATACCATGTTGTTGTAGACGTTGTTGTGGTTGTTTTTGTACTGGAGCGGGCAGTATCCTGGCCAAACAAAGTGAATTGCAAACAAAGTAATACCATGAATGCAAAGAAAGATCTGAAGCTGCTGACGATGGCAGTTTGTTTCATAACAGGTGTTTTTAGTGATAAATAATACTGTTAATGATTAAAAAAGTGTGCCATGCGCGATGGGCAATGAGGCAGGGCAGCAAGAGCCACTATTTGGGCGTTAGGAAGACTCTAGAACGGTTCACCATGGGTCTGTCGGATCAAAGAATCTATAAGTTTTGGAAAACTTCGGGCAAGAGCGATAAAATAATTTGTTATCCATTTATGGCCAAATAAACGCTGCACCCTGCGTCCTGTCTTTAACCGGTGAGAAAAATATTTTTTCCATTGCAGGCGGTAATGCTGTTCCATTTCCAGCCTTGTGATTTTATTTTTCAAAAATCGATCAATCTGTTCTGTCGCCAGCTTGCTTGCATGCAAAGCCATACTCATTCCATTGCCGCATAATGGAGTTATCATTCCGGCCGCATCGCCAATCATCAAAACATGATTTTCTACCTGCTCCTTTTTATCAAAGCTGATTTGGGAAATGGTGAGCGGTTCTTTATACAGGAATTCACTATTCGAAAATATCGCTTGCAGGTGGGGATTCTGACAAAGGATAGCCCGCTCCATTTCTTTCACCGATCCGTTGCATCTCTGAAGATTAGCTGATGTGGTCAAATAACATAGGCAATATTTATCGTCTTCAATTTTTACGATCCCGCAGTATCCATTATCGAAATTGTGAAGGGCGATTGTGTCAGAAGGGAAATTTGTTTTGACGTGGTATTTTACGCCAACATAATTATTCAACCTGTTTTTTGCGGCAATGATAAATTTTCTTTGCCATCGGATATCAATATTGCTTCGCTTGCCAAAACTTCCGCCTGCAAGTTTAGCTGTATATTTCTGACGAGACGTTTCAAGAAGAAATATGGAACCTTCAAATGAAACCTGGCTCACCTTTGTGTTTTCCAGTACTGTGACACCGGCTGCCCGGGCAAGTTGAGCGAGGCAATGATCCAGCTTGTAACGGCTTATACCGAAACCGCCCAATGGTAACTTATGTTCCGATATTTTTCCGTTGACTGCCGAGACCTGTAACATGGAAATAACAGGCGGTCTGATCTTTTCGAGGTCCAGGCCAAGGCGAACAAGGAAATTCCATGACTCCAGGCTGATATACTCACCGCAAACTTTATGAAAAGGATATTGCTCTTTTTCAAACAAAACGACACGGTGCCCCAGGTTTGCAAGCTGTATCGACAAGGAGAGACCTGCCAGCCCGCCGCCAACTATGGCAACATCAAAATCAGTAGAACCGACCTGTTTGTTTTGGATATCCACTTGCTCAAATCGCATTAATATTGTGGGACAATTTATTTCTTACAGGTAACAAGAAACCGGAAAGCCCATCGCCAGTCTATACCATAGTTTGGGATGCCGGCCAGGTGAAACAAATGCTGCCAATCCCTTTTGGTAAAACTTCTTGCAACCGACAATGCCGCGTCATTTTTTACCAGGTATGACTTGCTGAAAAATTTTGTGATATACTTGATGAGATAGTAAGCAAGCCAGTGACGATGAAGATCGTTGATGAAAAACCCAATCCTGCAGTTTTGCTTCATCCACTGCAGCATGCTAATGAGTTCCTCATTTGTAAAGTGATGGCAAAACAACGAAGAAAAAATAATGTCAGGTTGCTTAGCTTCAAACTTTACGGCTGCATAATCGCTGCAAATCCATTGACAGGGCAACATCGCATATTGTTGCTGGGCAAATGCAATGCATTCAGGATTGATGTCAATTCCAATAAAGGAAACTTCGATTTTTTCCTGTTCGCAAAATTTGTGAAGGGCGAAGAGGTTATCACCACCACCGCATCCGATTTCACAAATGCTGACAGGTCTTTGATCTCTTATCAATTGGCGCACTCCGGAGATTGTAATGGCATGGCCTCCCAGCCGGGTATTCACGACATTAAGTTCCTTTAAAGTTTGCGCCATCGCATCAAAAGGAATATCGTCTCCATCCATGAGTTCCTTCGTATAGCTTCTCTGGCGAAGATCAATCATGATGATAAAATGAAAGTTTCCATCGAGATGCCGGGGCCAAAAGCGGCTCCAAAAATTTTGGCTGGTTCGTTTGCATTTAAACTCTGCATAATTCTTTCCAGCACAAACAATACAGTGGGCGACGACATGTTTCCAAACTTTTTCAAGACGTCGTAGCTATTCGATAATTGACCATTGGTAAATCCAAGGCTGTTATGCACCGCCTCAAGTATTTTTCGTCCACCCGGGTGAATGCACCAGTGGGTAACATTTTCCATTTGCAAATCGGCCGCACCCAGCGCATCGGTGACCAGGCTATTAAAGTCCTCCTCAATCAGTTCGGGAACATAGCCGCTTAAGGTCATCAAAAAACCTTTCGACGAAAGTTGCCACGCCATATCATTCTTGCCTTTCCAGGCAACGGTGGAATAAAAATGGTCGATACTCAAACCTTTGCTTTCTTTATCACCCGTGACCAGTATTGCGGCAGCACCATCGGAAAAAAGCATGCTGCTTGTCATTCCATCCAGCGTGTTTTCTTTTTGAAAATGAAGCGTGCAAAGCTCAGTACATACGATAAGTACATTGGCGGTTTTGTCGGCCCGGCAAAATGCATCGGCGATTTTCATGGCATGGATTGCTGCATAACATCCCATGAAATTGATTGAAGTATGAAAAACAGTTGCTGGTAATTGCAATGATTCCAGCAGTTCGAGTTCCAGCCCGGGCGCACTCATACCGGTGCAACTCACTGTAATGAGATGGGTGATATTCCCGGAAAAGTTTTCTATACATCTCTGAATGGCTTCCCTGGAAAGCGACGCAGCATGCAGCTTATACCATTCCATTCTTTTCTCCATTCCCGGAAATGGTTCAAGGTTCTCGGTTGGCGAATAAAATTGCCAGGCAGCCGCCGGCAAGCTGTAATCCGGAATTACTGAATACCGGTAGTCAATACCGCTTTGCCGGTACAAATATTTTAATTTTCTCTTACCGGCCTCGTCAAGTGCATATACCCGTTGCATAAACTCAGGTATATTTTCCTGCCGGTGACAGTGTTCCGGCACCGCGGTTCCAATTCCAATAATCTTACTCAAAATATTTCCATATTAACAATAAAATAAATACAGCGTTGGTACATGACGCCGCGATCCAGTTCATCTTCATCGTGTTTCTAAAATTGGCAGCCTCCTTATTTCTGTTAACGGCTGTGAACCACCTGATAAAATAAACGATAACAGGTACGAAAAAGATGCTTATCACAAGGAATTTGGTCGTTTCCTTTCTACTGATAAAGAATTGTGCCATGAATGTCCAGGCTATTGCATAGACTACCGCGCAGAAAATAAAAGTGCCTGTATAGCCCAATTTGTAGCTGATTGTCATTACGCCGTCATCCAGGTCCTGCTGGTGCTGGTATATCTGTGTAAGGGGATAAAATCCTCCAATCAACAGGGCACAAACTACCATTGCCTGCCAGGGAGGCCAGAGCAGGTGTTCTGAACTGCTTCCATGATAAACCAGCCAGAAAGTGAATGCACCCTGGAAAATTATAACAGTTAAATACCCAATGACTGGAAACTTCTTTAACCTGATGCCGCGGTAACTATAGGCTTTGGAGGCGCCGATATATAAAGGCATTAAAAAGCCAAACAACGGAGTCACCAGGAAACCTAAAATAATGGCTGCAACATCCAATACGATGGTGGTAAGAAAAAGTTCCCGGGATGGTGGGGGAGGATGCTCAAGACCTCCAATGCTTTTAGTATCCCGGTCCATATAGCTATTGTATCCGTTGCTGGCCGGGTAAACTAATAAATGCAGGATAATAAAAACAAGCACCGCTTTTGTCCAATTGACATGTTCAACCTGTGAAAGAGCAAAAAAATAGATGGGTGTCAGGAAAATTGCAAACGGTAACCGAAGCAATTTGATAGTAGAAGCTGAGAGCACCCCTTTTGTTTTATGTAAGTTAGTTCAGCCAACGGTGCTTTTGGAATTCTTTTATAAATAAAATATCCTATTATTTTTCTTTTGGTCCCGGAATCCAGCAATTGACAATATTATCTTTTCCTTCCAATACAATCTTATAGAATGAAGAAGGATAGTCTTTAAGATCAACTGTGGCCTGTTGCGACTTCAGGGTAGCTTCTTTTAACAACCTGTATTCATCCCTGCCTCCCGTTTTGCGATTGTTTGTTGACGTGGCCCAAATCTTCACCTTTCCTTTTTTATTACTGTTTTTCCAACGGATGGTTACTTGCTGATTATTAAGTTGAGCAGAAGGATCCGTTAAAGATAATTTACCGATTAGCGGCACGCCGTCCACTTCTCTGGCGTCAGCCAACGGAATATTCAGTGACATAAAACGGGCAATTGTAGGCATAATGTCGACAATGGAACCTTGCTGATTCTTAAACCTTTCGTTGAGGTCTTTAGCATTGGTTAACAGCCAGCCCGTTTTTTCCCTGGCTGACTGACCTCCGTGGTTCTTGCCTGTTATGGAATCCCTACCGTGATCGGTTGTTACTATCAACATCCATTCCTCACTAAAGTTCTTTTGCCGGTATTCAACTGCTTTCCAGATTCGTCCAACCTGGCTGTCGGCATACCCAACCGCTTTGTAAAATTCCGGGCTATCGCCGTGCATGTGGCCCATGTCATCGGTGTATTCCAGGTAAACCCATGACAGGTCCGGGCCATTGGTTTGAATTTTTTGAGTTGCCTCATCGACTACCTTTTCATCGATCCGATGCATATAATCCTTATTGGTATCATGAGGATAGTTGACGGTATCGTGTTCCAGTCCGTCGAACTTGTAATCGAAAGAAATGTTTCCCGTTGCCGGAAGTGCGTCACCTACCAGGCCCGTGCGGTTATCCTGCCATGATGAAAAGATGCCGATTGTCTTTTGCGGCGATTGGGTTTTTAATAATCGAAATACGGACGGGTAATTGTAATTGATGCCAACGGCACTGCAGCATTCCCATACATTGTGTTTATTGACCCAGGTGCCTGTAAGCACACTGTTATAACCAACAGCAGACAAGGTTGGTGATTGAGAATAAGCCCCGGTTTTCCCTCCCACCATGACATGAGCAAATCCCCCTTCCTTCGCTACCTTTTTGAAATTGGGCAAATCAAGTTTTTCTATCACGTCTGCAGGAACGCCATCAATAATAACAAAAACGGCTTTCCTGGTTTTGTTTTGTGCGTACTGGGGTATTGTCGCAAAAAGTGAACATAGAATAATTATGAATCGCTTCATGATCGATGACTTATTTTATCAGAGGTGCGAAGGTCAGGAATTATTTTAAAGTCGCTGCACCGAAGTATCAACTTTAAGAAATACATAGATATTTATTTGAAGAGACCAGGAAAAGGCAAAGGCCAGGATATTTTGGAATATCCTGGCCTTTGGTATCAACAATGTTTTGTTCGTTACAATCGGGGAGAGACGTATTATTTTAGAAAACTACCGCGCAGCCTGATCCCCAATTCCAATCCAACGTACCAATTTTTCTTTTTGTCAGCAAACGGAGTGTAATCTGTACCTCCACTTGTGACCTTGTAATCAGCATGTGGATACGCTGAAAGATCCTTTGTATAGACAGCGGTCAGGCGGCCAAACTTAAATTCATAGAAATGCAATTCCCCGATGAGGCGTTGCATAATAGCTGTATTTGTATTGGTCAGTTGTTGTTTGGTCATTGATGTTACCGCTTTATCTATCCAGTGGTAGCTATGGTTGAACACCCAGCCTGCTGAATAGCCTGCACCGAGTGCTACAGAATACTTTTCATTTCCAAAAAGTCTTCTTTCAAATACGACGGGCATTTCCACGTACTGATAGGTTGTCCGAACAATCCTGATCTCGTCATCGGGCGACGTCCAGAGTCCATCATCATTGCGTTCTGAAAAATTACCATACCTGGGCTTCAGCGTGATTCGATTGTTACCGTTTTTCTTGTCAATGTTCAGGTGAAGCGACAATCCCAGGTGGTAGGCTCGAATTGAAAAATCATTATCCTTGTTAGGATTGTTCGTCATCTGCGGATCAACCAGGATATTTGCATTCAGGCCATAGTCAAGGAAATGTTGTTTCGGCTCAGGTTTCTCCGCCGTTACAATCGCCGCTGCTGTATCAGTTGCAGGTTGTTTGGTCTTTTTATTTTGTTTGGCAGTGTTTTTATTTGCTTTTGTTTCGGCGTCAACGAGTGCCTGTTCGGCGGCCGCAACTTGCGCCTGTTGTTCCAGTATGCAACGGACATCAGTCTGGTTCCATTCGATCATCTGGAAATAACTGCAGGTGTTGCCGGCAGCGGTGTAGAGTGCATCCGCTATCGCTTTCATGTCAATTATTTTCACCGATTTTTTACCAAGTGATGCTTCGGCGAATATGCCCGCGACAAAACCGTCATTATTAACAAGCGGCATACCCTTCGCAATCCCTGCTTCAATCGGTATTTCAAGAGTTCCCACTCCAATTCCTGCCTTTGGCTGTTTTAATATCTTCATTTTCGCATCCATAGTGGCCCATACCTTATCACTAAGCCACTTGTCTCTGAATGTTGTAAGCTTACCTTTTTTGTATGTAATGGAGAAGAAATAATTCCGCGTCCATTTATCGTCGGCAGGTTTGGGGGCTTTATACAGTACTACCGTAAATCCTCCAAATTGCGCTGTGGTCACCTTGGTAGCTTTCGCCTGGAAAGCACCGCCATAAAACTTAACTGTCTTAATGGTATTGGTGATTTTTTCCGGCATGCTGTTTTTATCAAACTGTGATTTCCTGACTGCAATGAAGTAAATATTCGCCGAGTCCTGTGCCGTGATCAAACCAAAGTCACTAAGACCTATTTCAACAACGTTGTCAATGTAACTACGTGTATAAGAAGACATCTGGCTAAAGGACCTGGATGAAAAAAATAAAAAGGAAGCAATGACTAGAATCCGAATTATCGGGGCTTTGAAAGGAGATAGTCTTTCAAAAGGGTAGAAATACGGCATTTTCATAGTTTTGGATTTTCACAATATTGGATCAACACATAAGTATAACTAAATTACCTGCAAATTATTGCACTACAAAAGGGAAATCTTGCATGGTAATTTTGGAATAAATGACCGCAGAGTGCAACCCCTGATTACGTAATTTCCGAAACGAAATAACGGAAACTACGATTCCCTGGTGACCTTTCAATTGTCTTCTGGTTTATTATGATTTCGGAAACAGAAAAGGGCCGGTAAGAATACCAGCCCGGATTTACATGAGAAAACTAATGAAAACTAATTTCCGGCTCTTTGCCGCTCTTCCTCCGATGCGGTCGTTCTCCTGCGGGCAGCCTGTACTTTGTTGTTGCCAAAACGCCAGGTAAAATTGAGGTTGGCCACTCTCGTCTCCCGGTATGCGTGCCATTTCTCGATGTATACATCCGGGTATGTGATGGTCGCCCGTGGACGATTGGTCCAGAAAATATCAGTGATATTAAAGCGAACCGTGCCTTTATTTTTGAATACAGTTTTTTGAACTCCTGCAGATAAACCCCATTGCGGTTTAGTAACCATAAAACCATATTGTCCTCCCGAATTGAACCGGGCACCCAATTCAGCGGTCCAGTCTTTTTTAAATGTGAAGGTGTTATTGGTGCTCACATCAAATGCCGGCAATCCATTATCGAGCGTGGTGCCGGCCAGGGTGCCATTGTAATGGCTATAATAAACATTTCCATTATTGATCATGTTCCACCATTTGGTGACCCGCACAGGTGCGGCGACAGTCAACCCAAAATAGTCTGATGATGAAAGATTGATTGGAATCTGTACCGTTACATTTTCTTCAGATGGAATATCCGGAAATACATCCTGGAAACGCGCAATTGCAATATTCTGATTGTCGATAGTATGATTGTAACCCAATGTGAAATTCAGGTTTTTCACTGTATAGTTTATTTCATACGACCATGTAAGCTGTGGCAACAAACCGGGGTTGCCGGTTGCATAGGTTGTTACATCAATTAAAAAAAGGAAAGGGTTTAGCTGTGAATACCCGGGCCTGTCAATCCGGCGACTAACTGAAATGCCGATCGTTTTGCCTTCTTTCACCTGGTAATTGAAAAAGGCACTGGGGAATAGTTGAAAATAACTCGAATCAAAACGGATATCTCCATTGAGCTGATGCGTTTCGATATTTGTTTGTTCCCCGCGCAGACCTATCTGCCAGTCAAATTTTTTGTAGGCCTTATGAAAATTTATATATCCTGCGTTATTATTCTCTTTATAATAGAAATGATTGGTCTTGTTTACATCAACAATCGGAGTACCGCTGCTTGCATCAAAAAATTTTGCATCATTGTCACTGGAAACAATGCTGATCTTGCCGCCAGCTTCGAGCCGCGCCTGGTTTTTTAATGGATGTACATAATCAAATTTTGCCGTTTTCAGTACAAGTTTTCCCAGTTGGTCACCATCTAAAATATAATCGGGCTGCATCGGTGTACCGTCAGGATAAAAATATTTTGTCCCATTATAAGAAATCGATGCAGTTTTAAACGTACCATAGTCGAAGTCAGCAGTGAGTTCTCTGCCTGTGCTGTCGAAACTATGCTTGAAATTGATATTGGCGAATACATTGTTGATGTCATCATCGTTTCCGGCAGTAGTTTGAAAGGTAGAAACCGGTGCCCCCTGCGCGTCAATCACTGTAGCATCGTTATCGGTTTGCCGGGTAAGGTCGGTGAAGTTGCCATTGACCACAAAACCTATAATTGTTTTTTTAGATGGGAAGAAGTCCGCGCCAATCCTGGTTGTGTGCGAACTAACCGGGAAACGGGCAAAATTGTCTTTCAGGTCCCTTCCTTCAAAATTTCCATGATCATAGAAATTCCTGTCGAGGTAAAGATGATTGAGTCCTTTGCGATATGAGTAATTATAGTTCCCAAAAATGTTTATTTTTTTATTACGATAATTAAAGGTCGTTCCGGCATTCGCTTTCGGATAAACTCCCTGGCCATAGCCCGCAGTGAACGTTCCATTTACACCAAAGCGCTGGTCTTTTTTCATCCGGATGTCAATGATGCCGGAATTGCCGGCTGCGTCGTATTTAGCGGAAGGATTAGTTATGATCTCGATGCGTTCAATGGCGCTTGAAGGAAGACCACGAAGATAGTTAGCAAGATCAGCTCCCGTCATCGGTGTGGGTTTTCCATCTATCATGATAATTACACCTTGCCTTCCGCGAAGACTTATCACATCATTTTGATCTATAGTTACTCCGGGAGAGCGTTCCAATACATCCATCGCCCAGCTGCCTGCATTTACAATACTGTTGTCAACATTTACAATAAGACGATCGTTGAGCTTTTGAATGAAAGGCTTTCTGCCTGTAACGGTCACACCGCCAAGCTGAGTAGATTGCTGTTGTAAAGACAGTCTATACTCACTTAGAGGTTGTGAAGAGGATAATTCGATCACGTCAGAATACCGGGTGATATAATTTACAACAGTAGCTTTCATAAGGTAAGAACCAAAGGCAATTTTTTGGAAATCGGCAATCCCCTTCTCATCAGTAATAGCGACTTTGACCAGTGATGAATCTTTGGCGTTCAATAATTCAACGGTCGCATTTTCCAATGCATTGTCATTTTCAGCCCTGACAGCAATAATTATTTTACCCGTGCCCGGTGATTGCGCGGCGGCGATTAACGTGACTAAAAAACAAACTATAAAAAGCAGTTTTGTTTTCATAAACAACTTGTCGAAAGCACAAGATGGTCAGAAAACGAAGTTGATCCTATACAATTAATATAAGGCGCAGGTTACAGCGATAAGCGGGTTGGAAATAGGTTAAGGGTGTCGGATTTTTACAGAACTTGGCGGGTAAGTCTTAGATCAAAACGGCGATCGATTATTTTTATGTTGTCTCCTTCATTGTTTATGGCGTCAACCCAGAACGTACCTTCTCAAAATATAATTTTTTTCAGTCAATAGGATACCATTAGCGCCAAATCCTACACAGTTTTATTTCATGGTTCATTTTTGTTTTTATCCTGGTTATTAAACTCTACGGAAAAGTCCTGGAACAACCCGTCACTTATTTGCGTTTTATCTATCGGCGCAAAAATATAATTCAACTGAGTATAGCAACCTGTACTGTCATATAATTGTGCATTTGCGAAAAATGCAAATAGTGATGCCGTCAGAAAAAGAGATATTTTTCTTTTGATAAGCTAGGTTTAGTGTTAATTGAATTGCAAAAATTTATTACAAAAGAAGAAGAATTTCATCGCTGCTTTATATCAAATCGGCCATCCGTAATTTTAAGTGTATCACAAAAGTCAGTTGGGATAACAAAATTAAAAGTACCGGAAAATATCTTATTTACTGTATCTGCTTTTGTAATTGTGACAGTTCCATTGGTGATTTTTTTGGTGATACCTCCGTAGTTTCCACCATTAAAACATTGGGTTCCGCCAACTCTCGAATACGCGACAAATGCCTTTGCGCTATCTGTTAATTGATACACTTGCTTAGCAGTTGAAAAGATGCCTAAAAGATTAATATTTAAAGATTCTAAAAAAGCATTGTCGGATACAGTTCCTCCCGTAATTAACGTGTCCGTTGTATAGTAAACCCCCATATCTGGCCTTCCGCGTTTGGAAATCCACGGCTCTCCATTCATTCTGCAAGCAAAAACACCTTGCCCGGTTTGCGTAGCGGGAGGCAGGCCATTATCACTGTTGGGGTTGTTTTTTTTGCAGTGAATACCAAAAAGGCATATTGCCGATGCAATAAGAAAAGATAAAAATCTCATGGTCTAACTTTATCTGGAATAGTAAATTAGTGAGATCAACCAACTTCTCACTAAAGTTAACTTTAAAAAATTTCGAGTGTTTTAAAAGCAACTATTGATACTTTATATCAAAGCGGCCGTCAGTTACTTTGCTTATGCCGCAAAAATCTGTGGGCAAATCAAAGCTAAAAGTACCTGAAAGGATTTTAGAAACACTGTCCGCTTTTGTTATTGTCAGATTGCCATTGCCTATTTTTTGAATGACTCCTCCATAGCTGGCATTATTTTGAAAACAATTGCCATTTCTGCTTCTTAAGTGGAGTATGTATGAATTAACAGTATCATTAAGTAAGTATTCCTTTTTGCCTGGTCTAAAAGTTCCCAATAAATAAATTACAAATGTCTCAATTTCCCCGTCTGTTAATCTACTGGTTCCTTTCACAATCAAACTATCATTGGTAAGGTTGCCCCCCAAATCAGGACGGCCGTTCATAGAAATCCACGGTTCCCCATTGACAAGACAAGCAAAAACGCCTTGCCCGGTTTGAGTAGCAGGAGGCAGGGCACTATCACTGTTGGGGTTGTTTTTTTTACAGTGAAAACCAAAGATGGAAATTGCAAAAAGCAGAAATGGAAACGATAATTTCATTATAAGCAAGTAACTCCAGGTAAGTTAATGATTGTCATCCCGGCAAAAAAAATAATCATTCACTAATGGTGATGATAGTAAAACAAAAAGCCACGCTTTTTGATGCATGGCTTTTTTATTTTATTTGTTCAAAAGGATATTTTACCCTTTGTTTGGCTCCAATAATTTAAAGAACTGATCCAATTGCGGTAAAATAACAATTCTTGTTCTCCTGTTGGCAGCCTTTCCTTCTTTGGTAGAATTATCAGCAATGGGCTTATATTCTCCGCGCCCTGCTGCAGCCATCTTGGCGGGATCCATACCATACTCTTTCTGCAAAACCCGGACCACCGATGTGGCTCTTTTAACACTGAGGTCCCAGTTATCCAACACATATCCGGCACCTTTGTATTCCACATTGTCGGTATGTCCTTCCACCATGTATTCTATATCGGGCTGATTTTTTAGTACGGCGGCCACTTTGCCCAATACCGTCTTTGCCTGTGGAGTGATATCAAACTTAGCCGTCTTAAATAGCATCTTGTCTGATATATCAATGAAGACAACTCCTTTATCCACCTTGATATTTATATCCTGGTCGTCCATGTTGCCGATGGCTCCCTTCAGGTTCATCACCAGCGCCATGTTTAAAGAATCTTTTCGTGCCATTTGTTGCTGGAGTGTCTGAATGTAAGAATCTTTAGCTCCAATATTGTCCATTGATTTTTTGATGCTTTCCGCCTGGGACGCCGAGATAACTGACATGTCTTCCAGTTGTTTCAATGCCTGTGTATTGTTTTGCTTTAAAAGGTCGATCTGCTTGTTGAGATCGGCGATATTACCTTCTAACACCGTCTTCTGACTCTGCAGTGTTGCTTTTTCATTATTGCAGGCGGTCAGATCGCCCTGCAGAGCGGTGTGTTGTGTTTGCAGTGTCGCATAATCGGCCTCTGCCTTTTTGAATTTCTTACTGCTTACGCAGGAAACCAGCATTATAGCGGACAAAGCAGGAAGGACAATTTTTCTAACGTTCATAATGGATTTTTTAGAGGTTTAAAATAAACTGGCTGCAAAGAAAACAAATTTTAGGCTATGCCTCCGCGCAACCGGCCCGAAGGACGACAAAGATAAAAGAACAATAAATTGCAAACCGGGAAATTTGTTCCTTCCCGATGGCCATTAACCGTAAAACGTAAAACCCCCTAGCGTGCGTGATCAGTGAACATGGTGCTAGCCGACACATCCTTATTTTTGTAGTTTTATACAAATTGGAATATGAGATTTTTAAAATGGGTGGGTCTTGTAGTGTTGCTGCTAATAATCGTGTTTTTCTTGGGAGCCAAACCTGACCCTCCAGTCTACTCCACTGAGCTTCCGTCCATTCCGGCCGAACCGGATTTGCTGGAAAAATATATTCGGGAAAACGAAAAGATGCACAAGCTGAAGCCCGATAACGAAGCAAGAATTGTCTGGTTGAATGATTCATTAAAACGGCCCACCGAGTACTCTGTAGTTTACCTGCATGGATTTTCTGCCAGCCAGGAGGAGGGCGATCCTGTTCATATCGAATTTGCGAAAGCATTTGGGTGCAACCTATACCTGTCGCGGCTGGCAGAGCACGGAATTGACACTATTGATGCCATGGTAAACCTGACGGCTGATAACCTATGGAATTCGGCCAAAGAGGCGTATGTTATCGGAAGGAAATTAGGAAAGAAGGTCATAATATTGGCTACCTCCACGGGTGGAACCCTGGCATTAAAACTGGCGGCAGAGTATCCGGATATTGCCGGACTCATTTTGATGTCTCCAAATATTGCTATCAACAATCCTAATGCATGGCTGCTTAACGATCACTGGGGACTTCAAATAGCGAGACTTGTAAAAGGAAAATATAACATCTCGGCGGATACAACCCAACTCTATAAAAAATACTGGCATTATAAGTATCGAATGGAGGCAACTGTAGAGCTGGAGGAACTTCTGGAAACTACTATGAATAAATCACTTTTTGAAAAGGTAAAGCAGCCAACATTAATGTTGTATTACTACAAGGATAAAAGCCACCAGGATGATGTGGTAAAGGTTTCTGCCATGAAAGAAATGTTTAGCCAGCTTGGCACACCGGATAGTCTGAAAAGACAAATTGCCACTGTCCATACCGGCGATCATGTCCTCAGCTCATATATCACGTCGAAGGATGTTGAGACTGTAAAGAATGAGTGCCTGAAATTCGGCAAAGAAGTATTGAAGCTTCGGACCGCAACCCAGTGATCAAACTCTCACATAGATCTTCCTCTTATCCAAAATATATCCTATTGTCCAGCAAAACAGCATGAAGCAGACGGCAAACAGGAACGACCCGAAATACATGCCGGCGTGGCTGAATACGTTGTCAAAGATCCATTTAAAGAGTGGCTGGTAATGATCCCCAACTCCGACGAACCAAAGTATGATAACGGCAACTTCAGACAATAAATAAATAAACAAAGGATTCCTTCCAAACACCTCGAAAAAATACCCCCAGTTTCTTTTTTGCAAAAAGTCAGTAACATAGATGAGAGCCGACAGAAGGATACAATCAATCCCAACGGTGAGGAGGACGAAACTGCCTGTCCATAATTTTTTGTTGATCGGAAAGAAGGGATGCCATGCCAATGCAAGAGCTACCGCCAAAACACCCACCAATAATAATTTGGCAAGGCCTTCATATTCCTTCCCCTTTTGTTGTACCCATTTTCCCGCGAGATAGCCAAACGTTACATTAGCAATGGAAGGCAGGGTACTGAGTATCCCTTCGGGATCAAAAGGAACACCTTCGCCGTGATATAAATGATCGGGACCCAGCACCAACATGTCGAGCCTGGTGCCGGCATTGGTCAGCATATCATATGGATCGGCGTGATCACCAAACAACAATAGCAATAGCCAATAACCCAGGAGGAAAATAATCGACAGGATAAAAATCTGCCTTGTTTTCAGGTAGTATACCATAAGCGAAGCAAAGCAATATCCAAGGGCTATGCGTTGTAGAACGCCCATGATGCGGGTATGGCTAATTGGATTTCCTATTAACTGGTGTTGTTCGTTATAATGAACAAAGGGGAACCAATACATAAGGTAGCCAAGCAGGAAAATGATCAGGGTTCGCTTAAGAATCTTTCCGAGCACCTGGCCCTGGGTAAGGTTGCTCCATTTTGGCATCACAAAACTCATGGCGTTCCCTACTGCAAACATGAACGAGGGAAATACCAGGTCGGTTGGGGTGAATCCGTGCCATGATGCATGCAATAGCGGGGCATAAGTAGTGCCGCCGTTGCCCGGCGTGTTGACAATGATCATAAAGCAAACGGTCATGCCCCGAAATATATCAAGAGCAACAAAACGCTGGGAGGCATTACTCATAAGCAAAACTTATAACCGAATGTAACAAATAAATGGAAGCAGGCATTTTTTTTGATAATAATCGACGTCTGCGTGACATTTACCAGGGCAAATAGTTCGAAACCTTTCAAACGATCCCAAATAATCCTGTTACTATGGCTTCCTCTTCCAAATGGTCGCATCGAAACATTCTGAAAAAATTCGGTATTACCATTGGCTCCACCTTTTTTCCTTTTTCATTGTGGGCAAAGAATGAAACTGGTGAGCCGCTGATCCTGCCTGAAAATCCGTTGTACAAGCAGCTTTTGAAACCTGTTACCGCCATTACGCTTGGCGCCGGGGCAAGAGGAAATGTGTATGGTGATTACGCCATAGAGTACCCGGAACAATTGAAGATTGTTGGTGTAGCCGAGCCCAATCATGTGCGCAACGACCGGTATGCGACCAGGCACAGCATTCCTGTCGCAAATTGTTTTTTCACATGGAATGATGTTTTCCGAAAGCCAAAGTTCGCCGATGCAGTGATCATCAGTACTCCCGATCAGCTGCACTATGAACCCTGTATGGAGGCATTGAAACAGGGATACGACATCCTTTTGGAAAAACCAATTTCACCCAGCGAGGAAGAGTGTCGAAATATTCTGGATCTGGCCAAAAAAACAGGCCGGATCGTGGCGGTGTGTCATGTGCTCCGGTATGCTCCCTATTTTATCAAACTAAGAGAATTGATGCAAAGCGGCAGAATTGGGGAGGTGATCAGTGTTCAGCACATGGAGCCAATCGATCACGTACACATGAGTCACTCCTATGTTCGGGGCAACTGGCATAAAAGCAATGAAACTGCTCCAATCTTGCTGGCAAAGTCATGTCATGACCTGGATGTGTTGAAATGGATGTTGGGTAAAGATTCAAAAAAGATCCAGGCTTTTGGAAACCTGAAATGGTTCAGGAAAGAAAATGCACCTGCGGGCAGCCGCGAAAGATGTACGGATGGCTGTGCTGTTGAAAGCACATGTCCTTATTCGGCATTGAAGATCTATTACCGGGAACGACAAAGAACTTATGTTTTTGATCTGCCGGAGAAGAAACGCAACCAGGCCGGTGCAATTATGAATTATTTGAAAACGACTGATTATGGTCGCTGTGTTTACCGCATGGATAATGATCAGTGTGACCACTACACCACTAATATTTTATTCGACGAGGGTATTACCGTTACGTTTAATATGGAAGCATTTACGCCCTGGGGCGGCCGCCGAACAAGGGTAATGGGCAGCATGGGCTACCTGGAAGGGGACATGCATCGCTTTAAAATTTACGATTTTCGCACAGACAAAGCCAGAACATACAATACGCACATCAACGACGTAGAGCATTACAAAAATGAAGGGCATGGCGGAGGCGACTGGCGTTTGGTTTCGGATTGGATCCAGGCTGTAGCACAACATAACCCCAATTTGCTCACTTCTACCATCGATGCTTCTATTGAAAGTCATATCATGTGTTTTATGGCAGAAAAAAGCCGGCAGAATAATGAGGTGATGGATGTGATCATTTGAAACACTGAGCAGGATGCCGGTTTGAATTCCCTTACATTTCCTACCTTTCTTTACTAATTAGATTGTTATGCCCCGATCAAAAATTGCAGGTATTGGAATGTATGTGCCGCCAAATGTTGTGACTAATCAGGATCTGATGAAATATATGGATACAAGTGATGAGTGGATACAGGAAAGAACGGGGATCAAAGAAAGAAGGTTTGCTGACCGAACAAAGGAAACCACTACCACAATGGCAATTGAGGCCAGCAAAATTGCAATAGAACGGGCAGGGATTACTCCCCAGGATATTGACTTTATAGTTTTTGCCACTCTTTGCCCGGACTATTATTTTCCCGGATGTGGTGTGCTGCTGCAACGGGCCATGAAGATGAAGGAGATTGGCGCACTCGATGTTCGTAATCAATGTAGCGGTTTTCTATATGCAATCAGCGTTGGTGACCAGTTTATCAAAACCGGTATGTACAAGAATATACTTGTTATCGGAAGTGAAAAACATTCTTTTGGATTAGATTTTAGTACCCGGGGTCGAAACATTTCCGTGATATTCGGTGACGGAGCAGGGGCCGTAGTGCTGCAGCCGACCGAAAAGGAAAACCAGGGCATCCTCAGCACTCACCTGCACAGCGATGGAGAAAGTGCTGAAATACTTGCCATGTTCAATCCGGGCACTCATGCAAATCATTGGGCGCAGCAACCGCTGGCTGATTTTGACGAAGCAGAAATCGGGCAGATGTTTATGAGCCACTCGATGATTGACAAGGCGCAAAATTTTCCCAACATGGATGGGCCTGCTGTATTTAAAAAGGCAGTGGTGAAATTTCCTGAAGTCATTCTGGAAGCTCTAAGTGCAAACGGGCTTAAGCCATCTGATATCACCGTACTGATCCCACACCAGGCAAATCTTCGTATTTCCCAGTTTGTTCAACAAAAACTAAAACTCAGAGAGGACCAGGTTTACAATAACATCGACAAATTTGGCAATACCACAGCAGCGTCTGTTCCAATTGCACTGTGTGAAGCTTGGAAAATGGGAAAAATTAAAGAAGGCGACCTCGTTTGCCTCGCAGCATTTGGGAGTGGTTTTACCTGGGCAAGTGCACTGCTAAGGTGGTAGCTGCAGCTTGCGTCGGCCGTACTCCCTCGCAATGACGATTCACTACTTTTGAGACAATCCCTGCTTCATTTAAGTTGGAAAGTATTTTTGTGCCCTACTGATTAATAATAATGCCGCAAAAAATAATATACATCATCAACCCGATAGCCGGTACCCGAACAAAACATGACCTGCAGGAATTCATTGCAAACACCACAAAAGAAAGAGGAATTCCGTTTCATATTTATCCATCAGTGGCCAGCGGAGATTATAGTTTTTTGCGCTCGCTGATCCGGGAAGAAGAAATAACGGACGTTGTCATTGCCGGAGGTGATGGAACCGTCAGCCAGGTGGTGAGCAGCCTGATGAAAGAAAAGGTGAATTTCGGAATCATACCTTGCGGGTCTGGTAATGGCCTGGCATTGGCCGCAAAAATCTCCAAGCAACCAGCTAAAGCACTAAACATCATTTTTACGGGAAAGGCATCTCTCATAGATGGATTTTATGTCAACCGGCAGTTTGCCTGCATGCTGTGTGGCGTTGGTTTTGACGCTAAAGTGGCACATGAATTTGCGCGCCAACCAAGTCGCGGACTAAAAACATACGCTACCCTCGTAAGTAAGAATTTTTTTTCGATGGCGCCGTACGAGTTTAGCATTGAAAGTAACGGGCTGGAATTTTCAACGGAAGCTTTTTTTATCAGCATCGCCAACAGTAACCAATTTGGAAACAATTTTACCATTGCACCAAAAGCATTATTATCCGATGGGTTGCTCGACATTGTGATCGTTAAGAAATCAGCACGGCCGCTTTTGTTGTATAACCTTGTCAAACAAATTTTTGCAGGCAAGCTGAAAAAAGTTGAATCTTCATTGAACGAACCGATCATTTATTTTCAGACAAGTGAAGTAATGATCAAAAACATTGGCAATGCTCCCATGCATATTGACGGTGATCCCGCCGAAACGCCTGAAGAATTAAAAGTCGAAATAAAGAAAAAATGCTTTAGACTTATTCAACCGGCAAGCACATGACCAGTTACCGACAACATTCCTGCTGACATTGATAAATGATGACCTTTTATTGATTAATGTGGAGCAGTTTTTTCAAATGCTCGAACCCCTCTACATTGGCGTAGGAGTTTACGGATAGCCTGATATCTTTTTTTTCCCGCTTACTCAGGTGAAAATTGAGTGCGGCTTTGTTTTCAGTATTGTCTGAGGCGTATTGAAAGAGTATCTTATGCACAGTTCTGTCCGGGTGCTCTGCATAATAGCTGAGCATATCATTTTGAAAATATTCCATCATCTTAAACCAGTTGTGCTGCAGCAACAGGAAGGGTTTGGTGGCGTGATCCGTTATATCATCTGACATATAAGGATATTCCCACCCACCAGGGCTGCGATCCCGGATCTGGATCATCAATACGCCACTCGTGTTTTCCTTTATCCAGTCATCAAATGCCTGGGCAAATCGTAGTGAAGTTTCCTGTCCGTAATTGTCCCTGAGGCCCGCATCCATAACGTCAATAACAGGATTGGAAGGAAGCCAGACATTCGGAAGTACAATAGGAAACGTGGCATTCATTCGCATCGCTGTAAGTATCCGCAGGTCGTAAGGATTTTGTTTCTCAAAAAAGGACGCAAAGTCAATTACATCCGGATCCATCACGGGTATTTTGGTTGTATCCTGCCATCCCTGCATCATAAAGCTCACGGGCTGGGTGCTGATAATCATTTTTCGGCTGTCCCTTGTGACCACAGAATTATAAAATATGAGGGGAATCTTAGCTGCTTTCTCATCAGGGGAATAATCTTTAAGTTGTTTGTCAAGCAACCCGCGGGTATTCATGTTCAGCTTTTGTTCAAAAGCATATCCCCGGTCTTTTACATAAGTGAAATCATTCACTTTAAATTTCTGTGCAGGTGCAATCAAATCCCTTGCTACAAAAGAAGAAAACACCGGGTTCAATACATCGCTGGCAATGTCATCCACATACTTTCCATCCTGCAGGTTAATATTTTTCCCATTAAGGCGCTGCAGGTACAATTCCCTGAAGTAGGTGGCACCAACCATACCACCAGATGCTCCCGTAATCAGGAATATTTTTTTCATGATTGTGCCATGGGTGATGCTGTCCAACGCCTGCAACATGCTTATCGTAAATGTTGCACTTCGGTGTCCACCACCACTTGTATTCAGCAAAACCAGGAGTGGTTTTGCACTGTCCTGGTTCTTCTTCCAATTTTCAAGGATGGCGATCATGTTGCGCCGGTCAGCTTCCACTTTATCCTGAGCGCACAGGGCCATTAACCCTTCTTTTGTATAATGCGGACGCTCTGACTTATTCTGATAGTTGATGCCATAGGCTTTATTACGGGGATCGATCCATTCTTTTTTGTAAAAAAAATTAAGCATTAGTAGTAACGCAATGAGATAAGGAATACTCCAGCTTTGCAGAAAATAAGAGAACGCACCGGCCACACCAATGAGAATAGTGAAAAATATAGTGATGCTCGCAGCCGCGGGTATCTGGAAAAATGGCGAGTCAAGAAAAAAACCAATCGTGATCAACAAGAGAAATGCTGCAAACACTCCAATGATCGCTGCAAAATGGTGACGTTTGAATAGTGAATCCACGAACTCAGGTGTGTAGTGCCGCACATCCCGGGTGGGCCTGAGCTTATGTGAGTCGAAATACCATTCCACCCTGATCAGGCTGTCATTATACCATTCAGTTTTCCCGGGACGCAAATGAGTGATATATTCTCCCGGGTTGTTGATCGTCGGCATCATTTTTCTCATGATAGAACGGTCAGCACGAAAGAAATAAATAAACGAAACAGCAAGTACAAATATGAGCCCACTGAGAAAACCGCCTGCCAGAAAAAGGATTTCAACGTTACTGATTAACTCTTTATGGCGGGTAAATTCATAAGCCCTGAAGAAGTAGAACAGGATAAAAATAACCGGTATAACAGCATTGTTGATGCAGTATTTTAAAAAGGGATTGGTAGTTGCAGCGAGAAATTTAAAGTATTTGCTCAGCAAAACGAATGTGCTGATGTTCCAGCTCATGATAAACATGCCAATCGCGATCCCGACCAGGGCAGCGCTGATTGAATTGACATTATCCAGATATTCGGGTGCGAGAAATAGTGAATCAGCGCCAAAAGTGTCCATGAAACTACCATTCACGACGGTGAACAGAATAAACCAGAAAACCAGCAGTACCTGGTATTTCCTGAAATGCAGAAATAACAGTTGTACGGGAAATGAATAGTAAAATCCTCTAAGCCAAGCTTTCATGTATAAGGCAACTGGTAATATTTAAAAATACTATTTAAAGCCAGCAATCCCAAGGCTGGCTCCAGTTAAACGGTTTTTACGCCCCGGATAATATAAATCATGAGGACAAGAGATAGCAGGAATATCATGGCAACGAACTGGTGGGCCACGGCCAACCAAAGGAAACTGGTTTGGTCAATCGAGAATAATACGGTCAATATACCCAGGACCACCTGCAAAAGGGCGATAATGAGCGGTAAGGACCTTGTTTTTCGAAATAGTTCGCTTCCGCCAGATTTAAAAGCGTTAAATGTCCAGATTGATACCAATATCAGGATGACATAGGCCAGGTTGCGATGTATAAAGTGAACGACCAATGGGTGGGCCGTTAAAACAGAAAGCCCGGTGAAGTGCCTTTCTCCAAACGATGAGGTATTTCCCGGTAGCCATGAGCCATTTATATCAGGCCAGGTTTGCGCAGCAGTTGCTGCTTTCAATCCTGCCATAAATGCACCGTAAACCAGTTGCACAATCAACAAGCCAATGATCCAGCCTGTGAAATTTCGTAATGACTGCTTATATAATAACTGCCGGGGCTTTATTAATAATTGTAGTGCGAACCATAGTGCATAGCAAAGAAGACCCAGGGCAAGTATAAAATGGATGGCAAGTTTGTAATGACTTACATATAATAAGTCGGAATCTTCTAATCCACTTTGAACCATGATCCAACCCACCAGGCCCTGTAATGCTCCCAATAAAAAAAGAATGATCAGGGGACGTATCATTTCCCTTTTTATTCTTCTTTGAATAACAAAAACTGTAAAGGGGATAATAAATACAACACCTATTAACCTGGCCCAGAGCCTGTGCAACCATTCCCAGAAAAAAATAAACTTAAAATCTTCCAGTGTAAAATGAGCGTTGAGGTACTTGAACTGGGCGATCTGTTTATATTTTTCAAATGCAATGTTCCAGTCCTGTCCATTCATTGGCGGCAGTGCACCCATTATCGGTTTCCATTCTGTAATAGACAAGCCTGAACCCGTCAAACGGGTAATGCCGCCCAGTAACACCTGGACAATTATCATGAATATTCCAACCAGCAACCAGTTTGCTACCGGTCCTGAAGTACGATCCCTTTGCAACTTGTTTGTCATTGCGGGTGCAAAGGTAGTGCTGCATCGCCGCGTGTATATTATTTTGTGGATTATTATTTGGTCTTTGCCGCCTGCTCATCGATTTTCATCCATTATATTCGTCGTGAAAATCGGGCGATGCTAAAATGCTTTTACCAAAACGAATTAATAGAGGCCGGTTGTGACGAAGCCGGTCGCGGCAGTTTTGCTGGTCCCGTTTTTGCCGCGGCTGTTATCCTGCCAAAGAAGTTTCGCCATCCGTTTTTGAACGATTCCAAACAACTTACGGTAGAGCAGCGTAATGAATTAAGACCGCTTATTGAAGAAAAGGCCATAGCGTATGCTGTTGCGTCGGTGGATAACGACGAGATTGATACGATCAATATTTTAAGAGCCTCTTTCAAGGCAATGCACCTGGCAATAGCTCAATTGCAACAACTGCCGCAATTTCTGTTGATTGATGGCAACCGGTTTTCAAAGTATGAAAATATCCCGCACCAGTGTATCATTGAGGGTGATGCCAAATATGCGAGCATTGCCGCTGCCAGCGTGTTGGCAAAAACATACAGGGACCAGTACATGCAGCAATTACACAATGAATTTCCTTTTTATCACTGGCATAGCAACAAGGGCTATGGTACCCCGGCGCACCGCGAGGCCATCCACGAATACGGCCTTTGTAAATACCACCGGAAAAGCTTCCGGCTAATGCCTGAACAGTATGAGCTTTTCGATTAATGTATTGTAACTGAACATTACGGTTCTCTTAATAGAATGACAGGAATATCCTTCTTTTCTATTTTTTCATTTTAAAAAAATCAAAACACAGTCCAATTGAAGCATTAAAGCTCCGGGCTTGTATTTTAGTAAGATCTTCATAAGGATCGGATGAAAACGTGAAGCCTCCATCTACTTTAATCCAGTCAACCGGGGGTATTCCAAACTGCATATTAAAAGTTGGTTCAAAATAAGATATGGTATTGTTTTTAATCTTATCGAGGAAAAAATATCGAAGTTCCTCATTGGTGTATGAAGTTGAAATATTTCCGTACCTGACAAACGAAAATTTTAAAATAAAAGATGCACGGAAATAATCGCCAACAATGGAGTTTATGGAAGGTTGTATGAACCATTTTGTAATACCGCTGTTATGAAACCTTTCATAACTAAGACCGGATTTGTCAATACCATAGTCGGTAAACGAAAATTTTCCAAAGCCCAATCCTCCGTAAATGTTAAACAAAACGGTTTTCCCTCTATTCAAAGGAATAAAATATCCGCCTCCCAAATCTGTAATATGACGCTTATAGTCCAGGATTGAGCTATCAAAAAAGTTATACCTGACTGATGTGTAAATATCTTTTTCTTTCCTTGCAAAAAAACCTGCAGTCAATGCCCAATGGTCGCTTATTGCATATGCAGCCTGCAGGTCATAACCGTTGTTTTTATGACCTGTCTTTTCATTATCATCGCCACCGGATGAATAATAGGCGGCAAGCTTTGAATCGCCTCTTTCTTTAAAATAAGGATCGTTGGGAGGTGAGGGTGAGTAAATAAATCTCGGTGAATTACAGGAACAACAACATACAGCAGATATCCAAACAAAAAGCAGGCAATTTTGGGTCATACTTTTTTAGACTTCAAACGGATCTTAATAGCTGCTGATACAATCGTAAAAGGTTTTTTAGAGGCTTATTCTTTCCATTCCCCTGCACCTCTTCGTAAAACGACGGGTTCTGGCCCTGTGCAATCAATTACCGTAGAAGGAGTTACTCCACCGATACCGCCGTCTATAACGATGTCTACGTCATGCATAAAATTCTCATGCATTATTTCGGGGTCGGTGTAATCTTCAACCAACTCGCCTGGCAGGGAAGCGCTCAAAATAGGCCGGCCCAATTCATTGATGATGGCAAGGGCAATTTTATTATCCGGAATACGCAGTCCTACAGTGTCCTTATTGCTTTGCAGAATTTTTGGAACCATTTTACTGGCGGGCAAAATGAAGGTATACGGGCCGGGCAAGCATTCTTTCAACAATCGAAACGTAGCCGTGGACAACTGTTTGGCATAAATGCTCAGGTGGCTAAGATCAGCGCAAATAAACGACAACTGGGCTTTTTTTGGGTCTACATGCTTAATCCGGCATATCTTTTCTATAGCCCTCTGCTGGAGAATATCGCAGCCCAGCCCGTAGATCGTATCGGTCGGGTAGATGATGATGCCTCCCCGCTGGAGGCATTCAACGGCTTTGGTTACCTGGCGGGGTTGCGGATCCCTGGGATGAACTTGTAATAACATAGTCGGACGGTCACATAGGCCGGTTTCTGCCCTGTTTGGCCTATAAATCTACTTGTGTTTTTTTAAAACAAATTGTGTAATTGCCAATCCGCCGATAATTTATATATTCCCTGTAAATTTATATTTGTTAAAACGGGACTGTTATGCGTCTTAAACCGGTTACCACGGTAGACTCGATTGCGCCAGGCGATTTTAAAAAGGATTTTTATCACCCGGGCGTTCCAATCGTTATTAAGGATCTGTCGAAAGACTGGCCAGCTACCACCAGGTGGAACTGGGAATATTTCAAACAATTGGTCGGTGAAAAAACAGTACCGCTCTACAACAATGTAAAGAGTGACGCCTATACGCCGGTCAACAAGGCTGATGATTATAAAACGTTTGGCGAATACATAGACATGATCAGCAAGGGCCCTGCCGGATGGCGCATATTCTTATTCAATATTTTTGATCATGCACCTCAACTGATAAACGATTTTAACTGGCCGGAACACCTGATGAAGGGATTTGTAAAAAAATTTCCTATGTTGTTTACCGGCGGAGCCGGCAGCGTTACCCATATGCATTTTGACATGGACATGTCCCATATTCTTCACACACAATTTGGAGGGCGAAAGAGGGTATTAATGTTTCCATTGAAAGAACAGTACAAACTGTATCGAAAACCATTTGAAGTGTTGAGCCTTGCAGACTTCTCCCATTACTACCAGGGAAATGGCGCTCCTGATTATGCGCGTTTTCCGGCATTAAAACTGGCTGAAGGATTTGACTTTACTTTGGAACATGGTGACACCTTATTCATGCCCGCGGGCTACTGGCATCATATGGAATATTTGGATAGCGGATTTGCCATGAGTTTACGGGCATTGCATCCAACCCTGCAAGGTAAGCTAAGGGGAGCGTGGAATTTGTTCGGGATGAGAACCATTGATACCGTAATGAAGAGAACGATGCCTAAATGGTGGTTTGAAAATAAGAAGAAGAAAATATTTGCAAATGCAGAAAGAGAGCTTCAGCTTATCCCCTGATAAAAGTCCCTTTGCGATTGTCCTTAGTTAATCGTCCAAACCTCTTTTCCTTTTAGCAATTTATCCAGGTCACCGGGCTTGCTTGCCTTCGCGGTTTCTATTTGCAGCCTCATTTGATCTTCGTAGCAAGGGCGTTCATTCCGATAAAATACTCCAAAAGGTCTGGGCAAGTGGCCTTCCAATTTTGGATCATCGAATATGCGGACAAGAATTTGTGCTTTGTAAATATCCAGTTCGTCGTGGATCCATAAATCATCAGCGCTATGACCCTCATCAAGGTTTACAACTTTTGGTGTAAAACCATCCAACTTGATCCCAAGGCGGTTGGTCGCACCAAATAACAGCGGCTTGCCCTGTTCCAGGAACAATGTCTCCTGCGGCTTTGTGGTTTTCTCGGTAAATATCTCAAATGCTCCGTCATTGAAAATATTGCAGTTTTGGTAGATCTCCAGGAACGAAGCTCCCCTGTGCTGGTTGGTTCTGAGCAGCATCGCCTGCAGATGTTTTGGATCGCGATCCATTGTGCGGGCCACAAAGCTTGCATCCGCACCCATCGCCAGTGCCAAAGGATTAAAGGGATGGTCGATGCTTCCCATCGGGGTGGACTTCGTTATCTTATTCTCTTCGGACGTCGGGGAGTATTGTCCCTTAGTCAGGCCATATATCTGGTTGTTGAAAACAAGCAAATTGACATCAAAGTTTCGGCGGAGTAAATGAATCGTGTGATTGCCGCCAATACTTAGGCTGTCACCGTCGCCGCTTACAATCCAAACGCTCAAATCGGGCCGGCTTGCTTTTAAACCTGAGGCGATAGCAGTGGCACGCCCATGGATCGAGTGCATCCCATAAGTGTTCATGTAATAGGGAAACCGGCTGCTGCATCCAATGCCGGAAACGATCACAATATTTTCACGCGGAATACCAAGGGTGGGCATCACCTTCTGTACTTGCGCCAATATCGAATAATCACCGCAACCGGGGCACCAGCGAACTTCCTGGTCAGTTGAAAAGTCTTTAGCGGTCAGGGCGGGAGGGGCGGTTGTCACATCACTCATAAGAAAAATTGGCTGTAAAATTACGGAATCTATCATAAGAGTCGCCGCTGCAACAGAACTATTCAATTCCTTTAACAGGATTCCCTACCCGGAATTGTAATAAATTACATTTCAATCTGGTATTTATGTCTGAGCCTTCTTATGACTTTGGGATGATCGGACTCGGCACCATGGGCCGAAACCTCTTGCTTAATATCGCCGATCACGAGTTTTCTGCTATTGGATACGACAAAGATTCTTCGAAAGCATCCCTCCTCGAATCGTCTGCGAATGCGGGTGTTACTGTTAAAGGCGTCGTTACGCTGGGAGAAATGGTTTCTGCATTGAAAAAACCACGCAAGATAATGTTGCTTGTTCCCGCCGGGCCGATAGTAGATGTCGTAATTAAAGACCTTCTGCCATTGGCAGAGACTGGCGACATTATCATAGACGGCGGCAATTCTTATTTTTTGGATACGCTCAGGAGGATCGAAAGTCTCAAGGATTCAAAAATCCATTTTGTAGGTATGGGAGTGAGCGGTGGCGAGCAGGGTGCGCGGGTCGGTCCCAGCATAATGCCTGGAGGCGATTTTGAAGCATGGACGCAGCTCAAACCAATCCTCGAAGCTATTGCTGCTAAAGTGAACGATGAGCCATGCGTAGCCTACATGGGAAAAAATGCCGCGGGCCATTATGTGAAAATGGTCCATAATGGTATTGAGTATGGGATCATGCAATTGATCAGCGAGGTGTATGATTTTTTGAAAAGAGGAATGGGGATCAGTAACGATGAACTTCATCTTATTTTCAAAGAATGGAACGAGGGTGAATTGCAATCGTTTTTAATTGAAATAACCGCCGATATCTTTACAAAAGACGACGACCAAACGGGGCAAAAGCTCGTGGATGTCATATTAGACAAGGCTGGATCAAAAGGAACGGGTAAATGGACCTCACAGGAAGCGATGAATCTGCCCGTATCGATACCGACGATTGATATGGCAGTTGCTATGCGGGATCTTTCTTCATATAAGGATGAAAGAACGCAGGCCGGGGCGTTGTACAAACCAAGGATAAAATCCTTCGCAGCAAATAAAGAAAAATTGATTTTGCAATTACGCGATGCGTTATATGCGGCTTCACTTGTTACCTATGCCCAGGGTCTTGCCATGTTGTACAAAGCTTCCGGGGAACATCAGATGGATATTAGTTTGAACGACGTGGTAAAGATCTGGAGAGGTGGCTGCATCATCCGATCGCGGCAACTGGAAATATTTACCGCAGCGTTTAAAAAGGAACCAGGGCTTTCAAATATTTTGCTGGACAAAAAAATCGCTGCGATCATTAAGAAGAAAATACCCGGACTGCGTAAAATAAGCAGGGAGTTTGCAGCAGCCAGGATTCCGGTAGCCGGGCTGATGAGTGCGTTATCCTATTTTGATGCTTATACAAGTGAAAGAATGCCGACTAACCTGCTACAGGCGCAAAGAGACTATTTCGGCGCACATACCTATCAAAGAATCGATAAAGAAGGCAGCTTTCATACTGAATGGTGAAGCATTTGAAAGTTGAACCCTTTCGTCCCGGATCATTTTTTGTTTTGTCAAAGGAGACTTAAATCTTATAACAATATTGCTACATGGGAGTTAAAAAAAATCAGAACCCGACCCTGCTATTTATTTTTGGCGGAAGCGGCGATCTTACAAACAGGAAACTGATACCAGCACTGTATAACCTGTATATTGACAACTACCTTCCGGAGAAATTTTTTGTGATCGGCGTTGGCCGGACCACGTTTGCTTCACATGAAGAATACAGAAATAAATTGCTGGAAGGTGTACAGCAGTTTTCCCGCCGTAAAGACGAACAGGACGGGTCCTGGAAAAAATTTTCCGAGAATATTTTGTACTTCGAAAAAGATCTGCTTGATGATAACACTTATTCAAACATCATTGGATGGATCAATGACAAAGCACGTGAATGGAATGCTAAACCCACTGTGATCTTTTACCTGGCCGTAGCACCACAGCTTGCCCCGGGAATCTCACAGAAACTTGCCGATCAAAAAATCTGCACCGATCCAAAAAATACGCGCATTGTTTTTGAAAAGCCGTTTGGTCATGACATGAAGAGCGCTAATGACCTCAATAAACTATTAAGCGGGTTATTTGAGGAAGACCAGATATTCCGGATCGATCATTACCTGGGAAAAGAAACGGTGCAAAATATCCTGGCTTTTCGTTTTGCAAACACTCTTTTTGAACCCATCTGGAATTCCAATTACATTGATCATATACAAATCACGGCTGCAGAAACGGTTGGAGTGGAAGATAGGGGCGGATACTATGAGCAAGCGGGTGCCTTGCGTGACATGGTGCAAAATCATATGCTTCAATTGCTGTGCATGGTGGCTATGGAGGCTCCGACTTCATTTAATGCAAATGAAATAAGAAATAAAAAGGTGGATGTGCTCAACGCGATCAGGAAGATAGAACCTGAGCAGGTGCATCACGTTACGGTTCGTGGTCAGTATAGCAGCGGGTGGCTGAAAGGAACGGAGGTTAACGCATACCGGCAGGAAAAAAATGTCGATGCACATTCATCGGTTGAAACCTTTGTTGCCGCTAAATTCTACATTGACAATTGGAGATGGCAGAACGTTCCATTCTATATACGTACAGGAAAGTACCTGCATGAAAAGACAACATTGATCACCGTTCAGTTTAAGGATGGTCCCCTATATGCCTTTCCAAGCGAAGCCGCAGAAACCTGGAGACCAAACCGGTTACTATTCAGCATCCAGCCTCATACCGATATTCGATTACGATTCCAATCAAAAAGGCCGGGGCCCGCAATGATCCTGAACCCCGTGGATATGGTTTTTAATTATTCAGAGGCGTATGACGAACAGGAACCGGAAGCCTATGAAACGTTGCTTGAAGATGTGATAGAAGGTAATCCAACCTTGTTTATGCGTGCCGACCAGGTGGAAGCCGCATGGAATGTAATAACTCCTATTTTAGAAACCTGGCAAAAACGATCGCCGGTTGATTTTCCAAATTATTCACCGGACAGCTGGGGACCCGAAGATGCAGAAGCATTGATTGCAAGAGATGGTCGTAATTGGGTAACAGTGCCCGCCGCGAAAAAAGAATAAGTATTGTAAATTGTCACCATGAACCTGAAAATATCGAAGGATATTGAATCGTTGAGCCACCATTTTGCAGATTGGCTGGTGGCTTATATAAAAGAAGTTTTGTCAAAACAGGATCGCTTTACTATTGCTTTGGCGGGCGGCAATACTCCCAGGAGGTTGTACCAGTTGTTGGCCTCTGATGAATATAGAGAAAAGATTGATTGGAAGCGGATACATTTTTTCTGGGGAGATGAGCGATACGTTTCCATAACTGATGACAGAAACAATGCGAAAATGGCCTACGAGTCTTTGTTAAATCATATACCCTTACTTAAAGAGCAGGTCTATCCAATGCAGACAAACGGACAACCTGATGAGTCGGCTGCATCATATGAAAAAATACTGCGCAGCTATTTTGGACAAGGTACAGCCACATTTGATTTGGTATTGCTGGGACTTGGAGACAACGGGCACACTCTTTCCTTATTTCCCGGGTATAAAGTCGTGAGAGAAAATAAAAATTGGGTTTGTTCATTTTATCTGAAAGAAGAAGATATGTACCGGATCACCCTCACCGCACCGATAGTAAACCAGGCGTCACAGGTTGCCTTCCTGGTGAGTGGTGGAGACAAGGCTGCGGCGGTATATCATATATTGGCAGGTGAACATGATCCCGATCTTTACCCGGCGCAAATCATTCAACCCTTCAACAGCCGGCTGTATTGGTTCTGCGATGAAGCAGCAGCGGCTGATTTGTAGTTGCGCAATATCATCCAACCATAACATAACCTTGTTCGTCTAATTAAACAAAACCTGATTTCGATGGTAGTCAAAAAGAAAATTGTAACAGTTCTTGTATTAGCGTTGATGGTAATAGCCGGCGTAGCAGCCGTGTCCGCACCCAATGCCAATCATAAAAATCTGAAAATACTTCCGCAGGATATCAGCGAACAAAAGTTAGACAGCATCATGGAATCTTATGCGAAGGCGCTGGGCGTAAACTGCAAATTCTGCCATACGGAAATAAAAGGGTTTACCGATAGCCTCGATTATGCAATTGACGATAACCCGATGAAGGAAAACGCAAGGGAGATGATGCGGATGACTATTTACATCAACAAAACTTATTTCTATTTCGATAAAAATGAACGCCCGGAATATCTGAAAGTGGTCAACTGCAAAACCTGTCACCGGGGCGAACCTTTTCCGGAAGAATAGCATGAAGCTGTCCAAAAGTCATTGTCAGCCTGAGCTTGTCGAGGGTGACAGTTTGATTGTCAATATTTCGACAAAGTCAAGATGACAATCAAACTGATTTTTGGACAGCTTCCTGAAAATTTAGACTTCTAAAAGGCTCATATATAAAGCCTGTGCGATGCAACGACGGCTTTCACTAGGTGATTACCAAAAACCCTTGACAATCGTTTTCGTAGAATTACCAAATAAGTATACGGTTTTACTGAATTTTAGTATAAACCATTAGAAAATTATCATGAAGTAAGAAAATTGATCGTTACTTTATACCGAAGTTTAAGGACTTCGAAAAACCTTTGTCCTTATCCTAATGAAAACGAATACCTATGAATTTGTATGAAATAATGGGCCTTGTCTCAACTGTCACTATGGCTTTGCCCATTATTGCAATGTTGATCTCCCATCTTGCCTGGTACCGAAGCTTTCCGGCAATCTTTTTCTACTATTTGCTTGTATTAACTTATACCGCAACACTCCTTGGATATATCGGGGCCGGTGAAGGTTACCGATACTATCTTGGCGTGCTCTGCAATTTTTTGGATACTCCCCTTATCCTGTTATTCCTGCTTTACTTCAGCAGGACCATTTATTTCTGGAAGAAATTAATGACCGCGGCACTGGCATTTATCGCATTTGAATTAATAGTGATCGCCATGTATGGTTTTAATACAACGGCAACCACAATTGTATTGGCGCCCGGGCTGATCATCACACTTGTCATCTCCTTACTGTTTTTTATTCACCAGGTTAAAATTTCGGTGGTTCATCATAAGGCGGTCGGGAAAGCCGTCATGATTTCTTCCGTGCTGTTTGCTTATGTGGGCTATTGCTTTGTGTATGTGGTATATTACCTGATCAACAAACCTGCTTTTAAGGATGATGCGCATATAGTCTATTTCCTGATCACCATTGTTTCTTCCACGGCAATGTCTGTAGGCATATACCTCGAAAAATCGAGAGTGAAACAGCTAGTGGAATTAAAAACTACACGGGAAGAACTCAAAGCTATATATCGCGAAGAAAGGGAAGGAAACAAAATGACCGCCCCAAACGAGGCAGTCATTATTAATTTCGAGAACAAACAGTGGAGTTAAAAACAATATTTTCCTTCCACTATCATCTTATCTGCGATTCTCCTTCTGGCATCTTTAGAATTAAAAGCCTCAGCTTTAGTAAACCGTTTTAATCCCATCAGGATCATTCTTTGTTCATCGCCGTCGGCAAATGCATTGATTGCGTCCTTTCCGGATTTGTTCACCTTGTCAGCCGCGTCATACAAATAAATTCGCATCATATCCTGGTACAACTGAGTGGCTGCTTCTCCCTGCCGGTCAGTCATATTCATTACGCGAAGCAACACGCTTTCTGCATTAAATGTTTCAATTGCCATATCGGCCAGGTTCATCAATACCTCCTGTTCATTCTCAATCTTCATCATTAATTTTTGTACCGCAGCACCGGCCGCCATCAAAATTGCTTTCTTTAAATTGGCTACGAGTTTCTTCTCTTTTGCAAATGGTATTTCATCATCTGAGCTAAAATCAGGAATACTCATCAATTCTTTCTGTACGCTCATCGCAGGTCCCATCAGGTCTAATCTACCGCCCATAGCTCTTTTCAGTGTCATGTCGAGTGTAAGCAGGCGATTGATTTCATTGGTTCCTTCATAAATCCTGTTGATACGACTGTCGCGGTAAGCCCTTGAAATATTATACTCGGCACTAAAGCCGTTACCGCCATGTATCTGTACTCCTTCGTCGACAACAAAATCCAGCACCTCGCTGCCGTACACTTTTAACATGGCACACTCGATCGCATATTCTTCTGCGCCGCCAAGCAAGGCTTCGTTGAATGGTTTACCTGCGGAAAGCAGTTCAACTTCCTTTTTGTCAACCCAGTCAGCTGTGCGATACAATGCAGACTCGGCAACAAAGATCCGGATGGCCATTTCTGCCAGCTTGTGTTTGATGGCACCAAAGTTTGCAATAGGTTGCTTGAATTGCTCTCTCGTTCTTGCGTATACCACTGAGTCCGTCAAGGCTCTCCTGGCACCTCCGACGGCTGCTGCACATAATTTCAACCGGCCAATGTTTAAAATATTGAACGCGATTCTGTGACCCTTACCAATTTCGCCCAAAACATTCTCAACAGGAACTTTAGCGTCCTGGAAATACAATTGAACAGTGGAGGATCCCTTAATACCCATTTTATGTTCTTCAGGGCCCTGTGTAAAACCTTCTGTTCCCCTTTCCACGATAAAGCCTGTGAATTTGTCGCCGTCAACTTTTGCAAAAACTGTATACACTTGCGCAAATCCTCCATTTGTAATCCAGCATTTCTGTCCGTTCAATAAATAATACTTACCGTCTTCACTGAGCTTTGCTGTTGTCTTGGCGCCAAGCGCATCACTGCCGCTATTGGGTTCAGTAAGACCATAAGCTCCTGCCCATTCGCCCGTGATCAGCTTGGGTATATATTTTTGTTTCTGTTCGGGGGTTCCAAAATATAAAATAGGAAGTGTGCCGATACCTGTATGTGCCGCGATCGCAACAGAAAAAGAATGACCGGCGCCGAGATATTCATTAACAATTGTCGAGGTAACAAAATCCTTACCTAATCCACCATACTCTTCCGGGAAGGAAACCGACAATAATCCCTGCTCGCCGGCTTTAGTGACCAATGATTTCATCAGCCCCGTTTCGAGGTTATCTATCCGGTCAAGAATTGGATATACCTCAACATCCAAAAATTGGTTGCACATGTCGCGAATCATGCGTTGTTCCTCAACAAAATCTTCCGGGATAAAGGTTTCAAACGGCGATGATTCTTTAACAAGCCATTCTCCTCCTTTTAATACAGCTTTGGTTTTTGTGGTTGCGCTCATAGAAAGACGTTTAATAGTTTAAAGTTTAAGGTTTAAAGTTTAAGGTTTAAAGTTTAAGGTTGGCCTTTATTTCAAGTTATCATATACGATTTGCAATACCTCTTTACAAACATCGATCTTGTCTGCGGGCACGGTTTTCAGCGCTTCGTTTAGTGTTTCATCTGCGATCTGCATGGTTTCTTCTTCCAGCTTTTGCGCGTTTTTGGTCAAATAAATCATGTTGATCCGGCGGTCATTTTCTGAAGGAACCCGCTTAACCAAATTCAGTTTTTCGAGATTGTCCACCAGTCGTGTAATACTTGGTTTATCCCTGAATGTAGCATCACACAACTCCTGCTGGCTTCTCCCATCCTGCTTCCACAAATGATATAAAACGCTCCATTGTTCAATGGTAATATTCAAACCCGCACTATTAAATTTCTTCTGCAAACGACGCGCAATAGCCGTAGAGGCCTTTCCCGTCACAAAGCTGTACAGCTCACCCCTCTTAAAATGGTTGTTTGACATATAGTTGTTTGTGCAACTATTCAAAAATAATATTATTTTTGAATAGTTCAAATGTGTCGCAGGCTAAATTTTTTTGTATGTAATGGAAAATCGTTTTTTTACTTATAGAAAATCGAACATAAACTATTACCGCTTTGGGTCAGGTCGGTCCATTGCTATTTGCTTTCACGGATATGGCGAGGACGGAACCCTGTATAGTTTTTTTGAAAAATATGCGGGTGAGATTTATACGTTTTATTCCATTGATTTGCCTTTTCATGGAAAGACAGAATGGAATGAAGGCCTGATGTTTACCGCGAATGACCTTCAGGAAATTGTGCGCGGAATCATCAAAGAGAGCCAATTTAAGCCCGGGGCAGACGAGCGTCTCACTCTCATGGGATTTAGCCTGGGTGGTCGCATCGCACTTGCGCTATACCAGGAACAACCAAATACTATAGAAAAGATTCTCTTACTTGCCCCGGACGGCTTGAAAGTAAATTTTTGGTACTGGCTTTCCACCCAAACAATAATCGGGAACCAGCTATTTTCGTTCAGCATGAAAAACCCGGGTTGGTTTTTTGGATTTCTAAGGGCTGCCAACAAACTAAAATTGGTGAATGCGAGTATATTCAAGTTTGTAAACTATTATATCGGAAACAAAGAAGCACGGCTACACCTCTATCAGCGCTGGATGAGTCTGCGACGCTTAAAGCCGGACCCAATGCGCATTAAAAATTATATTCGCCGGTATCGCACAAAAACAAGATTAATCTACGGCAGGTATGACCGCATCATCCTGCCGGCCAGAGGTGAAAAGTTCAGAGATGGGATTGAAGACTTCTGCACTATTAATGTTATCAATTCGGGTCACCAGGTGGTACATGAAAATCATGTTGAACAATTGCTGCCGGCTTTATTGCAGTAAGACCGTTTTGGTCTTTGGTCAGGGCGACGGGTTATGTCATTGGTCGCGGTTTTAGAAAAACCCAATTCCGATTACCCAAAACTAAACCCGCAGCGACGACTAAAAACTATGACTTGGTTTTGATTAGATTTGTTTATTTACTGCATGGTGTTTCTAATGTTTTTTCTGCTTCTATTCCTTTGTTATGGTGGTTTGATTTTTTATTACTGGCAGGGTTGGAACGCTATCCCTGTTTTTAATACTGATCAAACTATTGCGCCTGTTTTTGTCTCCATTATTATTCCGGCAAGAAACGAGGAAAATAATATTGCAAACCTGCTGGAGGCGTTGCAGCGCCAGGATTATCCAAAAACATTGCTTGAAATAATAGTTGTGGATGATCATTCTTCCGATTCGACCGCAGAAATAGTTAAAAGGTATCCCGATGTGAGGTTGATAAAATTAAAAGACGACCATATCAATTCTTACAAAAAGAAAGCAATCGAGAATGGAATTGCTGCTGCATCGGGTGAATTGATCATCACAACAGATGCCGATTGTATACCGGCCCCGGGCTGGCTGCAGACAATAGTCGGATTCAAGCAAAAAACAAATGCGTTGTTCATAGCAGCACCTGTTGTATTAGACAGTAACTCGACAATCGTTGAAATATTCCAGGCAATGGATTTCCTGGTATTGCAGGGAATTACCGGGGCGTCGGTTTTTAAAAAGTTTCACTCTATGTGCAACGGTGCTAATCTTGCTTATGAAAGAAAAGTTTTTTTTGAAGTCGGAGGATTTAAAGGGGTCGATCACATCGCATCAGGAGACGACATGTTGCTCATGCACAAGTTTGCTGAAAAGTACCCGGACAGAATTCATTATTTGAAATCCAAAGCTGCGATCGTGAGTACATCACCGATGCCATCATGGGGATCTTTTTTTAATCAACGAATCCGGTGGGCAAGCAAAGCCACTTATTACAACGACAGGCGAATTTTCCTGGTATTGCTTTTGGTCTTTGTATTTAATTTCTCGTTTACAGGTATGATAATAGCTGGTTTTTGGAATCATTCCTGGTGGCTGTATTTTTTGCTGGCCATTATATTGAAAACATTTGTCGAACTTCCCTTCTTTCTTTCTGTTGCAAAATTCTTTACGAAACAATGGATCATTAAGTACTTTCTTTTTTTCCAGCCATTGCATATATTTTATACGATCATATCCGGCTTTTTTGGCCAGTTTGGCACTTACGAATGGAAAGGCAGGAGAGTGAAGTAGGCAATAAGCAATGGGCAAATTTGCGGATTTGCGGATGTGCGAATGTGCGAATGTGCGAATGGGCAACAAGCAATAGACGATTGGTGAAAGCATCGATATCCCTTCTCATGCCGTATTGGCAATTCTGTTTATCTTTCTTCTTAATGAGTAGCGGTACTTCCCTGTCTTTTCAAAAAGCTGCGTGGAAGCGTCTTGCAAAAAACAAAGGCGCCATTTGCGGACTTGTTGTAATCGCGTTTGCAATACTTGTTGCAATCTTCGCTTATTTTATTGCTCCGGATAGTTCACCTAATGCCAATCGCATTATTTTGGAGATTGGGGGAAGCAAGCCGGGCTATACCCAGGATTTCATCAGGGTAAGAAAAGAAAGAGCGTTTGCATCTCATGGATTCTTACAGCAACTCATCGCCGGCAGGCAGGATAAATATGAGTATGTGCCCATAGTAAGTCACCACAGGAAAAAGGACACCATCATCGTTCAAAAATTCATTGATGAAGGCATAAGTGAAAGAAGGGCATATGGTACGAACGAGTTGTCACCGGAACCATTTGTCCGAACGAAATTTTTGCTGGGTGCTGATAAATTCGGCAGAGATATTTTGAGCAGGCTGATTGTGGGAACAAGGGTTAGCCTCAGTGTGGGCCTGATTACAGTGATTATATCCCTTTCAATCGGTTTGATCCTTGGTTCGTTAGCCGGCTATTTCCGCGGACGAATTGATGATATTATCATGTGGTTCATAAATGTGATCTGGAGCATTCCTACCTTATTGCTTGTTTTTGCAATTACGCTGGCCCTGGGCAAAGGTTTTTGGCAGGTATTTATTGCAGTTGGCTTAACGATGTGGGTGAATGTGGCCCGCCTGGTGAGAGGACAGGTATTGGCTGCAAGAGAATTGGAATATGTTGAAGCAACCCGGGCATTGGGCTATTCACATTTCAGGACGATAACCAGGCATATTTGGCCGAATATCATGGGACCGGTGATCGTGATTGCAGCTTCCAATTTTGCCTCAGCCATTGTAATTGAAGCCGGCTTGAGTTTTCTGGGTGTAGGTGTTCAGCCTCCTCAACCCAGCTGGGGATTAATGATCAAAGAAAACTACAATTTCATCATAACGCAGAACCCCATGCTTGCCCTTGCACCTGGTTTTGCCATCATGCTACTGGTGCTGGCCTTTAATCTCGTGGGAAATGGTTTACGGGACGCAATGAATGTGCGGTAACTTTTTATTTACTCGAATACCGGTAGCTGCCCGACCATTGATTGGACGGTTTCGTCAACGAAGTCACTTTTGTTTCTACCAGGCATTGTGTAGCAGCCGGAGTCCCCGTTATTGTAAAATCACTTACGGCAGTAGTACGATTTACCGAAGTGGAAAAGAATACCGTGTTTGACCCGTCGTCTTTTTTAGCACTGACTTCAATTTTTACACCATTGGGTGGCATCGCTGAAGTAACCGTGACTTTAAGATTGTAGGGCCCCAAAGCTGGTGGCTGAACGGTCCCATTAGCAGGATCGGTAGTCACGGCAAGATTTGCCTCATTTGGAGGAGGAGGGGAATCATCGCCACCACCACCGCAGGACGACAGCGTTATTACGTTTATTAAGGCGAAACCGAAAAGGAGCAGGACTGTTCTCATAAAGTTATTTTTCAGAATCATTTTCCAAGATATCTATTTTTAGGTGTCCAGACAACAAATATTTTACGAACTAACTTACCACTTTTACATTCCGGCTGAAGCTTTCTTCCAGTGAAATGAACGTCTCTGTTCGCTCTATGCCTTTGATTTTCTGCAATTGATCATGCAAAACAAAACGCAACTGGGAAATATCCTTGCATACGATTTCAGCAAACATACTGTAGTTGCCCGTTGTATAATTTAGCCTTACGATTTCGGGGATTTTCTGAAGATCTTTTGCGACCGTATCGTATAAGGAACTTTCTTTTAGATAAATGCCTATAAAAGCAATTACGTCGTATCCAAGCTGCTTAAGGTCTGCCTTTAATCGTGTACCTTTCACAACACCTGCTTCCTGAAGTTTTTTGATGCGAACATGAATCGTACCGCCTGAAACGAACAATTTTTTTCCCAGATCGGCGTATGATATTTCCGCATTCTCCATCATGTGGTGAATGATTTCGAGGTCCAGTTTATCAAGGTTCAATTTACCTGACATTTTGAATAGCTATTTTAAAATTATTTCAGTAAATACGGCAAATATTTGAATAAATTCTATAATTTCAAAATAATTATTGAATAATTTGGAATGAAAAGGGCAATCACCATATATTTGCTCTAACAAAGCTATTTGAAACACGACTTATACTGTGGGGTGATGAAATTTTAGGCAGACATGCCCTCTCGTCTCGAGGGTGAGGATCACGGGATAAACGTAGCATAGAGCCGACCGTCAGGCCGACCAGGATTGACCACTAACTCTTTGTGCTATGGCTAACCGCCTCGTGGAGGTTCGATCCCTCCCCCTACAGCTCTCTCTCTTTCTCATGTGATTGTTCGCCTGTGATTCTTCTGGATTACGGGCTTTTTTTTGCCCCTACCTCAGAATAATTGAGCCGGTTTTTACCCCTCATGCTAAAATGCATTAAAAATGGTATGGATAATGTATTGAAGATAGTGCAGGCAATATATTAGGACCATCATCTATTTTTGTTCAATCAATAAAATTCATACCAACCACGATGAAGAAGTTGACTTTAGTGATGTTTTTATGCATCATCGCAGTAAATATCTATGCCCAGGATGAAACGGTAAAAGATTTGAAAAAAGCAAGTGAAAAGGGCATTAAAAAAGATCCCAACGATACTATTCCGAAGATCTGGAAAGTAGGCGGACAATATGCACTTAATGTGTCACAGGGATCGTTGAGCAACTGGGCAGCGGGTGGTGATGAATTCTCGCTTTCATTAAATTCTGTGCTCAATCTTTATGCGTTTTATAAAAAAGACAGGCATAGTTGGGATAATACATTTGATTTTAATCTTGGGTATGTAAAAACTACGAGCCTCGGCAGCCGGAAAAATGATGACCGCTTCGATCTCCTGTCAAAATATGGCTATGCGCTCAATTCAAAATTGAATGTTGCAGGCCTGTTCAACTTTCGCTCGCAGTTCTTCGATGGCTTTACATACGATAATAACGGGGTAGGCGTGTTTTCTTCAACCTTTCTTTCTCCTGCATATATTTTGCTTAGCCCCGGCCTGGATTACAAACCTGTAGATGGACTTTCGATTTTTGTTTCTCCGATCACAGTTCGCTGGACGATTGTACAGGACGATTCGCTTTCTGCAAAAGGATCCTACGGCGTAGACCCGGGGCATCATTCCAACACTGAGTTTGGTGCATTCCTATCAATTAATTATTTCAAAGAATTCAACAAGGTGGTTTCTTATAAGGGCCGACTCGATCTGTTTTCCAATTACAAAAATAATCCTCAGAACATCGATGTTTATTTTACCAACGTGTTGAATGTTAAGCTTGCAAAAATTCTGACTTTAAGCTATGGCCTGGACATGATCTACGATGATGACGTAAGGATATTTGGCGACAATAGAACCAGCGCTGCTTTGCAGGTCAAATCCCTGCTGGGCCTTGGAGTGCTTCTCCAATTCAAAAATAATTGATATAAAAAGAGGTTGTCTCAAACTGTGTCGGCCTGAGCTTGTCGATGGCGACACAGTTTGATTGTCTATTTCGCCAGGCTCAATATGACAATCAAACTGATTTTTGAGACAACCTCTTCTAATGTTCTATAACCTCAAAAGTCTGCAGTTAAATTTAACCTTCGAGCTTGTAGTTGATCGGAAGGATTCTCCACGTTTTTACATTCTTACCTTTCACCTGTCCGGGCCTCCATTTGGGCATACCGGATACAACTTTTATGGCCTCTTCTTCCAATCCATGTCCGAGTTTGTTTCCAACAGTCGAAACATTAGATATGTTCCCTTTTTCATCAACTGCAAATCTTACATTCACTTTGCCTTCAACGTTGTTATCAATGGCTTCCTGCGGGTATTCAATCGAGGTTCCAATATAATTTTCTAAAGCCGATTCACCTCCTGCAAATGCAGGTGCCACGTCCGTACGGCTATAGACCCCGTCTTTGTCTTTCACAATTTTTTCCTGGTTGTTGTCAGCATCCTTTGCCAGTGTTACTTTTCCCGATTTTTTAGGTGTATTGGCGGGCGCGGCGCTTTTAGCAGTTGCGGCTGTGTCCGCATTGCTCTCGTCAGCTTTTGATGTGGAATTATTTGCCGATTGGTCGTCTGTACATGAGATAACCAGTAAACTAATGGCCAATCCGGGTATCAGTGTTTTCAATACCGTCCTTAAATTGTTGAACTTCATAAATGTAATTTTTAATTAAAAATTCGTTACCGGTAAAGAGTTCAAACAAGATGCCATAGCCGCGTGCCGAAAGGCCTTGAAATAATGTCAAGATTTTATACTGCGGGTTATCTTTGAGGCTCATGGGACATAAAAAATTAATTCGCTTCGAGGAGTTGAAAACATTTCAAAACGTGCTGCAGTACCCGGAAGGCATGGCCGGGAAATGGAGTGATTTTTTTAAGAATACAAGACCGATTGTGCTCGAACTTGCTTGTGGGAAAGGAGAGTATGCAGTTGGACTTGGCACACTATATCCTGAAAAGAATTTTATAGGCGTCGATATAAAAGGTAATCGGATCTGGGTCGGTGCAAAAAAGGCATTGAACATGAATCTTCAAAACGTCGCGTTTTTGCGTGTGCAAATCGATCACATTAATGAATATTTTTTCAGGGATGAAGTGGAAGAAATTTGGATAACGTTTCCTGACCCGCAGTTGCGAATGTCAAAGGCAAAGAAGCGGCTGACCCACCCCAGGTTTTTGAGATTATACCAGCAGTTTCTTTTACCCGAAGGCCGTATTCATTTGAAAACGGATAGCCCGGACCTCTATCAATTCACAAAAAAAGTGGTCGAACTTTTCGGGTGCGGTGTTCACCTCGATCTTACTGATGTTCACAAACAGGTAAACATAGCACCGGAGTTGCAGATAAAGACGCATTATGAATCGATGGATATTGCCGGAAGCAACCGTATTCACTATCTCTGTTTTTCCCTCCCGGCTCATCTGCCTGGAAAAGAAATAGACGAAGTTTTGAAAGAAGAAATGAGCGATGGAACCCTTAATTGAAAACATACATTACTATTTAAATGAGGATGGATTGATCGTATTTACCGAAAGGTATCTGCGCGAAAGGGGTTATTGTTGTGGCAATGGGTGTAAACATTGTCCCTATAAATATGAGAATGTACCGGAACCAAAAAGGTCAGAGCTTCTTTTGAGACAACAAAAGAGCAATCCATCCGGAAATTGACAAATTATCATAGAAATGAGAAGTAAAAAACGATTGGAGGAGGCACCGAAAACGATAAAGCCATCGGGGAAAAGAGAGTCAAATTTTTTTGAATTAGTTTATGAAGTCGCCCGCCAGATACCGAGGGGAAGGGTCACATCCTATGGCGCGATCGCCAGTTGCTTAGGCACCCGGCTTTCAGCGCGCATGGTTGGCTGGGCAATGAATGGAGCCGGAAATCTTAGGCCAAAGGTGCCGGCCCACCGGGTAGTCAACCGAAATGGCGTTTTGAGCGGAAAGCATCATTTTGGTGAACCGGATGCGATGGAGAAATTGCTAAAGAAAGAGGGTATACGCGTCAAAGACGATACCGTCGTGGATTTTCAAAAACTGTTTTGGGATCCCGTCAAGGAGTTAGGTTTTTAATGATTACTGCCCCGTTAATGGTGCATTTATTCGTTCCTTCCCTTTGCCGGGTGTATCGGTATTCAAACTGGAAAAGGCGGCAAAAGTGGATTTCCCCTCTGAAAAATCATATGTCTGGAAAAAAGGTCTTGCCAGTCTGAGAAGAAAAAAGTTATATTTGACACCGCAAATACTGACTCCCATTAACATTCTAAATTAAAATCAAATGGCAACAAAAAAAGCAAAGAAAGCGGCCCCGAAAAAAGCTGCAAAAAAAGCGGCTCCTAAAAAAGCTGCAAAAAAAGCAGCCCCGAAGAAAGCTGCAAAAAAGAAATCAGCACGTAAACCCAATGCTGCATTTATGAAGGCGCTTACTCCGAGCGCAGAACTTGCTGCAGTAGTAGGAAGTAAACCATTGCCACGCACTGATGTGGTAAAAAAGATCTGGGTTTATATCAAGGCCAACAAACTGCAGGACGCTAAGAACAGGCGCATGATTAATGCAGATTCAAAACTGAAATCAGTTTTTGCAGGTAAAGGCCAGGTTTCTATGTTTGATATGGCTAAGCATCTTGCGAAACATCTGAAATAAAAAAGATGATGATCGTTTTTTAAGGCATCCATGTATGGTTGCCTTTTTTTTGTCCCTGCTACTACAAAAGGATTCTTCTATTACCTAACATGCGGCTTTGGATTGCTGCTTACTTTTACATCATGAACAGCGACACCGGGAAATGGATAATCGTAGCGGGCCTGATGATCGTGGTGGCAGGTGTAATCATTTATTTCTTTCACGACAAATTGAACTGGATCGGGCGATTGCCGGGTGATATACGCATTGAGAAAGATAATTTCAAATTCTATTTTCCCATCACTACAATGATCATCGTTAGCTTATTCCTTACACTCATTATTCAGGTGATCAAAAAATTTTTGAACTGATTGTGCAGTTAGAAACCATCCTCGATCATATAAACATCAGTGTAAAAAAGTATGAGGCTGTTCATGGTGGTGACATCAATGAATCATTTTGCATTTATAGTGGAAATGAAAAGTTTTTTCTAAAAGTAAATAACGGGAAACTGTATCCACGCATGTTCGAAAAGGAAGCCGGCGGTTTGAATGCATTGGCTGCTGCGATGCCGGCGCTGTTTGTCCCGGAGGTCATTGCAAATGGCATTGCAGGAGAATATCAGTACCTGGTGTTGCAATGGATAGAAAAAGGAACACCAAATAAAGGCTTTTGGGAAACCTTTGGAAGGTCGTTGGCTCAGATGCACTTGCAGGAACGCGATTACTTTGGGTTAAATGAAGACAATTATATCGGCAGTCTTCCGCAGAATAACACGAAGCACATTCAATGGCATACTTTCTATTCTGAATGTCGAATATTGCCCCTTGCGAAAACATTATTTAACAATGGAGCATTTTCCAAAAGTGACCTGGCGGGTTCGGAATCATTTTGTAAACGAACTAAGGAATGGTTCCCGACGGAACCACCCGCACTTGTACACGGCGATTTATGGGGTGGTAATTATATGATCAGCCCTGCTGGTTGTGCTGCAGTATTCGATCCTGCCATCTATTATGGTCACCGCGAAATGGATATTGGCATGACAAAATTGTTCGGAGGATTCGATCAAAAATTTTATGATGCATACGTGGAAATTTATCCATTGGAACATAACTGGAGACAAAGATTGCCTTTATTGCAGCTTTATCCATTGTTGGTTCATGCAGTGTTGTTTGGTGGTCACTATGTGAGCAGCGCAAGGGAGGTAATAAGACGGTTTTCCGCTTAGTTATTCACAGGATATCTTCTCGATTTTGCTTCGTAAATTTTCATGTAAATATTGAGGGAATTTTCTCTTGTTACACAATCACTGCAATGCTATGTTTGTAGCGGTTGTTGACAAACACACATCCAATATCTGAGGAACCGTTTTTAATCCAATTCCAAAAAACCGATATCAACAGCCTGATTACCGTCCAGTAATTAAAAAATTAAACCTGCATGTTCACATGCGGGTTTTTTTTTTAATTTTTGACTTAATAGTAAGGACTGATCAACAGATACACAACAACACCCGAAAAAGCAACATAAAACCAAACGGGCCAGGTAATGCGGGCCAGCTTTTTATGCATGGGGTACTCCCCGATAAGGGCGCGGTAAGCAGTAAATAAAATAAACGGAAGAACGATACCCGCAAGGGGAATATGGGTGCCGAGAATGATATAATAAAAAATGCGCATGGAACCGGCCTCAATCTTTTCAGTTTCATCCAGGATCCCATCATGATTGATATCGCCAAACCTGGTATCGCCCGCCAGCAGATGATGACAGATATAGCTGAGTAAAAAAAGAATGGAAAGCCACATCGAGGTAAGCATTAATGTCTTGTGCAATTCGTATCTCTTGTGTCGAACCATCCAAAGCGCGATCAGCATCAATATAGCTACCCATGAATTGATCATGGCATTAATCAAAGCAAAAAAATGAACATTGAAGCCCGGATCGAAGTCAAGCTTTACCCGGCTTAGTAATACGACCGCTGTAAAAACGAGAATTGAAAAACCAATGATCAGGCGGTTTGCTTTCCTGTCATTTTTTTTCCAGGCCGGCCTTATCATACACTTCTTTTTTGCGCATAAAAAACAATAAAAACCCAACCCCCAAAATCGCCAGCAGGAAGACAACTGCTAAAAGCTGCAATTTGCCGGCAAAAAGACTTTTACGATTGGGATCCTTTTCCATCGTCAGGAAAATAATGTCATTGGAAAGCTGTTTCAATGATGCAGAGTCGAGGCCATGATAATAACCGCGGACAAGCCGGTTTGAATCAATAAGTACAAAATGATCAGTATGAATAAAACTTGTATCAACGCCTTCTCCATCAACGACGCCTATTTTCATATCATTGATCGCAAAATCATAAATTTCTTTCTTGTCACCGGTCAGCAACCACCATTGTTCAGGGTTTACCTGGAAACGATCGGCCCATTGCTTGAGCCGCGACACGGAATCTCTTTCGGGATCGATGCTAAAAGACAGAAAATGCAGGAAATCCGGTGTTTTATCACCCACGCGCTGGGCGTTGTTGATGGATTGCTGCAACGTGTGCATATTGTTAGTCAGGGCAGGACAAATAGTGGGACAGTGCGTAAAGAAAAAATCCGCTACTACAACTTTCCCTTTTAAACCATCCCAGGACACAGTATCTCCCATCTGGTTGATCAATGAAAATGCAGGCAACTTATGCCAGGCTGTGTCAATTACTTTCTTGCCCTTTTCTGTCCGGGAAACTAAAGAATCTTCCAGGTAATGCCGGGGCATAATAATGGCAGATTCGCTGTATCGTTTTATGATAAAATAGCAAAGCAGGGGAGCCAGGGCTGCCAACATCAACGCATACATTGCTTTCCTATTCACAAACGCATCATTTATCCTCAAAAATCATATTATAACAAAACACTCCGGAATTACCGGAGCGTTTCGGATGAAGTATATTATTGCTTGCCTGGCTTTGGCTCTTCGGTGGCAGGTTTTTCATGATGCTGTTTGGGCATCGTTGTTTCCTTGAAGTGAGGATCGTACTTATTCCTGAGATTCTTATACGAATTTCCATCCACGATAAAAGCAATGATGAACCAGACAAAAAGCAGCAAAGGCACGACGATCGTCATGATCATATTCCTGATCTCATCGCCAAGGTGCATAAACACAGAAACAATGTAATAGGCTTTTGCCAGGGTCAGGATACAAACCACTCCTTTAAACATCAGCACAAGCAAATGGCTCGGATCGGGTCCTTTGTGAATGGTATAGATCGTTAATCCAATCGCCAGCTCAATAACGGTAATCACAGAAAGAAGAATCGTTGTTTTTCTTACACGTTTCCTGAAATCCGCATCCGAGTAATGGTGATGTGGAACTGTTATTTCCGACGACATTGCAGAGTGTTGATGCTCCATATCCGGTTAATTCAAAGTTTAAGTTTATCAGTTACCTGCTGCCCTCAGATGTGCACCAGGATATTTTCTTAGATCAAATAGAAACAAAGGAATACAAATACCCATACCAGGTCAACAAAGTGCCAGTACAACCCGGCTTTCTCTATCATCAGGTAATGTCCTCTTTTGGCAAATACATCTTGCTGGGTCATGATCAGCATTACTGTATTGATAATAACCCCCGAAAAAACGTGAAATCCGTGGAATCCGGTTATTCCAAAGAAGTAACCTCCGAAGGCAACCGGGCCGTTCCTGCGAATATGCAATTCAGCTGTGTTCACCATACCCATCAATTGTTCTTTTGGCATACCCATCAGTTGTTCATGACTCATTGTATGGTTGTGCTCGTGGACGAGCATCGCCAGTGAATGTTGGGATGAATTTTTAAGTGCTTCCGTTACCGCAGCAGGATCTACCAGCTGGCCCCATGGATTTACCGTGGTAGTTTGTCCCACCCAGTCTATTTTCCCGTCTATCAATGTCGGGTGCAGGCCCGCTTTCCAGCACAGTGGGATCCGAAGCTTGGAATTCACGTGACTTGAAGTCGCGGC
>JADMIO010603900.1_pt1 | contig 82578 bp, 80 predicted proteins | sample 8958161 | NCBI WGS metagenome assembly JADMIO01 (sample SAMN16585339, study PRJNA669376) | soil metagenome | isolation source: Crop rotation soil | place: USA: Cullars Rotation, Alabama | collected 2011
GCGGGGGCGCTCGCGCGCGGCGCCGCGCGCGACGCCGTCACGTCGCGGCCGGCGTCGGCGCTCGATTCGGTGATGACGGCGTCGTTGCCACGCGCCGAAGACGGTCGCGCGTTCGTCGCCGCCGCCGACGTCGCGGCCGTCGCTTCGCTCGCCGGCGCCGCCGGCCGCGTCGTCGTCGAGCGCGGCGGCGGCATCGCGAGCGGCGGCAGCGCGTCGCGGCGCGGGATCTCGATCGGCAGGTCGACCGGGATCGGCCGCGGCTGCGATTCGAAGACGAGCGGAAAGCCGATGACGCCGATCGCGAGCAGGACGATCGCTCCGATCAGCCGCTGCCGCGCGCGCGTCCTCGCCTGCTGGACCGCGTCCGCGGGCTCGATCGTGGGCTTGTCGGGTGCAGGGTCTCGCTTCTGCCTGAACATGGAGGGCCGACTGCGAAGCGGATCGGATGCGAGGCGCTGCCGTCGTCGGCTCAGGAGGCGCGGCGACCGGAGCGCTCCGGCAGGCCGTTCTCCAGCACGCCGCCGACGGTGAAGAACGAGCCGAAGACGACGATTCTATCAGCCGGGTCCGCAGCGGCCATCGCTGCGGCGAGCGCATCGGCGGGTCGTGCGTGCTCGGCGACGGTCGCATGCGCGGTGGCAGCGACGGCGCGCACCGCCGCGGCGAGCTCGGCGGCGCTCGCCGCGCGCGGCGTCGGCAGATCGGTGAGGTGCCAGGCGTCGACGAGCGGCGCCATCTTCGCGACGATCGCGGCGACGTCCTTGTCGCGCATCACGCCGAAGACCGCGTGCGTGCGCCGAAAGAAGCCCATCTGGTCGAGGTTCAGCGCGAGCGCGGCGATCGCGTGCGGGTTGTGGCCGACGTCGAGGACGATCGTCGGCGACCCGGGGGCGACCTGGAACCGGCCCGGCAGCTCGACGGTCGCGAGGCCGGTGCGGATCGCCTGCGCGCTGACCGGCAGTCGCTCTCGCAACGCCTCGAACGCGGCGAGCGCGCCCGCGGCGTTGAGCAGCTGGTTGGCGCCGCGCAAGGCCGGATACGCGAGGCCGCCGAGCCGCATCGCCCGCCCCGACCAGCTCCACTGCTGGCGATCGCCGTCGACGCGAAAGTCGCGGCCGGCAAGCCAGACGTCGGCGCCGATCCGCTCGCCCTCGGCGAGGACGCTCTTCGGCGGCAGCGGGTCGCTGACGATCGCCGGCTTGCCGCGCCGGAAGATTCCCGCCTTCTCGCGGCCGATCGACTCGCGGTCGGGACCGAGGTACTCGCTGTGGTCGATGTCGATGCTGGTGACGATCGCGCAGTCGCCGTCGAACGCGTTGACGGCGTCGAGCCGGCCGCCGAGGCCGACCTCGAGGATGACGAGATCGAGCGCAGTCGCCGCGAAGAGCGAAACGATCGCGAGCAGCGTGAACTCGAAGTAAGTGAGCGGGATGTCGCCGCGCGCACGCTCGACCGCCTCGAAGTGCGGCAGCAACAGCGCGCCGTCGACGCTCGCCCCGGCGATCCGGCAGCGCTCCTCGAAATGGACGAGGTGCGGCTTCGAATGGAGACCGACGCGGTAGCCGGCGGCGAGCGCGATGCTCTCGAGCATCGCGCACGTCGAGCCCTTGCCGTTGGTGCCGGCGACGACGATCGTGGGCACCGCGAGCGCGAGGCCGAGCCTCGCCTTGACGGTCGCGATGCGGTCGAGCGTGAGCTCGATCGTCTTCGGATGGACGCGCTCGCAGTGGGCGAGCCACTCGGCGAGGGTCCTGGTGGTCAACGCGCGCTCAGGCGACGGCGTCGGACGGCAGGCGCAGCAGCATCGCGAGCTGGCGCGCGATCGTCGCGCGCAGGTCGCGGCGGTCGACGATCATGTCGATCGCGCCCGTCTGGAGCAGGAACTCGGCGCGCTGGAAGCCTTCGGGCAGCTTCTCGCGCACGGTGTTCTCGATCACCCGCGGGCCGGCGAATCCGATCAGCGCCTTCGGCTCGGCGATGACGACGTCGCCGAGGAACGCGAAGCTCGCCGAGACGCCGCCCATCGTCGGGTCGGCGAGGACGCTGACGTAGGGCAGCCGCGCCTGCGCGAGGTGCGTCAGCGCGGCGTTCGTCTTCGCCATCTGCATGAGGCTCAGCAGGCCCTCCTGCATGCGCGCGCCGCCGGTCGCGGTGAAGCTGACGAAGGGCGTGCGCTGCTCGACGGCGGTCTGCACGCCGCGAACGAAGCGCTCGCCGACGACCGAGCCCATCGAGCCGCCCATGAAGTCGAACTCGAAGCACGCGGCGACGATCGGCAGGCTCATCAGCGAGCCGCCCATCACGACCAGCGCGTCGGTCTCGCCGGTGTTCTCGAGCGCGTCCTTCAGCCGCTCGGGGTACTTCTTGCTGTCCTTGAACTTGAGCGCGTCGACCGGGATGACTTCCTGGCCGATCTCGTAGCGCCCTTCGGCGTCGAGGAAGCTGTCGAGCCGCGCGCGCGCACCGATCCGGTGGTGGTGGGCGCACTTCGGGCAGACGTTGATGTTCTTCTCGAGGTCGGTCTTGTAGAGGACCGTCTCGCACGCCGGACACTTGACCCAGAGGCCCTCCGGCACGGTGCGCCGCTCGCTCGGGTCGGTCGGCTGCATCTTCGGCGGCAGGAGCTTTTCGAGCCAACTCATCGCGGGACTCCTTGTGGTCGTGCCGGCGGCGCATCGAGCGCGCCGCGGATGCCGGCGACGAACTCGCCGGCGACGCGCGGCGCGTCGTCGTGCGGCGCGCCTTCGAGCCGCTGGACGAGCGCGCTGCCGATGACGACCGCGTCGGCGACGTCGGCGACCGCGCGCGCGGTCGCGCCGTCGCGGATGCCGAAGCCGACGCCGACCGGAAGCCGAACGTGCGCCTTGATTCTCGGGATCATGTCCTGGACGGCGGCGATGTCGAAGTGTCCGGCACCGGTCACGCCCTTGAGCGAGACATGGTAAACAAATCCGCGCGCCACTTCGGCGACCGCGGCGATGCGTTTATCGGTCGACGTCGGCGCGAGGAGGAAGATCGGATCGATCGCGGCGTCGCGCAGCCGGTCGGCGAACTCGGCGCATTCCTCGGGCGGATAGTCGACGACGATGACGCCGTCGACGCCCGCGTCCCTGGCGTCGGCGACGAAGCGTTCGACGCCGTAGCGCTCGATCGGGTTCGCGTAGCCCATCAGCACGACCGGCGTGCGCGAATTCGCCGCGCGGAACTCGCGAACGAACGCGAGCGCCTTCGCGAGCCCGATGCCGCGCGCGAGCGCACGCTCGCTCGCGCGCTGGACGACCGGGCCGTCGGCCATCGGGTCGCTGAACGGAACGCCGAGCTCGATGACATCGGCGCCGGCGGCGACCATCGCATGCATGATCGCGGCGGTCGTGTCGGCGTGCGGATCCCCCGCGGTGATGTACGGGATCAGCGCCTTCCTGCCGCGCGCCGCGAGGGCGTCGAACGTCGCTGCGATGCGGCTCACCGGCGCGCCCTCGCGTCGAGCTCGGCGACCGTCGCGATGTCCTTGTCGCCGCGGCCGGAGAGGTTGACGAGCAGGTGGCGGTCGCGCGCGAGCGTCGGCGCGAGCTTCATCGCGTACGCGACCGCGTGGCTCGATTCGAGCGCGGGGATGATGCCTTCGGTGCGGCAGAGGCGATGGAACGCTGCGAGCGCCTCGTCGTCGGTGACGCTGACGTATTCGGCACGGCCGATGTCGTGCAGGTACGCGTGCTCGGGGCCGACGCCGGGATAGTCGAGCCCGGCCGAGATCGAGTGCGTCTCGATGATCTGACCGTCGTCGTCCTGCAGCAGATAGGTGCGGTTGCCGTGCAGGACGCCCGGGCTGCCGGCGGTGATCGACGCCGCGTGGCGCCCGGTCGCGATGCCCTCTCCTGCCGCCTCGACGCCGATCAGCCGCGTCGCCGGGTGCTCGATGTACGGATGGAAGATTCCCATCGCGTTGCTGCCGCCGCCGACGCACGCGATCACCGCGTCGGGCTGGCGGCCGATCAGCTCGGGCATCTGGGCGAGGCACTCGGTGCCGATCACGCTCTGGAAGTCGCGAACGAGCGTCGGGTACGGATGCGGGCCGGCGACGGTGCCGATGATGTAGAAGGTGCGCTCGACGTTGGTCACCCAGTCGCGCAGCGCCTCGTTGAGCGCGTCCTTCAGCGTCTTCGAGCCGCTCTCGACGGGAACGACCGAGGCGCCGAGCAGGTTCATCCGGTAGACGTTCGGCGCCTGCCGGCGGACGTCTTCGCTGCCCATGTAGACGACGCACTCGAGGCCGTAGCGCGCGCAGATCGTCGCCGTCGCGACGCCGTGCTGGCCGGCGCCGGTCTCGGCGATGACGCGGGGCTTGTTCATCCGCCGCGCCAGCATCGCCTGGCCGATCGTGTTGTTGATCTTGTGCGCGCCGGTGTGGTTGAGGTCCTCGCGCTTGAGGTAGATCTGCGCGCCGCCGAGCTCGCGCGACAACCGCGACGCGTGGTAGATCGGGCTCGGCCGGCCGACGTAGTGCGCGAGCTCGGCGCGGAACTCGGCGTCGAACGCCGGGTCGCGCTTCGCTTCCTCGTAGCACGCCTTCAGTTCCTCGAGGGCGTGGACGAGCGTCTCGGCGACGAAGCTGCCGCCGTAGCGGCCGAAATGCCCGCTCGCGTCGGGCTGCTGGTACGGTGTCATGGGCGCATCGGCCGCCGGGCCGGCCCGAGGCCGTTGCATGCCCCCTCGGGGGGCAACGAACGAAGTGAGTGTGGGGGCTTCATCTGTTCAGGCGATCGAGGCTGCGATCCGGGAATCGGCCTCGCGCACCGCGTCGCAGAAGCGACGGATGGCGGCGGCGTCCTTCACGCCGCGCGACGACTCGACTCCCGAGGAAACGTCAACGGCCCACGGCCGGACGCGCAGGATGCCTTCGCAGACGTTTGCGGCATGCAACCCACCAGACAAAACGAGCCGACGCCTTGACTCTGCCGGGAAGCCTGACGGGACGAGCGACCAATCGAACGCCTTTCCACCGCCGCCGAAGCCCTCGACGTGGGCGTCGAGCAGAAGGCCTTGCGCCTCGCCGAAGCGGCGCGCGAAGTCTAGCAAATCGAGCTCGGAGGTCATTCGCGCCGCGCGCAGGTAGGGCCGGCCGAAGCGCGCGCAATCCTCCGGCGTTTCGTCGCCGTGGAACTGCAGCAGCAGCGTCGGGATGGCGTCGAGCGCTGCGTCGACGTCGTCGGGGCTCGCGTTGACGAAGAGTCCGACCGGCGTCACGAACGGCGGCAGCGCGTCGGCGAGCTCGGCGGCGCGCTCGACCGTGAGAGAGCGCGGGCTCTCCGCATGGAAGACGAACCCGACCGCGTCGGCGCCCGCATCGACCGCGGCGTCGACGTCGGCCTCGCGCCCGACGCCGCAGATCTTGATCCGCGTTCGCTGGTTCATCGCATGCGCGCGCGCTCAGGGCAGCCAGTCGAGCGGCGGCGTCCGGTCCGGGATCTCATGGACGGCATCGTAGTACGGGCCCAGGAAGTAGAGGCCGTCGGCTGCGAAGGTCGGCGCGGCGAGCGATCGGTCGCGTGCCGCGAGCACCTGGGCGAGCCAGCCGTCGCTGCGCACGCCGCTGCCGACCATGACGAGCGAGCCGACGATGTTGCGAACCATGTGGTGCAGGAACGCATCGGCCTCGAAGTCGAACCGCCAGTACGCGCCGCGCCGTTCGATCGCGAGCGAGTGCAGCGTCTTCACCGGCGAACGCGCTTGGCATTCGGCGGCGCGAAACGCGCTGAAGTCGTGCGTGCCGACGAGCTCGGCGGCGGCGCGCCGCATCGCGTCGCCGTCGAGGCCGCGAAAGGTCCAGCCCACGAGGCCGGTCTCGATCGCCGGCCGCACCGGCGATTCGAGGAGCAAGTACGCGTAGCGGCGGCCGCGCGCGCTCGCCCGCGCGTGGAAGCGCTCGTCGACGAACCGGCTCCACTGCACCGCGATGTCGGCGGGCAGGTAGCGGTTGGTGCCGCGCGTCCAGCCGTCGAGCGCACGCACGACGTCGGTGTCGAAGTGGACGACCTGGTTGATCGCGTGGACGCCGGCGTCGGTGCGGCCGGCGCAGATCGTCAAGACGGGAGCGTCGGCGAACGCGGCGAGCGCCGCCTCGACCCGGTCCTGGACCGTGCCGCCGCTCGGCTGGCTCTGCCAGCCGCTGTACGCGCTGCCGCGATACGCGATGCCGAGGGCGACTCTCACGGGAAGCGGGCGCGTGCCCGGTCATGCCCGGCACGCGCGCCAGCGCGACTCAGGTGATGCGGTCCAGCATGCCCTGCGCCTTCGTCTTCGTCGCGCCGCTCGCCGTCGCGAGCACCTCGCGCAGAAGATCGCGCGCGCCGTCCTTGTCGCCGATCCGCTGGAACTCCTCGGCGAGCTCGAGCTTGCGCGAGAGCGGATCGCCGTGGTCGTCGAGGCCGCCCGGGGTCGTGTTCGGCGCGTCGCTCGGATGCTCGGAAGGATCGAGGTCGAGCGAGATTCCGGAGAGATCGAACGGCAGCGGCTCGTCCTTCGACGCGGCCTTCACCTGCGTGCCCGGCTCGTTGGCGACGAGCGGCATCTTCAGCGTCGAGTTGTAGCTCGGCGCCTCGGCCGCGGCGGGTCGCGGCGGGATCGACTGGGTCTGATCGAGCCCCGCGGGACGCGACGGCACGCCGATGTCGGGGTTGTCGAGATCGAGGTCGATGTTGTCGAACGCGCTGTCGCGCGCGGTCGTGTTGCCGATCGTCGAGCCGAACTGCGACGACGCCGACGCCACCGGCATGACCGACTGCGGCAGCGTGCTCGCGCCGAGCGACTCGGCGACCTCGGTGCCATCGGCGCCGCGGCCCGGCGTTCCGCCGGCGCGGTAGAGCGGGTTGTCGGGATCGATCTGGGCGCCGAGCTCCTGCGCCTTGGCCCAGTCGTCGCCCTCGCCGCGCGTCAGCGCGAACAGCTGCGTCGCGAGGAGCTCGAAGCCCTTGATGTCGCGCCGCTTGGCGTAGACCTCGAGCAGCTTGGTGCGGATCGCGAGGCGCTCCGGGTTGCTGCGCATCGCCTCCTTCAGGATCTCCTCGGCCTGCAGGTCGCGGCCATAGGCGAGGTAGACGTCGGCCTCGGCGACCGGGTCGACGTCGCCGATCGCGTCGAGCTGCGACAGCGAGTACGTCATCGACGACGAGCTGCCGCCGGCGTCGCGGGTGTCGATGCGCTGGCCGCCGCTCGCACCGAAGAACGAGTCTGGCTGCAGCCGGCTCTCGAGGAACGACGTCTCGCCGCTGTCCTTCTTCGAGCGTTGCGTGTAGCGGTACGCGCCGTAGCCGGCGAGCAGCAACGCGAGCGCGCCGACGCCGAGGTAGAGCGGGTTGCCGCTGGTGATCGAGTCGATGAAGCTCGGCTCGGCGGCCGGCTTCACCGGCGTACGCGGCTTGGCGGCTGCCGGCGGCTTCGCGGCCGCCGTTGTCGCGCCGCTGGCGCTCGCGACGACGACTGGCGCTGCTGCCGAAGCCGACGATGGCGGCGTCGACGCGGCCGCCATCGTCGTCGTCGCCGCCGGCGACGACGCGGTCGCGGCAGGCGCGGCGCCGAGCGCCGGGGCAAGCGAAGGAGGCGTCGTCGCTGCCGTCGTCGTCGGCGGCGTCGCCGCCGCGGTGACCGCAGGCTGTGCGGTGAGCGGCGGAACGCTCGGCGTCGTGACCGGGGTCTGCACCGCGACCGGCGAAGACGCCGGGCGCGCCGCGACCGCAGGCGGCGTCGCTGCCGGAGCGGGTGGCGTCGTCGCCGCGGCGGTCGTCCTCGGCGGCGTCGTCGGAGCCTGCGACGCTCCGCCCTGGACGCGCTTCAGCTCGGTGAGGTTTCGGTTCAGCTCGGCGAGGCGCGCGGCTTCGGCCTGGCGCTGCCGTTCGCCTGCGAGCTTGTCCTCGGCGCTGCCGGGCGCCGACGGCGCGATCGCTCCGCCCTTGCTCAGCTTGAGTGTGTCGGGGCTCGCGTTGCCGGCGAGCTTCTTGTCCTCGACCGACGTCTGCACCTTGCCGCCGCTGCGGCGCTTGTTCGCCTCCGGCGCCTCCGCCCCGGCAGCGACCGTTGCCTCCGCGAGGCGCTGGCGATACGCACCGAAGTCCGCGCTCTGCGCGACGATCGTCTTGCGCGCCTCGGCAGGCTGCACCGCCTGCGCCGCCTCGGCCGAGGGCACCGACAGGACGACGCCGGCGCGCAGCCGGTTCATGTTGTTGCCGCTGAACGCGCTCGGGTTGGCGCGAAACATGGCGACGAGCATCTGGTCGAGCGAGACGCCTGGCTTCTGCACGCGGTTGGCGATCTTCGACAACGTGTCGCCGGAACGGACCTTGATCTCGTCTTCCGACGCACCGCTGCCCGCACTGTCCGCGGCGGCGGTCGTCGTCGCGGCGTTGCGCGGCGCGGCCGCAGCCGACTCGTCGCGGTTGGCGCGCGCCTCGGCGGCCGCAGCCTTCTGCGCGGCACGGCGCTCGCGCTCCGCGGCTCGCGCGGCCTCGCGCTGCTCGGCCTTGGTCATCGCAGTCGTCTGCGGCAGCGGCGTCGGCGCCCCCGGCGCCGCCGACATCACCGGCGACGTCGTCGCGCCGGGCGTGGGTTGCGCGCCGGCGCGGATCGTCGCCGGCGGATCGAAGAGCAGGGTGTATTCGCGGACCAGACGGCCGGTCGCCCACGAGATCTCGAGGATGACGTCGACGAACGGCTCCTGGACGCCGCGGTCGCTGACGAGGCGGACGAAGAGGCGCCCGTCCGGCCGCTTCTCGAAGGTCGCGCGCGTGCCGGGCAGGACGGGGTTGTAGTCGACGTTGGCGGCGCGGTACGCCTCGGGAGGAGCGATGCGGATGCGCAGGCTCGCCTGCTCTTCGGGCGTCAGGCTGGTGACTTCGATCTCGGCGCGGAGGACTTCGCCGAGCGCGGACTGGACGTTGAGGCGGCCGAGCCCGAGCGCCGATGCGAGCGGAGACGCGAGGCAGAGCGCGGCGGCGATGCCGGTCAGAGCGAAGCGCCCAGGCAAGTTCAGTTTTCTTTTCAAGGCGTCTCCCGAAACGACGAAGCGGACCCGTCGCGGGGTCCGCAGGAACGGAGCGGACTCATCAGCGAGCCGCCGACTCGGCGCGGGCACCGATGCCCCGCCCGCTCATCTCGATCCAACCGCCTTCTCGATCGACGATGCAGCTTCAAAGCAGCAGCTGGGAAAAGACGGAAATGACCATAGCATCAGAGAGATACGGTGACAAGCTCATGCATTGGCTGATGTTTCTCGCGGAGCCGGCTTCCGAGTCTTCTGCACGCAGTTGTTGCAAGCTGACAACGTAAGACACAGCGAACGACCTCCGCCTCAGCGCTCGAGCACGATGCGAAGCATCCGCCTGAGCGGCTCGGCGGCGCCCCAGAGCAGCTGGTCGCCGATCGTGAACGCGCCGAGGTAACGCTCTCCCATCGCAAGCTTCCGCAAACGTCCGACCGGGATCCGCATCGTTCCGCTCACGGCGACCGGCGTCAGCTCCTGCGTGCTGGCGGTGCGCGTATTGGGAACGACGTGGACCCATGGGTTGTCGGCCGCGATCATGGCCTCGATGTCGGCCAGTGGCACATCGGACTTGAGCTTGATCGTGAGAGATTGACTGTGGCAGCGCATTGCGCCGACCCGAACGCAGGTCGAATCGATCGGCAGCGCCGGCTGGCCCGCCGTGCCGCGGCCGAGGATCTTGTTGGTCTCGGCACCGCCCTTCCACTCCTCGAGGCTGGTGCCGTCGCCACGGTCGACGTCGATCCAGGGGATCAGGCTGCCGCCGAGCGGGACGCCGAAGTGCTCGGTCTCGCCCGGGCCCATCGCGCGCTGGCGCTCGACGATGCGGCGGTCGATCTCGAGGATCGCCGACTTGGGGTCGGCCAGCAGCTCGCGGACCTCGGCGTGGAGCGCCCCGTACTGGGCCAGCAGCTCGCGCATGTGCTGGGCGCCGCCCCCCGACGCCGCCTGGTACGTCGTGCACGTCATCCACTCGACGAGGTCGGCCTTGAAGAGCGCACCGACCCCCATCAGCATGCAGCTCACCGTGCAGTTGCCGCCGATGTAGTTGCGGATTCCGCGATCGAGCGCCTTTTCGATCACCGGCAGGTTGACGGGGTCGAGGACGATCACCGCGTCGTCCTGCATCCGCAGCGTCTTCGCGGCGTCGATCCAGTAGCCGTTCCAGCCGGCGGCGCGCAGCTTCGGGTAGACCTCCTTGGTGTACTCGCCGCCCTGCGCGGTGACGACGATCTCGCAGCGCTTCAGCGCCTCGATGTCGTGGGCGTCGAGCAGCTTGGTCTCGTTCTTGGCATGCGGGGGCGCCTTGCCGCCCTTGTCGCTGGTGCTGAAAAAGACCGGCTCGATGAGCTCGAAATCGCCCTCCGCGGCCATGCGCTCGAGCAGCACGGAGCCCACCATGCCGCGCCAGCCGACCAATCCCGTGCGTTCCATTTGTCGTCCCGTCCTTCCAGTCGTCTCGAATCTGCGGCCCGGCGCCTCGGCCGGACACGGCGAGACGAACGGGCGCGCGCTAGTGCTTGGTGGTGGTCGGTTTGCCCGCGAGCGCGGCCACCACCGCGTCGCCCATCGCCCGCGTCCCGACCTTCGTCGTGCCTTCCGACCAGATATCGGCCGTCCTGAGCCCGGACGTGAGGACGTCCTGCACCGCGCGCTCGACGCGCGCGGCAGCTTCCGGCTGCTGGAGGGAATGACGAAGCATCATGGCGACCGACAAGATTGTAGCGAGCGGGTTGGCGACGTCCTTGCCGGCGATGTCCGGAGCGCTCCCGTGGCTCGGCTCGTAGAGGCCCTTGCCACTCTGATCGAGCGACGCCGACGGCAGCATGCCGATCGATCCGGTCAGCATCGCCGCCTCGTCGGAAAGGATGTCGCCGAACATGTTGCCGGTGACGACGACGTCGAACGCCTTCGGCGCGCGAACGAGCTGCATCGCCGCGTTGTCGACGTACATGTGGTCGAGCGCGACATCGGGGTAGTCGCGATGGACGTCGGTGACGACGTCCTTCCAGAACTGGAACGTCTCGAGGACGTTGGCCTTGTCGACGCTCGTCACGCGCTTGCTGCGGCGGCGCGCCGCGTCGAACGCGACGCGGGCGATGCGCTCGATCTCCGGCCGCGTGTAGCGCATGGTGTCGAACGCCTCCGGCGCGCCGGCGAACGGACCATCGGGCGCGTCGCGCCGGCCGCGCGGCTGGCCGAAGTAGATGTCGCCGGTGAGCTCGCGAACGATCAGGATGTCGAGGCCGGCGACGAGCTCGGGCTTGAGGCTCGACGCGGCGGTGAGCTCGGCGTAGCAGATCGCCGGCCTCAGGTTGGCGAACAGGCCGAGCGACTTGCGCAAGCCGAGGATCGCCTGCTCGGGGCGGAGCGGCCTCGGCAGCGTGTCGTACTTCCAGTCGCCGACGGCACCGAAGAGCACCGCATCGGCGGCCCTGGCGAGCGCGAGCGTCGGGTCGGGCAACGGATGGCCGTGCGATTCGTACGCGGTGCCGCCGACGGGAGCGCGCTCGGTCTCGAAGCGCAGGTCGAGTGCGCCGAGGACGCGCTCGGCCTCTCGCACGATCTCGGTGCCGATGCCGTCGCCGGGCAGGATCGCGATCTTCATCGGCGCAACACGATCAACGCACCGTCGCCGCGAGCCACGGCTGGCGCAGCAGCCGCTCGGCTTCGAAGGCGCGGATCTTGTCGGCGTGGCGCAAGGTCAGGCCGATGTCGTCGAGGCCGCCGAGCAGGCACTCCTTGCGGAACGGCTCGATCTCGAAGCCGATCGCGTCGCCGGATGGCGTCTGCACGACCTGCCGCTCGAGATCGATCGTCAGCGCGTAGCCGGGGAACGCGGCGACGTCGTCGAACAACGCGGCGACGCGATGCTCGGGCAGCACGATCGGCAACAGCCCGTTCTTGAAGCAGTTGTTGAAGAAGATGTCGGCGTAGCTCGGCGCGATCAGCGCGCGAAAGCCGTATTGCTGCAACGCCCACGGCGCGTGCTCGCGCGACGAGCCGCAGCCGAAGTTCTTGCGGGCGAGCAGGATCGAGGCGCCGCGATAGCGCGGCTGGTTGAGGACGAAATCGGGATTGAGGCGGCGCGTCGCAGGGTCGGCGCCGGGAACGCCGGGGTCGAGGAAGCGCCACTCGTCGAACAGGTTCTCGCCGAAGCCGGTCCGCTTGATCGACTTCAGGAACTGCTTGGGGATGATCGCGTCGGTGTCGACGTTCTCGCGGTCCATCGGCGCGACGATCCCGGTGTGGATGCGAAACGGCTCCATCGTGCCTCCTACAGCAGCCGACGGATGTCGACGAAGTGGCCCTCGATCGCCGCCGCCGCCGCCATTGCGGGGCTGACGAGGTGCGTGCGTCCGCCGGCTCCCTGGCGCCCTTCGAAGTTGCGGTTGCTCGTCGACGCGCAGCGCTCGCCGGGCTCGAGACGGTCGGCGTTCATCGCCAGGCACATCGAGCAGCCGGCTTCGCGCCATTCGAAGCCCGCGCCCTTGAAGATGCGGTCGAGGCCTTCACGCTCGGCCTGCTCCTTCACGAGCCCCGACCCGGGGACGACCATCGCGAGCTTGACGTTGCTCGCGACCGAAGCACCGAGACGGCGCACGACCGCGGCCGCTTCGCGCAGGTCCTCGATGCGCGAGTTCGTGCACGAGCCGATGAAGACCTTGTCGACGCGGATGTCGGTGATCGGCCGGTTCGGCTCGAGCGCCATGTAGCGCAGCGCCCGCTCCATCGCGTCGCGCCGCCCCGGGTCGCGCTCGCGCTCGGGGTCGGGAACGCGGTCGGCGACCGAGACGACCATCTCCGGCGACGTCCCCCACGTGACCTGCGGCCGGATCTCGGCGGCGTCGAGCGTCACGACGGTGTCGAAGTGCGCACCGGGATCGGAGCGCAGCGTCCGCCAGTACTGCTCGGCGAGCTCCCACTCGGCGCCGCGCGGGCTGTAGGGTCGGCCGCGCAGGTACGCGATCGTCGTCTCGTCGACGGCGACGAGGCCGGCGCGCGCGCCGGCCTCGATCGCCATGTTGCACACCGTCATCCGCCCTTCCATGCTGAGCGCGCGGATCGCTTCGCCGGCGAACTCGATCGTGTGGCCGGTGCCGCCGGCCGTTCCGATCTTGCCGATCACCGCGAGCACGATGTCCTTCGCGCTGCAGCCGCGGCCGAGCTTGCCGTCGACCCGGACGAGCATGTTCTTGGCCTTCCTCGCGAGCAGCGTCTGCGTCGCGAGCACGTGCTCGACCTCGCTCGTTCCGATGCCGTGCGCGAGCGCGCCGAACGCGCCGTGCGTCGACGTGTGCGAGTCGCCGCAGACGACCGTCGTGCCCGGCAGCGTCGCGCCCTGCTCGGGGCCGATGACGTGGACGATGCCCTGGCGGCGGTCGTTCATCTTGAACTGCGTGATGCCGTGGCGGTCGCAGTTGGCGTCGAGCGTGTCGACCTGCAGCCGCGAGACGGGGTCGGCGATGCCGTGCGAGCGGCCCGTCGTCGGCACGTTGTGGTCGCTGACCGCGAGGTTCGCCGAGATCCGCCAGACCTTGCGGCCGGCGAGGTCGAGCCCTTCGAACGCCTGCGGGCTCGTCACCTCGTGGACGAGGTGGCGGTCGATGTAGAGCAGCGCGGTGCCGTCGCTTTCGCTGTGGACGACGTGCTCGTCCCAGATCTTGTCGTAGAGGGTGCGCGGGGTCGACATCCGCAGGATTCTAGGAGGCGACGAAAACTCCCCGGAAAAAAGGGCACGTCTCCGTGCCCTCGAGCTCGCGGCGCCCCGGGCGGTCGCCGCCCGGGTCCGATCGGATCACCAGCCCGTGTCCTGCAGCAGCCTGAAGGTCAGGTCCGCCGGCGGCGTGACCGCGTGCAGCAGGTCAGCGTTGATGAACGGCTCCATCAGCAGGTTCTTGAAGGCGCTCGTGTCCCAGTGCGACACCGACGATCCCGGCGAGTACGGGCTTGGGGTGTACAGGTAGGGACGACCGCTCGCATCGGCGCCTGCGAGCTTGGCCGTGTTGAGGCGGATCGTCGCCGTCGTCGAGCCGCCGAGATGGCGCGCCGCCTGCTTCAGCGTGCGCCCGTCGTCCTGCGTGACGCGCACCGCCGGGATCTTGATCGTCGGATCCGATCCGCCGAGGTCCGGCGGTGGCGTGCCGGCGACGTTGTCGGCGATCACGACCCCGATGGCGCCGGCGTCCTGCGCGTTCTTCACCTTGACGGTGAACGCGCAGGCGCCGCGGTCGATGATGATGATGTTGCCCCGGGCCGCGCGCTTGTTGCCCTTGTCGAACGGGTCGCAGCCAGGGCCCGTCTCGCCGGACTGCGTGCCGTAGGCGGTCAGGGTGCCCGTCACGCCGTCTGCCGTCAGCGGCGCTCCGAACGAAGCGCGGCCGACGTCGTAGGCGCCGCTCGCCGAAGGCACGGCGGTCGACGTGACGTCGAGCTCGGGCATGCCCGGCACGAGCACGTCCGGCGCCGACGACTTCACCTGGTTGCCGTTCCAGACGACGTTGCGGCCGCTCAATGCCGACGCACGACGCTCGGCGTTCGTCATGTCGAGCCAGAGCTTGGCGGCGCTGTTGTCGTAGATGTAGTGCTCCCAGACGTCGGGCGTGTTGCGCAGCCGGCGGCCGGTCTGGCCGTCGGTGATGGCCAGGAAGCCGAGGCCGTGGCCGAACTCGTGCAGCAGCACGGTGTAGAAGTCGATGAGGTCGCCGTGCGCGTTGTCGAGACCGAGATAGAACGGGGCGTCCGGCAGGCAGCCCGGCGTGCCGAGGTTCGAGTTGAAGCGCGCGACGATGTCGGCGCCGGTCTGGGTGTAGATGTCGGGGCCGGCCGGATCCGGCGGCTGCAGGTCGACGCCCGACAGCTTGTTCGCGAGCGCCGAGACGTACCACGTCTTGTTGAAGGGAGCTCCGTCGAAGTTCTTGAAGACGAAGGCCGGGCCGGCCGAACCGAGCACGCCCGAGGTCTCGTCGCATTCGAGCGGCTCGTTCGTCGCGTAGACGACGATGGGCACCGAGCTCGTCAGCGTCTCGCCCCACTTCGCAGCGACGGCGTTGTAGACGTTCAGCCGCTGCTGGCCGAGCGTCGTGCCCGGATTGCCGCCGACCGGGGCCACCGGCGTCGGATCGTTGAAGCCGACGTTCGCCGGATCGCCGTTGATGATCTGGATCGTCGCCGCGGCCTGCGCCGAGACGGCGACCGCCAGCCCGGCCGCGGCGGCGAGGGCCACGCACAGGCGCGAGAGCTTAGTCATGCGAAGCCTCCCGGTCGTGCGCCTGCTCGACGACGCCGCGCTGGTTCTTGCGAACGACCTGGTCGTGCAGCATCGAGTCGCCGAGCGCGACACCCTCGGCTCCGGTGTGCGAGCGCACGTCGCGCGGCTCGCTCTTGACCGCGGAACGACGGCCGGAGGCCATCAGCTTTTCCACTTCCTCGGGGGTCGGCGCGCGCAGCTTGCCGGTGGCGCGGTCACGCACGACGATGAGCGAAGCGGCGGCGGTGGTGTTCTCGACCGTGGCCTTGGTCGGCGGCGCGGCGGCGCCGTCGGCCGGTGCCGCGACGGCGGCCAGCGAAACCGCCAGCGCCGGCAGGGCCAGCGCGGCGGCGGGAATGGACAGTCGCATGCGAAATCTCCTCGGTTCGTGCCGGCGGCGTCGAAGCGCGCCGCCGATCAAGCCGACGAGTCTGCACGAACGTCCAGAGGCCGACAAGGCCGCTCAAACGCCTCGTTTCGCCGGAAGCCATCGCCGACACGACGCCGGCAAGCGCAAAAAAAAGGGCGCCCGTGGCGCCCCTGGTCTTCTCGGCCGAACGCGCCGCGCTCACCAGCCGATGTCTTTCAATAGCGGCACCGTCAGATCGAGCGGAGGAACGAGCGTCGTCGTCAGGTCGGGGCTGATGTTGGGCTCCATCAGCAGGTTCGGGAACGCGCTCACGTCCCAGTGCGACACCGACGAGCCGCCGATCAGCGGATTCGGCGTGTACAGCAACGGCCGCTTCTGGGCGTCGGCGCCGGCGATGCGCGAGGAATCCGAGCCGAACCTCGCCGACACCGTGCCCGGCCGACCGCGCGAGCCGTAGAGCGGTGCCGCCGTGATTGCCGCCTTCAGAACGGCGCCCTGGTCCTGCCGCACGCTCACGGTCGGGATCGTGATCGTCGGATCGCTCCCGCCGAGCCCGGGGGCGGCTCCGGCGACGTTGTTGACGATGATCGCTCCGGTCGCTCCCGCGTTCTGCGCGTTCTTCACCTTGATGACGAACGAGCACGTGCCGCGGTCCATCACGGCGACTTTGCCGTTCACCGCCGCCGCCGTCGCCGCATCGAACGGATCGCAGCCGAGCCCGGCGTTGGCGAGCACGCCGAAGTTGCCCGGGTTGTGCACCGGCGGGCCGAACGACGCGGTGTTGTAGTCGTAGAAGCCGGCAGCTCCCGGAACCGAAGTCGAGACGATGATCGACGGCACGGGCTGCAACGTCGTCGCTGCGCCGGCGACGGCGTTCGCGCCGATCCAGACGACGTTCAGCGGATTGATCGCCGACGCCTGGCGCTCAGCCGACGTCATGTCGAGCCACGTCTTGCCCTTCGTGTCGTCGAACACGAACGGCTCCCAGATGCTCGGCAGACCGTTGTCGTTGAATGCAGTGCCTTGCGCGTTCAGACGCTTGCCGGTCGAGGTCTGCACCGTCAACACCGAGAAGCCGAGGCCGTGGCCGATCTCGTGCAGCAGCGTCTCGACGAAGTTGACCTGCGAGCCGGCGTTGCCGTCGAGCCCGAGGTAGAACGGCGTCCCGGTGAGGCAGCCGGCGTTGCCGAGGTTGACGTTGAACTGCGACTTGATGTCGACGTTGCCGAAGCCGCTGCCGTCGTCGGGTTGCCCTGCGGTCAGGTTGACGCCCGAGAGCTTGTTGGCGAGCGCTGCCGGGTACCAGGTCGCGGGACGGCTGTTGGGAAAGTCGTGCCAGATGTTCCAGGCACCGGCGCTGCCGAGCACGGCGCTCGTCGCGTCGCACTGGAGCGACTCCCAGCCGGCGCTGACGGTGATCGGAACCGAGCTCGAGACGTTCGCAGCCCAGATGCCGGCGACATACTTGTAGACGTTGACGCGCTGCTCGCCGCGCGTCGTTCCCGGATTGCCCCCCACGGGGGCGACCGGCGTCGCGTCGAGGAAGCCGTCGAGCCCGGTCGCGGGATCGACGCGGGTGCTGATGACGAACGTCGCGGTCGGACCGACGACGGTGAACTCCAGCGCGTTGGCGGCGGAGAAGGCGCCGACGAGGCAGGCGGCGACGGCGCTCGAACGGAGGAGGTGGCGTGGCGTCATCGTGTCACTCCGTCGGCAGGGTGGCGGGCTTGGCTTGCCCGGAAGTGCCGACGACCGTCGACGGATCCTGGATGCAGATCTCGACCAGCTTGCCGTCGGCGCCGCGCAGGACGACCGAATAGTTCATGAACTCGTCCGTGAGCCGCGCGCCCCGCGCGCCGTTCGCGTGCACGTACCTCGCCGACGTCGGCGAGCCGCTGCGCGCCTGCGCGCCGCGCGAACGTTGCAGCGCCTTCACTTCCTCGGCGGTCGCGGCGCGCAGCGCGCCGGTGACCGGGTCGCGGGCGACGACCTGGGCGTCTGCGGGAATCGGAGCGGCGGCGTCTTCTGCCGCCGTGGCATCGAGCGCGGAAGCGCTCAGCGGGATCGCCGCCGAGACGATCGCGGCGACCGCGATCGGTTGGGTCCATCGTGGCATGGCTGGGTCTCTCCTCAAGGGTCGAAGGACGAACGCCCGCGGATCGCACGGGCGTTGGTGGGATCAGGCTGCGTTGCGCTGCCTACGTTTGACGGCGCCGAGCACGCCGAAGCCGACGGCGAGCAGCGCCCAGGTCTCGGGCTCAGGAACGACGTTGACAGTCAGGCTGTCGACGCCGACGAGGTTGCGGACGTCGGCCGGTCCGAAGTACTCGATCACCGCGCGACCGGTCGCTCCGACGGCCTGCGGAGCGATCGTGAAGGTGTACTGCGTCCAGGTGTCGGTGAGCGTGACGTCGCTGCCGATCTGGATGAAGTCGCCGGGCGTCGTTCCGCCGGTGGTCCTGCCGACCCGGATCTGGTCGATGAACCCCTCCTCGCCGATCGCGCGCGCCCAGAACGACACGGTGCTGCCGCCCTCGGTTGTGAAGACCGGAGTGAAGAGGAAGTCGGCGATCGTGCCGCCCGCCAGTGCGTTGTTGAAGTTCGCGGCGATGTACGAGTTCGGATCCCCCGCGAACGCGGGGAAGAGCGCGTCGCTGCCCTGGTACCAGCTGGTCGGGCCGAGCGGCGTGCTCGCGTTGTTGATCACCCAGCCGCTCGCGGGCAACGTGGCGACGTTCTCGAAGCCTTCGTTGACAGCGACGAACTGCGCGTGCGCGGCGAACGCCGCCACGGCCAGGCCAGCCGCGGCTGCGGCACGACGTAACTTCATGACTCCTCCGGTTGGAATACAGGAAGCTACGCGGCGGCGCCCCGGCGCCGCCCGTCACCGCATCGCGGCGCCGATTGCTTCCAAATGTGTCGGCGAGTCTGCCCCATCGCGCCAGGGCGATCAAGGGCATTCGAGCGCGGGAAACCCCGCGACCAGGCGCTCAGGCGCGCTGCGCGATCGCCTTGACGTCGCGCCGCGCGGCGCCGGTGTAGAGCTGGCGCGGCCGCCCGATCTTGTACTCGGGGTCGCCGATCATCTCGTTGAGCTGCGCGATCCAGCCGACGGTGCGTGCGAGCGCGAAGATCGCCGTGAACAGGCTCACCGGGATGCCGATCGCGCGCTGCACGATTCCCGAATAGAAGTCGACGTTGGGGTAGAGCTTGCGGGCGACGAAGTACTCGTCCTCGAGCGCGATCTTCTCGAGCGACATCGCGAGCTTGAAGATCGGGTCGTCGTGCAAACCGAGCGCGTCGAGCACCTCGTGGCATGTCTCGCGCATCAGCTTGGCGCGGGGGTCGTAGTTCTTGTAGACGCGGTGGCCGAAGCCCATCAGCTTGATGCCCGAGTTCTTGTCCTTGACCTGCTTGACGAAGTCGCCGATCTTCTCGACGCCGCCCATCCGCTGCACGTCCTCGAGCATGTTCAGCGCCGCCTCGTTGGCGCCGCCGTGCGCGGGGCCCCACAGGCAGGCGACGCCGGCGGCGATCGCCGCGAACGGGTTGGTCCCCGACGAGCCGCACAGGCGAACGGTCGACGTCGACGCGTTCTGCTCGTGGTCGGCGTGGAGGATGAAGATGCGGTCGAGAGCGCGCACGAGCACCTCGTTGGGCACGTACTCCTCGCACGGCGTCGCGAACATCATGCGCATGAAGTTGCTCGCGTACGAGAGATCGTTCTTCGGGTACATGTACGGCTGGCCCATGTTGTACTTGTAGGCCATCGCGACCAGCGTCGGCATCTTGGCGATCAGCCGGATCGCGGCGATCTCGCGGTGCTTCGCGTTGTGGACGTCGGTGCTGTCGTGATAGAAGGCCGACAGCGCGCCGACGAGGCCGGTGAGGATCGCCATCGGGTGGGCGTCGCGCCGGAAGCCGCGCAGGAAGAACTGCATCTGCTCGTTGACCATCGTGTGGATCGTCACGAGCCGCGTGAACTCGGCCTTCTGGGTGGCGTTGGGCAGCTCGCCCTTGAGCAGCAGGTAGCACGTCTCGAGGTAGTCGCACTGCACCGCGAGCTGCTCGATCGGGTAGCCGCGGTAGAGCAGCTCGCCCTTGTCGCCGTCGATGTAGGTGATCGTCGAGTCGCACGACGCGGTCGACAGGAACCCCGGGTCGTAGGTGAACTTGCCGGTCTGCGCGTACAGCTTGCGGATGTCGATCACGTCGGGCCCGATCGTGCCCTTGTAGAGCGGCAGGTCCATGCTCGGGCTGCCGTCCGAGAACGTGAGGGTGGCTTTGACGTCGGACGGGGTCATGGCGTGGTCCTCGAAGGAAGGCAAGAACAGGTCGGCGCGGGTCAGCGCGCAGCGCGCACCGCCGCGACGACGCGGCGGACGTCGGGACGGTCGAGCTGCGGCGGCGGCTCGCGGCGACCGAGGAAGACGTCGAGCAGCTCGTTGTCGGCGAGCTCCATCAGCAGCGCGAGCGCGCCGGCGTCGCCCTCGCTCACCGGCTCGGCGCGCGCGAAGAAGCGCTCGAGCAGGAGGTCGTTCTCGAGCAGGCCGCGCCGGCAGCGCCAGCGCAGCTTGCCGAGCGCGTGCGCATCGAGCGGTCGCGCCGCGCCGGCAGCTTCGGCGGCGATGGAGTGCATCAGACTGCGCGCCTCACCATCAGCTCCTTGATCTTGCCGATGGCGCGCGTCGGGTTGAGCTGCTTCGGGCACACGTCGACGCAGTTCATGATCGTGTGGCAGCGGAAGAGCCGGTACGGATCCTCGAGGTTGTCGAGCCGCTCGTTGGTCGCGTCGTCGCGGCTGTCGGCGATGAAGCGGTAGGCCTGCAGCAGCCCGGCAGGGCCGACGAACTTGTCGGGATTCCACCAGAAGCTCGGGCACGCCGTCGAGCAGCTCGCGCACAGGATGCACTCGTAGAGGCCGTTCAGCTCGTCGCGCTCCTCGGGCGTCTGCAGCCGCTCCTTCTCCGGCGGGCGCGTCTCGTTGAGGAGATACGGCTTGATCGAGTGGTACTGCTTGAAGAACTGCGTCATGTCGACGATGAGGTCGCGGATGACGGGCAGCCCCGGCAGCGGCTTCAGCACGATCGGGTCCTTCAGCGTGCGCATGTTGGTCAGGCACGCGAGGCCGTTCTTGCCGTTGATGTTCATCGCGTCCGAGCCGCAGACGCCCTCGCGGCACGAGCGGCGAAAGCTGAGGCTCGGGTCGATCGCCTTCAGCTTCATCAGCGCATCGAGCAGCATCCGCTCGCTGCCGTCGAGCTCGACGGTCATCGTCTGCAGCGAAGGCGCGGCGCCGTTGTCCGGGTCGTAGCGGTAGATCCGGAACGTGCGCGTCGTCTTCTGCGACGCCGGCGGGGTCGTGCCGTCCGGGTCGGACCCGTCGGCGGCGCGGGTGTGGGCTTCCTTTTCCATGTCAGAAGGTTCGCACCTTGGGTGGAATCGACTCGACCGTCAGCGGCTTCAGGTGGACCGGCTTGTACTCGAGCCGGTTGCCTTCGCTGAACCACAGCGTGTGCTTCAGCCATTCGGCGTCGTTGCGGCCGTTCGGCGCGACCGGGTCGTCGATCGGCCGCTCGTAGTCGTAGACGGTGTGCGCGCCGCGGCATTCGTGCCGCGCCGCCGCCGACACCATCGTCGCGAGCGCCGACTCGATCAGGTTGTCGACCTCGAGCGCCTCGACGCGCGCGGTGTTGAAGATCCGCGACTTGTCCGCCAGGTGCATCGACCAGCTGCGCTCGGCGAGCTGCTGCACCTTGCCGACGCCCTCGTCCATCGACGCCTGGGTGCGAAAGACGCCGGCATGCTGCTGCATCGTGCGGCGCAGGTCGTTGGCGATCGCCTGCGAGTACTCGCCGCCGGTGCTCGCCTCGAGGCGCGCGAGCCGCGCCGCCGTGAAGTCGGCCGCCTTGGCCGGCAGCGCCCGGTGCGCCTGCGCCGCGAGGTCGCTCGCGACGATGTGGTTGCCGGCGGCGCGGCCGAAGACGAGCAGGTCGAGCAGCGAGTTCGTGCCGAGCCTGTTGGCGCCGTGGACGCTCACGCACGAGCACTCGCCGACCGCGTAGAGGCCGGCAACGATCGAGTTCGGGTTGCCGTCCTTCGGCGCGACGACCTGGCCGTGGACGTTGGTCGGCACGCCGCCCATCTGGTAGTGGATCGTCGGCACGACCGGGATCGGCTCGCGCGTGATGTCGACGTTGGCGAAGTTGTGGCCGATCTCGTAGACACTCGGCAGCCGCTTCATGATCGTCTCGGCGCCGAGATGCGTCATGTCGAGGACGATGTAGTCCTTGTGCGGCCCGCAGCCGCGGCCTTCCTTGATCTCCTGGTCCATGCAGCGCGAGACGAAGTCGCGCGGCGCGAGGTCCTTCAGCGTCGGCGCGTAGCGCTCCATGAAGCGCTCGCCGTTGCTGTTGCGCAGGATCGCGCCCTCGCCGCGGCAGCCCTCGGTCAGCAGCACGCCGGCGCCGTAGACGCCGGTCGGGTGGAACTGCCAGAACTCCATGTCCTCGAGCGGCAGCCCGGCGCGCGCCGCCATGCCCAGGCCGTCGCCGGTGTTGATGAACGCGTTCGTCGACGCCGCGAAGATGCGGCCGGCGCCGCCGGTCGCGAGCAGCACTGCCTTGGCCTGCAGGACGTGCAGCTCGCCGGTCTCCATCTCGAGCGCGGTGACGCCGACGACGGCGCCCTCGGCGTCGCGGATCAGGTCGAGCGCCATCCACTCGACGAAGAAGTTGGTCCGCGCGTGCACGTTCTGCTGGTAGAGCGTGTGCAGCATCGCGTGGCCGGTGCGGTCGGCGGCGGCGCACGCGCGCTGCACCGGCTTCTCGCCGTAGTTCGCGGTGTGGCCGCCGAACGGGCGCTGGTAGATCGTGCCGTCGGCGTTGCGGTCGAACGGCATGCCGAAGTGCTCGAGCTCGTAGACGACGTTGGCCGCCTCGCGGCACATGAACTCGATCGCGTCCTGGTCGCCGAGCCAGTCGGAGCCCTTGACGGTGTCGTAGAAGTGATAGTGCCAGTTGTCCTCGCTCATGTTGCCGAGCGAGGCGCCGATGCCGCCCTGCGCGGCGACGGTGTGCGAGCGGGTCGGGAAGACCTTGCTCAGCACCGCGACGTTGAGGCCGGCGCGCGCGAGCTGCAGCGACGCGCGCATCCCCGAGCCGCCGGCGCCGACGATGACGACGTCGAAGCGGCGCGTCGGAACGCCCGAAGTGTGGACAGCCGGAGCGTCCATCGCCCTACAGCCTCCAGAGCACCTGGATCGCCCAGCCGGCGCAGCCGACGAGCCAGGCGATGGTGAAGATGTCGAGCGCGAGGCGCAGGCCGACCGGCTGGATGTAGTCCATCCAGATGTCGCGCATGCCGACCCAGACGTGGTAGAGCAGCGCGACGACGGTGACGAAGGTCAGCACCTTCATCCACTGCTTGGCGAAGATTCCCGACCAGCGCGCGTAGTCGAGCGGCCCCGGCAGCAGGACCTGGACGACGACGGCGAGCGTGAACAGCGCCATCAGCAGCGACGTCACGCGCTGCGCGAGCCAGTCGCGCAGCCCGTAGTGGGCGCCGACGACGAGACGACGGGAACCGAACGACGTGCTCATGTCGACGGCCTCACAGAAAGAGCTTTGCGCCGAGCGCGAACGCGACGATCGTTCCGAGCGCGAGCGCGGTCAGCGCCGAGATGCGTCCGAACTCGAGGCCGACGTCGTGCGTCGCGTCCATCCAGAGATGGCGCAGGCCGGCGCAGAAGTGGATCAGGTACGCCCAGAGCAGGCCGAAGGCGACGAGCTTGAGAAACCAGCCGGGCAGGATCCAGGCGCCGGTCGCGAACGCGGCGGTGAACTGCTCGAACGAGACCTCGGATGTGACGCTGGTGTCGAACAGCCAGACCGCGAACGGCAGCAGCAGGAACATCGTCGCGCCGCTGATCCGGTGGAGGATCGACGCCCACCCTGCCGCCGGCAGCCGATACGTCGTGAGATCCGAGACGTGGATGTTGCGATAGACCGGCGCCCGTTTGAGTGGTTGTTCTTTGAGTGAGGTGGCCATGTCGGTCCTGGGGTGAGAGCACAGCGGACAACCGTCCGATTTTATTGCTCCGCAGCAGACTTTACCGCGCGAGCGCTTCGCGGCTCGCGCGCTGCTCGCGAACGGTCGCGCACGCCGGGCGCGGCTGCCGCCTGGCCTACACTGGGAAGTTCCTCGCGCGCGCTCGGCCGCGCGCTGCGGTCATCGCCCATTCGCTCGGAGTACGCACCATGAAGTCCCCCGTCCGCGTCGCGGTCACCGGCGCCGCCGGCCAGATCGGCTATGCCCTGCTCTTTCGCATCGCTTCGGGCGAGATGCTCGGCAAGGACCAGCCGGTCGTCCTCCAGCTGCTCGAGATCCCCGACGAGAAGGCGCAGAAGGCGCTCAAGGGGGTGATGATGGAGCTCGACGACTGCGCGTTCCCGCTGCTCGCGGGCATGAGCGCGCACGGCGAGGCGAACACCGCGTTCAGGGACGTCGACTACGCGCTCCTCGTCGGCGCGCGCCCGCGCGGCCCTGGAATGGAGCGCAAGGACCTGCTGTCGGCGAACGCGCAGATCTTCACCGCGCAGGGCAAGGCGCTGAACGCGGTCGCTTCGCGCAACGTCAAGGTGCTCGTCGTCGGCAACCCGGCGAACACCAACGCGTGGATCGCGATGAAGAGCGCTCCCGACCTGCCGCGTCGCAACTTCACCGCGATGCTGCGCCTCGATCACAACCGCGCCGCGAGCCAGCTCGCCGCCAAGATCGCCAGGCCCGTCGCGGCGATCGAGAAGGTCGCGGTCTGGGGCAACCATTCGCCGACGATGTACGCCGACTACCGCTTCGCGACCATCGACGGCAAGTCCGTGAAGGACATGATCGACGACGACGCCTGGAACCGCGACGTCTTCCTGCCGACGGTCGGCAAGCGCGGCGCGGCGATCATCGAGGCGCGCGGGCTGTCGTCGGCGGCGTCGGCGGCGAACGCCGCGATCGACCACGTCTGCGACTGGGTGCTCGGCACGAACGGCCGCTGGGTGACGATGGGAATCCCGTCCGACGGCCAGTACGGGATCCCGAAGGACACGATGTTCGGCTATCCCGTCACGACTTCGGGCGGCGAGTACAAGGTCGTCGATGGCCTGCCGATCGACGCCTTCAGCCAGCAGCGCATCGACGCGACGCTGAAGGAGCTGCAGGACGAGCAGGATGGCGTCAAGCACCTCGTCTGAGCCGGCCGCGCCGCGCTCGCGTGACGGAGTTCCCGCAGGCGCGGTAACGGCGGGTAAGGCCGGCACCCGGCGCGCCCCGCTCGACGACAATCGCCGCGCACACGTTTCCGCTGAAAGGCCGATGCCATGCCCATATCGTTTCGCTACGCGCCGATCGTCGCCGCGCTGATCGCCTCCGTCGTCGCCGCACCCGCGCTCGCCGCCGACCGCATCAAGCAGCCTGCCAAGCCGGCCGCGAAGACGGCGCCGCCCAAGCCGGCGTTCACCGTCGCCGACGCATCGCCGGATCAGGTCAAGGCCGCCGAGCTCGTCTTCTACGGCGGGTACGACTGCGAGTTCAGCCAGAACGTCAGCGTCACGCAGAGCGCGAAGTACCCCGCGTACGCCGACGTCAAGTTCGGCCACTCGACGTGGCTGATGAAGCCGGTGCTGTCTTCGACCGGAGCGATCCGGCTCGAGGACGTGCACGGCCAGACCTTGATGGTGCAGATCGCGAGCAAGTCGATGCTGCTCGACGTCAAGGCGGGCAAGCGCCTCGTCGACGAATGCATCTGCCCGAAGCAGCGCGAGCTGATCGCCGAGGCGAAGTCCGGCAAGGCGTCCGCCGAGGCCGCGCCGCTGAAGGCGGTCGTCGAGGCGAGCACGGCCGCGGGCACTGGAACGTCGAGCACGAAGTGAAGCGCTAGCTCGACCGTCCCCCGCTCCGCAACGCGCCCTCCGGGGCGCGTCTTCGTTTCGACCGTGCGCTGCGCTCGATAATCGACGCATGACGCGCCCATTCAACTTCAGCCCCGGTCCCGCCGCCCTGCCCGAACCCGTCCTGCGCCGCGCGGCCGAGGAGATGCTCGACTGGCACGGCAGCGGCGTCTCGGTGATGGAGATGAGCCACCGCGGCAAGGAGTTCATGTCGATCTACGCGGCTGCGCTCGCCGCGCTGCGCGCGCTGCTCGCCGTCCCCGACGACTACAAGATCCTGTTCCTCCAGGGCGGCGCCATCGGCGAGAACGCGATCGTGCCCATGAACCTGCTGCGCGGAAAGCACCGCGCCGACTACGTCAACACCGGCGACTGGTCGAAGCGCTCGATCGCGGAAGCCGCCCGCTACTGCACCGTCAACGTCGCGGCGAGCGCCGAGGCCAGCGGCTTCACCGCGATCCCGCCGCAGCGCGAATGGCGGCTCGACCCCGGCGCCGCCTACGTGCACATCTGCTCGAACGAGACGATCATCGGACTCGAGTACCACTGGACTCCCGAGACCGGCGACGTGCCGCTCGTCGCCGACATGTCCTCGGACATCCTGTCGCGCCCGCTCGACGTCTCGCGCTACGGGCTGATCTACGCCGGCGCGCAGAAGAACATCGGCCCGGCGGGACTGACGATCGTGATCGTCCGCGACGAGCTGCTCGGCGGCGCGTTGCCGATCACGCCGACCGCGTTCGACTACACGGTGCAGGCGGCGAACGACTCGATGATCAACACGCCGCCGACGTACGCGATCTACATCGCCGGCCTCGTCTTCGACTGGATCGCGGCGCAGGGCGGCCTCGCCGCGATGGCCGAGCGCAACCGCGCCAAGGCCGAGCTCCTGTACGGCTGCCTCGACGCGAGCGGCTTCTATCGCACGCGCGTCGTCGCCGCCGACCGCTCGCTGATGAACGTCTGCTTCCACCTGCCCGATCCGGCGCTCGACGCCGACTTCCTCGCCGGCGCACGCGAGGCCGGACTGCTCGCGCTCAAGGGACACCGGATCGTCGGCGGAATGCGCGCGTCGATCTACAACGCCATGCCGATCGAGGGCGTGCGCGCGCTCGTCGCCTACCTGCGCGACTTCGAGAAGCGCCGGGGCTGACGCCGCCGACGCCGATCCGCGGCGTTGAATATGGATCGGAAAGTATGCATAATTCAGGCATACGGATTCGATCAGAGGAGCCGGCCATGGAAGCGACCGTCGCCGAACGCGGGCAGATCACGCTGCCCAAGGCCGTGCGCGACGCGCTCGGGCTGGTCAAGGGAACGCAGCTCAAGGTCGAGCTCGACGGCGGCCGCATCATCCTGCGCAAGAACGTCGACGAGGCGATCTCTCGCCTGCGCGGCCGCTTCAAGCTCGCCGACGGCCACGCGACGACCGACGAGGCGATGCGCGCGCTGCGCGGTCGCGCCCCCGGCGAGCCCTACGCCGCGCCCGACCGCGCGACGCGGCCGAAGCGGACGAGATGATCGCGGTCGACTCGTCGGTGCTGCTCGACGTCCTCGCCGCCGATCCCCACCACGGCGAGGCGTCGGAGGCGTGCCTGAGCGAGGCGCTCGGCGCCGGCGACGTCGTCGTCTGCGACGCCGTCGTCGCCGAGATCCACACCCTGCTCGCCGGCTCCGAGTCGACCATGGAAGGCCTGTCGTCGCTCGGCATCCGCTACCTGCCGACGAGCGAGCAGGCGGCCGTCCGCGCCGGCCACATGCAGCGCCGCTTCCTCGAGCGCGGCGGCCGCAACGACCGCGTCGTTGCCGATTTCCTGATCGGGGCGCATGCTCTCCTGCAGTGCGACGCCCTCGTCACCCGCGACGCGAGCTTTTTTCGCGACTATTTCAAGGGCCTCAAGGTGATCGAGCCGCGACGCCGCTGAAGCCCACGCACCAACCGAGAAGACCATGCTGCACAGCTTCGCCAACACGCTCCGCACGTTCAAGACCGCTGCCGGCAAGTCCGGCAGCTTCTACTCGCTTCCCGAGCTGCAGAAGACGTATCCCAACGTCGGCCGGCTGCCGGTCTCGATCCGGATCGTGCTCGAGTCGGTGCTGCGCAACTGCGACGGCAAGAAGGTGACGCCCGAGCACGTCGCCGAGGTCGCGGGCTGGCAGCCGAACGCGCCGCGGCTCGACGAGATCCCGTTCGTCGTCGCCCGCGTCGTGCTGCAGGACTTCACCGGCGTTCCGCTCCTCGCCGACCTCGCCGCGATGCGCAGCGTCGCGGCGCGACTCGGCAAGGACCCGAAGGCGATCGAGCCGCTGGTGCCGGTCGACCTCGTCGTCGACCACTCGGTGATGATCGACTACTTCGGGACCAAGGACGCGCTCGACCTCAACATGAAGCTCGAGTTCAGGCGCAACCTCGAGCGCTACCAGTTCATGAAGTGGGGAATGCAGGCGTTCGACACCTTCGGCGTCGTCCCGCCCGGGTTCGGCATCGTCCACCAGGTCAACCTCGAGTACCTCGCGCGCGGCGTCCACAAGGGCGCGGCTCCGGCCGAAGGCGCTCCGCCGGTCTACTACCCCGACTCGCTCGTCGGCACCGACAGCCACACGACGATGATCAACGGCATCGGCGTCGTCGGCTGGGGCGTCGGCGGCATCGAGGGCGAGGCGGCGATGCTCGGCCAGCCGGTCTACTTCCTGACGCCCGACGTCGTCGGCTTCGAGTTCAACGGGAGGCTGCGCGAAGGCGTCACCGCGACCGACCTCGTCCTCACGGTGACCGAGATCCTGCGGCGCGAGAAGGTCGTCGGCAAGTTCGTCGAGTTCTTCGGCGAAGGCGTCGAGAGCCTCTCGGTTCCCGATCGCGCGACGATGGCCAACATGGCGCCCGAGTACGGCGCGACGATGGGCTTCTTCCCGGTCGACGACAAGACGATCGACTACTTCCGCGGCACCGGCCGGACCCGGGACGAGATCGATCTGTTCCAGTCGTACTTCAAGGCGCAGGCCATGTACGGCATGCCGCGCGCCGGCGAGATCGACTACAGCAAGGTCGTCCGCCTCGACCTCGGCAGCGTCGCGCCGAGCCTGTCGGGGCCGCGCCGGCCGCAGGACCGGATCGAGATCGGCCACGTCAAGAACACGTTCACCTCGCTCTTCAGCAAGCCGCCGGCCGAGAACGGCTTCAACCAGCCCGCCGGCCACCTGCTGACCCGGCACCACGTCCGGCCCGCCGAGGCACGCGTCGACGAGCGTGCCGCCGACCCGAGCGGCAGGAGCATTCCGCGCACGCCGGCGGTACAGCCCGGCGCGCCGCGCTTCGTCGACGAGATGAACGCGAACAAGCCGACGCTCGCCGCCGCCGTCCACGAGGCGCCGCCCGAGCAGCCCGACCTCGGCGACCGCACGATCGGCAACGGCGACGTCCTGATCGCAGCGATCACGTCGTGCACGAACACGTCGAACCCGAGCGTGATGATCGCCGCGGGCCTGCTCGCGAAGAAGGCGGTCGAGGCCGGCCTCACGGTCGAGCCGCACGTCAAGACGTCGCTCGCCCCGGGGTCGCGGATCGTCACCGAGTACCTGACGCGTGCCGGCCTGCTGCCCTACCTCGAGAAGCTCGGCTTCAGCCTCGCCGCGTACGGCTGCACGACCTGCATCGGCAACGCCGGCGACCTCACTCCCGAGATCAACGACGCGATCACCAAGAACGATCTCGTCTGCGCCGCGGTGCTCTCGGGCAACCGCAACTTCGAGGCGCGCATCCACCCGAACCTGAAGGCGAACTTCCTCGCCAGCCCGCCGCTCGTCGTCGCCTACGCGATCGCCGGCACCGTGCTCAAGGACCTCATGACCGAGCCGGTCGGCAAGGGCAGGAACGGCAAGGACGTCTGGCTCGGCGACATCTGGCCGACGAGCTCCGAGGTCGGCGAGCTGATGAAGTTCGCGATGAACGGCAGCGCGTACCGCAGCAACTACGAGAAGGTGTCGTCGGACCCGGGCGAGCTCTGGAGGCAGATCCGCGGCGTGACCGGGCAGGTCTACAACTGGCCGCCGTCGACCTACATCGCGGAGCCGCCGTTCTTCGAGCACTTCGAGATGACGCCGCCACCGCCGCCCGCGGCGATCCAGGGCGCGCGCGCGATGGCGCTCTTCGGCGACTCGATCACGACCGACCACATCTCGCCCGCGGGGTCGATCAAGGAGTCGTCGCCGGCCGGCATCTGGCTGAAGGAGCACGGCGTCACCAAGGCCGACTTCAACTCGTACGGCTCGCGCCGCGGCCACCACGAGGTGATGATGCGCGGCACCTTCGCCAACGTGCGGATCAAGAACCTGATGATCCCGCCCGGCCCCGACGGCTCGCGCGAGGAAGGCGGCGTCACGATCTTCCAGCCCTCGGGCGAGAAGATGTTCATCTACGACGCCGCGATGAAGTACGTCGCCGAGGGCACGCCGACGATCGTCTTCGGCGGCGAGGAGTACGGCACCGGGTCGAGCCGCGACTGGGCGGCCAAGGGCACGCAGCTGCTCGGCATCCAGGCGGTCGTCGCACGCAGCTTCGAGCGCATCCACCGCTCGAACCTGGTCGGCATGGGCGTGCTGCCGCTGCAGTTCAAGTCAGGCGATTCGTGGGAGTCGCTCGGCATCCGCGGCGACGAGACATTCGACATCGAGCTCGGCGGAACGCTCAAGCCGCAGCAGGACGCGACGCTCGTGATCCACGGCAAGGGCGGCGAGACGCGGCGCATCCCGCTCGTGCTTCGCATCGACACGCCGATCGAGGTCGACTACTACCGCCACGGCGGCATCCTGCCGTTCGTGCTCAGGCAGCTGCTGCCCGCCTGATCGCGGCGAGCCGCTAGCTGCTCTTGTCGCCGCCGCGGCTGCACGCCGGGTCGGTGTTCGGCCCGGCGTCGCTCACGATGCCGGTGACGTTGCTGATCGAGACCTGGAAGACGACGCAGTCGCCCTCCAGGCCTGCGAAGCGGTAGTTCCAGACCTGCAGCTTCTGGTAGCCGACCGGGAACACGTACGCCGGATGGCCGATCCGCATCAGCACCTGCTCGGGCGTCAGCCCCGGCGTGATCGTCGCGAACGTCTCCGGCGTCAGCACCTGCCTGGACGAGACGAGCCGGCCGTTCGCATCGAAGTCGAGCATGTACGTCTGCTTGCCGTACGTGCCCTGCCGGAACTCGAGCCGCGTGCCGCCATCGGGCAGCCGGTATTCGCCCGAGACGCCGCCGAAGCTCTTGCGCGCGTCGGCGATCGGCGTTCCGGCCGGCAATGCGCCGGGAGCCGTGGTGCACGCGGCGAGCGCCGCGAGCGCGAGCGCCGCCGCACCGCTGACCAACCGTCGATCGAACGAAGCCATGGATTCCCCTCGCGCGGCGCCTGCCGTTGATGCCATTCTGCTCCGCCGACGTTCACCCCGCGTCGGAGTCGATCTCCGCGCTCCCTAGAATGCGGCGACTCCCAGGCGACGCCCGCGTGAACCGATCCAACGCCGCCACCGTCGACGCCGAGCCGGAGTTCGTCGAGGCGATCGGCAACGGCATCCGCGTCGTCGACACCGGGTTTCACCGCCCGCTCTTCGACGCCGCGTACCTGATCGTCGAGCGCGGCCGCGCCGCGTTCGTCGACACCGGGACCAACGACGCGGTGCCGCGGCTGCTCGCCGCGCTTGCCGATGCAGGCGTCGGCGTCGACGCGGTCGACTACGTCATCGCGACGCACGTCCATCTCGACCACGCCGGCGGCGCCGGACTGCTGCTGCGGCACCTGCCGAACGCGAGGCTCGTCGTCCACCGGCGCGGCGCGCGCCACCTCGTCGATCCGCGCCACCTGATCCGCAGCGCGACCGGCGTCTACGGCGAGGCAGAGATCGCGCGCTCGTACGGATCGCTCGTGCCGGTTCCCGCCGAACGCGTCGTCGCGACCGGCGAAGGGACGACGATCGAGCTCGCCGGCCGCGCGCTGCGCTTCCTCGACACCCCCGGCCACGCGATGCACCACCACTGCATCTGGGACGAGGCGAGCCGCGCGTTCTTCACCGGCGACACCTTCGGCCTCTCGTACCGCGACTTCGACACCGCGCTCGGAGCCTGGATCATGCCGACGACGACACCCGTGCAGTTCCAGCCGGGGGCCTTGCGCCGGTCGATCGAGCGGATGCTCGCGTTCGCCCCCGACCACATGCACCTGACGCACTACGGGCCGGTCGGCGATGTCGCCCGTCTCGGCGCGCTGCTGCTCGGGCAGCTCGACGCCGTCGTGGCGCTCGCGCGCACGGTCAAGCCGGGGCCCGGTCGCCACGACGAGCTCGTCCGCGGCCTCGAGGCGATCCACCTCGCGAGCCTGCGCGCGCACGGCGTGACGCTCGCGCCCGCGCGCATCCGCGAGCTGCTCGCGCTCGACCTCGAGCTGAACGCGCAGGGAATCGCCATCTGGCTCGACAGGAGAAGGCATTGAACGACGTCCGCTTCGACTTCGCCAGCCGCGCCGTCATCGTCACCGGCGCCGCGCAGGGAATCGGCGCCGCGTGCGCCCGCCTCTTCGCGACGAGCGGCGCCGCGGTCGCGCTCTGGGACGTCGACGCCGGCGGCGCCGAAGCGCTCGCGCGCGAGCTGGCGGCCGCCGGAGGACGCACCGCGGCGTTCGCCTGCGACGTCGCGCAGCACGGGCAGGTCGACGCCGCGCTGCAGGCGACGCTGGCCGCGTTCGGCCGCGTCGACGTGCTCGTCAACAACGCCGGCATCTTCCGCGCCGCCGAGTTCCTCGACGTCACCGAGGCCGACTGGGACGCCGTCATCGGCGTCAACCTGAAGGGCGCGTTCCTCGTCGCGCAGGCGGTCGCGCGCGCGATGGCGAAGGCGGGCGGCGGCGCGATCGTCAACATGAGCTCGGTCAACGGCGTCACCGCGATCCCGACGATCGCGAGCTACAACGCGAGCAAGGGCGGCATCGACCAGCTGACGCGGGCGATGGCGCTCGCGCTCGCCGACCGCGGCGTTCGCGTGAACGCGGTCGCACCGGGGACGATCGCGACCGAGCTCGCACAGAAGGCGGTGCTCGGCAGCGCCGAAGCGAAGGCGCGGATCCTCAGCCGAACGCCGCTGCGCCGGCTCGGCGATCCCGGCGAGGTCGCCGCGGTGTGCGCGTTCCTCGCCAGCGACGCGGCGAGCTACATGACCGGCGAGGTCGTCTACGTCGACGGCGGCCGGCTCGCGCTCAACTACACGATGCCGCCGGCGGCGACTGCGTAGTCGTCATGTCGCCGCGGCGGCGACGCGCGGCGCGATCGCAGCTTCGCGGATCGGCAGATGGATCAGCGCCGCGCCGGCGGCGAGCACGATGTCGGCGTACCACATCCAGTCGTAGCTGCCCGTCCATTCGAACGCCTTGCCGCCGAGCCAGGCGCCGAGGAAGCCGCCGATCTGGTGCGAGAGCATGACGAAGCCGAACAGCGTCGCCATGTGCGCAGTGCCGAAGAACTTGGCGACGAGGCCCGCCGTCGGCGGCACGGTAGACAGATACGTGACGCCGATGACCGCGGCGAAGATCAGGACGACCGCCTCGGTCTTCGGCGCCAGCAGGAAGAGCAGCACCGCGATGCCGCGCGTGGCGTAGATCAGCGACAGCAGCGACTTCATCCGCCAGCGGCCGATCGCCCAGCCGACGGCGAAGCTGCCGACGATGTTGAAGAGGCCGACGACCGCGAGCGCCCACGCGCCGACCGCGGGCGGCAGCTGGCACGCGGCGACGACGCCGGGCAGGTGCGTCGCGATGAACGCGACGTGAAAGCCGCAGACGAAGAAGCCGGCGGCGAGCAGCAGGTAGCCGGGCGTTCGCAGCGCGCGCGCGATCGCCTCGCGCGTCGTCTCGCTGCGCGCCGGCGCCACAGCCGCCGCTGCGCCCGCTGCAGCCGTCGTCGCGCGGTTCGCGCCGCCGCGCAGCACCCACGCCGCGGGCAGCGCGAGCAGCACGATCGCGGCCATGCTCTGGATCGCGACCGCCCAGCCGGCGATCGCGGTGATGCCCTGCGCGATCGGCACGAAGATGAATTGGCCGAACGACCCGCCGGCGTTGACGATGCCGGTCGCGATGCCGCGCCGCGCCGGCGGCGTCAAGCGTGCCGTCGCCGCGAGCAGCACCGACGGCCCCGCGAGCCCGGCGCCGCCGGCGGCGAGCACGCCGATCGCGAACACCAGCCCGAGCGTCGTCGTCATCAGCGGCACGAGCGCGGTGCCGACGCAGACGAGCGCGAGCCCGACCAGGAGGACGCGGCCGGCGCCGTAACGGTCGGCGACGATGCCTGCCGCCGGCTGCGTCAGTCCCCACCACAGCTGGCCGACGCCGAATGCGAGGCTGATGCTCGCGAGACCGAGACCCGTCGACGAGTTGAGGACGCCGAGAAAGAGGCCCATCGACTGGCGCGCTCCCATCGTGACGGCGAAGACGCCGCCGGCGGCGACGAGGACGAGCCAGAGCGGAACCGTCCACGCGGCGCGCGGCGAAGCTTTCGGGGGCGCGGCATCAGCCATCGGTGCTCTCCTCGGGGTCGGCGGCGAGCGCCGCCAGGCAGTCGTCGATCAGCGCGTGCAACGCGACGACGCGCTCGCCGCCGAGCTGCGCGTTGAGCGCGAGCTGCGCGCGCTTCCACGCGCGCTGAGCTTCGCCGCGCTTCGCGCGGCCCTTCGCGGTGAGCGTGACTTGGCGCGAGCGGCCGTCCCGGCCGGGGCCGATCGCGACCCAGCCGTGGGCGAGGAGCGGCTGGAGGTTGCGCGTCAGCGTCGACGGATCCATCGCCATCGCCGCGGCGAGGTCGCTCGGCCGCACCGGGCCGAGCCGGTCGACGTGCGTGAGCAGCGAGTACTGCGTCGTCTTCAGCCCGCACTCGGCGACGACGCGGTCGTAGTGCTGGCTGACGCGGCGCGTCAGCTGGCGCAACCTGAAGTTGGTGCAGCCGCGCGGAGCGCGACGGTCGTCGCCGGGCATCGGATAATTGTAGCTACAATCGTTTGTCGAGATCCGACGGAGTCACCATGTCCGACGAAGCCGCCGCTGCAGACCGCCTCGCCCGCTGGCAGGAAGCCGACGACGCCTGGCGCAAGCGCGGCGTCCGCTACGGCATCGCGACCCGCGAGCAGATCGCCGGCAAGTCCGGGCTCGCCGTCTTCCAGGCGATGATCGCCGGCGAGATCCCGGCGCCGCCGATCACGCAGACGCTCGACTTCATGCTCGTCGAGGCCGAGCACGGCCGCGTCGTCTTCCAGGGTCGGCCGTCGTTCGCGCACTACAACCCGATGGGGACCGTCCACGGCGGCTGGACCGCGACGCTGCTCGACTCCGCGCTCGGCTGCGCGGTGCAGTCGGTGCTGCCGGCGGGCAAGGCCTACACGACGGCCGAGCTCAAGGTCAACATCGTCCGGACGCTCACCGACAAGGTCCCGTTCGTCCGCGCCGAGGGCCGGATCATCCACGCCGGGGGCCGGATGGCGACCGCCGACGCGACGCTGACGGGCAGCGACGGCAAGCTGTACGCTCACGGCTCGACGACCTGCTTCATCTTCGACCAGACCTGAGACGGGCATGAGACTCCTGCACACGATGCTTCGCGTCGGCGACCTGCAACGCTCGATCGACTTCTACACGCGGGTGATGGGCATGCGCCTGCTGCGAACGACCGAGCGTCCGGAGCAGGGCTATTCGCTCGCGTTCGTCGGCTACGGCGCGAACCCCGAGCAGGCCGAGATCGAGCTGACCTACAACCACGGCGTCAGCGCGTACGAGCTCGGCACCGCGTACGGCCACATCGCGCTCGGCATGCCCGACATCCGCGCCGCGTGCGAGAAGATCCGCGCCAACGGCGGCACCGTCACGCGCGAGCCGGGGCCGGTCAAGGGCGGGACGACGATGATCGCGTTCGTCGCCGATCCCGACGGCTACAAGATCGAGCTGATCGAACGCGACGCCTGAGCGTCGCGTCCGAAGCGCCCGCTGCGCGTCAGCGCTTGCGCGCGAGGCTCGCGGCGTCGCGCGCGAGCCGCTCGATGCGCGGCCAGTCGCCGGCGGCGATCGCGTCGGCCGGAGTCAGCCACGAGCCGCCGACGACCGCGACGTTGGCGAGCGCGAGGTAGTCGGGCGCGGTCGTCGCGTCGATTCCTCCGGTCGGGCAGAAGACGACGTCGGCGAACGGGCTCGCCCACGCCTTCAGCATCGCGGCGCCGCCGGCCGCGGCCGCGGGAAAGAACTTGAGGAAGCGAAAGCCGTCGTCGGCCGCCGCCATGACCTCGCTCGCCGTCGCGGCGCCGGGCAGCAGCGCGAGGCCGAGCGAGCGGCACGCAGCGGCGACGCGCGGCGACCAGCCCGGGCTGACGGCGAAGCGCGCGCCCGCGCGGTGCGCGGCACGCGCGTCGGCGGCGCTGCGCACCGTGCCGGCGCCGACGATCGCCTCGGGGACCGCGCTCGCGATCGCCGCGATCGCGCCGAGCGCCGCGGGAGTTCGCAGCGTCACCTCGAGGACGCGGATGCCGCCGGCGACGAGCGCACGAGCGAGCGGCACCGCGTCGTCGAGGCGCTCGACGACGATCACCGGAATCACCGACGCCGGCGCGGCGAGTGCGAGCGGCTCGAGCGGCTCGCGCGTCACAGCCACGTGCACGCTCCTTGTTCGGCCGAGACGACGTTCCTGCGCAGCCCGGCGAAGAGCTCGCGACCGTAGTCGCGGCCGTTCGCGTCGGCCTGCGGGGCCGGCAGCTCGACGGCGTCGCGCGCGCGCCAGACGTCGGCGTCGACGAGCGCATCGAGCGTTCCCGCGTGCGCGTCGATGCGGACGACGTCGCCGTCGCGCACCTTGCCGAGCGCGCCGCCGGCGGTGACCTCGGGGCTGACGTGGATCGCCGCCGGCACCTGTCCCGACGCGCCGCTCATCCGGCCGTCGGTGACGAGGGCGACGCGAAAGCCCTGCTTCTGCAGCGCGCCGAGCGGCGGCGTCAGCTTGTGCAGCTCGGGCATGCCGTTGGCACGCGGTCCCTGGAAGCGGATCACCGCGACGACGTCGCGCGCGAGCCCGCCGGCGTCGAACGCCGCGAGCATCGCTTCCTGCGAATCGAAGACCGCCGCCGGCGCCTCGACGACCCAGCGGTCGGCGGGAACCGACGAGACCTTGATGACGGCGCGGCCGAGATTGCCGGCGAGCAGCTTCAGCCCGCCCTCGTCGCTGAACGGGCGCGCCGCCGGACGAACGATCGTCTCGTCGCCGCTCGCCGCCGGCAGCGCGCGCCAGGCGACGCCACCGTCGCAACGCTCGGGCACCTGCGCGTAGTCGCGCATGCCGCCGCGGGCGAGCGCCGCCGCGTCGGCGTGCAGGCAGCCCGCCTCGATCAGCTCGCGCAGGACGAAGCCCGGCCCGCCTGCGGCCTGGAACGCATTGACGTCGGCGCTGCCGTTCGGATAGACGCGCGCGAGCAGCGGCGTCGCCCGCGACAGCTCGGCGAAGTCGGTCCAGTCGATCGTGATCGCTGCCGAGCGCGCGACCGCGACCCAGTGGATCAGGTGGTTGGTCGAGCCCCCGGTCGCGAGCAGCGCGACCATCGCGTTGACGATCGAGCGCTCGTCGACGAGCCTGCCGATCGGCAGCAGCCGCGCCTCTTCGTCGCCCGCGGCGCGCTGCCAACCGGCGTTGGCGAGCACGACGCGGACCGCTTCGGCGGTCAGCGCGTCGCGCAGGCCGTCGTGCGGGTGGACGAAGGCGGCGCCGGGAACGTGCAGGCCCATCGCCTCGAGCAGCATCTGGTTGCTGTTCGCCGTGCCGTAGAACGTGCACGTCCCCGGCGCGTGGTACGACGCCGCCTCGGCGGCCATGAGCGCGTCGCGGCGGACTTGCTTCAGCGCGTACTGCTCGCGCACGCGCGTCTTCTCGGCGTTCGACAGGCCGGTCGTCATCGGCCCGCCGGGCACGAACGCGCACGGCAGGTGCCCGAAGTGGAGCGCGCCGATCAGGAGCCCGGGGACGATCTTGTCGCAGATGCCGAGCAGCAACGCGGCGTCGAAGGTGTCGTGCGAGAGCGCGATCGCGGTCGCCATCGCGATCGTGTCGCGCGAGAAGAGGCTGAGGTCCATCCCCGGCCGCCCCTGCGTGACGCCGTCGCACATCGCGGGGACGCCGCCTGCCACCTGCGCGGTCGCGCCGAGCGCGTGCGCGGCGGCGCGGATCACCGCAGGAAAGCGCTCGTACGGCTGGTGCGCCGAGAGGACGTCGTTGTAGGCGGTGACGATGCCGACGTTCGGCGCGCGCGCCGCGACGACGCTCAGCTTGTCGGCGGCGGGAAGCGCGGCGGTCGCGTGCGCGAGGTTGGCGCAGCCGAGCCGGTCGGCGCTGCGCGGCCGGCTCAGCATCGCGTCGATCCTCGCCAGGTACGCGCGGCGCGCCGCGGCGCTGCGCTCGCGAATCCGCTCGGTGACGTCGACGACGGCCTGCTTCATCGCAACGACGGGATCGCGCTCGGAAACAGAGGCGCGCGAAGCCCTACTTCAGGTTCATCGCGACGAGGTTCGCGTCGGTCGCCGAGACGCCGCCGCGCGCGACCTTCGAGACCTGGGTCGACATCCGCGTCAGCGGGACACCGCTGTCGACGAGGGTCTGGCGGACGAGGCTCACGCGCTGCTGCGCGAGGCCGAACTGCGACTCCTCGACGGTCGAGACGATCTCGATCGCGCGGTTCTTCTTCGTCGCCGTCTCGGCGATCGTGCGCACCTTCGCGAGCTCCTTCTCGCTGAGGTTCGCCGCCGACGGCGCGAACGCGACGATGTGCGCCGGCAGCTCGGGCGCGCCGGCCGAAGCCGCTGCGGCAGGCGCCGCGCCGGTCGGCGCAGCCGCCGGTTGCTGCGTTGAATCGGCAGCGACGGCCTGCTCGGGGGCGGACTTGCCCGCCTTGAGGCCGGCGAGCACGAATCCTCCGATGGCGATCACGATCAGCACGGCGACCGCGACCTTGGCCGCGGTGCGAGAAGAATTGCTCGTGGACGACGATTTGCGATCGGGCATGGCTGTGCCGGCTGCTCTCGTCGCCGATTCTAGGCGGCGATGACCACTCCCTTCGTGCCCCATGCCGTCGTTCGCGACCCGGCGCGACTACTCGATCACGCCCTTGCCGAGTGGGGCGGCCGCGGCGACGTCTGGGTGTTCGGCTACGCGTCGCTGATCTGGCGGCCGGAGTTCGAGCCGGCCGAGGAGCGGCCCGCCACCGTGCACGGCTGGCACCGCGCGCTCGCGATGCGCTCGCGCGTCAACCGCGGCACGCCCGAGTGCCCGGGGCTCGTCTTCGCGCTCGTCCCCGGCGGCTCGTGCCGCGGCCGCGCCTATCGGATCGAGCAAGCGCGCGTCGACGCCGAGCTTCGTCGGCTCTGGGAGCGCGAGATGCCTTCAGGCGTCTACGACCCCAGGTGGCTCGCCTGCCGCACGTCGCAAGGGATCGTCCGCGCGCTTGCGTTCACGCTCAGCCGGCAAAGCCCGAGCCACACCGGCAGGCTCGGCGAGAGCGAGCTCGTCGAGATCTTCCGGACCGCGAACGGGCGCTACGGCAGCACGCTCGCGTACCTGATCGAGACTGCGCATTCGCTGCGCCGCTGCGGAATCCGCGACCGCGATGTCGAGCGGCTCGTCGCGCTCGCGCGCCGCCACGCGTTGACGGCGTGAGCGACGGCGCGCTCCTCGCCTAGAACGTCGAAGCGGCGCTCCAGTCGGCGCCGCCGAGGCGCGCTGCGGCGACGCTCTTGCGCAGCGCCTCGAGATCGCCCTCGGTGTCGATGTCGACGAGGATGCCGGCGTCGTCGAGCTCGACCGGGAACGCCGGGTAGCGCGCGACGATGCGCCTTGCGCCTTCGTCGCCGCTCAGCGCGGTGAGCTCGGGATAGAGCTCGGCCGCGAACCCGACCGGATGGCCTCGCCTCGCGCGGAACTGCGCGAACGCGATCGGATGGTGCTCGAGCGCGTTCGCGACCGCGAGCACGGTCGCGGGCTGGATCATCGGCATGTCGCCGGGCAGCACGAGCCAGCCGCTCGAATCGGGACTCGCGGCGACGCCGGCGGCAATCGACGCGCCCATGCCGAGCTGGCTGCCGCCGTCGGAGCCGGCTTCGGGCAGGACGACGACGTCGCGCGCCGCAACGCTGCTGCGCGCGACGTCGACGAACGCCGCGATCGTGACGACGACGGTGCGCAGATGGGTCGCGAGCGCGTTGGCGAGCGTCTGCGCGAGCACGGTCGTCTCGCCGAGCGGCTGTGCAAGCTTGTGGTGGCCGACGCCGAAGCGCGAGCTGCGACCGGCGGCGAGCACCACCACGGTCGGACGGGCTGCCATGAGGCGAGGATGAGAGAGCAGCATCGATCGAGATAGTGGGAGGTCTACGTAAGGCCTTCCCCCAACGACGCTCGCGTGGCAAGACGTGCGCCACCGGCCTGCCGCGTTCCTATACTCGAGCGATGTCCGATCTGGCCGCGCTGCGCAAGAGCTACGAGCTCGCGGAGCTCGACGAGGAAGCGTCTGCCGCCGAGCCGATGCAGCAGTTCGAACGCTGGCTCGGCGAAGCGATCGCCGCGCAGGTGCCCGAGCCGAACGCGATGACGCTCGCCACCGTCGGCGCCGACGGCCGGCCGTCGACGCGCGTCGTCCTCATCAAGGCGTTCGACGCGCGCGGCATCGTCTGGTACACGAACTACCGGAGCAGGAAGGGCCGCGAGCTCGCCGTCCATCCGTTCGCGGCACTGCAGTTCCACTGGGTCGAGCTCGAGCGCGTCGTCCGCGTCGAGGGCGCGGTCGAGAAGGTCTCGGACGCCGAGTCCGACGCGTACTTCGCGTCGCGTCCGCTCGACTCTCGCATCGGCGCGTGGGCATCGCCGCAGAGCGAGGTGATCGCGTCGCGCGCGACGCTGCTCGCGAACGCGGCGCGCTACGGCGCCCAGTTCATGCTGAAGCCGCCGCGGCCGCCGCACTGGGGCGGCTACCGGCTGCTGCCCGAGACGTGGGAGTTCTGGCAGGGGCGCAAGTCCCGCCTCCACGACCGCCTTCGCTATCGTCGCGAAGGCGCGGCGTGGCTGCGCGAGCGGCTCGCGCCCTAGCGGCTCGCGGTCACGGCTCGCCGAGCCAGTAGTCGAGGTCCTCGTCGCGCCGCGACATGCGCGCGAAGTCGGGCTTGCCGCTCGGCCCCGTCATCGCGAGGTACTTGCCCGAGTCCGGGTACTCGACGATCTCCGGGCGCTCCTGCGTGCTGATCGAGAGGTACTTGAGCGGCGCGTCGGACGTGTTGACGATCTGGTGCGGATAGTCCGGCCCGGGCGGCAGGAACGCGACGTCGCCGGCCTTCAGCTCGAGCATCTCGCCGGCGACGCGCAGCGCGCCGCGGCCCTCGAGGACGATGAACGCCTCCTCCTGCGCATGGTGCAGGTGGTACGGGCACGAGCGCATCCCGGGCGCGACGATGTCGACGCTGATGCCGAGGCCGCGCGCCGCGGTTCCCGCGGCGAGCCGCCCGCAGATCGTGTCGTAGAGCGGCGGCCGCGACTCGCGCTGCTTCGGCAGCTCGTCGATGTTCCTGATCAGCCGCTCGCGCAGCGCTCGTGCCCGTTCGTTCATGCGTCGTCGTCCCTGCCGGCAGGCCGCGATGATGCGCTCGCCGACGGCCACGGAATGCGGATCACCCTCCGGCACAATCGCGCCGCTCCGCTCGCTTCGACCGCACGCCCGTGAACAGCCTCTTCGCCTCGCTCGGCATCGAGTCGTGGAAGCCGTTCGCTGTCGCGCTGCTGTTGCCGCCGGTGCCGCTGCTGCTGCTCGTCCTCGTCGGCGCGCGCCTGCTGCTGCCGCGCCGCGGCATCGGCTGGCTCGTCATTCTCGCGAGCGTCGCCTTGCTCTGGCTGTCGGCGTGCACCGGCGCGGCGCAGCTGCTGAGCCATGCCTTGCTGCAACCGCCTGCCGCGCTCAGCTTCGACCGCATCCGCGAGCTGCGCGCCGAGGCGGCAGCGAAGAAGCCGCTCGCGATCGTCGTGCTCGGCGCCGGCAGCGAGCCGTTCGCCCCCGAGTACGGCGTCAGCAGCCTGCAGGCGGCGTCGCTCGAGCGGCTTCGCTACGGCATCTGGCTCGCCGGCCAGACCGGAGCGCCGCTCGCGTTCAGCGGCGGCGTCGGCTGGGCACAGCAAGGCTCGACGTCGGAGGCGCGCGTCGCCGCCAAGATCGCCGCCGACGAGTTCAACCGCCCGATCCGCTGGATCGAGGACGGTTCGCGCGACACGCGCGAGAACGCCGCGAAGACGATCGCGCTGCTCAAGCCCGCCGGCATCCAGCACATCGTCCTCGTCACGCACGGCTACCACATGCCGCGCGCGCTGCGCGCGTTCACCGAGGCGGCCGGCCCCGCGATGCAGATCGACGCCGCGCCCATCGGCCTCGCGCGCGGCCTCGTCGCACCGGCGCTCGAGTGGCTGCCGAGCTCGAACGGATTTCGCGACGTCCGCCAGTTGCTGCGCGAGCTCGCGGGCCTCTCGCTCGGCGCTTGAGCGCCCGCAAGGGCGCGGCCCGGCGAGCTCGCGCTCGACGATCGGACGTGCTCGGGCCGCACGGTCGAGGAGCGCGGGATGCTGCAGCCGCCGACGAGCGCCGCTGAGCGGAGCGATCAGTCCCAGCCGCCGTCGGATCCGCCGCCGAAATCGCCGCCGCCCGCGTCCCAGTCTGCGCCGTTGCCGAAGTCGATCGGCCGGTCTTCGAGCGCGCTGCTGCCGCCGTCGGGCGAATCGAAATAGCCGGGGCCGGTGTGGCTGCCATCGGCGTCGTGCTCTCCGCGCCGGTGCAGCAGCTCGCTCGCCAGCATTCCCGCGGCGACCCCGCCGGCGGCGGCCAACCCGGTGCCGAGCATGCTGCCGCGCTGCGGCGGATAGCCGGGCGGCACCGCGCCCGGGCCGTATCCGCCGGGGCCGTACGGGCCCGGGACGCCGGGCTGGCCCGCGATGCCGCCGGCGCCCGCTGCCGTCGCTGCCGTCGCTGCGTTGCGGCTGCGCGCGAACCCGCGCCAGAGCAGGACGCCGACGACGACGAGCCCGACGAGCCAGATCCAGCCCGGGATTGCGGGCGACGCCGGCGCGGCGTTCTGTGCCCGCCGGGCGTCCTGCGCCGAGCGCGTCGCCGGACGCTGCGCCTGCAGCAGCGCCGCTTCGAACGCGCGGAACTTCTCGGGGTCGGTGAACTTGACGTCGGGATCGATGACACGCGCCTTCTGTGCCTCGGCGGCGGCGAGCGCGACCTTGCCCTGGTGAGCGAGGATCTCGGCGTAGACGTAGTGCGCCTTGGCGCTGCCCGGCTTGGCGTCGACGACCTCGCGCATCATCGTCTCGGCCTGCGCGAAGCGGCCCGCCTGCACCTCGCTCTCGACCTCCTGCAACGTGGGCAGCGCCCACGCGACCGCTGCGAACGCGGCCAGCAACGCGGCCAGGATCCATTTCCTCATCGCACTTCTCCTTCGGTCGGAAGCACCGACCCACGTACGGCCGGCAAGTTGGCGGCCCGGCGACCGCTTTCAAGCCGGTTCCCGCGATCTTCTCCCTCGACCTTCGCCACGCCGGGCAACCCTCGTCGCCGAAGGGTGGATTCAGGCGGACAGCCGGCGCGACGTTCACGCGACGGCTGTCGAGAATCTCGGCGCGGGCGATCGCGACGAGGAGGTTCGATGGGCTTCACGGTGCTCTTCCTGCTCCTGCTGGTGACGGCAGGGTGGTGGCTGCACAGCCGCTGGTCGGCACTGCGCGCGGCGCAGGAAGCGCGTCGCGAGGCCGAGCTGATGATGATCTTCGAAGCGCGATCGAAGATGCCCGGCAGGCCGATCAAGGCGACGCCGGCGGCGAGCGACTTCTATCCGACGCTGCCCGAGGAGTCGCAGCCTCCGTCGGCGGCGACGAAGCCCGGTCCGCTGGACGGCGAACGCCGACCCGGACGACTGCAGTGACGCGACGCCGGGTCGCCGCACCGGCGATCACTCGAGCTTGCGGTCCTCGCGCTTGGCCTCCTCCATCGCCTCGGGCTCGACGTCTTCCGCGGCGCGGTTGAGGCGAACGAAGACGCCCCACGCCGCGAGAAGCGCGGCGACGCCGGCGACCGCCGACGCAGCATCGGGGAGCAGCGTCATGTCCTCGTGCAGCGCCTTCATCGTCGCGACGAGCCCCTCGATCGCGAGCGCCACGGCGATGACGACGACGAAGCGTGACAGGAAGCGCCTGACCCGCGTCGGCGCGCTCACGTGCACTTGGCGGACGACCTCTTCCTCGGTGATCGTCTGCGCGACCTGAAGCGAGACGACGGCGACGGCGACGATCCCCATCGCCTCGATCAGCTCGACGGCGACGGGCGCATCGAAGCTGCCGCCGAAGACCGCGAGCCACGAGGTGCGGACGGCGACGGCCAGGAGCAGGAGGCTCAGCGCTGCGAACGCGATGGCGAACGCCGCGTGCACGGCCGCGAACGCGCGCAGGACGAATTTCATCGGCGCCGGCGCAGCAAGCCGCGCGCCCGCGACCGCTCAGGTCAGCTGGACGTGCCGCTGGGTCTGGCCCCAGGAGAAATCGGCCTCGAGGCGCGGCTCGAACTCGATGCTCGCGCAGACGCACGGCGACGCGGCGACGACCGGAACGACGTGGGCGAAGACGTGGACCTTGCCGCAGCCGGTGCACCGCCACGACGTGCTGCGGGCGAAGAAGCCTGCGGTCTGCGCCGGAGTCATGACCAGGCCGATCTCGCCGGACGCGGTGTCGTCCGCCGCAGCGCCGTCGGCGAGCGGACCCTCGAGCGAACGTCCTCGCAGCGCGAGCACCGAACGGCTCCACTGCAGTACCGCTTCCCTCGCCGCCTCGATCCGATCCATGGTCGATCCCTCGCTGTCGCGACGATACCGGCTGCGCCGGCTCCTGTCTGCGCCGGCAGTCCGCCGGCCCCCGGGTCGGGGGGTCGGCGCGCTGCGCACGACCGCACGTAATCGCCGTGTATCCGCGACGAATCCGCAAGGCAAAAGTCGGGCCCGCAGCGTCCGCCACGCCGACCCGCTGCCTACACTGGCGGCCATGACGACCGCCGGACCGGCCAGCTGGGACCCGCACGCGCGGACGCTGCACCGCGTCGCACTCGCTGCGGCCAAGCCCGCTGGGCCGGCGCTGTTCGCCGACTTGCTGCGCGAGGTGATGGCGAGCCTCGGCGCGGCTTCCGGGCTCGTCGCCGTCTTCACCGACGAGACGCGGACGCGGCTGCGCACGATCGCGTCGATCCTCGACGGCAGGCTGCTCGCGCCGTTCGAGTACGGCCTCAGCGGATCGCCTTGCGAGCAAGTCACGGGGACCGAGTTCCGCCACGTCGCGAGCGGCCTCGCCGACGAGTTCCGGACGACCAGCCTGTTCGCCGCGAAGGGAATGGATTCGTACGCGGCGTACCCGCTGTGCGACAGCCACGGCGAACGGCTCGGCCTGCTCGCGGCGATGGACCGCGGGCCGCTCGCCGACGTCGCGCTCGCCGAAGCCGTCCTCAAGATCGTCGGCAACCGGATCGCCGCCGAGCTCGAGCGCGCGACGACCGAGGGGGTCCTGAAGACGGCGGCGCTCGCCGTCTCGAGCGCGCGCGGCGCGACGGTCTTCGCGGAGCTCGTCCGCTCGCTCGCGGCGATCCTGCACGTCGACGTCGCCTTCATCGCCCGTCCGTCGGCCGTCCCGGGAACCATGGACGTGCTCGCGATCGAGCTCGACGGTGCTGCGATGCCGCTCGAGCGCTACGAGCTCGCCGGCAGCCCGTGCGCCGGCGTCCTCGACCAGGGCTTCCGCGTCCATCCCGATCGCATGCGCGAACGCTTCCCCGACGAGCCGATGCTGCGCGCGATCGGCATCGAAGGCTACGCCGGCTACCCGCTGCGCGACCTCGGCGGCGCGACGCTCGGCCTCGTCGCCATCTCGTCGCGCACGCCGCTGACGCGGGTCGACCGCATCGAATCGGTGATGCAGATCTTCGCCGTCCGCGCCGCCGCCGAGATCGAGCGCCTGCGTGCCGACGAGACGCTGCGGACGTCGGAGGAGAGCTACCGGACGATCTTCGCGTCGATCGAGGACGGCGTCGTCGTTCACGACTGGGACACCGGCGCGCTCGTCGACGTCAACCCGAAGGCGTGCGAGACGGCGGGATTTCGCCGCGAAGACGTCCTCGGCGCGCCGCTCGCGATCTTCTGCTCGCGCCGCGAGCCCTACACCGAGGCGGCTGCGCGGCGCTACCTGCAGCTCGCGCGCGAGGGCCGCTGCCCGCCGTACGAATGGCGCGGACGCAAGCCCGACCGCTCGGTGGCGTGGTACGAGGTGCGGCTGAAGGCGGTCTCGATCGGCGGCGTTTCGCGCATCCTGTCGATGAGCCGCGACATCACCGAGAAGAAGAACGCCGAGGAGGCCCTGCGGCTGCGCGAGGAGCAGTACCGCGCGATCTTCGAGGCGGCGTCCGATGCGTTCGTGCTGCGCGACGCCAATCTCGACATCGTCGACGCCAACCCGGCGTTCCTGCAGCTCTACCGCTTCAGCCGCGAGCAGCTGGCGACGCGCGGCGGCTACCCGGCGACGTTTCCCGCCAGCTACGTCAGCGAGCGCCGCCAGCGCATCGAGCGGGCGCTCGCCGGCGAGGAGTCCCGGGTCGAGACGATCGCGCTGCGGGCGGACGGCACCACGTTCGAGGCCGACATGCGCGTCATCCCGGTGCGCTACCGCGGCGAGCCGCACGTCCTCACCGTCGTGCGCGACATCACCGAGCGGCGCCAGCGCGAGCGCGAGCTGCAGAGGAGCGAAGCGCGCCTGCGCGCGACCGTCGAGGCGGCGTTCGACTGCATCATCAGCATGGACAGCGAAGGCCGGATCGTCGAGTTCAACGCCGCCGCCGAGCGCTGTTTCGGCTACGCGCGCGGCGACGTGCTCGGCCGGCTGCTCGCCGACGTCATGATCCCCGAGCGGCTCCGGCAAGGCCACCGCGACGGCCTGCGCACGTTCGCGCACGGCGGCGAGGGCCCGTTCGTCGGCCGCCTCGTCGAGACGACGGCGATGCGCGCCGACGGCAGCGAGTTCCCGGTCGAGCTCGCGATCGGCGTCGCCGCCGCTTCCGACGGCAACATCTTCGTCGGCCACCTGCGCGACATCACTGCGCGTCGCCAGGCCGAGAGCCAGCGCAGCGAGCTCGAGAGCCAGCTGCGCCAGGCGCAGAAGATGGAAGCGATCGGCCAGCTCACCGGCGGCATCGCGCACGACTTCAACAACATCCTGACCAGCGTGACCGGCTACGTCGTGCTCGCGAGCGAGCGCGCCGAGCGGCTCGGCGCCCCCGACCTCGTCCGTCAGCTCGCGCAGGCGCACCTCGCCGCGCAGCGCGCGCGCGACCTCATCTCGCAGATGCTCGCGTTCGCGCGCCGGCAGCGCAGCGAGCGGCGGCCGCTCGTGCTCGCCGCCGAGCTGCGGCAATCGGCGCAGCTGCTGCGCTCGACGCTGCCGAGCTCGGTCGAGCTGGACACCGCGCTCGACGCGGCGGCGCCGGCGGTCGTCGGCGACTCGGTGCAGATCGAGCAGGTGCTGTTCAACCTGTGCATCAACGCGCGCGACGCGATCTCGGGTGCCGGCACGATCCGGATCGCGCTCGCGAGCGAGCAAGTCGCCGAGCGCGCATGCGCGTCGTGCCGCACGCCGCTGCGCGGAGCGTGGGTCGCGCTCTCGGTGGCGGACACCGGCTGCGGCGTCACCGACGCGGTCCGCGAGCGCATGTTCGAGCCGTTCTACACGACCAAGCCGGTCGGCCGCGGCTCGGGGATGGGGCTCGCGATGGTGCACGGCATCGTCCACGATCATGGCGGCCACCTGCTCGTCGACGCGGTCGAGCCGCGCGGCACGCGCTTTCGCGTCCTGCTGCCGGCGGCCGCGAGCGCACCGCTCGCGTCGGTCGTGCCGCCGCTCGCGGCCAGGCCACCGTCGCTCGCCGGCCGCATCCTCCTCGTCGAGGACGAGTCGATGGTCGCGGCGTTCATGACCGAGCTCCTCGGCGGCTGGGGCTTCGACGTCGTCCACTGCGGCGACGCGCTGCGCGCCGAGGACCGCGTCTGCGACGGCGACGAACGCTTCGACGTCGTCCTCACCGACCAGACGATGCCGGGCCTCACCGGCCTCGAGCTCGCGACGCGGGTCGCCGCGCTTCGCCCCGAGCTGCCGGTGCTCCTCTACAGCGGCTTCGGCGACGGCATCGATGCCGCCGACCTCAAGCGCTCGGGCGTCCGCGCGCTGCTGCGCAAGCCCATCGCGCCGGACGCGCTCCGCTCGGCGCTCGCGGAGGCGATCGGCGTTCCCGCATGAGCACCAGCTGCAGCGCGGCTGCGACCAGCGCGAGCGCGGCGTCGGCGATCCAGAGCGGCAGATAGCCGCCGCCGTGCTCGACGGCGACGCCGCCGAGCCAGGCACCGAAGAAGCCGCCGAGCTGGTGGACGAGCATCGTCGCGCCGAGCAGTCCCGACAGCCGCTCGACGCCGAACGAGCGCGCGAGCAGCTCGGCGGTCGGCGGCAGCGCCGACATGTACGTCAGTCCGATCGCGATCGCGAACACGAGCAGCGCGGCGCCGTCCTGCGGCGACGCGACGAACGCCGCGATCGCGACCACGCGCAGGCCGTAGACGACGGCGAGCAGCGGCGCGCTCGCGAAGCGCTTCATGACCAAGCCGACGCCGACGCTGCCGGCCACGTTCGCGGCGGCGGCGACGACGAGCCAGGCGCCGGCGAACGACGCCGACAGGCCGCAGCGCTCGATGACGCCAGGCATGTGCACCGAGAGGAACGAGACGTGGAAGCCGCACATCGCGAAGCTCCCCGCGATCAGCCAGAAGCGCCGATCGCGGATCGCCTCGCCGCTCCGGGCGACGATGCCGGGAGCGTCGACGCTGCGGGCACGCTGCGGAAACGAACGCGCGAGCGGAAGGGCGAGCAGCGCGATCGCGCCGAGCGTGCACAGCGCCGCGACCCAGCCCTGCAGCGCGATCGCGATCGTGACGAGCGGCGCGAGCACGAGCTGGCCCGCCGGCCCGCCGGCGCCGATGACGCCGCTCGCGAGGCCGCGCTCGTCGACGGCGGTGCGCCGGCTCACCTCGCCGATCAGGAGCGCGTTGCTCGCGACCGCGGTGCCGGCCGCGGCGACGACGAGCATCAGGAAGACGAGCGCGAGCAGCGAGTGGACGACGACGAGGAGCGCCGTCGCCGCGGCGAGCAGACAAGCGCCGCCGGTGATGACGCGCGCCGGGCCGAAGCGGCGCGCGAGCGCCTCGACCGCCGGCAGCGCGGCGCCGGCAGCGAGCTGGCCGAACGCGGCGGCGAGGCCGATCGCCGCCATGCCGAGTCCTGTCGCCGTGTTGAGCGGCGACAGAAACATCCCGAACGACGCCCGGCTGCCCGAGATCAGCGCGGTGAGCGCCGTCGCGGCAGCGGTCAGCCGCCAGGTCGCAGCTCTCATGCCGTCGCGCCGCGAAAGCGGTCGTCGCGGATCCGCAGCCGGGTGCACGGCACGAGGCCGCGCGCTTCCGCCGCGTACGACAGGTACTCGTCGCGCGTCAGGCCGAGGTCGCGCAGCTCGCGTCGTCGAGGCGCGCGAACTCGGCGCGCTCGCGCGCGGCGCGGCGGTGCTCGGCGTAGGCGATCTTCAGCCGGCGCGCGACGGCGACGACGCGGCGCAGCCCAGCGGCGAACCCGGGCCAGGGGATCGGGCTCGGCAACAACGTGCTCGGATGGTCCATGGCGGTTCCCTCGGAGTGAACGACACGGCCGACGCTCACGCGGCCATCGGCAGCGGCGACGTCGGCGACCTCGGCATCGCGTAGGCGAGCGGCACGAGCGCGTTCTGGATCCGGCGCATCTGCGACGCGGTGACGAGCGTCGACAGCAGCGAATGGAAGCGCGGCTCGGAGACGCCCGAGACGATGTACTGCCAGCGATACGCCTTCAGGAACGCGTCGCGGACCTGCTGCATGCGCGCCGCGCTGAGCAAGCCGCCCCAGTGGGCGACGAAGTAGCCGGCATCGGCGTTCGCCTGCGCCTGCAGGATGCCGTCGACCGCGCCGACGAGCGCGATCAGGTCGTCGACTGCGGCGTCGCGCGCCTCCGGCGAGAGCGTCGCGTCCTCGCGCTGCCACTCGAGCTCGTCGAGGATCGCGTGCTGCGACTCCTCGCGCCAGTGGAACAGGAAGACGTCCTTCCACAGCGGCGACAGCGTCTCGGCGGGGCCGATGCTCGCGCGATAGTGCGCCTGGACGAAGAGCTCGATGTGGCACGTCAGCGCCAGCACCGACCAGTTCGACTTCGAGAGCACCGCGGCGGCGACCGCGTTCGGCTCGGCGGCGAGGGCGTAGCCGTCCGGCATCTTCGCGGCGAGCATCTCCTCGATGCGGCGGAACAGCGCCTGGTGCTTCAGCTCCTCGTCGGTGAAGCGGACGAGCGCCTCGAACGCGTTCTGGTCGCCGAGCGCGTGCGTGCGGCCGAGGTCGGCCATCTTGGCGCCGATGAATCGCTCGACGAGCGCGAAGATGTTGGCGTAGGTGCGGCCCTGCACCTGGCTGAGCGCCCTCTTCTGCGCCGGCGTGAGGAAGTCGAGCTCGTCGACGAGCGAGAGCCCGGCAGGGAGGAAGTCGAAGGCGAGATCGAAGGTGCGGCCGCGGATCACGTCGCGCTCGATCTCCCAGCGCACGCGCTTGGAGACCTCGATGACCTTGGCGTAGCGGCTCGTCGCGGTGCGGGATGCGTCTTCCATGGTGGTGTCCTCGTTGGCGTCGCCGGACACCGTGCCCGGCGAGTGGCGGCAGTGTCGACAGCGGCGGTATCGCGCGTGCGGCGACGCGCGCACCGCGTGTTATCGTTTTGTATCGAGCGGCGATACGCAGTGCGACACGCGTGATGGAGAACAGTGGAAGGCTCCTCGTCGTCGACGACGACCCCGCGGTTCGCGCGATGCTCGTCGAGTACCTCGGCGGCCATCGCTACGACGTCCGCGCGGTCGAGGGCGGCGCAGCGATGCGCGCGGAGATCGAGCGCGACCTTCCCGACCTGATCCTGCTCGACATCCGCATGCCCGGCGAGGACGGGCTGACGCTGGCGCGGTTCCTGCGCGAGCGCTACGACGTCGGCATCATCATGGTCACGGCGTCGAGCGACGTCGTCGACCGGGTCGTCGGCCTCGAGATCGGCGCCGACGACTACGTCGCCAAGCCGTTCGATCCGCGCGAGCTGCTCGCCCGCGTCAAGAGCGTGCTCAGGCGAATGCAGGCGCGCGTCGCGATCGCCGGCAGCGACGACGCCGCCGAGACGCCGGCGGCGAGCCGCGACACGCGCGTGCGCTGCGGCCGCTGCCTGCTCGACGTCGACGCGCGCCGGCTCTTCGAATCGAGCGGCGAGGAAGTGCCGATCACGGCGATGGAGTACGAGCTGCTGCGCGTCTTCCTCGCGAGCCCCAACCGCGTCCTCTCCCGCGACCAGCTGCTGATGCAGACGCGCAACCGCGAGTGGGAGCCGTTCGACCGCTCGATCGACATCCGGATCGGCCGGCTGCGCAAGAAGATCGAGCCCGACCCGGGCGGCGAGCCGCGCTGCATCCGCACCGTGCGCAACGCCGGCTACATGTACGTGCCGGCGTAGCGCCGGTGGCTACGTCGAGCCTGCGGCGCGGGCGCGACGAAGCCAGCCGAGGCCCGTGGACGTCGCCGCCTTCGGCCGGTACTCGCAGCCGATCCAGCCATCCCAGCCGAGCGCGTCGATGACGTCGAAGAGATAGGCGTAGTTCACCTCGCCGAGGTCGGGTTCGTGGCGCTCGGGGACGCCCGCGATCTGCAGGTGGCCGACGCGCCCGGTCGGCAGGTACGCGCGCAGCTTCGTCGCGACGTCGCCTTCGACGATCTGGCAGTGGTAGAGGTCCATCTGCACCTTCAGGTTCGGCGCGGCGACGGCGGCGACGACCGCGTGCGCGTCGTCCTGGTGGTTGAGGAAGTAGCCGGGAATGTCGCGCGTGTTGATCGGCTCGATGAGGATGTCCACGGCATACGAGGCCGCGCGTTTCGCCGCCCACGCGAGATTGGCGAGATACGTCGTGCCCATCGCGGAACGGCTCTCGGCGTCCGGTGCGAGCCCGGCCATCACGTGCACGCGCGGGCAGTCGAGCGCCGCCGCGTACTCGAGCCCGCGCTCGATCGCGCTGCGGAACTCGTTCTCGCGGCCGGGAAGCGCGGCGATGCCGCGCTCGCCGCCGGCGAAATCGCCCTGCGCTGCGTTGAAGAGCACCTGCTGCAGCCCGTTGTGCGCGAGCGCCGCGGCGAGCCGCTCGGCGGGCCACTCGTACGGGAACAGGTACTCGACCGCGGTGAAGCCGTCGATGGCGGCCGCGGCGAAGCGATCGAGGAACGTGTGCTCCCCGTACATCATCGTCAGGTTGGCGGCAAAGCGCGGCATCGCTCCTCCTCGTGTCGTCACCAGCGCGCGCCGAACGCGCTGCGCAGCTCGTCGATCTGCGCCGCAGTGAGCGGCGCCGGCCTGGCGGTCGCCGAACGCCACAGGCGTGCGGTCTCCTCGAGCTCCTCGAGCACCGCCATCGCCGCCGCCGGCGTCTCGTGCCAGACGTTCGGGCCGAGGCGCGAGAGCATGACCGCGCGGATCGGCGCGCCGCGTCGCGCCGCGGCGGCGATCGCTGCGGCGACTCGATCGCCGACCTCCGGATCGCCCGGGCGGCGATACCCGATCAGCGGAACGTGGCCGACCTTCATGACGAAATACGGCGTGATCGGCGGAACGAACTCGTCGCGGTCCTCGTCGGCAGCGGCCGCGAGACTGAGCGCGACGCACTGGTGCGAATGCGTGTGGATGACCGCGCGCGCTTCCGGCGCGGCGTCGTAGATGCGGCGGTGCAGCGCGATCGTCTTGCTCGGCCGGCCGCCGCTCGCGGTTCCGGCGGCGTCGACCTTGACGAGCGAGGGCGGGGTGAGCTCGCCCAGGCACGCGTCGGTCGCGGTGACGAGGACTGCGCCGTCGTCCGTGCGCGCGCTCAGATTGCCCGTCGTGCCGTGCACGTAGCCGCGCGCGAACAGCGACCGGCCGACGCGACAGAGTTCCTCGCGCAGCTGCGCCTCGTCCACGTCAGGGCGCCTTCACGAAGGCACGGGTGAAGAAGTCGACCGCGCCGAAGTTGCCCGACTTCAGCGCCAGCAGCAGCCCCTCTTTCGCCACCGGCGGCGTCGCATGGCACCACGGCACGCCGGGGTCGATCTGCACGCCGATGCGCAGCTGCTCGACGCCGAGCGCCTGCACGCACGCACCCGACGTCTCGCCGCCGGCGACGACGAGGCGGCGCGCGCCGCGCTCGACGAGCGCGACCGCGACCGCGGCGAGGATCGCCTCGAGCCGGGCGCCGACGTCATGCGCTCCGCCGTGGCGCTGCGCTGCGGCGACGTCGCTCGGCGCCGCCGTGCTGTAGACGAGCACCGGCGCGTCCGGCGCGGCGGCCCAGCGACCTTCGGCCCAGCGCGCGATGTCGGCGACGGCGTCGCCGTCTGCATCGCTCGCCAGCGCGAGCGGATCGATCCGCCGCGCCGCGCCGCCTTCGGCGACGAACGCCGCGACCTGCGCGTTGGTCGCCTCCGAGCAGCTTCCCGAGACGATCGCGCTGCGGCCGCGCACCGCGGGCAGCGACGCGGCGTCGTTCGACGGCGCGATGCCGAAGTTGCGCGGCAGGCCGATCGCGAGCCCCGAGCCGGCGCAGACGACGGTGAGCGAGCGCACCGCCTCGCCGAGCCGCACGAGGTCGTCGTTGTCGATCGCGTCGGCGATGGCGATCGCGACGCCGCTCGCGCGCAGCTCGGCGAAGCGCGCCTCGATCGCGGCGCTCGACGTGCCCGTCGTGCGGTGCTCGACGAGGCCGACGCGGCGCGGCGGGCGTCCGCCCGCGCGCGTCGTCGCGAGCTGCGCCTGCAGGACGCGAACGAGGTTGGCGTCGGTCATCGGCGTCAGCGGGTGGTGGCGCATTCCGCTCTCCGAGAGCAGGACGTCGCCGACGAAGAGATGGCCCTTGAAGACGGTGCGCCCGTTGTCGGGAAACGCGGGCGTCGCGATCGTGAAGTCGCAGCCGAGCTCGTCCATCAGCGCCTCGAGCACCGGGCCGATGTTGCCGCGCGCCGTCGAATCGAACGTCGAGCAGATCTTGAAGTAGATCTGCGCTGCGCCGTTCGCGCGCAGCCAGCGGCACGCGGCGAGCGATTGCGCCACCGCCTGCTCGGGCGCGATCGTGCGCGACTTCAACGCGACGACGACAGCGTCGGCGTCGACGGCGGCGCCCTGGCGCGGAACGCCGATCGTCTGCACCGCGCGCATGCCGGCGCGAACGAGGTTGTTGGCGAGGTCGGTCGCGCCGGTGAAGTCGTCGGCGATGCAGCCGAGGCGGACCGTCATCGCCGCTTCGGCACTTCGATGCCGGGGAAGATCTTGATCACCGCGGCGTCGTCCTCGCGCGCGAAGCCCTGGCTCGAAGCCTGCATGAACATCTGGTGCGCGGTGCTCGCGAGCGGCAGCGGGAACTTGGTCGCGCGCGCGGTGTCGAGGACGAGGCCGAGGTCCTTGACGAAGATGTCGACCGCCGACAGCGGCGTGTAGTCGCCGGCGAGGACGTGCGCCATCCGGTTCTCGAACATCCAGCTGTTGCCGGCGCTGTGCGTGATGACGTCGTAGAGCTGCGCCGGATCGACGCCTTCGCGAAGCCCGAGTGCCATCGCCTCGGCGGCGGCCGCGATGTGCACGCCGGCGAGGAGCTGGTTGATGATCTTGACCTTGCTGCCGTTCCCGGCGCGGTCGCCGAGCCGGTAGACGCGAGCGGCGATCGCGTGCAGGAACGGCGCGGCGGCGTTCCACGCGCGGTCGCGCGCTGCGGCCATCACCGTCATCTCGCCCGAGGCCGCCTTCGCTGCGCCGCCCGAGATCGGCGCGTCGACGTAGAGGAGGCCGCGCTCCTCGACCCGGCGCTCGAAGTCGATCGAGACGTTGGGATCGACCGTCGAGCACATCACGAAGACGCTGCCCGGACGCATCGCGGCGGCGGCACCGCCGTCGCCGAACAGCACCGCTTCGGTCTGCGCGGCGTCGACGACGACCGAGACGACGACGTCCGAGCGCGTCGCGAGATCGGCGACGCTCGCGCACGCGGTGCCGCCGTTCTTCGCGAACGCGGCAGCGACGCCTTCGCGAGCGTCGCAGACGTGGACGTCGGCGCCGGCGCGGCGCAGCGACCCGGCCATCCCGGAGCCCATCGCGCCGAGGCCGACGACACCGACGCGCCGGCCCGCGATCGACGGCCGCGCAGCCTCGCTCACAGCGACGACGCTTCCATCCGCAGCTGCACCGCCGGCGCCGAAGCGATCGAAGGCTTGCCGAGGCGATCGGCGCGGACGCCGGCGTTGCGCAGGTGCTGCTGGACCTGGGCGGCGCGCTTCAGCGCGAGCTCGTCGGTTCCCTTGGCGTCGCCGGGAGCCGCGATCAGGGTCACCTGCGCGATCGACACGCGCTGCAGGCTCTGCGTCACCTTGTCGAGGACGGCGCCGAGCGCCGGCTTGACCCTGGTTGCGCCCTGGTCGAAGCAGAACTCGCGCGGGACGTCGATCGCGATCGCGTTCTCTTCGACCTGACGGATCTTGACCGGCGTCCCCTTGAACCACGAGCTCAGCCACTGCCGCTCGGCGGCGAGATGCGCCGGCGCGGCCGCGCGCTGATCGGGAGTCGGCGCCGGCGCGGGGGTCGGCGCAGGCGCCGACGTCGTCGCCGGTGGCGTGCTCGTGCAACCGGCGACGACGACGAGAAGCGCGACGAGAAGGGTCGGAGATCGCATGCCTTCGATTCTGCGGCCTGCGCGGGCGCCGCGCTGTCAGCCCGGCGGCGACGGCTGCCCGCGCCACGCGGCGACCCACTGCCGCGCCGCCGTGCTCACGTCTTCGGGCGACGTGCCCGGCTTGTACAGGCTCGAGCCGATGCCGAATCCGTTCGCTCCGGCGTCGCGGTACGCCTGCATGTTCGCGAGCGAGATGCCGCCGACCGGAAGGAGCGAAGTGGCGGGATCGAGCACCGCGCGCAGCGCCTTCACCGCCGCCGGTGGAACCATCTCGGCAGGAAACAGCTTGAGCGCGACGGCGCCCGCGGCGAGCGCTGCGAACGCTTCGCTCGCGCTCAGCACGCCGGGCAGCGCGGCGATGCCGAGCGCGACCGCTTCGCCGACGACGTCGCGATCGAAGTTCGGCGCGACGACGAGCTCGGCGCCGGCGGCGTGGACGTCGCGCACGGCGCTCGCGCTGAGCACGGTGCCGGCGCCGACGAGCACGTCGGGAAACGCGTCGGCGAGGGCGGCGATGCTGACGAGCGGGTCGGGCGAGTTGAGCGGCACTTCGATCATCCGCCAGCCCGCTTCGACGAGCGCCGAGCCGATCGCGACGGCTTCGGCGGGACGCACTCCGCGCAGGATCGCGACGAGCGGCAGCTCGGCGCACGCGACTGCGAAGCGCTGCTGCGACGACGGCGTCATCGCGCGGCTCCGTGGCGGTCGCGGCGCAGGCGATCGATCGTCCAGAGCCCGCGCCAGACCGCGGCCTCGTCGAACACGCGCGCATCGACCCCGCACCCCGCGAGCGCACGCGCGTAGCGCTCGGTGAGCGCCGGCGCGCCGACGAGCGCGACCGAACGGACGCCGGCGAGCGGCCGACAGCGCAGCTCGTCGCCGATGACGAGGCCCGACAGGTAGCTGGCGAGCGACTTCGCCGGCAGCTCGCCGAAGAGCGAACGCGTGCGGACGCCGAACGCCGTCTGCAGCAGCCCGCAACCGTTCAGCCCGCGGCGCACGCCGTCGTCGAACGCGGCGCCGTCGAGCGCGTCGTCCCCCTCGGGCGACATGCCGCGCCCGAGGATCGAGTGCTGCCGCAGCAGCGCGTAGAACTCGCCGGTCATCGCGGTCGCGAAGCCAACGAGACGGCCGCGCTCGAGCGTCATCCACTTGCTGTGCGTTCCCGGCGAGACGACGTTCGCGGAGTCCGCGCCGAGCAGCTCGAGTGCGCCGATCGCCTTGACCTCTTCGCCGCGCAGGACGTCGGGGGCGCCGTCGACGACGCACGACGCGCCCGGGACGATCGCGATGTCGCGCCGTTTCGCGGACGCAGCGCCGATCGGCTTCAGTCGGGCGACGAAGTCGTCGCGGCTGCACGGGCAGGCGACGTAGTCGGCCTCGACCCAACCCTGGCGGCTGCCGACCATGCCGGCCATCAGGCAGCGCGTGCCGGGCACGTCCATCCAGTCGCCGAGCTCGGCCTCGAAGACGGCGTCGAAACCCGAGCGCTCGACCTTGAGCATGCCGTCGTCGCTCGCGCGCGTCTCGAGCACCGCGCCGTGCTCGTCGAGCAAGGCAGCGCGCAGGCTCGAGCTGCCCCAGTCGACGGCGACCAGGCGGCTCATCGTTGCATCCTCATCGACACGACGCGGTCATCGTAGCGCGCCGCGCCTGGTGCACGCGCGCGCCGGGAGTCCCCGAGGGCTCCTCGATCGCGACGCCGAGCGGGACGGGGGTGCCGAAGCTCGGCTTGCCGTCGCACCAGCCGAAGCGTTGCGCGCGCACCGAGCGCGCCGACCAGCCGCCGCCGGCGCGATCGATCGCGTGGTAGACGATCCAGTCCTCGCGGCCGTCGGGCGAGCGCACGAACGTCGGGTGGCCGACGCCGAAGACGCCGTGCGCGACGTCCTTCGCGAACGCCGGCAACGCGCTCTTGCGCCAAGACGCCGCGCTGAGCGGGTCGCCGCCGAGGTACGTCAGGACGCCGAGCGCGTAGTCGTCGCTCCAGCTCGCAGCGGCCGAGTAGACGATGTAGGTCGACCCGTCGTGGCGGAGCGGCTGCGGCGCTTCGACGATCGCAGCGACGGCGCGCTCCCACTCGAGTTCCGGTGCGGCGATCGCGTGGCGCGCGCCGACGATCGTCCACGGGTCGCGCATCGCCGCGATGTAGAGCAGTTGCGGAAAGTCGCCGCTCGGGCCGCGCCACCCCGACCAGACGAAATAGAGCCGGCCGCCGAGCTCGAGCACGGCGCCGTCGATCGCCCACGCGTCGTCCGCGCTGGCGACACGGCCCTTGAGCTGCCAGCGAACCTGCGGGTCGTCGCCGAGCGCGACGAGCGCGTACATGCGGTGGTGCGCGTTGTCGCCGTCGCTCGCCGCGAAGTGGATGACCCAGCGGCCGCGGACGCGCTGCAGCTCGGGCGCCCACAGCTGCCTGCTGTACGGCGTTCCCGGAGGCGCGCGGAAGACGATCGCGAGCGGCGCCGCTCCGATGTCCTGGAGGCGGCGGGCGCGGGCGATGCCGATCGCGCTGTCCCCGATCGCGCGGCAGTAGTAGTAGTAGCCTCGGTGGAACACGACCGAAGGGTCGGCCGAGCCGGTCCGACCTGCCGCGACGATCGGGTTGACGAAGGTCGCCGCCGCGGCGCCGGCGGCGTGGATCGCGATCGCGGACGCGCAGGCCAGTGCGACGCGGCGCAGCCAGGCGACGACCTTGCTGGCGACCCGGCGATCGTCGACGCCGCCTCGTGTCACTGTATATTTGTACAGATGTCGCCCGCCGCCGTCGCCCAGCTTTCCCGCCCGGAGATTCTCGTCGGCGAGCACGACCGCGAGCAGCTTCCGCTCTCGCTCGCCGCGGAAGGCGTCGTCCGCTACGTGTGGCAGAGCGCGTTCGGGCCGATCCTGATCGAGGTGCGCGACGGCGTCGCGTTCGTCAACGGCGAGGCGGTGACGCCGATCGCCGACACGGAGGGCAACGCGCGTTGAAGGCGCCGGTCGGCACGCTGCGCCCGCGCGTGTCGCGCGTCGATCGACTTCGCGCGTGAGTTCGGCTGCCTGCTCGAGGCAGCGATCTCGACGAGGGACAGGCTGCTACGAAGTCGCTCGCCAGGGCTGGCGGACCGAGCGCGACCGCATCATGTGACCTTCGCCCGGGCGCGCGCGATCGCGGCTGGCGCGAAGGCGCTCGGACCAAGGCTGCGCGGCGCGCACGCGCCGCGTCGCCTCGACGACCTCGGCCTGCCACGGCAGCTCGTGCGTGATGTGGTTGAGCTGCACTGCGGCCATGAAGTCGGGAAGGCACGCGCCCGTCTCGTCGACGAAGCCGATGTTGCTCACGACGCCCATCGGGTCGGACATCGCGAAGACGCCGTCCATCGCCTCGACCCAGTCCCAGGCGATCCCGATTCGCGAACTAGTACCGCCCCAGATCGTATGTCCGAGTAGGCGACCGTATTCGTCGCAATCCGCCGACAGCGTGGTGCCGAGGTGCTGCAAACCCGATGCGATTTCCATTGCGGGCTCGACAGTACGTTCGATAATCGGCCACGCAGCGATCATCCAAGGTTGAAGTTGTTGCATCGTCTTCATACGGCTGGTCAACATGCAGGTCAGTGTTGCGCAATTCGCGCGCACGATGGCCTACCCGACCGAGGAGTTGCAAGGCATCGACGATGAGGCTAAGGGATTACCAAGAAGTCGCCGAAGCCGCGGACATGCAGACGCTCGAGTCGCGTCTCGTGCGATTCGCCAATGAACTTGGGTTCGGACTCATCTCGGGCTCTCTCATCCTCGAACACGGTGCCGGAAGGGTGAGTTCGATCGGTTTCGGCAACATTCCCGAGGCCTACAGGACGACCTTCGAAAGCGATGCGCGAGGCAGACGCGATCCGGTGATGCATCGCTTGAAGCGTCTGTCGGCTCCGTTCGTGTACGACCAGTCGATGTATGTCGAAGAGAATGCCGGAGACATCTGGGAGATCCAGGCCCTCTTCGGTTTCAAGACCGGGATCGCGATGGCGCTGCACCTGCCCGGTGGCAAGCATTTCCTGCTGGGCGTCGACCGGGATGAGCCGCTTCCCGGCGACGAGATGCAACTGACGCGGATGATGGCCGACCTTCAGCTCCTGGCAGTTCACGCACAGGAGACGACGATTCGATTGCTCGTGCCCGAATCGTCGGAGCTTCAATACCTACCGAAGCTCACCGAGCGGGAACTCGAGATCCTGAAGTGGACAGCCGAGGGAAAAAGCGCTTGGGCGGTGGGGCAGATCCTGAACATCAGCGAACACAACGTGAAGTACCACGTCAAGAGGATCTTGGCCAAGCTTGGGGTGGGCTCCAAGTACCAGGCCGCCGCGAAGGCGAAGGCCTTGGGACTCATCTAGCACGACTTTCAGCTCAAATCAAGTCTTCGGTGGAGTAGTTCGCGCGCACAAGCACACGGTGCTTCAATCCTCGAATTGAGCCCTTTCCGGCTCACTCCTGGAGATCCCAATGCTTGCGCTCATCCTAGAGGTCTTGTTCTGGATTCCCGGCAACGGGGGCTGGTAGGAAACAATCGAGTCAGCAGCCGCCGGGACGTGGCGGTGTCAGGGCATCCGGCGAGCAAGCGGGACGCACCCTCGCTCCGGCCATTTCCGTACCAAGGCGGCGCACCGACGGTCGATTCGCCAGCCGGTTCAGGCTCACGCGCGGCGCGTGCGCGCTGTGCGCGCCTCGCGTGGATTTTCGGCTACGCGTCGCCTTTCGAGACCCGTCGCCTGAACGTCGAACGCGTCGGCTGGAACGTGGAAGTCATCACCTCCGAAGATCGCTTCTGGGACGCCTGCCCTTGCGCCCCGCTCGTCGTCGGCTACGTGACCGACCTGCTTGGCGTCGAAGCGACGCGCTGGGAGTTCGCCAAGGCGATCGTCCGCAGCGGTCACGTTTCGACGCTCTTCCTCGGCCCTGGCGGGGCGCGTGATCCTCTCGAGCTCTGGGTGAGCGCAACCCACGAAGGACCCACCGGATGGAGACTGCGCCACAGCGAGTTGCCGGCCCGCACGCGCGCATGAGGGATCGCCGCAAGGAGATCCGCTCGCACACGCGCCAACAGATGGTCAGCCTCGCGCTCGACGTGACTTCGCTGAGCGCCAAGGAGGTCGAGGAGGCGCTCGTCTACCTGTACACGTCCAACCCGGTGCGCTGGCAGGCGTTCATGGACGGCGCCGTCGAGCTCGTCCAGGCGGCGAACACCGACCGCTCCGGCTTCCCGGACACGACGCAGCCCGGAGACCCCTGAGCCGTCTCGGTCTGGCGTCGGAGTAGGGTCGCTCTGGCCACGGCGGGTCGTGGCTCTGCGGAGCTGAGCGATGACGGACACCGACGAGCGGCCGGTCTTTCGGAGCGAGAACCCGGCGACGCTGGAGCAGGGCGCGAGCATCCCCGGGCATACGCCGGGCGAGGCCGCCGAGCGCGCCGGCCGTGCCGCAGCCGCACAACGGAGCTGGCGGCGCACCGGCTTTGCCGAGCGAGCGCGCTGCATGGAGCGCGCGGCGCAGGTGCTGCGCGCGCGGCGCGACGAATTCGCCGCGCTGATGACCGCGGAAATGGGCAAGCCCGTCAGCGACGGTCTCGCCGAAGTCGACAAGTGCGCTTCGGCCTGCGAGCACTTCGCCGCCAACGCCGCCCGCTATCTCGCCCGCGAAGACGTCGCGATCGAGAACACGAAGGCGTTCGTGACGTTTCAGCCGCTCGGCGTCGTCCTCGCGGTGATGCCCTGGAACTTTCCGTTCTGGCAGGTCTTCCGCTTCGCAGCTCCGGCGCTGATGGCGGGCAACGGCGGCGTCCTCAAGCACGCGAGCAACGTCCCCGGCTGCGCGCTCGCGATCGAGTCGGTGTTTCGCGACGCGGATTTTCCCGAGCATCTCTTCCAGGCCGTGCTCGTCCGCGGCGACGCCGTTCGCGCGCTGATCGACGAACCGGCGATCGCCGCAGTGACGCTGACCGGCAGCGTCGCCGCCGGCCGCAGCGTCGCCGCGGCGGCCGGCGCGGCGCTCAAGAAGTGCGTCCTCGAGCTCGGCGGTTCCGACGCCTACGTCGTCCTCGACGACGCCGACATCGCAGGTGCCGCGCGCGTCTGCGCCGCAGCGCGGATGGTCAACGGCGGCCAGAGCTGCATCGCCGGCAAGCGCTTCGTCGTCGTCCGCGCCGTCCGCCGCGCGTTCGAAGACGCCTTCGTCGCCGCGATGCGGGAGTACGAGCCCGGCGACCCGCGCGACCCGAAGACCAGGCTCGGGCCGATGCAGAGCGTCGCTGCGCGCGACCAGGTGCACGCGCAGGTCGAGGCGAGCGTTCGCGCCGGCGCCAAGCTGCTGCTCGGCGGCGTCGTCCCCGATCGTGCGGGGGCGTGGTATCCGCCGACGGTGCTCACCGACGTCGGCCCCGGCCAGCCGGCGCACGACGAGGAGGTCTTCGGCCCCGTCGCCGCAATCATCGAAGCCGCCGACGAGGCCGAAGCGATCGCGATCGCCAACGCGAGCGAGTTCGGCCTCGGCTCGGCGGTGCTGACGCGCGACCTGCGACGCGGCGAGCGAATCGCCGCCGAGGAGCTCGACGCCGGGCTCGCGTTCGTCAACGACAACGTCCGCTCCGACCCGCGCATGCCGTTCGGCGGCGTCAAGCACTCGGGGTTCGGCCGCGAATGCGCCGGCTACGGGATCCGCGAGTTCGTCAACATCAAGTCGGTGCACGTGAAGGCGTGAGCCGCCGGGCGGCGGCGCACGCCTCGCGTCAGCCGCCGCGGACGCCGGCGAGCATCGGGCCGCCCGCGGCGCCCTCCACCGGGTAGATCCTGACCGGCCGCGTCGCCACCGGGAACCCGGCCGCGCCGAGCGTCGCCGCGATCGCCTTGTTGGTGTCGAAGTAGACCTGCCAGTAGTGGTTGGTGTGGCAGTACGGGCGCACCGCGAGCTTCGGCCCGAACTCGTTGAACTCGAGGATCTCGACGTCGACCGGCGGCGTCGCCGCGATGTTCGGCACCTTCGAGACCGCCTCCTTCAGCAGCGCCAGCGCGCGCGGCAGCTCGGCGCCGCTGGCGAGCTGCGCGAACAGCTCGACGCGCCGGTACGGATTGGCGGTGAAGTTCTTGATGTCGTTGCCGATCACCTTGGTGTTGCCGACGACGGTCTTGACGTTGTCCGGCGTGTTGAGGGTCGTGCCGAAGAGTCCGAGCTCGAGCACCGTGCCCTCGACGCCACCGACGCTGACGTAGTCGCCGACCTGATAGGGCCTCAGCACGAGCAGGAAGATCCCGGACGCGAAGTTGCCGAGCAGGCCGCTCCAGGCGGCGCCGATCGCGACGCCGGCGCCGGCGACGAGCGCCGCGAACGACGTCGTCTCGACGCCGAAGTAGCCGAGGATCGCGACGACGAGGATGATGTTGAGCGCGATCGAGATGAAGCTGACGATGTAGTGCTGCACCGTCGCATCGACGCGCTGCCGCGTCATCGCGTTGCCCAGCAGCCGCGCCGCGAGGCCGATCAGCCAGCGGCCGACGATGAAGACGACGATCGCGCCGATCACCTTCAGCCCGAACGCGAGCAGGATCGGCTGCATCTGCTCCCACCAGCCCACGACTCTCGCAGTGTCCATCTCCACCTCCGTCGGCGAGACGGCCACTCTAGGCGCGGACGACGGAGGCGTTCATTGGCCCAAGGACCTATCGACACCGGTCGCGCGGTCCAGCCCAATGTCGGGCCGCTCGCGCGGCTTTGCCGCGCCCACCTCCAGGAGAACGACTTGTCCCGCCTGACGACCCTGCTCGCCGCCCTCTGCCTCGCCCCGCTGCTCGCCTCCGCGCAGACCGCGATGCCGATCGACGGCCGCCTGAAGAAGATCCGCGACGCCAAGTCGATCGCGGTCGCCTACCGCACCGACGCGCTGCCGTTCTCGTTCGAGGACGCCGAGAAGAAGCCGGCCGGCTACACCGTCGACCTCTGCCGCACCGTGATCGGCGTCATCGAGCGGCAGCTCGGCGCCGGCGCGCTCGACGTCCGATGGGTGCCGGTCACGTCGCAGAACCGCCTCGCCGCGGTCGCGAGCGGCCAGGCCGACATGGAGTGCGGAGCGACGACGGTGACGCTCGGGCGCATGAAGGAAGTCGACTTCTCGTCGCTGACGTTCGTCGACGGCACCGGGCTGCTCGTCAAGAAGTCGACCGGCGGCAACTCGCTGATCGACCTCGCCGGCAAGAAGATCGGCGTCATCGCGGGAACGAGCAACGAGCGCGCGATCAACGATGCGCTGAAGGCCAAGGTCATGAGCGCGACCGTGGTGCCGCTCAAGTCGCGCGACGAAGGGCTGACGCAGCTCGAGTCCGGCGCGATCGACGCCTTCGCGAGCGACCGCATCCTGCTCATCGGCCTCGCCGAGAAGGCCAGGGAGCCCGGCTCGCTCGCGCTGATGGTCGATGCGATCTCGTTCGAGCCGTACGCGATCGTGCTGCCGCGCGGCGACTGGGCGCTCAGGCTCGCCGTCAATTCGGCGCTCGCGCAGATCTACAAGAGCAGCGCGTTGCCCGAGCTCTACAACCGCTGGTTCGCGCAGCTCGGGCGGCCGAACAGCGACCTCCAGGTCATCTACGGCCTCGGCGCTTTGCCGGAATGAACGGCCTCGCCGAGCCCGGCGCGCGCCGCTGACGGCGCTCGCAGACCACCCGCCGCCCCCCTGCCAAGAGGGGGCGAGCGTCGCCCCCCGGCTTCCAGAATTTTTGCCTGACCTCACTCGAGGTCCGAGGGCCGCAGGCCCGCGCAAACAACATCTGGGAGCCACCCTTGACCCGTCGGAAGAGCCAACCCCGTCGAGCCTTCGGCCAAACGCCGCGCCTCGCCAGCCTCGCAGCAGCGATCGCTGTCGGCGCCCCGGGCGTCGTGCACGCGTTCGAGATCCCGACCGACAACCCCGACCTGGCGGTGCGGTTCGACAACACGATCCGCGCCAACTACGGCCTGCGCGTCGAGTCGCGCGACCCGAAGATCGGCAACTCGGCGCTCGCCGACGAAGGCGACTACCGGTTCGACACCAACGACGCGGTCGCCGAGCGCATCGACCTGCTCTCCGAGCTCGACATCGTCTGGCGCAAGCGCTACGGCATGCGCGCGAGCGCCGCGGCGTGGTACGACGGCGCGTACAGCAGCGGCAACAGCGCCTCGAATCCGAACCCGCCGCTCGTCAACATCCCGAGCTACCCCGGCAACCACTACAGCGACACGACCAAGCGCCTGTATCGCGGCCCGAGCGCCGAGATCCTCGACCTGTTCGTCTTCGGCGGCGCCGACCTCGGCGACGTCCCGGTGCGGGCCAAGCTCGGCCGCCACACGGTGTACTGGGGCGAGTCGCTCCTGCTCGGCGGCCACCTGCACAGCGTCTCGTACGCGCAGGTCCCGCTCGACCTGCAAAAGGGATTCGCGACTCCGGGCACCGAAGCCAAGGAGCTGTTCCGTCCGCTGAACCAGCTGTCGGCGCAGGCGCAGGTGACCGACACGCTGTCGCTCTCGGCGCAGTACCTCTTCGAGTGGGCACCGGCGCGCTATCCCGAAGGCGGCACGTACCTCGGCCCGGTCGACTTCGTCTTCAACGGCCCGAACCGCCAGTTCCTGTCGCCGGCGCTCGGCTTCGCCACCAACGCCGGCGCGGTCGAGCCGCGCCAGACCGGCGAGTACGGCGTCTCGGCGCGCTGGAGCCCGGCATGGCTCGACGGCACCATGGGCGTGTACTACCGCAACTTCGCCGACAAGCTGCCGCAGGTGCTGCTCACGAAGGTCGGGCCGCAGGTCAGCGAGTACAACCTGATCTACGCCGACAACATCAAGCTCTACGGCGCGAGCATCACGAAGAACATCTTCGGCGTCAGCACGAGCGCCGAGATCTCGTACCGCGAGAACACGCCGCTCAACAGCCAGACGCTCGGCGTCGCCCCGGGCCTGCCCGAGCGCGGCGACACCAAGGGCGCGCGCGGCGACACCTGGCACGCCGTCTTCAACGCGATCGGCACCGTCGCGAGGACGCCGGTGTTCGATTCGGCGAGCTGGATCGCCGAGCTGAGCGCGTCGCGCTGGGTCACGGTGCGCAGCGGCGCCAACCTGTTCAACGCGATCGGCTTCGCACCGTGCAGCGGCAAGGACAAGTGGGACGGCTGCGTCACCAAGAACTACGCCGGCATCGGCGTCGGCTTCACGCCGAACTGGTACCAGGTCTTCCCGGGAGTCGACCTGTCGGCGCCGGTCACGTACGCGATCGGCCTCACTGGCAACGCCGCCACGACCTTCGGCGGCAACCAGGGCCTCGGCAACTACACGATCGGCATCGGCGCCGACGTGCAGCAGAAGTACCGCTTCGATCTCAAGTACATCGATTTCGTCGGCCACTACAAGGACAACGGCACCGCCGTGACGTCGACCAACGGCCTGACGACCTTCCTGAAGGACCGCGGCTTCCTGAGCCTCACCTTCAAGACCACCTTCTGAGGAGACGATCATGCACAACCGACCCACGCGCATCGCCGCGCTCGTCGTCGCCGCGTTCGCGGCCGCGGCGTCGCACGCCGCAGTCACCGCCGACGAAGCCAAGGCGCTCGGCACGACGCTCACCGCCGTCGGTGCCGAGAAGGCCGGCAGCAAGGACGGCACGATCCCCGCGTACGCGGGCGGCGTGACGCCGCCGGCGGGCTACAAGGCGGGCGATGGCATCCGCCCCGACCCGTACGCGGGCGAGAAGCCGCGCGTCTCGATCGACGCCAAGAACATGGCGCAGCACTCGGGCCAGCTCACCGAAGGCACGAAGGCGCTGCTGCAGAAGTACCCGACGTTTCGCGTCGACGTCTACCCGACGCACCGCAGCGTCGCGTTCCCGAAGTTCGTCACCGACGGCACCGCCAGGAACGCGCTGACCGCCAAGACGCTGAACGACGGCCGCTCGATCGAAGGCGCGCATGCGGGCTTTCCGTTCCCGATCCCGAAGACCGGCTACGAGGCGATGTGGAACCACCTCGTGCGCTTCAACGGCCAGGCGTACGAAGCCAAGTACCGCAACCTCAGCGTCGACGCGAACGGTCGCGCTTCGCTCTCGACCGAGGGCGTCAGCACGCAGGAGTTCCCGTACTGGGACCCCGCCAGGCCGCAGTCCGACACCTACTGGCGGATCAAGCTGATGTACTCGGGCCCCGCGCGCCGCGCCGGCGAAGGGCTCCTGATCGTCGACCCGCTCGACATCGGCTCGAAGGACCGCCGCGCATGGACGTACCTGCCCGGCCAGCGCCGCGTCAAGGTCGCTCCCGACCTCGCCTTCGACACGCCCAACCCCGGCACCGCCGGCGCGACGACGTTCGACGACACGTTCATCTTCAACGGCTCGATGGACCGCTTCGACTTCAAGCTCGTCGGCAAGAAGGAGATGCTCGTCCCGTACAACGACTACGTCGCGGTCTACGGCTCGAAGCAGGACGACCTGCTGAAGCCGAACCACCTCAACCCGGACCTCGTGCGCTGGGAGCTGCACCGCGTCTGGATCGTCGAAGCGACGCTGCGCGAAGGCAAGCGCCACGTCTACAGCAAGCGCACGTTCTACCTCGACGAGGATTCGTGGATGGCGCTCGCGAGCGACGAGTACGACGCGCGCGGCCAGCTCTACCGCACCGGCTTCGCGTACATGGCGCCGAGCTACGACGTTCCCGCGCCGTACACCGACATGTTCAGCCACTACGACCTCGTCTCGCGCCAGTACTCGCTCACGGGCTTCATCGCCGAGACCGGGGGGCTGCGCCACACCAAGCCGCTCGCCGACCGCGAGTGGTCGGCCGACTCGCTCGCCGGCGCCGGCGTGCGCTGACGCTCGATCGTCGAACAACCAGGAGGCCGCCGTGCGACGCAGGACCTTGCTCGGTGCGCTCGCAGCGGCGGGCGCGATTCCCCTCCTCGCCAAGAGCGCCGCGCCGGGCGCGTCGCCCTGGCGCGACCCGCTCGACGTCGCCGCGACGTCGAGCCCGCTCGCAGCGAAGGCTGCGCTCTTCGGCCTGGCGCGCTCGGCGGCGCGCATCGTCGCCGTCGGCCAGCGCGGCCACGTCGTCTTCAGCGACGACGCCGGCGCGACGTGGCAACAGGCGAGCGTCCCCGTCAGCTCGGACCTCGTCGCCGTCAGCTTTCCGAAGGCCGACGCAGTCGCGCACGCCGTCGGCTGGGCGGTCGGCCACGACGGCGTCGTCCTGCGCAGCGTCGACGGCGGGCGCGCCTGGACGCGCCAGCTCGACGGCCGCACGCTCGGCCCGCTGCTCGTCGCGCACTACGAGAAGAGCGGCGACGCCAAGTGGCTCGCCGAGGCGAAGCGGTTCGCCGCCCAGGGCGCCGAGAACCCGTTCCTCGACGTCTGCTTCCTCGACGCGCAGACCGGCTACGTCGTCGGCGCGTTCGGCCTCGTGCTGCGCACGCGCGACGGCGGCGGCCGCTGGGAACCGATGCTGCACGCGACCGACAACCCGAAGGCGCTCCACCTCTACGGCGTCGCGCGCATCGGCAACGACGTCTTCGTCGTCGGCGAGCAGGGCCTCGCGTTCAGGCTCGAAGGCGACCGCTTCGTCGCGCTCGCGCTTCCCTACGCCGGAACGCTGTTCGGCGTCACCGGCAACGAGCGCGCAGTCGTCGCCTATGGCCTGCGCGGCAACGTCGTTCGCAGCACCGACGGCGGCCGCACGTGGGCGAGCGTCGCGACCGCGGTCAACGTCGGGCTGACCGCCGCGACGATCGACGAGCGCGGCAGGATCGTCCTCGTCAGCCAGGCCGGCCACGTCCTCGTCAGCGACGACGACGGCGCCAGCTTCGCGGCCGCGAAGGTCGAGCGCCCGCTTCCCGCCGCCGCCGTCGTCGGCGCCGGCGCCGGAACGCTCGTCGTCGCCGGCCCTCGCGGCGTCTCGACGCTGCGCCTCTCGTGAAGGAATCGACCGTGCACGCAGTCTCCACCCCGGCGCCGGTGCGCCTCGAGCCGCTGCAGGCCGAGGGCGGCTCGCTTCTCGAACGCGCGGTCTTCAACCATCGCCGCACGGTGATCGCGCTCTGCGCGATCGTCACCGTCCTGCTCGGCGTGCTCGCCGTCGCGAGGCTCTCGCTCGGCGCGAGCTTCGAGAAGATGATCCCGCGCAGCCACCCCTACATCCAGAACTACCTCGAGAACCGCAGCGAGCTGCGCGGCCTCGGCAACGCGCTGCGCATCGTCGTCGAGAACCCGAACGGCGACATCTACGACCCGCGCTACCTCGACACCCTCAAGAAGATCCACGACGAGATCTTCCTGACGCCCGGAGTCGACCGCGCGTGGGTCAAGTCGCTCTGGGCGCCGGGCGTGCGCTGGACCGAGGTGACCGAAGAGGGCTTCCGCGGCGGCCCCGTGATGCCCGACAACTACGACGGCAAGGCCAGGGCGACCGAGCAGCTGCGCGCCAACATCGCGCGCTCGGGCATCGTCGGCAGCCTCGTCGGCAACGACTTCCGGTCGAGCATGATCGTCGTGCCGCTGCTCGACGTCGATCCGACGACGAACCAGCGGATCGACTACCGCGCTCTCTCGCACGCGATCGAGAAGATCCGCGCCCGCGTCGAGTCCGACGGCAGCGCCCGGCTCGCGGTGATCGGCTTCGCCAAGCTGGTCGGCGACCTCATCGACGGCCTGCTTCAGGTCGCGCTCTACTTCGCGCTCGCCGCGGCCATTGCCGCCGCGATCATCTTCCTGTACACGCGCTGCATCCGCTCGACGGCGCTCGTCCTCGCGTGCTCGTTGGTCGCCGTCGTCTGGCAGCTCGGCATCGTCGCCGCGCTCGGCTTCGAGCTCGACCCGTTCTCGATCCTCGTCCCGTTCCTCGTCTTCGCGATCGGCGTCAGCCACGGCGCGCAGAAGATGAACGGCATCACGCAGGACATCGCCGCCGGCGCGCACAAGCTCGTCGCCGCGCGGCTGACGTTCCGCCGCCTGTTCCTCGCCGGCGTCACCGCGCTCGTCGCCGATGCGGTCGGCTTCGCGGTGCTGATGGTGATCGACATCCCGGTCATCAAGGACCTCGCGCTGACGGCGAGCATCGGCGTCGCGGTGCTGATCTTCACCAACCTGATCCTGCTGCCGGTCCTGCTCAGCTACGTCGGCGTCGGCCCGCAGGCGATCGCCCGGGCGAACGCGGCGCAGCGCAGCGAGGGCAGCCGCGGCTTCGACCGGCTGTTCGCGGCGCTCGCCCGCTTCGTCGAGCCGCGCCGCGCGCTCGTCGCCGTCGTCGCGTCGGCGCTCCTCGTCGGCGGCGGCTGGCTCGTCAGCCGCCACCTCAAGATCGGCGACCTCGACCCGGGCGCTCCCGAGCTGCGCGCCGACTCGCGCTACAACCGCGACAACGCGTACGTCACCGGCCACTACACGCTGACGAGCGACACCTTCGCGGTGATCGTCAAGACCGAGAAGGAAGGGTGCCTGAAGTACCAGACGCTCGTCGAGGCCGACCGCCTCGCGTGGGAGCTGCAGCAGCTTCCCGGCGTGCAGACGACGTCGGCACTGACCAACGCGGTGCGCCAGATCACCGCCGGCAGCAACGAGGGCAGCCCGAAGTGGCTGACGATCGCGCGCAACCAGGACGTGCTCAACTACGGCGCGCAGCAGGCGAGCGTCAACAACCCCGACCTCTTCAACACCGACTGCTCGGTGATGCCGGTGATCGCGTACCTCTCGGACCACCGCGCCGAGACGCTCGACCGGGTCGTCGCCGCGAGCAGCCGCTTCGCCGACGAGCACAGCACTCCCGAGCGCCAGTTCCTGCTCGCCGCCGGCAGCTCGGGGATCGACGCCGCGACCAACATCGTCGTCCGCAAGGCCTGGGTCGAGATGCTGCTCCTCGTCTACGCGGCGGTGATCGGGCTCTGCTTCGTCACCTTCCGCAGCTGGCGCGCGGTCGTCGTCGCCGTGGTCCCGCTCGTCATCACGTCGGTGCTTTGCGAGGCGCTGATGGTCGCGCTCGGCATCGGCGTCAAGGTCGCGACGCTTCCCGTCGTCGCGCTCGGCGTCGGCATCGGCGTCGACTATGCGCTCTACCTGCTCTCGGTGCAGCTCGCGCAGCAGCGCCTCGGCGTCCCGCTCGCCGAAGCCTACCGGCGTGCGCTCCAGTTCACCGGCAAGGTCGTCGTCCTCGTCGGCGTCACGCTCGCCGCCGGCGTCGCGACGTGGGCGCTGTCGCCGATCAAGTTCCAGGCCGACATGGGGATCCTGCTCGCGTTCATGTTCCTCTGGAACATGGTCGGCGCGGTGGTCCTCATCCCCGCGCTCTCGCACTTCTTCCTGCGCACCGGCGTCCGGCCCGCTCTCGCGGCGGCCTGAAGACGACGCCGGCCGCCGCGCACGAAGGCGGCGCGCCGATTCGAGCTCAAGGGCGCGGACCCGCCGCGGCCTCGGCGTCGACCGCCTTCTGCACCGCGGCGTAGAACGCTTCGCGCGCCGGACCCGCGACGGGATCGCGCGCTCCTCCTGCCCAGTCCGCGTTCGAGACGATCACGAGCTTGCGCTTCGGGTCGATGAAGATGCCCTGGCCGAAGATGCCGCGCGCGGCGAAGCTGCCGTCGTCGTACGTCCACCATTGGTAGCCGTAGCCGCGGCCGGGCTGGCCGATGTCGGCGCGCTCCGTCGTCGCCTCGCCGAGCCAGCCGTCGGCGACGACGCTCCTGCCGTCGATGCGGGCGCCCTCGAGGATGAAGACGCCGAAGCGCGCGTAGTCGCGCGTCGCCGCCTGCACGCAACAGCCGCTGATCTCGGTGCCGGTGCGGCTCAGCAGCCAGGTCGCCTGCTGCTCCATCCCCGCCGGCACCCAGATCTTCTCCGACAGGTACGTCGCGAGCGGCTTTCGGATCGCACGCGCGAGCAGGACGCCGACCAGGTTCGTCTCGCCGGTGCTGTAGTTCCAGCGCGTCCCCGCCGGCGCGGCGCGCGGCAGCCTTCGCAGGTAGCTGACGTTGGCGTCGACGCCTTCTTCGGGGGTGTGGTTGTTGAAGCGCGCGACGTCCGAGTTCGGGTCACGGTAGTCCTCGTTCCACTGCACGCCCGAGGTCATCGTCAGCAGTTGGCGGATGCTGACGTCGTCGTACGCCGAGCCCTTCATCTCGGGCAGGTAGTCGCTGACCTTGTCGTCGAGGCTCCTGATCGCACCGTCGCGCAGCGCCGCGCCGACGAGCGTCGACGTCATCGACTTGGCGACCGAGAAGCTCGTCCAGCGTCCGCTGGCGTCGAAGCCGAGCCCGTAGCGCTCGAGGCGGACGCGCCCGTCGTGGACGATCAGGAGCGCGGCCGCGCGCTGCCCCGCCATGTACGCATCGACGTCGAGCGGCAGCTTGAGCGGCGCGCCGGCCGGCAGCGGACGCGGCGCGCTGCCGGCGAGGACGACGTGCGCCTTGGCGAGGAACGGCAGGCGGTCGAGCGCGCGAAACGCGGCGTCGCGCTGGTCCTGGCTCCAGAAGAGGACGTCGCGGTTGGTCGGCAGCGTCGCGAGCAGCCCGCGCGTTTCCTTGTCGAGGCTGAACCAGCCGAACGCGCCGACGACGACGAGCGCGGCGACGACGCCGAGTGCGATCTCCCTGAGCTTCATCCGCGGACTCCGCGATGGACGGAGACCGCATTGGACACGATTGCGCGATCGCGACGGCGTCGTGCGCTGCACGCGGCCGACGCCGGCGGAGGGCCGATCGACGCTCGCCGGCGCGGCGGCGTGTGCGCGCCGATCGCACCCGCGGGACCGACCGGCGCAGCGCGCTCAGCCGAGCCAGCGCATCAGGAGCAGCACGAGCGCGGCGAGGAACGCGGTCTCGCCGATCATCAGCGCGACCGGCTTGAGGCCGACGGTGACGAGCTCCTTCAGCTGCGCCTTCATGCCGATTGCGGCGATCGCCGCGACCAGGAACCAGCGCGAGACGTCGCCGCCGAGCGTCTGCACCGCTTTCGGAACGAATCCGGTGCTGTTGACGACGACGAGGAGCGCGAACGCGACCGCGAAGCCCGGCAGCAGCGGCGGGCGCCTGGCCGCGGGCGCGGCAGCGTCGCCGTTCGCGACGAGCGCGGCCGCCTCCTTCGCGGCACGGGCGCGCGTGATCATCGTCGCGACGACGATCACCGGCAACAGCATCGCGACGCGAAGGAGCTTGACGAGCGTCGCCGCATCGCCGGTCTCGGGCGAGAGACTGTAGCCGGCGCCGACGACCTGGGCGACGTCGTGGATCGTGCCGCCGAGGAAGACCCCGGCGGCCTGCGGCGACAACGCGAGCGCCTTCACGATCATCGGGTAAGCGACCATCGCGAACGTCGACAGTGCCGAGACGCCGATGACGGTAAAGAGCGTCGCGCGTTCCTTGCGCGGGTGCGCCGGCAGCGCCGCCGCGAGCGCGAGCGCCGCCGATGCGCCGCAGATCGCGGTGGCGCCGCCGGTGAGCAGCCCGAACAGCGGCTCGAAGCCGAGCGCGCGCGCGGCGACGACCGAGACCGCGATCGTGACCGCGACGCAGACGACGACGAGGACGAGCGGCTGCCAGCCGAGCGCGGCGACTTGTGCGAAGGTGATGCGCAGGCCGAGCAGCGCGACGCCGATCCGCAGCACGTTGCGCGCGCAGAACTCGATCCCCGGCGCGCACGGTCCTTCGCTCGAGAGGAAGTTCATGCCGAGGCCGATCAGCAACGCGAACAGCAGCACCGGCGCGCCGTAGTGGTCGCCGAGGAACGTCGCCGCGGCGGCGACGACGCCGCACGCCATGACGCCGGGAAAGAGCGATCGCGCGCGGGCAGGCGCGATCGGCCAGGTGAGCGCAGCCACCGCAGGCGCCCTCAGGCGAGCGCCGCTCGCGGCCCGGCGGCGTCGCCGCCGGCGTCGGGCAGCAGCGCGGCGCCGACGACGTCGGCCGCGTAGGTGCGCGATGCCATCAGCATCGCGGCGATCGCGACGATGCTGAACGCCGGCATGATCGCCATCGCGGTCGCAAGACCGAGCGAATCCGACAGCGCGCCGGCGATGACGGGGCCGAGCGCGAGGCCGAAGAGATTCTGGAAGAGCGACAGCACCGACGCGCCGGTCGAACGGACGCCGGGGTGCGTCACGTCGATGACGATCGCCGCGACCGGGCCTGCGGTGCACGTCATCAGGAAGCCGCCGAGCGCGATCAGCGCGAACTGCGTCTTCGCCGCCAGCGCGACGCCGGCGAGCGGCGCCCCGAACGCGAAGCCGAGGACGAGCATCGTCGCGAGGCACAGCAGCGCGATCATCTGCAGCTTGGCGCCGGGGCGCTTGCGGCCGGCACGGTCGACCGACGTTCCCCAGACGACGCTGCCGACGGCGCCGCAGAGGACGACGAGCGCAGCCTGGACGCCCGCGTCCTTCGGCGACAGGCCATGGACGCGGTTCAGGTAGCTCGGCAGCCAGCCCCAGACCGCGGCGATGACGATCACCTGCGCGGGCGCGCCGACGCACATCCAGAGCATCGTCCGCGACCGCGCCAGGACCCGGACGATGTGCGACGCCGCGGCGCGCGTCGAGCGCGTCGCGGCGTCGAGCCGGGGCGTCAGCTCGACGGTGCGGTAGTCGCGAACGAAGAGGTAGAGCAGCGCGAGGACGAGGCCGGGAAAGCCGACGACGCCGAACGCCGCCTTCCAGCCCCAGTGCTCGGCGATGATCCCGCCGAGCATGACGCCGAGCACCGAGCCGATCGACGCCGAAGCGAAGAAGCCCGCCATCAGCGCGCCGCGCATGCGCGACGGGAAGTGGCTCGCGATCAGGCCGGCGCCGACCGATCCGTAGCCCGCTTCGCCGAGCCCGACGACGGCGCGCGCGGCGAGCAGCTGGCCGTAGTTGCGCGTGAACATGCACGAGATCGTCGCCAGGCTCCACGCCGCCGCCATGACGACGATGCTCTTGACGCGGCTGACCCGGTCGGCGATGAGGGCCACCGGGATGCCGCCGATCGCGACCGTCAGCGACACCGCGGAGACGAGCGCGCCGAGCTCCTTGTCGGACAGGCCCCACTCGGCCTTCAGGTGGGGGAAGAGCGAGACGATGATCTGGCGGTCGACGTAGTCGAAGACCATCAGGCCGACCGTCATCGCGAACGCGAACCAGGCAGCGCCCGGCGTCGACAGGTAGCCGTCGCGTTCGGAGAGAGGCAGATCGTGCATCGCGGACTCCTAGGGGACGAGAACGGTCGCGCCGACCGTCCGGCGCGACTCGAGCGCGCGGTGCGCGTCGGCGGCATCGGCGAGCGCGAACTGCTGCTTCGGCTCGCCCCGGATGCGGCCGGCGAGCACGTGGCCGAACAGCTCGTCGGCCATCGCGAGCATGTGCGAGCGCGGCGTGATGTAGTGCATCATCGCCGGCCGCGTCACCCAGATCGACCCCTTGACGGCGAGCTGCATCGTGTCGATGACGACCGGGCCCGAGCTGGTGCCGTTGCTGACGAGGTGGCCGCGGACCTGCAGGCTGTCGAGCGACGCTGCGAGCGTGTCCTTGCCGACCGAGTCGTAGACGACCGGAACGCCCTTGCCGTCGGTCAGCTCGCGAACGCGGCCGGCGATGTCCTCGCGGCTCGTCACGATCGTGTGCGTGCAGCCGTTCGCCTTCGCGATCTCGGCCTTCTCGTCGGTGCTGACGGTGCCGATCATCGTCACGCCGATCGCCCTCGCCCACTGGCACGCGATCAGGCCGACGCCGCCGGCAGCGGCGTGGTAGAGGATCGTCTCGCCGCCCTGCAGCGGATAGACCTGGCGAAACAGGTACTGCGCCGTCATCCCCTTCATCATCAGCGTCGACGCGGTGCGGTCGTCGATGCCGGCCGGAAGCGGGATCAGCACGTCGGCGGGCACGATGCGGACGTCGGAGTACGCGCCCTGCGGCCCCATCAGATAGCCGACGCGGTCGCCGACACGGACGTCGGTGACGCCCTCGCCGACCGCCTCGACGACGCCGACGGCGTCGCTGCCGAGCCCGTTCGGCAGCGCGAGCGGATAGCGCCCGGTGCGGAAGTAGACGTCGATGAAGTTGACCGCGACGTACGTGTGGCGGACGCGCGCCTGGCCCGCGCCGGGCTCGCCGACGTCGACGTGCTCGAGCTCGAGCACTTCGGGACCGCCGGTCTGGTGAAAGCGGATGGCACGTGCCATGTTCGTTCTCCTCGGGCCGGCGATCGTCGCCGGCCTGCCACTTCAATGCGCGGCGCCGAGCCGCGCGATCAGCGCTTCGGCCCCGGCCCACTGGCCGTGGCCCGACGCCGGATTCAGATGGCCGACGTGACCGAGGTCGACGACCTCGCTGCCCCAGTCGCTCGCGAGCGCCGTCACGCGCGAGAACCGCCCGAGCGGATCGTTGCGGCTCGCCGCGACGATGCTCGCAAACGGCAGCGCCTTGCGCGGCACCGGCAGCCAGCCGCCGGCGCGAAGCGCATCCATCGTCGGATAGCCCTCGGGCATCGGCTTCTCGAAATCGGGCGGCGTCGCGAGCAGCGCGCCGCGGATGGCGCGCTGCGTCCGCCGCGCCCAGTGCGCGAGCACGATGCAGCCGCCGCTGTGCGCGACGGCGACGATCGGGCCGTCGATCGACTGCGCGGTGCGCTCGATCTCGGCGACGCGCGCCGAGCAGCTCAGGTTCTCGCGGCCCATCGGCAGCACGCTCGCGACCGGCCGCGCCGCCTTGCGCAGATTCCTCTGCAGCAGCGTCTGCCAGTGGTCGTCGACTTCGTCGCGCAGCCCGGGGACGATGAGGACCGTGAACGCGCCCGCGCTCTGTGACGCCGTCATCACGCCGCCTTCTTCAGCCAGCCTTGCTGGCGTCCCTTGGGATTGGGCGCGAAGCCGTTCGCGGCGAGCGTCTCCTCGACGGTGTCGTAGAAGACGCCGATCTTGAGGATCTCGCGCGCCTCGTTGCCGCTCGCGACGCCGCGGCCGAACTCGCGCGACATGCGAACGAGCTGCTCGATCTGGCGGACCGAGCTCATCTTCTCGGTGCGCGACTGGTTCCAGAGGTTGTCCTCGATCCCGCAGCGCACGTGCAGGCCCATCGCGATGCCCATCATGTTGATCGGCAGCACGTTGCGCATGCTGCTCTCGACGGTCAGCATCGTGCCGTCGGGGATCGCGCGCAGGAAGTTGGCGAGGCTGTAGACGTTCGGCTGGTCCATTCCGCCGCCGATCGCCACCCAGTTGCAGACCAGCGGACCGCGGTAGATGCCGCGGCGGATCAGCCGCTCGACGGTCTCGAAGCTGTTGATGTTGTAGAACTGGAAGGCGCTCTGGATGCCGGCCCTCGTCAGGCGCCGGATGTGCTCCTCGAAGAAGCTCGGCGTCGACGGCACGATCATCTCGCGGTAGGCGCGATGGATCTCGGGCGTCGCGAGCGAGGTGCCGGCGATGTCGTCGGCCTCCATCTGCTCGAGCACGTTCATCTGCGACGTGTTGACCGTGACGGTGACCTGGTCGGGCTTCGGATCGAGCTCGGCGAGCATGTGTCGGGTGTCGTCGGACAGCCACTTCGCCGCCGCGCCTTCGTTCTCCGGCGCAAACGAAATCGAGCCGCCGACCTGGATCACCATCTCGGGAACGGCCTTGCGAACGCCGGCGATCAGCTCGTTGAACATCGACAGCCGCTTCGAGCCGCGGCCGTCGAGCTCGCGCACGTGCAGGTGGAGCACGCTCGCGCCGGCGTTGTAGCAGTCGACCGCCTTCTGCACCTGCTCGGCCATGGTCACCGGGATGTCCTCGGGGAAGTCGGACGGCATCCACTCGGGGCCGTACGGCGCGCACGTGATGACGAGCTTGTCCTGGTTCTCGGGGAAGAGCGATCCGTCGAGGAAGTTCATGGCAGTCCTGGATGAGAGAGCGTGAAGAGGGCGAACGAAGAGAGGCAGGCGTCAGAACGTCGCGTCGCCGACGATGCCGGCGCGCTCCATCCTTCGGTGGCACGGCGGGTAGTCCATCACCGCGTAGTGCTGGGTCGAGCGGTTGTCCCACATCGCCATGCTGTTGGGCTTCCAGCGGAAGCGCACCTGGTACTCGGGGATGAACGCCTGGCTCTGCAGGTACTGCAGCAGCGACGCGCCGGCGTGCGTGAAGTCCTGGCCGTAGCGGACGTTGTCCGGCGTGTGGAAGTTGGTGAAGTGGGTCGTGAAGGCGTTGACGAAGAGGATCTTCTCGCCGGTCTCGGGGTGCGTGCGCACGACCGGGTGCTCGGCGTCGGGGAACTGCGCGTGCAGGGCGAGCCGCTTCTCGATCGGCATCGCGGCACCGAAGCTCGCCTCGATGCTGTGGCGCGCGCGCAGCCCCGCGATCTGCGCCTTGACGTGCTCGGGCAGCTTCTCGTAGGCGAGCGCCATGTTCGCCCACGTCGTGTCGCCGCCCACCGGCGGGCACTCGATGCAGCGCAGCACGCATCCGAACGGCGGCTTCTCGCGCCAGGTCGCATCGGTGTGCCACGCGTTCTCGTAGCGGTCCGCGGGCGTGTCAGGGCTCTTGTAGATGCGCACGAGTCCCGGGTGCTCGGGGTCGCTGCCGGCGACCGGATGGTCCTCGAGCTCGCCGAAGCGGCGCGCGAACGCGACGTGCTCGGCACGCGTGATGTCCTGGTCGCGGAAGAAGAGCACGCGGTGCTTCAGGAGCAGTGCGCGGATCTCGGCGACGACGCCGGCATCGCGCGACGCGGCGCCGAGGTCGACGTTGCGCAGCTCGGCGCCGATCGCGCACGTCAGCGGCTCGACCTGGATCGAGCCCAGGCTGCCGGCGCGCGCGACGGCGGGCGCTGTGGGAGTCGAAACGGCCATGGTCCGAGGTCTCCTGTGGTGGCCGGCGAAGCGGCCTTCAGGAAGCGAGATTAGGGACCAGGGCCGCCGGCTTCCCCCCCTTTGCAGAGGGGGACGCGAGGGGGCGGCGGCGACTCGCGCCGGCGCCCGGGCCGCCGCCTAGACGGGCTCGAGCAGGCCGAGGATGTACGCGCGCGAGACGACCTGCTTTCGCGTCCCGGCGTCGAGCTTGGCGAACAGGTTCTTGACGTGCCACTTGACCGTCTCTTCGCCGACCTGCATCGCCCGGCCGATCTCCTTGTTCGAGAGATTGCGCGCGAGCAGCTCGAGCACCTCGCGCTCCTTGGGCGTGAGCGCCATGCTCGGTGTCGAGCGCGCCCGGCCGGCTTCGCGCGATGCGGGCGGCGCGCGCATCGGCGCAGCGAGCGGACCCGGCGCGCCCGCGCCGGCGGAGTCGCTGCCGAGCACCTGGCGCGCCCAGCCGTCGAGCTCCGGATGGCCATCGGCGAAGACGCGCTGCAGGCCGTACGTCCGCGCCAGGTCGGCGACTTCGCGCAGCAGACCCGCCGTCTTCTCGCCGCAGCGGTCGAGGACGAAGGCACGCAGGCCGACGAGCTCGATGTGCAGACGCCCGAGCTTGAGCGACTGCGCGACGGCTTCGGCGCGACCGAGCGGCTCGACGGCACGCCGCCATTCCCGCGCCGCGACGGCGGCGTGGCCGTGCGCGACGTCGGCGAGCAGCGTCGCGCTTCGGCGCCACAGGCGCCCCTGCGGCAGCTCGGGATCGGCGAGCAGCGCATCGATCCGCGCACACAGCTCGCGGCACGTCTCGGCGCGAAAGCGTCGCGCATGGAGTCGCACCTGTTCGCCGAGGCTCGCGATGCGCAGCCGCGGCAGCCCCCGCGCAACACCGACCGCCTCGAGCGCACCGAGCAGCTCGAGCGCGCGGTGCTCGGTGCCTTCGAGGTCGGCGATCCGGGCCATCGTCTGGAAGCCGAGCAGGACGGTCTCCGGCAAGCCGTTGCGCTCGAGGACGTCGAGGCGGTTGGCGAGCACCGCCGCGGCGTCGCCGGGCTGGTCGCGGTCCCAGAGCGCCGCCGCGAGGAGCGCCGCGACCATGCAGGTGAACGAGTCGCGCCGGCCGAAATCGGCCTCGGCGCGCGCGAGCGCCGGCCGCAACGTCTGCTCGGCCGGCAGCACCTGGCCCTCCGAGAGATAGCTCAGGCCGAAGATGAAGTCGCGCCAGCGGTCGGCGTACGCGAACCCGGTCTCCTCGTCCGGCTGCACGGCACGCTGGCGGCGCAACCGCGCGAGCGCCGGCTCGCCTTCGAGCAGGGTGCGAAACGCGGCGCGGTTGGCGTGGATGCGCAGCAGCTGCGGATCGCGCAGCGGCGGGTTCGTCATCCAGGGGTCCTGCAGCTCGGCGAAACGATCGGGATCGTCGGCGAACGCCGCGACACTGCCGAGGATCAACGCGCACTCGCAGCGGCCGACGTCGTCGATTCCCGGGCGCGACAGGATGCGCTCGACGATCCGGCGCGCCTCGTCGTGGCGCTCGCTCACGGCGAGCACCCACGCGGCCGTCATCAGCAGGCGCGGCCGCCGGTCGAGCTCGTCGGCGGGGATCCGCGCAATCCAGTCGAGCGCCGCGCCGCGCCTGCCGCGGGTGATGATCGCCTCGTAGAGACTGCGCTCGGCGAGCCCGTAGGCCAGCTCGAGCTGCCCGGCGGCGAGCGCGTGGCCGGCGGCGGCCTCGATGTAGCCACGCCCGGCGAGCCACTCGGCGGCGCGCTCGTGCAACGCGGTCCGTTCATCGGCGGGCAGCGCGGCAAAGCGGCGGCGCAGTTCCTCGCGCGCGAGCGCGTGCATGCGCACCCAGTCGCTCTCCTCGCCGGCGACGAAGATCGGCGTGTCGCGGGCGAGCCGGCGCAGCCGCTCGGCGGCGTCGGCGCTGCCGACGATCGCCCGGCACAGCTCCGGGTGGACGTCATCGACGATCGACACCTTGGTCAGCAACGCCGCGTCGGCGTCGTCGAGGTTGGCGAGCAGGAGCGAGACGAACTGGCCGCGCTGCGCGCCGCCGCGCTGCACGATCGCCGCCGCCTCGGCCTGAGGATCGGCGCCGGCCGCCATCACCGAGATCGCGAGCTGCAGGCCGAGCGGCCAGCCTTCGGTCAGCTCGTGCAGTCGCGCGACCGCGTCGCGGTCGACGCGAGCGCCGAAGCGCGCCTGCACGAGCTCGAGCGTCTCGTCGAGCCGGAAGCGCAGCTGCGCCGGGCCGACGAGCGCGCACTGGCCGTACGCGACGAGGTCGTCGATGCCGAGCTTGGCGTCCGCGCGCGCGCCGACGAGCGCGCGCAGGTTGGCGGGCGCGTTGTGCAGCAGGTAGGCGAGCGCCTCGCACGCCGCAGGGCGCAGGCGATCGACGTCGTCGACGACGACGACGACTTCGACCGCCATCTGCGCGATCTCGGCGAGCCACGTCGTCACGCCTTCGAAGGTGTCGCGGGTCGCGGTCTGCAGCAGCGTATGGCCGAACGTCGGCCGGCCGGCGCCGCTGCGCACTGCGAGGACGAGGCCCTGGACGAGCCGCTGCGGGTCGTCGTCGGCCTGCACCGAGAGCCAGGCGACGACGGCGCCGTGCGCGAGGTGCTCCTTGCGCCATTGCGCGAGCAGCGACGTCTTGCCGTAGCCCGCGGGCGCCTGGACGAGGATGACCGGCCGGTCGCGGAACGCCTCGGCTGTCGCCTGCAGGCGCTGGCGGCCGACCTGGTGCCGAGCGACGCGCGGCGCCGTGACCTTGAGGAGCAGGTCGTGGGCCGGGCCCACGGCTGCGTGGGAGGGCGTGGCCAAGTCGTTGACGGCTGGTGACTCGGGGCGAAGGTCGCCCGACAAGCGCGTCCGATGGTACAGGCTCGCCCCCCCGCGACGGGGAGGTCGAATGACCGACGGCGGCGTCAGCATGGCCGTGTCGAACTCGAGGAGTCTTCCGTGTATCGCCATCTCCTGGTTCCGGTCGACGGCACCGACCTCTCGGTCGAGGTCGTGGGCAACGCCGTCGCGCTGGCGCGCCCGCTCGCCGCGCGCATCACGTTCTTCCATGCCTCCGAGGACCACGCGGCGTCGCTGCGCGGCGAGGCCGACGCCGTGCGGCTGACGTCGCGCGAGAACTTCGACTACGCGTTCAGCGGCCGGCCGCGCGAGCTGCTCGCCAAGGCCGAGGCCGCGGCGCGCGCGTTCGGCGTCTCGTGCACGTCGCTGCACGCGATCTCCGACAAGCCCGCGCAGGCGATCGTCGCTGCCGCGCGCGAAGCCGGTTGCGATCTCATCTTCATGGCGTCGCACGGCGGCCGTGGCCGGCTCGGCATGGCGTACTCGTCCGAGACGTTCGATGTCCTCATGCACGCCGGACTGCCCGTGCTCGTCGCGGCGACGCGCGAGCCCTCGGCATCGGCGCGCGCGATCGGCATCCTGCGCGACGAGCACCGCTCGCTCGCCGCGGTGCTGCACGCATGGATGCACGCGCTCGCGCGCGCCCGCGAGGAAGACCGGCCGGTCGACCTGGCGCTCATGCGAGCGATCGTCCGCTATGTGCGCGCGTTCCCCGTCGCGCTCCACCATCCGAAGGAAGAGCAGCAGCTCTTTCGCCGCCTGCGCGAGCGCACGCCGGTCGTCAACGCCGAGCTCGACGAGCTCGAGCGCCAGCACGAGCGCGACCGCCAGCTCGTCGACGAGATCGCCGGGCTCGTCGACGCGCTCGCGGACGCCGGCGCGACGGCGCAGGCGTCGCTCGCGCGAACGCTCGAGGACGCGGTCGGCCGCTATGCGACGTTCCAGTGGGAGCACATGGGGCGAGAGGAAGGCGTCGTCCTGCCGGCCGCGCAGCGCCACCTCGACGCCGACGACTGGGCGGCGATCGACGCCGCGTTCGCCGCCAACGCCGACCCGCGCTTCGGCGGCGAGGACGACGGCGGCGACTTCCGCCACCTGCTCTCGCGAATCGTCACGCTGACGAGCGGGTGACCGGGCGCGTCGCGGCGTTGAACCGATCGCGCCGACGCCGGCATACACGGTCGCAACCCCTGACCAGGAGCGGCACATGAACGCACGACCGATCCTCACTGCACTCTGCACCGCGCTGCTGAGCGCCTCGCTCGCCCTCGCCGCGGGTGGCGGCGGCGGCGGTGGCGGCGGTGGCGGTGGCGGTGGCGGCGGTGGCGGTGGCGGCGGTGGCGGCGGGGGTGGCGGCGGTGGCGGCGGCGGCGGCGGCGGCGG